>Ga0115006_10002293_pt1 | contig 12495 bp, 16 predicted proteins | sample ArcOceMetagenome_3_FD_88943 | JGI IMG/M metagenome (GOLD analysis project Ga0115006, IMG submission 88943) | Marine eukaryotic phytoplankton communities from Arctic Ocean - Arctic Ocean- Svalbard ARC20M Metagenome | ecosystem: Environmental > Aquatic > Marine > Oceanic | place: Arctic Ocean...
ATGCTCACTGTCTGTGAATATCTCAGCAATGTCGAAGACAACAGCACCGTCGGAATCAATCCAAGTCCCTATACTTACAGTATAGTCAGCACCTTCCCCTTGGCAAATCTTAGTCGCTTGCTCCATGTATCGCATCCATACAGAACGGAACAGATTCGGAGTGCAAATTTCCTTCGGAAGCTTTACTTCCTCCCATAAACCGCCAACTACATAGCCCTCGGTTGGTATTTCATACCAAAAAGCATCTTTTGTGGTCACGGTTGAGCCACCGTCCATCATGGTCTTGCCATAAGCCAAGCGGCACGCCGCATCAAATATTAGTCTATTCATCGTTTTTGAATTGTTTCTGCTACTATGTAGCAAATTGCTAGTCCGTATATGGACATGATTATTGTGAAAATTAACATCTAGTTTAAGTTTATACTCTTATAGAGTATTTACGAGGTCTTCCATTCTCATCTGCTCATCGCAAGTGAGTGCATCCCATTGGGATGTGTTACGGACTACGTCCATACCAAAGAATTGAACATCGTTGAACAAAGCGTTCATAGCCGCTTGCTTGTTTCTCTTAGGAGAATAGGTGATTGTGCCGTGCATGGCTTAGAGATTTAGAATGCGATAGCTGAATTGCCATCGGCGATACAAAGGTAAGACTTAACTTTCGAAAAACCAAATTTAATTTTATACCCTTTAGGGTAATTAGTCAATGATATGTAGCACATCATAATGCGGCATATCATCTGTCCAGGATATGACGTGATGCCCCTCGTTCACGGGATCGAACACATAGTCGCTCGATGGGACTTCTTTGAAGTGGCAGTAATCGTCCCCCTCCTTTAGGAGGATTCCAGCGGCCCAAGACGTAGCATCTTCGATGCTAGGGAAATTCCGCTTTGTTCGGAATTCAGTTCCCTTAATAGGGAATACAAAAGAGAAAATTGGTTGATTCATAAATCTTTAGATTTAAAGGGTTAAAATATTAAGTTAATAACGTAGTTATTAGAATGGAGAGTCTCCGAAATCAGGAGCGCCGCTCATCAAAGCTTCAGCTTCAAGGAGGGATTGCTCTTTTTCTTGTTCAATTCGTCTTCGACGAACAGCGTCTTGAGGAGTTTCACCGTCAAGAAGTGTAAACACTTCCAAAATCGCTTTCTTCCTAGCCTTTGGCTCTGGAACTAAAACCTCTTTACGAGGTTCTAAGTACATAGCTTGACTACCGTCAAGAGCGACAGCTTTCGTCTTCTTGGCTTTGCCAACTCCGATAGCATCCTTAGCTTGAGTTAACTCAAGACCATCAGCTGACGTCCTCTTAGGACGACGGACAGCTTTCGACTTAGACTTCGTCTTAGTAGCCTTCGGCTTAGCTTTCGACTTAGTAGCCTTTGGCTTAGTAGCCTTCGGCTTCTTAGCAGATTTGACTTCCTTCGGAATCTCGAAGGACTCCAAAAAGTTGTTCAATGATGCTAAAGCATCAAAGGCTGCTTCTTGCTTTGCAAGAGACGGAGAGTAGACCAAGCTGTTTACAGCTTTCTTGAGGTCTTTCAGCATAGCTGATTTGTTTTCGATTAATGTCTTCGACATTGTAAAGAGATTTAGATTTTCCTAAGCTAGTCGACTTCCAAAACCAGTTTAAGAGATTAAGAGTAAGAGAAGAAGTCGTAAGACTCTCTTCTTCTTTTACTCTATCTCTATCCTTTTTACTGTGCCAATCAGCTTGCTGATTTTCGTAGGGTAAACACTAACCGCATTGAATCTTCTACGAAGATCGCATGGTTAGAGGATTTTCACCATCTCAAAACCTCAGCAAAACTAAGCTAAACCTATGGTTTAAAACGGTGTTAAGTATCCCTTCCTAAAGGAAGGCTTCAAGTCAAACCAAAGGTTTGGGGGGAGATTGTCCTGACTCCACTTTCAACTCTGCAAGAGTTGGTTCCTCTCAGAATGACTAAGCAAAGCTTAGGGTTATCCTCTATCTTGCTTAACTCCAAGGAGTTAAAAGCTAAAAAGGTACACCGAAAGGCTGTTTAAAGCCCCCTACGGGGTCTTTAGATTCTATTTCGGAACAAGATATGATTCAATTCTATATATACATAATCCCCATACTCTGTATTACTGGGCTTTTTTGCGTTTGGCCACGGGGTTTGCGTATCGATATCTGATCATAGGCTGTCATTAAGGCTTTGAGTAGTCGAAAAAAAATTATACACATATGCATTTGGGGCTTGACTTTGTAAGTTTTTTGTTGTACCTTCGCTAAAGCAAATTAGGAACGACACTCCTGAGCACATAAACCCAATTGGGCATTCTGGCGTAAACGCAGAGACAAAGTAGCTTAATGTTGTGGTAGCGCAAAGACTGTCCTCTTAGTTTTTAGGGTTTAAACACAAGAAAGCATATAAGCTTCTTTGTTTATCTTTGGGATATGAAAGCTGTAAAGAAGAGTCCAGATGGGCGTAACGTTCAGGTAGAGCTTGACGCCACTAATCGTTCTTCCCAAAAGAGGAAAAAGGATGGAACAGTCAAAGCAAAGCGGATATTTAAAGAATCCAGTAAGAGTACTGATCTTGACTCTGGAAACGTAACTACGTTGAAGACTAGGTCCAACTCTAATACGGGAAAATACAAACAGGTATTTAAGGAGAAGGATGCTGACGGCAAGCTTATAGCAAAGCAGGTTGATAAAAACGGAAAAACGCGCGTACCAAAACGATTTCAATAATATAAACTTACGTAATATGAGAAAAGAAGAATCCATCTGTGCTATTTGCTCTTTAGCTAACGTCAACCTTTGCGGCTGTAAGTGATATGAGGGCTGTTCGATCAAATGGCGACCCTATAGACCCCAAGAAGTTAAAGAAAGGGGTTGGATGGGCTGAGAGCCGAGGGGGTAATCCTTTGTTTATGAAGAACCCTACTAGCTCTGCTACGGGGAAGTACGGTCAGCTGTACAATCAGATCAAAGATCTAGATCCTATGCAGGGGGTGAGCAGGGACAGCCTTATTAATAACCCAAACCTTCAGGAGATGTTTATGGACATGAGGATCAACGAGGGTATCGGGGGTCCTAGCTTGTCTCGTAATGCAGAGGACCTAGAAGAGGAGTATAAAGGTCAGCTAGGGGAAGATTGGGACTTCCGTCCTGATGAGGTGGCCGCTTTAAGTCATTTCTTGGGGAGGCAGGGTGCTAGGAAGTACTTTGCTTCTATCAGAGATAACTCATCTTTCCAGGCCCCAGGGGTAAACAAAACCCCAGAAGAGTATCTGCGTATTTACAATGAAGGTATAGAGAGATGAGAGCTGTAAACGGAGACCCTAAGAAGACAAAAACAAAGACTTCTTTAGCTAAAGAAACCAAAGCGTTTAAGGACAGCGCTGCGATGTATGAAAATTACATTGATCAACTTGAGTGGTTAGCTAGAAATAGATTTACTCAAGACGGAACCCCTATTCATGGAGGGTTTATGGATAGATATGGCAGCGGTGAAGGAAACGATGGGACCTGGTCAGCGGGGGCCGACAGATTTTTTGCTTTGAAGCAAGGCAGTCCTGGATTTTACGGAGCGGAACAAAAAGAGGGTCTAGAGGGTATGTCGGCTATATCCAAGATTTATGATTTAAAAAACCCTGAAGACTCAGCATATGTAGCTAGCTTACGAGACGCTGATACATTTTGGAATTACGACAGCGAGGGGTTTGCAAGGTATGATCAAGAGGGCCGTGACAGTTACTACGACAAGACGTCTAACCGTATGATAAGTAGAGAGCAGCCTCCAGATTTGATATTTAGAGACGACATGGCCCAAGCCGCAAGTACATATTTTGGAACGCCCAGCGGCGAGCGTTACGCTCTTGGTATTTACGCTAAACCAAAGGGATACGATGAGTACCAAAAAAGAAAAAACAGAATTCAAAAAATAGATTCTATACCGCCTAAATCAATATCCCAGAAGTACTCTACTCCAGAGATCCTTCCAATGAAAGATGCTCGTAAAACTACAGGCCGTCCAGCTGTTCAGGTTGGTAGGTTGGCTTTAGATAGAGCAAACGCTAGACACGGTCAAGTTCTAGATAGCGAGTATATTTGGGATCAAGCTAAAAAGAAATGGCAAAGAAGAGAGGTAGATGAAGAAAGAAAAGGTCACCCATTTATTAAAGGATCGTTCTGATGAAAGCTGCTAGAAACTACAAACAAGAGTATGCTGACTTCCACTCTTCTAAAGCTGCTAAAGCTAAAAGAGCTGAGTTGAATCGTTATAACAATAACAACCCTGGTAGCGGAGATGTCTCGCATGGAGCTGGAGGTAATATTGTAGGCCGCCGATCAGTGAGTACCAATCGGGGAGACGGACAGACTACTGAAGGTGATAGAAATGCCAGAGGGAAAGGGGCTAAGAGAAAGCCTTTCCGTTTATGGAAACGAAAAAATAACTAATTATGAGCTTAAAAGATAGAGTAGGTACTGACGCTTCTAGAGGGGCTGCTACTGAGTTAGCTGGTGGAGATCTTAAAGGGAAAGATTTCAGGAAGGCCAAGAGAGCATTAAACAAGCAAGATCGAGTCAATAATCGAGCGAAAAGAAAAGCGTCGCGTAGAGGAGATCAAATAAAGGATGGATACGAAGGCTATAAAGGTTTTTCTACGCAAGAACATCAAGCAGATAGATATTTTGATGAGTTAAGCAAAAAAAGAACGAGAAACATAGTTGTAGGAACTGCCGCAGCAGCTTTAACTGGAGGCGCCGCTTTAGGGGCTTTTGGTGGAGGCGCAGCAGGTGGCGCAGCGGTAGCAGGAGGCACAGCGGCAGCAGGAGGCACAGCGGCAACTGGAGGGGCAGCGGCAACAGGTTTGTTAGCAAGTACAGGGGCAACAGGCTTGGCAACAGGAGGCACAGCGGCAACAGGTTTGTTGGCAGGTACAGGATCAACTATTGGGTTAGGCGTTGGAGGAACGTCAGCAGCCGCAGGCTTAGCGGGAACAGGAACACTTATCGGTAGTGCGGCAGCAGGTACGGCGGGATTAGCTGGAATGTCAGCAGGCACTGCTGCTGCCGTAGGTGCAGGAACTACTGCTGCTGCCACAGGCGCTAAGTTTATTCCTAAAGCGATTCAGGGGGTTAAAAAAGCTAAACAAGTAGTAGACACGGTTGGGCAGGTGGTAGATACTGGAAAGCAGGTAGCTCAGATGTTCCAGCAACCAGAACCTACTACGAATATGAATCAAATCGCACCTCAGCAACAAGTGGGTTTTTCCCCAGATATATATCAGCAGTACGGGATGAATATGAACTACGGGTTTAATCCGAAATCAGCACCCGTTGTTACCCCTTCTGGACCAGCTTATTTGAGCTCTGTTTACAATCCAGTAGGCTAATTATAAAATACTTATATTTGTGTTATGAACTACATGAAATTCAACGACGGTGGAAACATCGAAGCGATGATGGCTGCTATGAGTGGTCAACAAGGAGGCCAGGGCGGTCAAGGAGATCTAAGAACTATCGATGGTCAAAGCACTTCTGAAGTTCAAGAAGACGAAGAGGGACGTCAGTTCGTCATGTACGAAACCCCAGAAGGAGATACCGTTAAAGTATTTGGAGACTGGGAAAGCTACGGAGAAATTATGGCTCCAGGTGGAGGCGGTGTAGCTCCTGGCGATCAACGATTTATTGCAGATAGAGAGTTCCCTGTTATGGCGAATCGAGAAACAGGAGAATATGAGCTAGATGTTGATGCGATGGAGACGGAGATGTATTCAGAGCCAGAGCGAGAAATGGCAGAACAAGCTGCTCCAGGTGGGCCTGGCGCTAGCGGCATGGAGGCTCTTATGGAAAGCCTTACAGATGCTAAAGGACCACAAGGTCAACGCGGACAAGGCGGAATGGTTGAATACGACAATGGAGGTAGACTCTCTAGAGAAGAGAGAAAATTTAAAAGAGGAGTAAGAAAAGCTTACAGAAATAACGACACTGAAGGTGTTTTAGGAGCTTTAGGTTCTTATAAGGGGTCACCCGAAAAGAAGCAACTCACAAGAGGTGGTGTGGCAGGCATCTTCGGAGGCGCAGCAGGAGGAATTGGTGTTTTAGGTAATGCAGCCGCTAAAGCTGCGAAAAGACTTAACGATAGTGGTAGGTATGGAATGGGTGAGAATCCATCACCTAAAGACATTATAAGAGAAATGCTCCGAGGAAACCAATAATATGAGACCAGCAAAGAGAAGAAACCCCACTAGGGATCAAAGAAAAAGAATCCAGGAAAGAGAGTATACAACTATGGTTGATATGCTTAATAAATGGGCTGATTCTTCTGAAGAAAGAAGAGAGGGGCGGTACGAAAGAGAGTACGCAAGAAAACTTGCTAGAAACCCAGATTTCTATCGTGATGCCACACCAAACGACCTTGCTACTGGTTTTAAGCCAAAGTTAGATTTTTTTGGTAGCTCGCAGGAGGGTGGAGATTGCTCTACAGGACAGTGCATGGCAATGGGGGATATGAGTCAAGAACACAGAGCTAGCAACAGAGAGGCTGGATCGGACCCTGAGGGTTCACACAGAGAGCAAACAAGGCTTGCGGGTGAGAACGGGACTGAGTTTCCTGATGTTCTTAGAGCTTTAGCATCAAAAATTTTAGGAGGCAAGCAAGACAAGTTAGAGAGAAAGGTAGATAGAAGGTATAAATTAAACCAAAGAGCTATCATTGGTGATGGAAGAAATTCTCAAGTAAAAAATCCATTTTACGACAACATAAACAGATTTAGGTCTGTAGGGTTGGCAAAGGATATTCTAAAGCTAAAAGAAAAATTTCCTATGGATCAGTCTGACACTATCCGAGCTAGCTTTTAAAAGGTGGGTAGTAAAAACTACTTCAATCCTAGAATAAAACGAATCAGCCCAGCTTGGGTGGCTGAAAAAAATAAATTTAATGAAGCTAAGCAAAAACCTAACCCTAAAGGAAGTAACGAAATCAAATACGGCCAACCGCCTGGGGATAGACAACAAACCTGAAGAGTTCGATATCAAGAACCTTAGAGAAATTGCAGAAGAAGTATTTCAGCCGCTACGAGATCACTTCGGAGTTCCTTTATATATATCTTCTGGGTTTAGATCTAAAGAATTAAATAATGCTATCGGAGGTAGTAAGTACTCTCAGCATAAATCAGGTCAAGCCTTGGATATCGATGCCGATGTATACGGCAGAGTGACCAATAGAGAGTTGTTTAGATTCATTAAAGAGAACCTTATATTCGATCAGCTGATCTGGGAGTTTGGCGATGACGACTCTCCAGACTGGGTTCATGTATCATACAAAAACGAGGGGGCTTACTCTCCGAGCCAGCCAGCTAATAGAAAGCAAGTGAAGAGAGCATACAGAGACTCTAAAGGAATTCACTATAAAGTCATTTAAAGTGCGTTGTAAAAACGCTGTACCGCCATTCTGCCTTTCTGCGATAGCGCATATCTTACACGGTAGTTGTATTTCGTCTCCTCACGAAACAAGTGGTCCTCCATTGTCTGAGACGGAGTAAGTTTATCGAAGTGTTTATAGAGATATCCTTCTTTTAACATGGGATATATAAGTCTGTCCGCTAAGTTATCTTTATACATACCGTACTCCTCAGCTACGTAGTTTATAGTAAAGAACTCTAGATCATATAACCACAACATAAGGTCTAGCCAGCTACCAACTATAGCGTTCTTTGATACAAACTCAGCCTTTACGTTGCGTATATTTTTTAGGTAGTTGTGCTTTACGTACTTCTCTGAAAGTTTTGATGACTCTCTAAACAACTTCGACTTCTTTACTTGAGACTTTGGCATAATTAAAGTTGTATATTTGGAATACAACAAAGTTATATCATGGAAGGCAAAGACACACAGTTCCTAGCGGAGATGTACCATTTGGTAAAAAAGATGGAGGAGCTAATTGAGGAGTTCGAAGTTAAAGATCGCCTTCTTGCTTCTGTAGTTATAGGTCTTTTTGATGAAGACGACATGGACTCAGAAGATGACATGGCTCAAGTAAAAACGATGTATAGCTTTCACCTAGACAGTAGGGATGAGCTAGAAGTAATTAAAGAATTGATGGACGCAATGTACCAACCTGATGAAGATTCCCTCGATGGACTTCTCGGAGACTTAGGTATTTCACTAAACTAAATACAATGGAAGGGCTTATTAGAAAAATAATCGTAGGGAAAGACCCTAAAAACGGCATGGCTTACTATACAGGCATGCGAGCGGGAGATGGAAAAGTCTCTGCTATTTTAGAAGACGAAAGAACACTCGTTAAATTTGGAAAGAAGCGATACTTGGTGTACATTGAGAACGAAGAAGGAACAGTCCTTTGGAAAGCAATCGATGAGATGCCCTGTATGTTAGAGTTTGATCTGAATTTTTAATTGATGAGAACATTCGACTTATTTATCGTCAAGCTAGATAAACAGCTTGAAGATACGCTGACGACCCCTGGGGGGTTGGAGCTTTTTATAGATACTAAATTTAATGAATTTGAAAACAGAATCCAAGAAGGTCCCGTTGTTGCGACGCCTTTTAAACACGATACAGGGGTTGAGGTTGGGGACACGCTTTACTTTCATCATCTCGTGGTGCTTAACGAAGGCCAGGTACTTACTGGAGAGCCTAATCACTATACTGTCCGCTTTGATCCAAATCATACTATTAATAATCAGGCTATTGCTTATAAAGATCAGCATACTGGGGATATACACCCTCTTGCGGGTTGGAGCCTTCTTGAGCCCGTCGAAGAAGAGAAAGTTCAAGAGTCGGATACTATCGAGCTGGTTAAATTCTCAGAGGTCCCTGTTACAAAGGGTCGTGTCGCGTTTACGGCTCCTTGGATTGAGGATGTAGGAGCTAAAGTAGGAGATGTAGTAGGCTTTCAAAAGAACATGGATTACCGCGTTACTATTGACGAGAAAGAGTATTATAGAACCCGTGCAGAAGACCTGATGTATGTCGAAATCTAAATTCACCACAATAGATGCCTCTCAGCGCCTTATGGCGAGCATGGAGATCGCAATCAATAACATGATCGAGGAAGTCAAGAAACCTGTCGATCCAGAAGCTGGAGGTAGCGCACGTAAGGCCGAGCTCCAATCCATAAAGCAAACGGCCATTGATTGTAAAGAGCTTTTGGTGGAACGCCAGAAACTAGAACAGATGGTAAAAGAATTAAAAGAAAATGGAGAAATCGAAGAACAAAAAGATTATTCAGGTGGTTTTGCGGAAAGGTTCTCTAAGTAAACCCGACTACTATTCTGATAACCAGACAATTAGCGACGATTACTTAAACCAAAACTTTACGGTAGTTTACATGCCTTCGTAGCTCAGCTGGATAGAGCAACGCCCTTCTAAGGCGTGGGTCACAGGTTCGAATCCTGTCGGGGGTACAAATTAAATTTAGAATTATGCCAGACTTATACTGTCCCGATTGCGGAAAAGAAAAGTACGAGAAGAGCCTTACTATGCGAGTGAAGGACGATAAAGCTTATTACGTCGAAGGGGCTTGCGAATGCGGATCTCAGATGAAGCTCACCAACCCTAAGAAGGGTTTACCTAGCTTAGGGCGTATGAATAAATTAGGCAGCAGCTATTAATGTCCATCCTTATAGACATAGAAGGTTATGAAGATCAAGGGATTAAGATCGACCCTAACGGTGCAGAGGGAGAGGTTATCGAACTACATGGGCTTCTCGTTGTCCTTCCAAAAAAACCACCCCGATCGAAGATTCTCTTCCATGATCGGCCAAAGCACTTGCAGCTGTGGACAAGGATATCAATGCCTGAGGAAATGCAAAGGGTTCGAAGTATGGATGAGTGGCACGAAAAACCGAGTGAGTTCCGTAAGAAGTTTTCTACTTACATCGAACAAGAGTTTCAGCGTCGCCGTGACGGTGTTTGGTTTTACAATAATGGCATCCCTACGTATATTACAGGGCGGCACTATATGTTTCTACAATGGTCTAAAATCGATGTCGGATATCCTCAGTTCTTACAATTCCAAAGAGAGATCTTTCTCCACATGCTGGCGTGTGAGTCTGACCCTCGTTGTTTCGGTCAGCTTTATACTAAGTGTCGCCGTTCTGGGTATACTAATGTCTGTAGCGCTGTACTTGTTGACGAGGCTAGTCAGGTTAAAGAGAAACTTCTTGGTATTCAGTCGAAGACTGGTAAAGACGCTCAGGAAAACATTTTCATGAAGAAAGTGGTCTCTATCTTTAGAGGCTACCCGTTTTTCTTTAAACCTATCCAAGACGGTACTACAAACCCTCGTATGGAGCTTGCTTTTAGAGAACCTTCTAAGCGTATCACCAAAAACAATAAGACATCTTATAAAGGAGACGCCCTTAACAGTACTATTAACTGGAAGAACACCACTAACAACGCTTATGACGGGGAAAAACTACATATGCTTTACCTCGATGAAGCGGGTAAGTGGGAGAAGCCTACAGATATCCGTGAGGCGTGGCGTGTAGAGAGGACTTGCCTAATTGTAGGTAAACGTATAGTAGGTAAAGCCCTGGTGGGTAGTACGGTAAATCCAATGAGTAAGGGGGGCGATGAGTATAAAGACTTGTGGGATGACTCTGATCCGTCTCAGAGAAACGACAACGGAAGGACGCGTTCTGGCATGTATAGAATATTTATACCAGCTTACGAAGCCCTCGAAGGTTTTTTTGATAGACACGGTAACCCCGTTATCGAAGATCCAGAAAAACCCATAAAGGGGATTGACGGAGAAGTAATTGACCAGGGCAGTAAGACTTACTTGAAAAATGATAGAAAATCTTTTAAAGACGACCCTTCGGAACTCAACGAGGTTATTAGGCAGTTCCCTTTTACTACAGACGAGGCATTTAGAGACAGCATAGAAGGGAGCTTATTTAATATCGGTAAGATATATCAGCAGATAGAGTTTAATGACGACCTATACCCTAATCCTGTCGTACAGGGCAATTTTGTGTGGCGAAAGAAAGATGAAGAAGTTGTGTTTTCTCCAGACCCTAACGGAAGGTTCCGCGTTTCCTGGATGCCTCCTGATCATTTAAGAAACAACAAAGCGGACGAAAGAGGGAAGAAAGTTGCCCCCAATAAACATATCGGTGTTGGTGGAGTTGACTCGTATGACCTAGACGCTACGGTAGACGGTAGAGGATCTAAAGGAGCTCTTCATATGTACAATAAGTTTAATATGGATGCTCCGTCCAATATGTTTGTAGTGGAGTACGCTTCTCGCCCAGACTTAGCAAGCATCTTCTACGAAGACGTTCTCATGTGTTCTTTCTTTTATGGATATCCTTTACTGGTAGAGAATAACAAATATGGTATCGTCAGGTACTTTGAAGCAAGAGGTTATGACGGTTATCTAATGGATAGGCCAGGCCACCTTAAAACTGGGAACTCTTCTGTAAACGTTAGAACTAAAGGGATACCGTCTAACTCTCAAGACGTTATTCAATCTCACGCTCAGGCAATCGAGGCTTACATTTATGATCATGTAGGTATAAAGCCAGAATCTGCTGAGTTCGGTAACATGTACTTTAACAGGACTTTAGAGGATTGGATTGGCTACAAGATAGACAAGAGAACTAAGTTTGACTTGACTATTAGTTCTGGACTGGCGTTACTTGGCGCTCAAAAAACAAAGAAAGAAAAACCTAAATCAGACTTTAACGAGAAGCAATTTTTTAGGACTTTTAAGTCAAAAGCTTGGCACTCCTAGTTTTACTATATTTGCAAGAGCTAATCTCGCAACACCAACGGTAAATGTACAACGACAAAGGTAAAAGTTCTTCTGGCTTCCCCGATCCGCTTGCTTCGGCACAAGAAAAACAGGGGAAGGAGTATGGACTTAATTATGCGAAAGCCATCTACAACCAGTGGGGAAAGATTGATCAGGAGGGGTCTTTATACAGTAAGCGATCTAAGGTTTTTGAACGTAACAGAGATTACGCTAACGGCACCCAAGACACTAAGATTTATAAGCAACTTTTAAATACTCTAGACCCAAACAACGGGGACGGGAGTATGCTTAATATTGATTTCACCCCAGTTCCTATCTTACCGAAGTTTGTTCGAATTGTAGTAAATAAAATTCTTTCTTTAAACCCATACCCTAACTTAGAAGCTATAGACCCTTTGTCTTCTTCTGAGAAAGACCTAGAAAAAAAGAAAATCGAACTCTCGGTAAAAGCCAAGGGTCCTTTACAGAATATAGAAAAGTCGTTAGGGGTTCAGATTTCAGGAGATTCTAATAAGATTCCAGAAACTCTAGAAGAAGCTGAGATTTTCTTAGAGAATAACATTAAGTCTTCTGGCGAGATCGCTGCTCAGATTGCGACAAACATGACGCTTTCTTGGAACGACTTTAATGATAGTATTTACCGTCGCTGCGTCAACGATATGGCGATCTTAGGTATGGCTGTTATTAAGCGATCTAACGATCCATCTCAAGGAATTAAAACGGATTATGTGGATCC
>Ga0115006_10002294_pt1 | contig 12494 bp, 10 predicted proteins | sample ArcOceMetagenome_3_FD_88943 | JGI IMG/M metagenome (GOLD analysis project Ga0115006, IMG submission 88943) | Marine eukaryotic phytoplankton communities from Arctic Ocean - Arctic Ocean- Svalbard ARC20M Metagenome | ecosystem: Environmental > Aquatic > Marine > Oceanic | place: Arctic Ocean...
GGAGGGGGGGGACGGAAGGGTTGACAAGAGACCACTCCTGCTACAGCGAGAGGACTACCTCGTGCGTCAGATTGGTATATCGGACGGGGAGGAAGCCTGGAACCTCACTGTGTCACACTTCTCGGCCCTGGACTTTCAAACTGACGGTGGGTTGGACACGGAGGACTGGGGGGGACACGGATCGGTCAAGGGGACGACGTTGCCGAGAATTGTCTGGGGGTATGATGGGGAGACCATTAAGGGGGTTGATCAGAGCAGTGATAAAGTTATTTGGAGCAGGAAGGTTGACTCTGTTGTGGCGGCAATGTACGGGGTCGAGGAGGACAAGTGGGTGGACATTGAAATCGTCCAGGAGGCGAGCCCTGAGTCGTCGGAGGGTTTGGGAAGCAACGAGAACAACGTCGTTGTTGAGTACAGGGGGGATGAATGGGCGATGAAGAATAAGGATAAGGCAAACCTTCCGAGGGTCCGAGAGAGGTGAGCATTGTACCGCCTGATATATACCACATATCCAAATAATTGACAATTATCCGCTCGTCGCTTCACTCCTCACCAATGCCGCTCGCTCATCTCAGTGGGGAGGGTATATTCGTGGAACCCAGGGAGTGGATGATTGGCATCGATAACGACGTGTGCATCGACGATGGTGCGGAAGGTCAGCATTACCTACCCAACCCTGGGTTGTCCTCGCCCCAAGAAGGCTCAAACTCTCCCACCCCCAACGACCTCATTAGGTATGGACTTAAGAGTGGTCAGGGACTTTTCCTTACGTGGAAAATGGTCATCGGGCTGCTTGCGGCGATGATTTGGTTCTCGAGAATTGCGTATATTAAACTGAAGAGGAGGTGGTGGAAGAAAATGATGAACACTCCTGTCATGCAGCAGAGGAGGGAGAGCGCCGGGGAACCCCCAATGATGGACATAGGGGATGCGCAGGATCCCTTCGCCGTGCAACAAAATTCCCTCAAAATTCATTCCCTGCCCCTGCCTCCCGACGGCACCCCAACCAACCACCATAAATCCCCACCCAGCAGATCTTCATCAATGCCTGTGCTCCACCATAGCCGCGACGGTAATGCGACAACGGGCCTTTCCCTGCGGTCCGAGTCCCCCTCCCTCGGCGATCCTAAATCTCCCCTTGAATCCGGATCCTCCAGCAACCCCGCACCTCCAAGCCTTGAGAACACTGGCTCGGAACAAACCACTAAACCCACGGCGACGACACCAGTTGCGACAACGAGCCAACCCCCGACTCCTGATACCCCGATGTCATCGATAAGTGAGGTCGACGGTATCCCGCTCGTTCGCTACTCCCGTTACGCTTCTGAATTCAACGAGATGTCCGCCTTGGGAAGGGGGGGATTCGGGACAGTTTACAGGTGCCTAAACTCGCTGGACGGGAGAGACTACGCGGTGAAGAAGATAAGGATAGAATCCATGATAGGCGCGGACGGTAAGAAGAGCCTGAGCGAGAAGCTCAAAAAGGTTTTGAGGGAGGTTAAAATTCTGGCGCTCCTGGACCACCCTAACATCGTCAGGTACTATACGGCATGGCTTGAGGTCGACTACGGGGACGGAAAAGACAATGAAGATGAGGGAGATGGGACAGAAGATCAGAGCGGGTGGGCTAGTAGCAGCCTGCTTTTCATGAAGAAGGAGAAGAAGAAAAATAAGGCCAAGGGCAGGAAAGTCAGGGTTCTTTCCAAGGCCGTGAGCTCTGACGGTTCCCTCGAGGACCTCGGGTTCGATTGGGATAGAGGGGAGGGAAGGGAGGGGAGGGAGGGTGGGGAGGGTGACGATTTAACCTGCTGGAGTGAGGACGTTGACGACGAGGATTCCTCGTCTGAGGAGGAATCGGAGGACATCGACCTCGCACCCAATGCGAACACGAGTGGGGGATATGTTAATATGGAGAGCACCAACGGATTGCTGGGGGATAAGAGCAGGGGAGGAAGGGGGGACTTTGAGTTTGGCAAGTCTAAGAATACCTGGCTTGGGGTCCCTGGGTACTCCACCGCTGGGGGGAATGGAGCGGGCGTGATGGACTCGACCAAAAGCACCGACGAAAACAACAACAACAGTAATACGGCGACATCTACGAAGGGGGGGGAGGGGGGAGGTTCGGAAAAGCCCAACACTCAGAGGCACATCCTTTACATCCAGATGCAATACTGCAGCCAGAAGACGCTCAGAGATTTCCTCAGCTCCCCTGAGGCGAGAAGTAACGGCACGAAAAAAGACTCAACGTTCGGTATCGACGTCCCTTACGCGTTGGAGCTTTTCTGTCAGGTCTGCAGGGGCGTCAAGCACGTACACGGGCAGGGACTTATCCACAGGGACCTCAAGCCGAGCAACTGCTTCGTTGACGTCGGCGGGGCAGTCAAGATCGGCGACTTCGGTCTCAGCAGGGAGAGCAGCGAAGGAGAGGATGGTGGTGGGGCCACGGGAGGGGGGGAGGGAGAGGGAAAGGGAAAGGGAGGAAATGACACTGACAAGTCATTCGAGGTCGACAGGGTAGCGCTGGGGAGGGGGGTCATTAACACGGCGGGGGTAGGAACGTACATGTATGCTAGCCCCGAGCAGATGAACGGACGCGACTACGACGCTTCCACAGACGTTTACTCCCTGGGCGTCATGCTGTTTGAGATGTGCTACCCCATGTACACTGGAATGGAGAGAAGCGTCGTCCTGGGGGGCATTCATAAGGGACAGTTCCCTAAGGCGTGGACCGAGACCGTAAAGAAGGATCACGAGGATCTACAGGATTTGATAGGGAGGATGATCAGTCACAGACCACACGAAAGGCCGACGGCGGAGGAAGTGGCGAAAGCGATAGATCAGATCCTCGGGAAGCTAACTATCCTGAGTTTGGACAGGAGCAAGAGCAGGGGAGACGGGGCCGTTCTTCTGAGGGTGGAAGCTCCGGATGCTGTCTCCATCCTACCCGCTACAGTTGCAATGATCAAGAAAGCAGCGCCGGAAGTCGTCATCCAGCAGTACGGACTCAGGGGACACGAGGGCGAGGCTATCATGGAATTTGCGATCGGAGGACTAGACTTCGAGGGGGGGGACCTCGAGGGGGAGGGGAACCACGACAGCCTGGAGAAAATTATAAAGGCGCTGAACGAGAGTGAAATGATCGGGGTTGTCAGGCAAGTATCAGAGAAGCATCCGAGCTTTAGCGAGGGTGATTAGTAGGAAACACGGGGAGCAAACCAAATGTGCGATTAATTGCAAACAAGACGCTGTTCATTTTTTGAGAATAAGATTATTTATCTTTTGCTATGTAGCTTGGGTTAATTTAATCCTAACCCTTCTTGATTCTGTCATAATCGAAGGGCTTCTTCTTATCGTGGTATGCTTTCTCCTTATCGCTCATCGAGTAACGCGTGTTTGGGCCTTCTTGGGGTGCAAAGTCTGTCCCTGCCCCGATGCTCCTCAGGTAGTCCTCGCGCTTTTGCTTCCTGGCCACATCCACCTCGATGTCAGTATCTAAGTTTAACTCGTTTACGTGCTTCCCATCCGTCCTACCGTTGCTCTCTTTGACCCTCCAATCCCTCTCAGTAACCTTCTCTGGCGCAACGACCTCGTCGCTAAGCGGTCCCAGGCTCCCCCTCAAAGATTTAAGAAGGCCTTGGATGTCGCCCGCAAGGTCGTCCCTTTCCTTGGCGCTCTCGTCCGTCTTCGTTTTCATTGCGATGAACCGCAAGTAGTCTTCGTTGATCTTCTTGTGCTTGTCGGCTTCCTGTTTCCATTCGTCCATTTCCTTCTCATCTTTTGGCGTCTTGTACGTTTCCTTATCCTTCACAGCCTGCTCCTTGGCCTTGGCGGTCTTGAAAGTTTTATCCCTCCCGCAAGTTTTGCAATTCCTCTCCTTCGCTTCGTTTTCTTTCCCACAAAGCGAACACTTCCAAGGTTCGAAAGACACGAAAGTCTTCCTGGCCCCGCGATCCTTCTTTCTGTTCCTTTTCTGCTGGCACCGGTCCCAGTCAAACTTATGGTCCTCAATGTCCTTGTCGTAATCCATTTTCTGCCTCTCTTCAATGCTCGATAGCTTCTTGTTCTGGATGTCACTTTGCCTTCTTCTCGCGTTGTCAAGGGCCATTTTTTTCATTTCAGCGTCGGTGCTAAGAAAAGTCCCCCCCGCCTGCTCTTGTTCTTTTTGCATCCTCTTTTTCTGTGCCATGAGCATCCGAAGCTTGACATTCTTATTCTTGCTCGCCATGTAGTCATAGTCATCATCGTCGTCGGATTCATCTTCTTCGTCATCAGAATCGTTGTTACCTTGGTCGCCGTCAAATGGCACCCCTGGCCGATCTCCAGCTTTCTCATCCCCCTCCTGCGGAGCTACAAAATTTTCAATGATTCCCATCATGTCCTTCCTGATCTTGGTCACTACAATTGTGCGGGGGAGGGCGTCTAGCTTCTGGCACATATACTTCTCAGTCAAAAACTCGGCCATGGCTTCCCTTACGTCCGCGACCTCGTTTCTTCCCCCTGTCATTTCCCACTTCTTCACCTCTTGGTTGAAGTCCTTCCATGCCTTTGTAGCCGTGAGGTCGCCCTCCTTCTCCTCGATCCCCAACCTTGCCCCTGCTATGGTGTCCGTAGCCATCATATGAACCTTCCTTATCCTCTCTTCCTCCCTGAGCTTCTCCAGCATGATCCTGTCCTCCTCTTCTGCCTCCTCGTCCCTCTGTTCCGCCGTCAGCCCCTGCTTCCTGTACTTTTCCTGGATACCCTGGTATGCCGCCTTGCCTAGGGCCATGGCCTCGCGGGCACTCTTCCCCTTTGAAAACGCTGCCGTCTGGGCCTCCTCCTGGGCTTTCTTTGCAACCCTCGCCACAAAATCTGGGGGCGGCTCTGTCTTGGCCCTTTCGGCGTCCTCCTTGTCTCTTGCGAGCTTCCTTTTCACGGCTTCCTCCATCAACTCCTTATCTTTCCTATAATTGTGGATAGTCTCCCTGGTCAAATTCTCGGGTTCCTTCTTGACTACCTCCTCCTTCCTCACCTTTCGCAATCTCTTCAGGTTGTCGTTCTCCTTCTCTAACTCTTGTAACTTGAGGAGCGCCTTCGCCGCTGACGCTGCTCTCCCCGCCGGCATGTTGCTCGTGGAACCCTTAGATTTACCATCAATGTTGGCCTCCAACAAGAACCCTTCCCTCTTCTTTGTTGCTGTCAGTCTCCGTCTCTCCTTGAGCTGTTTGTTCTTCTCCCTGACCCCGTGCATGCTGCTCAATACGTCGTCCAAAAGAAATAGAGTCGGTTTCTTGGCACTATCAGGGGAAATGAGAGGGTTTGCAGCCACAGAGGAGGGTGCCGTATAGGATGAAGAATAAGAAGTACGATTAGATAAAGTTCTTGAGTATTGAGTTCCAAAATCTGGAGCATTCGGAGGGGCGACAACTGCAGCAGACGTAGTCTTTGCTGGCAAGTAGGAAGGAACCGGGCCCTGGTCAGATTCCATGAGGCCATCGGCATAGCTGAAAAGATTCATGGTCAGGGTCCTCAGTTACGTACGGAGGAAGCTTCGGGGGCGTGTATGTGCCCAATGTTGACGTGGCCTCAATCAAATGGCCCACCCAGTTTTGTTTATAAACTTGGCATTCTTGCCTGTGTTGATTTCGTTTGGTGTCCGGCATATTTTTGAACTCCGTCGCCTAACTGGCTCTAATAGAAGCTAAAATTATTATTGAATATCCTCCCGGATACCTACCAGTAGCCAACAGCTTTCAAACTAAGCTCGAAAGAAAGAAAGGAGAAGTATAATCAGACAAGTCTCCATGGCTGACGACGATCCAATGGCGTTCTTGAACGCGCAACGCCAGAAGCTTTCGGCTATTTCGGCCATGGCTGACGTTGCGTCCATGCAGAACAACCTTGTTGCACAGGTGCAACAAAGGATGAGGAGCATCTCTGACCTTGAGACGGGCAAGGCTGCACCGTCGCAGCGGGTCGACCCGGAGGTTGAGGAGTGGAAGAGAAAAATTGCTGCACTGAGCGCTGGAGGGCCTCCCCCTTCGAGGGCCGACTTACCCAAGCCTGCTCCAAAGGCCATGGGGGCGAATGTAAGCAGGCAGAGGCAAAGTGGAATTCAGGCACCAAGGGCCGGCCGAGGTCCGGAGAGCAGAACGGGTGCGGTCCAGGCTATTCGCCGCCGCAAGTCGGAGGTTCGGGAGATAAAGGGTGGGGTCGGCGGGGCTGTGGGGGGAGCGAGAAAGAGAGAGGTGAGGAAATCGACACAAAGGGAGACCTCTCCTCCCCCCCTTCCCCTCACGAGTGATGCGAGCAAGGGGCTCTATTCGAGTCCTCACCGAAAGGACAAACAAAACGAAAGGAGGAGGGTTGGGGGTGGGGACTCTCGAAGCAGAAGAGAAAGCAGCGGTGCCCGAAGACCCCAAAAATCTCCTCCACGGTCAGAGCATCCCTTGTTGAGGTCTGTAGAGGAGAAAATTGAAGCGATGCCCTTGCCTTTTGGAGTGAACGATGAGGTGGAGATGTGGAGGAGAAAGATTGCAGAGCTGAGCGCTGTGAACCCCACGGCAAGCTACCAGAGCCCCATCAAGGACACTGGATTCAGCCCGAGTAGCGCAAGGGGGAGCGGACTCGATGCAGTGAAGCGGAGAGCAGGGCGAAAATAAGACAAAAGTGTTTTATCCTGAAAACCCTAGTTGTTACGTTAATCGTTGAACGTCCCCTAGTTGATTGGGTTATGGTTGTACTCGTTAATGTCGTTGGTCATATCGTCTAGGATCAGCTGGCCGTCGTTGTCCTCGACAACGCACCAATCGAGATCAGGATCAAAGAGAAGTTCAATGTACTCGTCGATCTCCATCTCCTTCTCCTGCTTGGCGACCAGGGCCCATTCCTCAAAACCGATGGTATCGCGTTTGCAGGGGATAGGATCCTTATCGAAGCTATTATCCCTATCCTCGTAAGAGTCGTCGAACCCGAACGGGGAAGGTGCGCGCCTGTACTGCTCACCCCACATCTCGCTCCCCTTGCTCCTTCCCCTCTTGAGGGACGTAGGGGATGGGGTCTCGAAGCCGTCGTTAACCGCAGGGAGTCTGACCTCGGAGTCGTCGTTATCCGTAGGGAGGGGTGTCTCGGAGCCGTCGTTACACCAACCTTCGAAGGACTTGGTCATGTCGAGAGGTAGATCAGAGAGATAGGGGAGAAGGGGAGCGTTGGTAGGGGCGGGGTTGGAAGGAGGGTTGGGGTTCACACCACCGTTCGCGTATGGTTTTTGCGGGTTGGCGTCGACACGCCAGGAGGGGGAAGTAACGGGAGTGCGGGGTGCGGAGTGAGAGCACAGCAATTTTAACCTGTGTTCCTTCTGGATATCACACAGGAGTTTTCCTTCAGTTCCCTTCAGAAGTTTTGCCTTAACTTCCTCCCGTTTCTCTCTTAGGCACTGTGATGCCTTGTCCCTTGCAACTTTATACCCCACCTCGTACCACAAATGGTCCCCATGAATGCCGTCCCACTTCTTAAGGAACTTCCCCTTGACCTCCTGGACGACCCTGTTCGCGATCTCCGTCTTAATCTTTTTTTGAGCTTCAGCCAATAGCGCATAATAGTCCTTGAAACGGGCAACGGTGTCCTCACGGAAGGACTTGTTCCCAGGGTGCTCGTTACTGCCGCCGCCCTTACCGAAAATAACGTCGTCATTGCCGGGGGTTGCGATGCCGGTTAGCAGTTGGGGACTAGCGCTCAGCTTGAACTCCTTTTCGAACGCGGAAGCTGTTAGGTTTTCTTTCTTTTCCTTGGCCTCCGCCCCCTTCTTCCTGTCCTTGTTCTTCTTCTCAGCCTTAGATGAGTGAAGCGAAGAGCGGAATAATGTTGGTTGCGTTGCGATTGCGAAGTTGGTATGATGCTTTTGCTGTCGCTTTGCTCCAGCCTTCGCTCCTCTTCCGCCTCTCACCTTCTCGACTTTCTTAGGGTTTGAGCTCATCTTAGCTTTTGGCGGATTTTATTTACTAAAACGGGCATAGAGCGAGAATAGGTATGACGTAAATAGGGTGTGTGGGTGTTAGAATTATTTTCATTCATTAGGAGGGGAGGAAAATGGGTTGCAGTATACCATGAGGTCTCGGGGTGTTTGGTGTCTGGGGGATGTTTGGGGTTATGGGTCGTCTACGGGGTATAATAACAAAATTGGGGTACCAAAAACGTATGCGAAACGGCAGCAGTGTGAATAAAATATCTCTACTCCGTATAATTTCACCCTACCTTTGCAATAAATTTGATGAGGGCTCAAAGAAGTGGGATCAAGATGAGGGAATCAAGAACAAAACCCTGGGGTTTCCATTCCCCCCCTTCCCAGCATTCGCTCGCCAAAATAAAGCACGCGGGGCGTAGGTGAGATACCATGAAAGTAACGAAGGTAAAAAAAACGCCCGTTAACAACCTAAATACGCTTTTATTTTAGCGTGAACGACACCCTCCGCACGGACTTGATTCCTCCCTTGTGGTCGTAGCTCCTATCCATTCCCAGCCTTTTTGGAGGAGGGGGGGGGTGGGAACTCTTCGTTTTAGGGGTTGAGACCTTGACGACGCCAGCAGTGAGATCCTTCATGGTGACTCTCTTTGGATTCTGCCTATGGTCGGTCAAGAAAGTGTCGCGGCGGGCAGTCGGTAGTGCATCAGACCGGTTGTAAACCATGCCGAACTTTTGGTTAGGAGGAGGAGGAGCCCTTGCGTAGTGGTGGACTCTGTTTGTTCCGTTTGTTCCGTTTGTTCCGTTTGTTCCGTTTGTTCCGTTTGTTCCGTTTGTTCCGTTTGTTCCGTTTGTTGTGGATAAAGTGGTTGACTCAACAGCGAACAACTCCGTGTCTCCATTGGCTGTTGACTTTCTGGTTTCGTCGTTCTCCCCCTCAGTCGTGGTACCCTTGACCTCAATCATTCTTCCCTTGAGTATGTTCTTGCCATCTTTCAGGTTCTTCTGGAACTTCCTCAGTTCAACCTGGTGCCCCCGTGATGCAGCCTTGAGCTGGTACAGAAGCTTGTGCTGCACCTGAAGGGACTCGAGGGCAGAGCAGTATGATGTGATCAATCGGATTTCAAGCGAATCTATTTTTGCGGTGGTCTTGATCTCTCCCCTCACATTCTTGACTATGGACTTCATTCGCTGCTGCTGATTGAGGATGATTTTCATTCTATTTTCCCTCTCCCTCTCTTTATCCTTCTTCTCGAGCTCTCTTTTAATACGTTCCTTCTCGGCTTCGACTTCGTCCATGTCAAGGTTCACCTTGATGGGGTATGTTGAGGGATAAACTGTCTGGGTCTTTGCCCTTGGTTTTGTTGCTGGAGGAGGAGGGGTGGAAGGATTTTCATCCTGGACAATAGGTGGGTGGTCGCGGACATCGTTTTCGCCCAGTTCCTCGGAATCTAACATTTCCCGTGCCTTTACGACGCCCTCGAAGGTTTCCTTGATATCGAACTTGTCCTCTTGTGCATCTGTTGAGGCGGTAGGTGATGATGAGGCGGAGGACGGGGTTGGAGCGGGGGCGGGGGCGGGGGATCCCAAAGCCTCCGATAGAGACGAAACGTTGACGCTCGCTCGGCGAATTTTCGAGAGGGCGGAAATCGTTGATCGGCGTCGAGAGACTGGGTTTTGCTTCTTGGGCGATGGGGCGGTAGCATGATCGTCAGTAGCCTCCTGGGTAGAAGGAAGGGTTGATATTTCAGGGATCTTGCCCTGCAGGGCCATACTGAGGCTCCCAGCTTTGACAGATGCGCGCCTTATCTTGCCGAGGGCGGCAAGCGTGCTCTTTCTTCGGCCGCTCGCGGAGCTGGTGCCGTTGGGGGTTTTGGATTTTGGGGTTGCTGTGGGAGAAGAGGTTGAGGAGAAGGAGGATGCAGGAAAGGGGGCATCAGGGGTCTTCGGATCGGGTAACTTCGGCGTAGAAGGGGGTGTCAATTGGGGTTGTGCAGTCAGGACGAGAGGGGGTTGGGAAGACGTTGTTACAGAAGAGGGGGCATCTGGGGATGCATGAGGGGATGCAGGAGGGGAGGCAGGAGGGTGGGGAGAAGAGGGAGAGACTGAGTCTGACAGGGGAAGTCCAATATCCTCCCCGACATCGCCGCCCTCGTGATACTTGACGGTCTCTCCCTCGGGCTTTTCCCAAACGGTCTCTGAAGTTCCCTGTTTGACGTAGTACCACATATCGTGCTCATCACTCATGTATGCATCCCAAGTGTTAGATGAGGGTAGGGGGGGAGGTGTTGTGGATTCAGAAAAAGGAGCAGGTTCCGGGAGAGGAGGAGTGCCCGACGAGGGGGGGGTGGAAGGCGTTGTTGGGATTACGGGTTCCTCTTCTACAGCCTGTTGGTTTCCTCCCTCCACAACAGCAGACTCTTCGGGGATGAACTCTGGAGGAGGCTCCCACTTCGTTTCATCGGTAACTACGTTGTGGTAATAAAAGACACCGTGGTTTTCGTCGAAATGCTGCTCCCAAGGTACCAATGGAGACGGTTTAAGAGAATCTGTGGAAGTTAAGGACACGACGATTTGGGTGAGGGGGGGGGAAGATGGATAGGGGGAACAAGTGTCGACCTAGCTCATTGACTGACTGACCTTTCTCCTCCTTCTTCTTGTCTGACTTTCTCTTCGGGGATTTTCCACGCTTGGACTTCTTCCCCATGATAAGAGGATCAGTTTGCCCAAAAAGCAGGAAGATTTTATCTTTGTGTTGTGCCAATTATGGACGGGGAGACTGGCGGGGACTTTCCCGGGTACCGTAAGCCTTGGAAGTACTACTTCTCGACGCTCCTTCTCTCCCTTACGTCGTACGCCCACGTGGTCACCAGCCTCCTTTGCTCCGTGTTCATTGCAGGTTGCCTGGGCCTTGTCCTCCTAGTTCGGTTGTGTAGGAAATGGTTCGACGTCGCCATTCTCGGCAAGTCTTCCGGGGCTGAATCGTGCTCCTCGTCCGTCCTTACTTGCAAGACGAGCTCTTCGTCCAACCCCTACACGACCTTTTTGGTTTCTCACATACCGCCGTTTTTCCTGCCTGCGGTGCCAGATGGTACGCCCAGCTGGCTTGGTGCGACGACGGCGGCGAGCTGGGTTTGGGAGGGGAAGGGACTGGCGTTGGGCATAGGAGGGGAGACGGTCAGGGTGGTGAGGGAGGGTGTGGAGGTCGACATTGAGGTGAGATGGAGGAGTGGGCGAGGCGAGGACAGGATGGGTGGGAGGGGGGGGGCTTTCGATTTTTCCCTAAACCTCACCTGATCGCACTGCTTCAGATGTTCTGGTCTTCCTCCCCCTCCCCCCCCTCCATCCTCATCTTTCCTCCTCTCCTCCCGCCCCTGCCTTCCCCTCTCTTCCTTCTCGTCTCCACCCTCCGACGACGGGGGGGTGGCGAGACCGTGGGTGTCGTGAGAGTGAAAGGTTGGGTCGGAGAGGATGACGTTAAGTGGATGAGGATTGTGACAAAGACGTTCAAGGAGGTCGGGGAGAAGAGGGAGAGGAAGAGGGGGGCAATGGGGGCTGCAAGCGTGACGAGCACAAGGAGCGGGGGGGGAGGGTCGGGGGGCGAGGGTTCTCCCTTCATGTTCGACCACACAAGATCACAGAGTCAAGAGTCGATGGAAGGATCAACAGTTATTAATCAATCAATGTCAACGAACAAACCGAGGAGCGAATCGATAGACGAAAGCGGGGGCGCATGCCTAATTTCATGCATTGCATACTCCACGGGAGGGACTCTCCTTTTGAACTATTTGATACGGTATCAGGTGAGAAGAGAAAGGAACGAACCCACCTCCACCCACCACTTGATCTAACCTCCTCCTCCTTCCGCTCGTCGCAGGCTCGTCCTCTGTTCCACTCCTGTGTATCAGTCTGCCCTCCCCATTCCCTCCAAAGCTACTACTCAACCCTTCATGTGTCCCCCTTCTCCCCCTCCGACTGGGACCCCCTCACCTTCTTCCAGGCCAACCTAACCCTCGGGGGGTTGAAAAGGCTCCTGCTGAAGAGGCACCACGCCTCGGCCGCCGGGGCTCTGTCGGGCAGCGGTCCGAGCCCCGTTGACGTTGTTCCGTGGCTTCTAGCAAGGTCCGCAGTCACTTGGGACGTGAGGGAGGTCGCGTCAGCGCTCCTTCTGTCCAGCCCTTTCGCTGAGGTCAGGGAGAAGGCCATGGACGTCGAGGGTTATTTGGGGGGCGCGAGCCCCAGCGAGGGTGGGATGGACAGGGTTTCCGTTCCCCTCCTTCTCCTTCACTCCTCCGACGATCCTCTGGTGCCCGTGGACACCATACCTTGGGAGGGATCGAAACCTTCGAACCCCTTCGTTGTCGTTGCTGTTGCCGACAGGGGCGGTCACTGCGCTTGGGCGATGGAGGGAGGGAGGAGTTGGGGGGTTGACGCGAGCATGGGATGGCTAAGGGCGTGCAGGAGGGGAGACGAGGAGGAGGAGGAGAAGGGGTGGAGGAAGAGCGTGGAGGAACTTATCAGGGGAAAGGGGGGGAGGGATAGGAGGGATAGCGAC
>Ga0115006_10002297_pt1 | contig 12492 bp, 6 predicted proteins | sample ArcOceMetagenome_3_FD_88943 | JGI IMG/M metagenome (GOLD analysis project Ga0115006, IMG submission 88943) | Marine eukaryotic phytoplankton communities from Arctic Ocean - Arctic Ocean- Svalbard ARC20M Metagenome | ecosystem: Environmental > Aquatic > Marine > Oceanic | place: Arctic Ocean...
CAGCTGTATTTCCATCGGTATTTTCTCCTCCAAAGTGACCCCATTCTCATTTCTCCAGTTCTGAATCTTCATGGCCCCGACTATCGAGATCTGACCAGCCGGGATAGCCGCCCCCTTCCCCCTTCCCCTTCCCCGCCCTCTCTGTTTCGCAGGGCTGGCCTTCCTCGGGCTCAGCTTCCTCTTCACCGGCGACGTTCTAGCAGGCGGAGTCTCCCCCCCTCCCCCCTCCATCAACACCTCGGGTTCGTAGCGTCTTGATTCCTCCCTCTTCCTTTTCTCCAACCTCTCAATTATGAACCGCCTCTCCTTCTCTGGCAGAGCAGCCAGAACACCAGGGTCGAGGTCGCTCTCTGCCGGAACCTCGATACCCCCCCAGCTCCCCTGGCTCATCTGCGGTGACTTCTCCGACCTCTGGCTAAGTTGGCTCATTTGGCTCAGTGAGCCTCCCAGGACCTCCTTGATCTCCTCCTTGACGTCTTCGGGAAGTTCGGATAGAACAGCCCTGTCGATCTTGCCTCTGGTGGGCTTGTAGTCGCACTGAGTCATCACGGGACCGTCGTTACCCAGACCCGACCACCCCGAAACCTCCTCCTCTCTCTCTCCCTCTCCCTCTCCCCCATCTGCATCGAAAATAACATCCTCTTCCTCCTCCAATTCCTCCTCCTTTTTCTCTTCCTCTTTCTCCTCCTCAATACCGTACAACAAGTCCAAACCCCTCTCGCTCTGTTTTCCGATCTTTTCTCTCTTCTTTCTCTCCTCTTTTCTTGCGTGCTCGCCACCCAGCCAATTCTGCATCCCCTTGCTCTCCTTGGCCATCGCTCCCTGATCTCCTACCAAGGCTAAATCGCCCAAAACGACCCCCATGCCCCTGACGTCATTGTCATATAATTTATCATCCCTCTTCAAGTCCTCAAACAGCATCCAGCAAATACTGTAGAGCTTTTCCGCGTTTCCGCAGTCCTTCACCAACACCTTTGTCGAAGAACTATGGTTGGTGCACCATCCGTGCCCGTTGAATTTGGCAGTTATCACCGGGTCGGCCTCAGGATGTCTATGTTTCAACTTAAGGGTTGCTCTTTCTCCACCCAAAACTCCATTGTCCTTGCACCTTCTAATTACTTCCTCCACCAGCCCTCTTATGAGATATTCGGGACCATACGGACCGTCAAATCTGACACCGTAATTACACTCCGCCCCGATACTTTTTCTTTTTTTCGGTTCCACCTTCCTCTTATCGTTCCCATGGCAGTAATCATAAATCTTCTGGCCGTTACCCGGCCCAACTACCTGCTGTAGTATCCGCTTTCCATCCTTTCCCAGCCTCCAAACCTGAGCTACGGTCCTGAGTCTGTGTTCGGACTCCTCCAGCTTCTTTTGCGTTTTCCTCCCAACCTCGGGAATGTCCCTGAGCACCATTTCCCTCATACTGCGCCTGTAGTCTTGGCATATTTCGATCCCCCCACCCCCGCCCTCCCATCCGTTTGCTTCCGACGGCTTGATTCTGTCGGTCGCCATCTTGGCCAAAAGTTTATTCTTCCCAACACCTAAAGATGCTGTGCACTTAGTCTCGTCAAATATCAGCTTCCGAATACTTTCAGCTCGTCTTCGAAGAATGCTTACATGTAAGGTGTCGGTAATATTGTTGGGATTATGAATATCTCTTCCACCTAGCTCCTCCTCGTCGACCTCTCCCAGGCTCAAGCTGGCTCCACTGCCAATTGAATTCTGAGTTTGAGCCAGTATCTCTCTCTCACCCGATTCCGTCCTTGCCCCCCCTGCCCCACCTTTATCATCGGATTCCTCCACTACGATTTCAATGTAGCCCTCATCGCAGCTGACCAACTCCATGTCGCCATCCCTACACTCGTCGCAGACCTCTTCCAGCGAAGACTGAACCTGCGGTGAGCCAAACAACGAGCGGAGAGAGTGAATTTCTATGCCAACCTATCCTTACCATTCGTCCACCCTCACCTCATTGAAGAGATCGTAGTCATAATTTAGCACCACCAAATCAGGGCAAAGTTCTCTAGCCTTTTTAAGCCACATTCCTTTCTTGACGCCCGCTCTCCTCGCGGCAATGTTGCAGGTCGAGAGTTCTCCGTTCTTTGTTGTCTCGTGGCCCACAGCGACTGCTTTATCCTGCAGGTGGGGCTTGTCTCGAAGGAGGACGCTGGCGAAGAAATAGTCCATGTCAATGTGAAAGACGTACGTTATCGAATTCTGAGTCCCAGCCGACGTTAATTTTGTCGGGGAGCTGGGTTTCTTCTGCCTCTGCAAGTGCCGTCCAATGTAGGAAAGCCTGGAGTTGCTCCAGTATTCTTGAAGGAAATTTGGATCCGTCCCGCACGTCCTATTTCCGCAGCTGTTACTTATGCCCGCGGTAGAAGACGATACTGTGGTTGTTGTTGTATTCGTTTTTGCTGTTTTGGTTGTTGTGGTTTTTCTTGAGGTTTTGGCAGTCATGTTGGAACCAGCTCCATCTAACGGGGACACCTTCTTGCACAAACTACCCGCCAACGCTTCCGCTACATCCATGATCCCTTTAACGTGCTTCACCGCCTCAATTATGTAAGGCGCAATGTCAAGAACCTTACCCTTCTTCAAACTATCTACGACCCACTCTGGCTTCACGTAGAACTTCTGGGTGCTCGACTTTCGCTTTTTAATAATCTCAGCCTTGGCGTAGCTAACAGTGGGACACAGGACATGGGTTACTTCTGGGGTTTCAATCGTTCCCATGACGAACTTCCCCCCGTTCTCATTCATTATCCTCTCAATCTCAACATTAGATGGTCTCACGCAGCCGTTACACAAAACAACGATACCCTTGAAGAGTTCCGATCGTTTCGCTCTTTTGGCTTTCTTGTTGGACGAGGAAGTGCCAGACTTTTGGTGCTTGCGACGCTGATGAGCGAAGCGAGCGCGGAAAGGGTTGTTAGTTATAGTTGTGGGCGATATGCTGCTGTCGCTTCGCTCCAGCCTTCCCTCTCTCCAGCCCTCCTTCACTCCAGCCTTCCTTCGCTCCTCGCTCCACCTCACCTTCAGCTGCGAAACAAGCCCAAGAAGACCACCCCCACCACCAACCTCTTGCCCCTCGCCACTAATATCTTCACATCCCTCCGATTCCCCTGAAGTATGTTGTAAAGGACCTCTCTGCACCTGCTGCATTACCAGCTTATTGGCGAAGTATGCTCGGTAGCTACTATCTTCAGCCACCTCGTTCGTCAAATCCACATTTAAATTCCAATTAGCAGGGGTCTTCTCTTCATCCCCCCCCTTCTTTGGGGACGGAGTTTTCTCCATGGAAGGCAGCCCCTTTTTGTCCTCGGCAAGTCACCCCAGTCCCTTCCCCGACCAAAATAAAACCTTGATTCAACTTTATTACTTTCAGTAAGTAGTTGAGGATCAACTCACAACTCTTAGAGATCAAATGGAGCAACAAATTGAAGAATAACGATGGGAAATCTCTATTACTTTCCTCCAATTTTCCAGAATCACAATTTTATCGATCAGGGTACCCCGTCTTCGATGGCCAGCTCGGCGACATCGGGGTTTTCCGACATTAATATTGACGGGAACACAACTCTGGCGTCCAGTTCCGTTGGAGAAGGGTATTCAAGCACTCCCTCTTCCACCCTATCCTTCGAAACTCAGACAACTTCCTCCTCAATGTCAACAGCAACTGCCTCCTTGGCACCAGAGGGCGACGGGTCGGGCCAAAAGGACAAGAAGAAGAGGAGGAAGAAGAAGAAAGGGAAGGGGGGCTCTCGCTCACTGTCTCCTCACCGCCTTCTGCAGTCCATCATGTCGGCTGAAGGGAAGGCAGTTAAAAATGTGATGAATTTGGGACATCAGGGCGTCGAAGTTGGCATTCTGCCGCCTATGAAGAGGCTCAGCTGGAGTCTCTTTATGGCCGTGTTGGCCTTGTGCGCTGTTCCACCTGCTGTGGCAATTCTCTGCTTTTCGAGCATAGGATGGGGTCTTGAGATCTACAGGGCAACCAAAAAGACCGAGTATATAATATCCGTCTACGTCAATTTTGCCGTCCTCATCGCATTCCTCCTGTTCGTTTTCGACTCTCATATGTGGAAGACGCCCAGGCAAATTCTTTTCAAGAGGTTCAGTTACTCCACGATCCTCTTCCTCTTCGCTCTCTCCGTCATCTTCTCGGCCGGAAAGCATCCCTACGGACCAATTTGCATGCACGCCCTTGGTACTCCAATATGGCTCATGATATCAAAGCATGTGCTCCTCAAGGCCCCCTTCAAGGACTTTGTTACCTGGCTGCCTGGCCCTCTCTTCCTCCTTTCTGTGACCCTCTTCATTTATTGGATCGCATGGGCTCTTGAGGGCAAGAGCAAGGTCGAGGACGGAGACTCAGGCCCGGGCAACGAGTGGTCCATTGATGTCCGCAACAGGTACGCGCAGCAGATTTACTGCGCCCCCAACTTCGAGGAATACCCCCACTGCGAAAGTCTTTACGACAAAGACACAAACACTTGGGACATCGACCTTAGTGTGACTTGCACGGAGGTGTACGATACCTGCCTCGACGCGTTCATGATCTGGTCGATGCCTCTCTTTGTAGCTCTTTACCTCTTCTTCCTCAGTCACATGTGTGTCTACATAAAGATCGACGAGCTTGATGCTGCACCGCAGGGTTTCCAGAGGCTCGTTGTTCTCCTAGTGTTCGGTTTGTGGTGTGCTGCCAGTATGAGTGCCAGCAATGCCGCTGTCACCAACGCCTTCATTGCCTTCCTCCTGTTTTGTGGTCTTTCCACCGCCGTCATTTTTATCTTTGTACATTCTCGAAAATCGGCGGAGGCGCGACTCCTAACTCCCTTCCTTTCGTCTATGTCCAAGTACTTCAAGAAATACGGAGACTGGGTCAGAGGCTTTGCTATACTTTTGTGCATCCCGATTGGCCTCTTCTACGCACTCCTCTCTTTCATCACCCAGTGTGTCCGCAAGTCGGGCCTCAACATCCTCATATCCCCCCTTGCTGTGGAAGACGAAGCTCTCTGGTTGACAAGGACCTGTCACAACCAATTCGAGGAGGTTAAAAAGTGGAGGTGGACATCTGTTCTTCAAAAGTCGCTCATCATCGGACTCCTTATCCAGACGATGACGGTTCTGATTACTAAGTTCACCTACCTCTTCCTCGCGTGGCTCAAAGTTGAGGTCAAGTCAATGAACCTTGCATCTGTCACGCTCATTATGATCATTGTGGGGATCCTCCTCTTCCTCTTCCCCCCCATCCCAGGGGTTCCCATCTACTTCACATCGGGAATAATTCTCGTTGCTGCCGGCGAAAGAACGCTGGGAACGCCTCTCGCAATCGCTTACACTTGTGGAGTCAATCTAGTCCTCAAATTGTTAGCATGCAGCGTGCAACAAAAGTGCATAGGGTCATCGCTCCAGAAAAATGTGAAGGTGAGCCCGAGCGAGTAGCGAAGGACGGTCGTTGCTGTATACTGCATATCACTGCAACTAACAACCTTCCGCTCGTCGCTTCGCTCCTCGCCTCACCCCTCATCGCAGGTTCGCCAAGCAGTTGGTATGAACTCCACATTAATCAGAACGATGAAGCTTGTTCTCAGCAAGCCAGGATTTAGCGCAGTGAAAGTTGCCATTCTTGTTGGGGGGCCGGACTGGCCAACATCTGTCCTCTGCGGTATCCTAGATCTTCCTCTCCTTCCGATGCTCATCGGGACACTCCCAGTTCTAATAATCATCGTTCCTACGGTACTGAGCGGAAGCTTTGTTTACTTGGCGGAAGACTACTCGTGGGCAGGTACGGCTTCCGCCATCTCCATGTCACTTAATGGGCTTATCATCATGGCTCTCCCCGCTGTGACAATGTACCACATAGAAAGAGCCATGGAAGAGGAAAAAGAAGCTCTAGACGAGATGCCTTACGACGAAGAAGTCAGAAAGGCGGACGAGAACGAGGAAAAGAGGAGACTCATGTACTTGGAAGTTACCAAGTGGCAGCACCTAAAGTTTGGATGGAGGTCACTGATGATCATCGCGAATGTAGCTATGTGTTTCAGCTGCTACCTAGTCATGGGAGCTTCATCTCTTTGCTTCAAGAAGTTCACAATGAAAGACAATATCGAGAGGGACTTGGACAATAGGGCATTCAGCCTCATTAAATTTTGGGGATGGATGGCCATCCTGGCTTTCGTCTTTGCGACCGTCCTCCTTTACATATTCGACAAGTGGAGCAATAGGAAGACAGCAAAGGCGATGGAAGATATGGTGGCACTGGGAAACAAGCATTCGGGTGTCGGCGTAGTGGTGGGGATGGAAGAGGGGTCAATTGACGAAGAGAGGTCAGAGGGCGGAGATAGTGAGATTGAGACAGGCGTCGCCAAAGGGCGAGTATCCTTGAACACTTTTGCTGTCGGAAGAGGGTGAAAATACACGTGCTATTTGCCTGGAAATCAACCTATTTGAAGCCCTAGTTGTTCTGTGTCGTCGATCAGTGATTGATCAGATTGGCATCATCATGAAATCTGCTCGTGTCGAAAGCGTTCCTCCTGGGAATGTGAAGGAAAATACCTTCGTCCCTGTCCATCTTCTCCTTCGAATTCTGCCTGAACCTCTGCAAAATACCCTTCTTGCCCGTGTTAAGAGTACTCTGAGGATCGGCCTTGTTTGTCTCGCTCTTTCCACTAGCTGCAGCTACACTTTTCTCGGTGATAGCATTGCCTGCATCCTCGAAGGCCTTCTTCCTCATGGAGGAATAGTTTCGCTTCGAAAGGAGACAGTTTTGTGGGCCAAAGGCCGCGCATACTACACCTTTCGCGAAGAGTTGGTAGGGAAAGACGAGGGCGAGGAGGGTCAAAGCGACGAGCAGACAAAGGACGAAAAGACTCGTTCCGAATGTCCTCCAGACGAGGACATGATGAACGGCCCTGCAGAACGAGACGACATTTTTGAAACCGCGCTGGACGGGGCCGAGGTACTGGCGCTTCAGCTTGAGGACAGGATTGACGGGTTCATCTCGAAGCGTAAGCTTCTTTTTCTTCTTCTTCTTCCCTCCTGCCCCATCTTTAGACTCATCGGGGTAAGACGCGACTATGTCGTGGACGAGACCGAGAGTGGCGTTCTGGGCGCGCCTTTCGTACTTGGCAAACTTGAGGGCTATGGAAGATGAGGTGGTCGTCTTGTTAGAATCCTGCTCGATGTACTTGGGCGTTCTGGTGAAGGTAGATCTCCTTTCCTCATCAACAGCAGCCCGGACCTGCGGATCCGAAACGATGCTAAACATGTCTCCGTACGCATCGTCATCGTCTTCACCGAGGAGGGATTCGTCATCTTTATCGATACCCAAACCCCCCTCAATTGCGTTCACTAGTCCCTCCTTCTTGATCTTACGCGCCAAACTATCATCAAACTCCATGGAAGGAAAGACCTCCTCGTTGACGAACGGGAATTCTTTATTTGGACGCTTAAGACCTTGGCTATTGGGCTGCGAGAAGGCCACCGGGTTGCGGCCGAAGTGCCAGTAATTCTCCACGAGAACAATGACATAAAAGAAGAATAGCGAGGGGAAGAAACCGCGAGGGCCGTAGTCGATTGCGAGAAGAAGTGCTCCAAGGACATAGAGGGACTTGAGCTTCCCGAAGAGACCCTGGTTCTCGTAAAATGCGAGTTCGTGAAGGGTCTTCTTGACGAGGTTGATTGTGTTGACCTCGTAGAGATCCGACTCCCTAAGTGTCGCCTTAAAGAGAGGGGGAGAATACTCTCCCGGGGGTTCGGTGCCCCACAGAACGAGGGAAAGCGCCCTTGTTGAGGTCTTGTCGTGCACCAGAATACCCTCAGAGTCCTTGGGACGCCTCACGAAGTTCTCCAGAAAGGACCTGAGCTCGACGTTACGAGAAACGTACTCGGTTATCTCGATGCGCAGCCTGATTGACCCCCTACCCTTGCGTGAGTACATGGTGTCCGACTCTCGCATCTTCAGCGTGACATCGTAGGAGACGTGAGGCGTGAGGCGTGAAAGGTCCACGCAAACACGGCCCACGAAATCGTCTGTCAAGTAGTTACCATCGTCATCGAATCCACCGACGTAGAGCTGCTCGTAGGGAACAGAGATCGGGAATATAGCCCCGCGCTTCGTTCTCGGGAGGAAGCAGGGGCTATAGTTGTCGTCGATTGTATCAGTACGAAAGACGTTCGACCCCACAATCATGATTGCGTACAAGTCCGTCTTTCCGAAGCGATCTAGTTTGGGTAGTCCATAAGCTCCAAGTAGCTCCACTTTGACAAGTCCAATATGTTTTGACTTTGCCTTCTCCCCAACACCGTTCCGCGAGGTGAGGTCGATGAGGTGTTCGGTCGGTTTGATCACCTCCGCCAAAAGTTCCTCGTGCATCATCCAAACGTCAGGGTAGTACTTGGAGGGTTTAACTTTGTGCTCCAAGGTGGAACGGTTGAGGTTAGAAACTTTGGATCTGTCAGAGACGCTGTGAGAGTCAGCAATACCACTGTCAGTGGTGAGATCTGACACGGTACGGTCGATGCTGGGTACAGAAGTGGAGGCGGTGCTGCTTTTTCGAAAGCGCTTTTGTTCCCCTGGCTTGGAGAAACCCTTGACGGTGTAATGAGAAAGGAAAATGTCCGCTCCTCGGCAGCTGAGTTTTTCGGCCGCAGCGATGAACTTGCCCTTGGAGGCTCGCCGGGACGAGCTCGTGCGAACCGACTCCGCATCCTCGTCGATGCACTTGAAGAAGATAGAGTTGATCCTCCCAGACAAGGTCGAGGCTTGGTCCGTGTTGCCCTTGAGGATAAAGAAACCGCTTTCGTCGTCAGCGGCGTTAGACAGCGTCCACTGACCGGGGTTTAGAACTAGCTTACTGGTAGCACCGGATGGGAAGTGGGTCCATTTCGTCAAGGCACCAGAGGATATGGCTGAGTCAGAGAGGTCAGGAGTCATCGGGTTGGAGGTGTAGTATGCGAGGCTGCCTGTAGACACGTCGATTATCAGGTAGCGCTTCTTATACCCGAACCTATAGTTTCGCTTGTACACTTCACCCTATGACATGGCGAGGACAGACAGGACAGAGCTAAGTGTGTGAGTGACGAATGACGATTCAAACAGTTCCCATTAATAAATACAGTGCGACACAACGCTTCTCCTCTCACCTTTACGAGCGACGGTACCACAGATGATTGGAGTGCGGGGGATTGCGGGGAGCCTCCCTTCTTCTTGCCGTTCCTGTTATTCGGGGAAATGGCACCCAGAATCTTGGCTGTCGTCTGCAACGTAAGGGAGAGAGAAATGGAGCGTTAGCGAAAATAATTAACATTAAACAGCTTTAAGAGCCATCGCTTCCTACATCCATTTCATTCTTGAAATATCTTTCAATTTCCGCGACTTACCGCCGCAAACTTGTCGCTGTTTGACTTCTTATGACTTGGAAGAGACTTGGAAGATAATGAGTGCTCAGCAGAGACATCATTCATGTCCCAGGAAGTCGAGACCGTACCTACGACTCTAGGAGTGGAGTTATCCATCAAAGCAGGCAATTACGCTTCGATCTGTTCCAATTTCTTATTGAAAATATTCACTTGTGAGGGTATTTAAGGATAACGAATGGCAGAAAAGGGTTAAGAGGGGACAGGAGAATGGGACACAGGAATGGGGCACACGTGTCGAGGTTAGCTCCGAGGAATTATATCAATTTCTTTCAATTTGTTGATGGCTTCAGATCTGGAAGTTTTGAAGGCGAAAGCTCAACTGGTGCGTCGATATTCGTTACTTTGTATACCGGATTGTACCGAATTGTGAATTTATATTGAGTTTTAACGTTATTTAAGCCTCATTTATCAATGTCCTTCTCGGCATTGGAGTCGACCTATCTTAATTCTAACCCTTCTTAACCAGGCTAAGGGCATTCTTGCTAGTCGTCACAACGAACTGAAGAACGAGGTGTTAGAGAAGAAAACTAGAGCAGCATTGCTTGAGAAGAAGCTGGCAGAGGATCCATCCTTGGACGAGGCTACAAAGGACGCTGTTAGGGGAGCACTGGAGAGGGAGGAGGGATTGATAGCGATGGATAGGAGAAAGAAAACCACGAAAGATGATTTCGAGAGTCTGGCTGTAATCGGTAGGGGTGCTTTCGGAGAGGTTAGGCTTGTTAGGACTACTGCGAAGGAGGTGAGGCAGAGCGAGGAGCGAAGCGACGAGCTGACAACGCAATCGCAAACGGCGAAAACTGCACACCTTCATAATTCCGTACAAGACGCGCCCTTTCCTAAACCACCGCGAAAATGTTCATTCATCATTCCAACCCTTTTCACGATTCGCTTCGCTCATCGCAGGGTGGTAATGTCGAAATTTTCGCCCTCAAGAGTATGAAGAAGGAGGCCATGGTCTTGAAGAATCAGGTCGGACACGTCAGGGCAGAGCGCGACGTTCTCGCCGAGGCCTCCAGTGACAACCGTTACCTGACGGTCCTCCATTTCTCTTTCCAGGACTCTGCGAACCTCTACATGGTGATGGAGTACATGGCGGGGGGAGACCTCATGACGCTCCTGATGAAGGAGGACGTGTTCACGGAGCACGTCACAAGGTTCTACATGGCCGAGGCTGCGCAGGCCATCAGTTCTGTCCATGCCCTCGGCTACATCCACCGCGACATCAAACCCGACAATATCCTCCTGGACGCGAAGGGTCACCTCAAACTAACTGACCTCGGCCTCTGCAAGAAGGTTGGAGAAGCGACAGGGGATGTCGACCCGGAGTCCATCCTTGCCAAGCTGAGTTTGGGAGCTGGTGCGCCCCACCCACCCGTCCCCCCTCCGACCAAGATAGGGGGCGCGGCTCCATCCACGTCTTCCCCCCACCACGCGTCGACCATGAGCGTCGAGATGTCTGACGCTGATGCCCCTCCTCCTGCGGGGAATTGGGCAGGCAAGACCAAGAGGGAGCTAGCCTACAGCACCGTGGGAACACCAGACTACATAGCACCAGAGGTTTTAGCTGCGCAGAACGGTCAGACAGGCCTCTCGTACACTGAGAGTGTGGACTGGTGGAGTCTAGGGGTAATCATGTATGAGTGCTTGGTGGGTTACACCCCCTTCTACGCAGAGGACCCTGTATCAACGTGCAAAAAGATTCTCCACTGGCAGCAGTGCCTCAGTGTTCCCGACGAAGTCCGTAGATCCGTGTCTAGGGAGTGTCTTGATTTCATGGGCTGCCTCCTCTCGGCACCAGAGAATCGCATCGGCAAGGACTCGTCAGGGGGATTCGAGGAGATCGTGAAACACCCATGGTTCGCGAGCTTCAATTGGTCCGGGCTCCACGACCGGCCCGGCCCCCTGATCCCAACGGGGTGCGAGAACATGGCAGAGATGCTGGAGTATCTCAAGTTTTGTCCCAAGTCTGACGCAAGGTTCCCACACCTTATCGACGAGATCACTAGGAACTTCGACAAATTTCCAGACGCTGTCGACTCACTCAACCCCGGCGGGAAGACAAGCAGGGTCGAGGTCAACACTCTCGACAACCAGTTCGTAGGCTACACCTACAAGAGGAAGAGGAAGCCGAGGCTCCCTATTTCCGGCCAACTCTTCGACGAAGAACAGAAGACTAAGGGAGCGGGTGTTTGAGAAGGGGGGCGACGACGACGACGACGACGACAACAACAATGTGCCAAATTAAGATGGCGGGGAGGAGGGGAGGACAACAGGCAACAATGGAAACAACACAACGAAATCAACGAGGAAAAAACAACAACAACGAACCAAAGTGTAAAAGTAACAACGAATGATACCGCGGGTTTTAGCGAAATACCCTTCTTACTTCTTCATTTAATTATTAATTAACAATGTCTTTTCGGTCTCCTCTGCCGGGTATTAGTTTCATTTTTGATTTTTTGATGACAATTTCGATTTGGTTTCATATAACATGGAATTTAGAGGGTATTTAAGCATTGAAGGATAAAGAGCCGAACCTTTCCGAGGAATTCTTCCTCCCAAAACAGTCCTAGAGTACCTTCCTCTTAATCACTTGGTGACCCGGTCAAAGGGGACAAAAGGTAAGAGAGTAACCCGAGGAGAGAGGGAGGAGAAAGGGAGGAGAAAGGGGAGAAATTTGTGAGCAAAGGCCGGTGATGTCGGGAGTATTGAGGGTAAAATTTTAACCCTTTATGATTCGTAATTAAATTAAATAAAGTGATATTTAGTATACTAAGACTATAGATTAATATTAGAAATAATTATCAATGATGAGATATTGCGTTGGGAGGAGACAAAACCTTACCAAAAGTGAAAGGTGGCAGTGTTTGGGAAAGGTTTGGGTAAAAGTTTTTTAAATGACTGATTTGTGATGATTTACGTATCTCTTATAGGTAAATTGCTATATTCGGTTATTATTAAGGTTTATTAAGACATATATAGTGAGGAATGGGATAATATCGTATAATTAGGTTAGATAATGGGAACAACCAATGCTGGAGTCAATCTGAGGACCTTAGGAGG
>Ga0115006_10002299_pt1 | contig 12489 bp, 8 predicted proteins | sample ArcOceMetagenome_3_FD_88943 | JGI IMG/M metagenome (GOLD analysis project Ga0115006, IMG submission 88943) | Marine eukaryotic phytoplankton communities from Arctic Ocean - Arctic Ocean- Svalbard ARC20M Metagenome | ecosystem: Environmental > Aquatic > Marine > Oceanic | place: Arctic Ocean...
AGCAGCCTCGAGCTGCGAGTTGAGGGTATCCATGTCCAGCGACGCCCCAGGCTCCGAGCTCGCAATCTCCAGATCCACTGTGCCAGCAGAGAAAGAGAGAGAGAGAGAGAAAGAGAAAGAGAGAGAGAAAGAGAGAGAGCGAAAGAGAGAGAGTGTGTGTGTGTGGAAGCAGAAGGAGAAGATGCCGGGCCCCCCAACACACGCAGACATGAGCGAGAGCACACCTTGCGCGGCCTGGGCGAGGAGGGTCCGTGTGCTGCTGCTGCGCCGCAGCTCTTGCGCTGTGATGCCCGCAATGACGACAGCCGAGGCGTCGACGCCCGCGGCGACAGCGACGGCTGCCATCAGCAGGGACTGTGCGGCTTCGTCCAGATCGTCGGGGCTCATGGGAAGTAGCAGAGAGACTTTGATGATGGTGACTTCAGGCGGTGGGGTGGTGGTGGGGGGGGCAGGTGTGGTAGAGGAGCTCGAGGTCGGCGGAGGGCGACAGACTTTGTCTTCGTAGAGCTGCGTGCCAGTGCATCGGGAGACCTCCTCGAGGCTGGAGTTGCACGGCAGGCACGGCTCACAGAGGGTATTGGACACTGCCGTGCAAGCGCTCTGCATGAAGTGTCCTGCATCGCCCGCCGTGTCAGCCGCAGCTCTCGGCAATCATGATCACTTCAACATTCCCATCCGTCTTGCATGCGCGAACGCAGGGCATCTTGGCATGCCGCGACAGGCGCAACAGGCGCACAGCACTGCTCCGCGGACGACAGTCACGTGACGCAGCACAAACAGAATGGCGTGCAGTGGACCGCACCAGCGGAGCAGGTGGCGCATTGTTTGCATTCGCCCGGCTGGTCCGAGATGCCGCAACCGACGCGGTAGAAGTCAGGCTCGCACGTGAGGTGGTTGCATGCGTCGCAGATCGCGTCTTGAGTGCTTGTGCAGCCTGATTCCATGTACAGCGCCCCTGGCTGTGTGTGCGTGAGAGAGAGAGAGAGAGAGAGAGAGAGTGTGTGTGTGTGTGTGTGTGTGTGTGTGTGTGTGCGTGCGTGCGTGCGTGCGTGCGGGTCGCAGATGCATAAACGCAATGTGCACATGAACAGTCAAACGAGACATGACAGCCACGAATGCGAAGCTTTCGAACAGCAGGGGAGCCCCGCAGAGCAGAGATTCTTTGCGGGACCTGCAACAAGTCGGGAAGAGTGGGATTATGCTGCGAGATATTGGAGGAACTGCGCGTCGAGGTATTGGTTGCATTACAGGAAGACGTACACGGGATGCATGCGAGGGGGTCGCCTGTTCCGGGGTTGTACGAGCCCGAGGGGCATGGCACGCACTCGCCCACTGACGTGCCATTGCAAGACGTGCGGAAATGGCCGGCTTCACACGGGGGACACGCCGTGCAGTTGCCGGGGAATGGGCCCCCGCAGCCTTGGAGATATGAGCCTTGCGCACAGGCTAGGGCGGCTTGAGAGCACGTGGCGCACTGTCTGTCTGCCGTCGCGGAGCATTCATGCAGCACAAATTCGTCCTGTGCGCAGCTCTGCTCGGTGCAGGGAAGACATGAGGACGCCGCGGTGCTGAGGGGTTGGAACGTCCGCGCAGGACACGCTTCACACGCGCCCTCCGATAGAGCGCCGCATCCAACTCGGCGCTCGCCTGGCGCACACTCGGCGCAAGACTGACAAGCGCCTGCGATGCTCAGATCTACATTGCAGCCAGCGGTGAAGGAGCCGAGCGGGCACATGACGCATGTCGCCGGCGCACAAAGACGATTCTGCAGCGCCGTGCAGTCGTGCGTCTGCATCAGACCCAGCGCACACTCCTGAGCGCAGTCACCGCACGCGGGTGCGCTCGAATAAGTATCTGAGAAGGTGCCATTTTCGCATGGTACGCAAGAACCGGGGTCGCGGTCTGTGCAGCCGGTACGGTAGCTGCCAGGCGCGCACGCAGCGCAAGGCAGGCAGTAGCCTTTGCTCCGCAAGCCTCCCCCGCAGTTCCCCAAGTAGCTGCCGCCGGGGCAATTCAGCTCCGCGGCACGCTCGCTGCAGTCTTTGCACACACGGTCCTGAGTGGCGGCGCAGGTGCTCTTGATGAATTGGTCCTCAGTGCACTCTGTGCACAAGTCACAGGTGGGCATGTTGCCAACCGATAATCTGCCAAACAGACAGCCTTCGCGGAGCCCGGGTTCTCATCTCGGCAATAGTAGCGGATTTCGGCTGTGCCGCACGTGTCACACAAGACACACTCGCCCTGCACGCCGCCGCCGCAGCCTTGGCGCCACTCGTCGCCAATGGCTGTGACGACCAGACCGCTCGAGGTGCACTCGAGCGCACTGCAACTCCCACATACAGCATCCGCCGACGCGTTGCACGCGACGGCGATGTGTTCGTGCTCCCCGTTGCACTGCGAGCACGGCAGGCAGCCGTGCTCATGTGTCAGTTGCGATATTCTGATAGTGAGGACGGCTGCTGTTTGGGCAAAGTCTGCGCTCATAATGGTGTGCCACTGGAGCGGCTTTGCGAGCCAGCAGAAGTGCCCGGCCCTGCCATCGGCCTTTCTGATCGAGGGGCTTGTGTGCACGTAACAGCCCTCCCCCTGCACAAACTCGCAGCCTGTCGCGCCGGGCAACAGTGTAATCTGGCACAGGCGCAGACAGTCCGCTGCTGCCGCATCCGTGGCATCGCCTGCTGCAGTGTACTTGACGAGCTCCTGCCGGGACGTGCCATCGAGCGGGGCGCGAGCTCTGTCGGCGCACGCCCCTACGAGGCGTCCGGTGAAATCAACGCGGTTACGGCCCTGCACTAGCACTTGGTAGGCCATGTCTGGAAGAGGCTCGGCTTGATGGATCTCGATGTTTGCCACTGCGGTGGGCGCAGCGTAGCTCCACCCCAGGAAAAAGCTTGAGCTGAGGTTCTCTCGCTGCAGGCGTACCGCATTGAAAGGCTGCAAGAGAGCGTTGCCCGCACGTGCGTCTGCCAACCGCGGGGAGGCGATGGCGGTGTCTTGAAGTGGCACGACGAGACTGCTGCCCGCAGCATCTCGGAAGACTATCTTCCTCAGGTTCCATTCCATCAAGGGCGCTGTTGTGCGGACGCGCCAGTCCACATAGGTGACGGGCGCGCGTATGCTGTCGGCGGCATCCGCATTGAAAAAGCCCCCGGGACATGCCACGCAAGTGCCAGGACTCAGTCCAGCACAATCCTGGCGCTGTTGGCCCATCGGACAAGGCTCGCATAGCGTGCATTCTCCCGCAGACTCGGCAGCACAGCCTTTCCGATACATGCCCTCAGCACACGTGGGCAGAGACGTGCACGGAGAGCATACGCGATCCCCAATCGGGCGACATGGGGAGCTTTCATACTCCAGAGAATCGACATCCGAGCACGGAGATCGGCAGTAGGTACAATTAAGGGCGTATCCAATGGAAAAAGAGCCGATCGGGCAGAACTCACAGTAGCCAGGGTCTTGCTCTCCGCATCCAACACCGTCCGCAGCAATTGTGGGCCGAAATTGCCCATCAGCACAGGAGTCACACTTGACGCACTGCCCTTGGCTGCCCCACCCACACCCTTGCCGGTACTGCCCATGGTGACAGGTGAGCGTCGAGCACTCGGCCACTTCCGCGTCCTTTGTCCACGTGCACGCTGCTACCAGCCATTGGGTGCTGGAGCTGGTAGTGCAAGCATGACAAACCCTGTCGGAGGCAGTTGAGCAAGGACTAAGCTGATATTCAGTCGTCTTACACCATGTGCATAGCGAGCACAGACGGTCTGAGTGCGGAGTGCAGGATGATCTCTCCCAGTAGCCCAGGTTACAATGAGCACGGCATCCCTGGCACTGCCGATCAGCAGCAACGGTACATGCCGACGTCTGGAACGTTTCTGATGGACAGAGGCTGCAGTCAAAGAACGTCGGCGTCTCCACAAAGGTTGCTTGTGGCAGGCCTCTCCTGCCAAGCTCCTGGTTGATGTGATCAATAGCCAACACATCGGGGCCTGTTTGCCCCGGGGGCATGTCAATCGCGATCTGCAGCGCAATGCTTGCACTCAGCAACCTCCTTGTACCGCCCCCACCGTCAACCACTTCAACGATGGACACTATCTGCACCCGGCTAGCGTCCACTCCGGCGGCAGCTGCAACAGAATTTCGCACGTTAATTTCCATGCCCCCAGATTGGTACTCGATCATGCTCAGAGGAAGGCTGATTTTGATTTTCAAGACTTCTCCAGAGAGAGCTGTCGTGCACGCAGACAGTGAAATTGCAGCAGCGGGCGCCCAGGACGAAGGAGGACACGGCAGGCAGGAGCTAGAGCCATTTACATCCTTGTAGGTGGCTGCTTCGCACGGACGACAGGGGCCATTGTTTGGGCCCGTAAAGCCCTTAAAGCAGCCGCAGACACCCCCTGCTTCTGAGTATGAAAACTCTGGGCAGCGGCGGCAAGTTGAAGCTCCCGGAGCGGAATACAAGCCCGCAGCGCACTTACTGCAGGCTTGCATGCCATGCTTTGCTTTGAATGTGCCCTCCTCGCAAGGCACGCACCCAACGGCTGCACTCACGTGACCGCTCGCGCTGTAATGACCCGCAATACAAGTGCAGTTGGACGGCGAGACGCTGCCGGCATCTTGCGAAAAGGAGTTCGGAGGGCACGCACGACAGATTTGCGGCGATACCCCAGCTTCGCTGCTTGAGTATGTTCCGGGTGCGCACAAAGAGCAGGGCGATGCGCCTGCAGACGTCTTGTACTTGCCAGCGGCGCAGGCCCAGCAAAGGGGTGGAACGCGGGTCCCGCCGGCGCCATGCCGCGCAGTGTAGCCTGCCACACAATCGCACTCAATGCTGCCGGGCTCGGAAAGAGAGTTGAGTGGGCAGGGGGTGCATGATGAGCTGTTTTGGTCGCCAGCATAGGTGTTGCGTGGGCAATTTTGGCACGTTTGATCGCCATTGATCACTGCTCCGAATTTGCCCGCGGCACATGGCTCACATGCCCCCGTGTCAACAGCGTAGTAGAACCCGAGGACGCACATGCACTGCGTGATACGGATTGCACCAGGAGACGATTCGGTGTTAGGAGGACATGGAGTGCACTGGCGAAATCGCCCCGTGAGGCTTGTGTCTACGCCTTCATCTTTGAACTTTCCGGCCGCGCACTCGTGGCACTCAAGCAAACCAGACTCCCAACCCAATTCAAAGCCCGTCGAGTACGCCGTGATGAGCGGTCCTGTCTGAAAGATCACTTCAATGATGCCGGTAGAGCTGGTATATTCGACATTCTGCTTGATCAGGCCCGGGGAGTTCTCCATGAGCGCGGTAGCGTCGATAATTTCGCTGGAGCCCGTGCCCAGTTTCATGGCCTTGTTCCCGGGCAGCAAAATGATTCCGTTAAAGATGCCAAGTGGCCGCTTAACCGAGCAACTGACGTCATCGCACTCGTTTATTGTGACAGAGTCATCCATCATCACCTGGCTTCCAGGATTGAACAGCACACGAATGGAGTCAACGCCGGGAGGCGCAATCACCCAGCGGCACCTGCTGTTAGCAATGTAGCGATAGTCCGAGAAAATTGCAGAGCCGCCTGCGCCACCACCGGCATTGCTCACCCACCCCTTTGACCCGTCTGAGAACGTGCCTTGAAACGCTGTGAAAGTTTGGCATGAGCATGCTCCAGGTGACGTGCAGCCAAGCGTCAACGGTACTGGAGCGTACTCGCTGCCAGGCCCGACGTCAACGCGCGCAAAATCGAGCTCGAAACCTGGCGCGCATCGGCATTCGTTGCAAATTTCATCGCACCTGCACATGGCGCACGAGCTGTGGCACTGACAGTCACGGCACCAGGTGCAAGGCCCGCCGTCCGGTCCATCGAAGTCCGGTAAGCATTTGCACTCGTAGACCGAGTCGCTCCCCAGCACTGATAACGTGTTGGAGTTTGCAGGGCATGAGGTGCAAGAATCCGGCGTCTGGATTCTGAAGTCTGCCACAAACCCATTGCCCGAGAGAGAGCCGTCACTACTGAAGACAAGCTTCATGTAATTGGGCCACCGAAAGGTGGCCTCGCCATCTAAAAAGGAGATGCGCCCTGTGATGCTGGCGAGCTCAGTTGCGTCGTAACACATGGGCGACGTGCACCCGAAAACTTGCACAAAATCGTAAAACTGCTCGGTGTCCACAGCTCTCACGTGCAACTCTACCCCGCTGCCGCCGTGGACCAGCCACTCACACGTCTGCCACGACCCGTACTGCTCTCTGGTAAGCGAAATGGTGCCGCTCTCTGCTCCCTGCGGCGCCACAGCACATGGGCATCTGTCATCGTCACTGAGACACTGAAAGGTCGGCAATCCTGGCCGGTACTTTCCGACTTCACACAGCAAGCACGCTGCAGGGCTGAGCGGAAGCGCCTCGGCGGCGGCAGGCTGGTCGAGTGCATTTGGTGCCGAGGAGAAGTTGGAGGCTCCCGGCACGCAGAAGCAACCTAGACAGTAGTGCAGATGCCCGTGAGTCATTTCTTCGCACGCTCTAACAAGCATACAGTGCATATCTTTCCTTCTCTCTTCCTCTCTCCTTCCTTCCTTCCCTCCCGATCTAACAAAACGCACACACACAGCACGTGCACGACACACAAACGCGCAAGACGCCTACTGCCGGAACGTGCGAGTGTGTATGGAATGCACAGCGAACAGCGTGTATGCGTGTACGTGCGCGTATGCTCCGTAATGTCAGCCCCTTTTTGTCACTTGTGGTGTCCTTCCATGTACACAGATGCATGTGAGAATGTGTCACATTCTCACCGTCGGGACTGAATGCGCTATTTCCAACAGAGGTGCTGTTCGGCGGACAAGCCTGACAGCTACCGCTCGAAGGCACCTCCTCCAGGACAGACCCGCAATCCACTCGATAAAACCCATCCGCGCAACCCTGGCATTGAACGCATCCGTGCTGTTCTGCAAATGGGAGCCCCGGCACCAGAAACTGCGGGTTGGGTTCCGGGGCAAGAGCACCCCAGTAATCGTACCACTCATTGGGCGGACATGAGAAGCAAGAAGATGCGCCATGAGCGGCTTCTGTGGCGTACGTCCCGTCTAACCAGGGGGTGCTGGGGCCGCAGGCGTGGCATGCGGTGCTGCCAGGTCGCGACGCATAGGTGCCCGGGCCGCACAGCAGACACGCGCTTGCGCTTGCTTGCGCCGCGTACGTCCCTGCCACGCAAGTTGAGCAGGCCCTGGCACCGGAGCTGTCTGCGTTTGACATCCACCAAATGGCCTCCCAGCCTGCTGCCTCTGTGCCCTGGTCTGACTGGAAAATCAAGAGCAGCGCTCCCGCGTCCGCGGTGTAGATGGTCTCGAGGTAGGCCTGTGAGGTGCCGCTGAGCGTAGCCAGGAGGCGGCGTTCGCTGGAGCCGCCGGAGCAATCTGCACGTGAGCACGAGTACAGAACTACGGTATCAAACTCGGCCTCGACGTCAAAGGCTGTGAATCTGAGGCTGATGCTGGAGGCGTGGGGCGACGCGATGAGGTATTCGCAGTACATGTCGCTCTCGTACTGGGCTGCCGCGCCTGAGCCATCCGAAATCGTGCCCTCAATTTGGCCGGAGGGCTGCGCGCTGCATGGGCAGTTGCTGTTGCCGAAACAGCTAATGTTTGCGCCGCGGGTGGGGGGCTCCGCCGCGTACTCGCCGGGCTGGCACTCGACGCAGTCTGCCGCGGACACGCTTCCGCTGCGATTCAAGAAAGTGCCCGGGGGGCAGCGTGCGCACGTCCGATCCTGTGCGCCGCGCCACGTCAGGACACGGAGCAGCATGCATCAATATTGGGCGAGTCCGACCAAGCTTGCACGCTGTATTTGGCAGCATCTGTGTGTGTGTTTCGCAACCTCGTTCGCAGTGCACGGCGAGTTCAGGTGGCTCCCCGCTGCGCATTCGCCGCACTCAACGGGCCGTAACGGCCCGGCTGCCGACGCCCCCCTGGCAGGGCCGACCGCGAGCACCAGCAGCAGCGCAGCACCCAGTGGGCGTGCGCACGTGCGCATCCCCGCCAGCGCCGTCCGCAGGCCGCCCTCGCAACGCTTGGCTCCTAGAGACACACGGCCGAGGAGGGCCGTGACTAAATCATGAACGGTTTAATATGATTTCAACGGCTGTCATTTCCCCATCCGCGGTTGAGAGAGAGCATGTCGCTTGACGAGGATGCCCCGTCGAAGGCGACGCTGGAGAAGGAGCGCGAGATACGCATCCAGGAGCGCCGCGAGCGCATCATGCAGCGGATCGAGGCGCAGAAAGTGGGCGGCGAGGCGCAAAACGCCATCGCCGAGCGCGAGCGACGCAAGCAGGTTCATCAGCCTCGTCTCCCTCTCCCCACGAGGCCGATCGCTAACGTGGGTGTGTCTCGCGCGGGTGCAGCAAGAATACCTGCAGCCGCGCAAAGGCCTCGACGAGGTGGACGACTGCCGGCGGCGCATGGGGCGCTTTGACGCGGAGCGCAACGACCAAGTGTCGGAAGTGCGCGTAAAGGCAGGTGCGTTGTGCAGACGAGTCCACGTCACAAAAACTGCGCTGCTGAGTCCTGGGGGCTGGGCCACCGCAACGCAATGACGCCGCCATGCGCGTGCGCACCAACAGATGACCGCGAGATGAAGCGGCGCACCAACGAAGAGGCGCTGCGCGTGGACCGGCGGCACAAGCTGCTATTCGAGGCCGAGAGCAGCGCACGGAGGAATGCCGCCATCACCATGAAGTGGACCGTGCTCTATCAGATCGACACTCCAATGGACTTGCACCAGGAGATGAAGGCGCAAGAGGCCGCATGCTGGCGCATCATTGAGGCCAAGGACAACCTGATCCGCGACTTCCAGGCCGAGCTCAAGGCCAAGGACGAGCAGTACGTCAAGGCCCTGCGACAGGGTGTGAGCGACCTGGATATCCTCGTGCAGGAAAAGTGCGCGCACAATGCCCATCGCCAGACTCTGCTCTTTGAGCAGGAGCTGGAGGGCATTGAGACGGCGTTTGAAGCCGAGCGTACGGAGCTGGTGGACAGATGCAGACAGGAGTGGGACGATCTGTTTGAGCGAAGCTACCAGCAGCAGATGCGGCACAAGGCCACCAGCGAGAAGCGCGTCGACAACAATCAAAATCGCCTGATGCTCGTGCAGCGCCACGACACGGAGGACTTTTACACGCTCAAGGTGCGTCTCGAGACGGAGGTGCAGAACCTAGAGCAGCAGCTCGAGGACATGCGCGCCACCTATCAGCTCAACACAGAGAAGCTTGAGTACAACTTCCGCGTGCTTCACGAGCGCAACGAGGAGAACCGCAAGACCATCTCTGCGAACAAGCGCAAGCTCGCGCGCCTCCAAGACAACCTGAGCAACCTCAAGGGCAGGTACGCGTCGCTCGATGCTAAGTACAAGAGCGAAAACCAGGAGCTCTCGGAAGCCTTCAAGCGCTACACACAGTTGCTCATGGACCTGGGGGACAAGCTGTCGCGCTTCATCGCGGCGGACAGCCAGCGCTTCCAGGACGTGTGGTCGATGCACGAGGACGAGGTCAAGGCCAAGCTGCTGCGCCTGCTGCAGGCCGACAAGCTTATCCACGAGCAGCAGCTTGGCCTGCTCTGGTTTCCACCGTCGGAGCAGCAGCTCAACGACATGTTCGAGGAGCAGCGCAAGGAGGCCTTCGCCGAGATGCGCAAGCGCATGCTGCTCGGCAACCCCAACATGCGCAACTCCAAGACCGCCGAGGCCGAGGCCGAGGAGGCCGAGGAGCAGCGCGTCCTCGCCAAGACCCTCGTTCAGTCGCCAGGCCTGCGCGAAATGTGCCAGATGGTGTCGGACAACGCCGACTTTCTGCACGACGCGCAGCTGCGCAAGCTGCTTGCGTCGTTGCCGCACGACAAGGCGTCGGCCGTGTCCATCAAAAACGTCTTCACGGCCCTTGGCATCCACAATGTCCAAGATGCTCAGATGCTCCAGCTATTCTTCACGTCAGAGGCGCAGCAGGCGACGCCGGAGGAGTTGCATGCAATAGTGCAGCGCATGTCGTCATCCAAGACGGCCTCCTCCTCCGACGACTCGCCCGACCGCCTGGCACCATCCTTGGGCGTCGATGATATGGTGGTGAGCGATGGCGAGGTGGTTGAGTGTCTCAAGCACTTTCTCACATACCGCAACGCCGTCACTGCGGAGGAGGCGGGTGAAGCAGGTGCGTGCGTGTGCGCCCACTTGTTGCGATGCCGGCGCGTGCGCGCTGGTGTGCGTGAGCGCGCGATCGCTTCTGTGCGTCTGCGTGCGCCTCAGTCTGCTTCCGAGGTTGGTGCGCCCGCGCGCCTAACGCACGTGCAAGCAGGTGAGGCGACGATGCCGCGCTCAATGTCAGGCAGCAATTTAGCCAGCATGGCGGAGTCGCAAGGGATGCAGCGCTCATCCTCAGGGAACAATCTGTCAGGCGCGATGCAAAGCCCTCGCTCAGCACCTGCCGCCACCGCAGCACCAATGTCTGGCAGCAAGAGCAGGCATGCTACCGCCGCCTCTGTCGACCCTCTGACTGGCAAGAGGAACGTGCTCAGCGGCAAAGCCGCATCCTCCATTTGGAATACCTGCGCCAGTGTGGTAAGACGAAAAGCAGCGGGCGTCCGTAGAGGCAGGGAGGAAAGAGGAGGGCGATGCGGAGTGGGGTGCATGAGGCACATGTTGGACAGAGTGAGAGGCGGCGACTGCGGAATCTGCAAGTCGCAGGCATGGTTTTTTGACTCTGATAGTTGTGGCGTGTGTTAGGTGCCGGAAACAACAATCGCAGTCTGGCGTGAGCTTTACAAATTCCTTTCCAAGTACAATCTCGTCCTGCAAGAACGCCGCGATCTCATTGATGAAGTTGACAGTTTACGGGTGATGTTCCCCTGGCGAAAGAGCCCCGCCTGCATCTACGTCTTACTTTTGAACCTCTGTCGTGCGTGCTTGCTAGCAGCAACACGCACTAATGCACGCGCCTCAAATGCACGGCGCAAGAGACGCGGATCATCAGCACACTGATGACTGACGGATCGGACATTTCCTCCTACTGCTCTCGCCTTTCGCTCCTTTCACTTTCCTTTCCACGGCGTGCCAACCGCTCTGCCTTGCCCCAAACAGGCACAGAACCGGGAACTCAAGATGCTGCTCAACCAGTACTTGACTAGCAAGGTCAACGGCCAGCTCTACGTGCCCCCAACTGCCACCATCTCTCGCGTCGATGGTTAAATTGGACAGCGTCTCTTCCCCTTCACGAAAACCCGTCGCAGTGACCCACCTCTGCGCCGCCCCGCTCACCTACCACCTGCTAGCGGGACACTCCCGCTAGGACCAGCGTCTCTATGTGCGTAGAAAGTATACTTACTGATGGGCATGAGCGTGGGTTTCATGGAGTTGCGTTCCTAATAATTCCTCTGCGTTCCTAATAATCTCTCTCTTTCTCTCTCTTTCTCTCTCTCCCTCTTTCTCTCTTTCTCTCTCTCTCTCGCTCGCTCGCTTCGAGTCGGTCTCTTGCTCCAGTCTCTCTCTTTCTCCTTCGCCTTCACGACGCGCCACCACTCTCGCCCGCCTCTACCTGCTGCCGCCACTCCTTCAGCAGGCCCCAGCTCCCCAGCACCTCGTCCGTGATCATCGCCAGCGTCTGCTCATCCAGCCCCGACGCCGCATTGCCTCACGTCCTCCGTTGTACATGTGTATATACACGCAGCGCAGCGCAGCTCAGCTCATTGAGCCCTTTCCCCGTCCGGGGACAGAAAAAGGGCCCGATGAGCTGAGCTCATTGAGCTCGTTCCCCGCCACGGACAGAAATTGGGCTCAATGAGCTCAGCTCGCTGAGTTTTTTCCCCGCTGGTTCTCAAAGGGCATCCCATGATATCGGGAGTGCTCAACCTCAACCAGTCACTCGACTGGAGAACATCCCAGAGCGACTTCAGTGTCAGCGCCACCACGTAAACGCGCATCTCCGCCGCTTCCTGCAGTTCTGCCACCAGCGCTGCGTACGTGCGGCTCAGCCGTTCCGGGTCAAGGCCCTCGGCTGCGCCGCGGCCGGGCGGCGAGCGCGTCCCCGCGCGCTTTGTATCCCGACCTACCCCGGGTAGCTCGAGCTATAAAACCAGAATTTATAGCTCGGGACACTGCCGTTACTCGACCCCGATGGGTAATGGTAGCCGGGCCCCGTGTCGGACTTGTGTGGACCGTGACTTCTGTATTCTCGGAGTCCACCTCTCAGTTCACTGCGTTAGCTTTGAATAACCTTCCTCCTCCTCCTCCTCTTCCTCCTCTTCTTCCTCCAACTCTCACCCCCTGCCTTCTGCACTCCTCCTCCCTCTCACCTGGCCGCATGCCACTGCTTACCAATACAAAGTTCCTCCCTCCAACATTGTTTCCTACTAATAACCTACCTCTCTCTCTCTCTTTCTCTCTCTCTCTCTCTCTCTCTCTCTCTCTCTCTCTCTCTCTTTCTCTCTCTCTCTTTCTCTCTCTCTCTCTCTCTCTCTCTTTCTTTC
>Ga0115006_10002300_pt1 | contig 12486 bp, 15 predicted proteins | sample ArcOceMetagenome_3_FD_88943 | JGI IMG/M metagenome (GOLD analysis project Ga0115006, IMG submission 88943) | Marine eukaryotic phytoplankton communities from Arctic Ocean - Arctic Ocean- Svalbard ARC20M Metagenome | ecosystem: Environmental > Aquatic > Marine > Oceanic | place: Arctic Ocean...
CACACACACACACACACACACACACACACACACACACACACACACACACACACACATACACACACATACACACACAAACACACACACACACACACACACACATGCACACGGAAAGGAGAGGGGAGACCTGGTCGCGATTGATTGTGGCGGCAGCGGCCTCATCGTCTAGCCCGCTTACATCCTCAAACTTGCCACAAGCCTGAGGCGGCGGAAAGAGGACGCATGCGCAGGCGCCGGGGGAGTCCGTCCAAGGGAAATCGAGAAAGAGAGAGGCAGGGAGTCAGAGTGCAAGAGAAGAAACGCGAGAGACGCAGGGCTTTCGGACTGCGAAAGCAAGACAGAGGGACAGCGTGCCAGTAGTCACTGCGCGTGCGTCTGCAGCGCGGGCCTAAGTGGTTGGTACCAGACTGATAGACCCTCTAGTTGCTACTCACAGACCCTCCCCCCCCCCTCTTCGCACCCTCCTGCTCCGGGTGGGCGAGACCACACAAAAATTTGCACCTGTGCAATATTAGTGCGCCAGGTGTGCTGCAACCAGGACCCATCATCGGCATTTAACGCATAGCACCGAGTTGCGACCGCCTGTGGTTGTTGTTGTTGTTGTCGTCGTCGTCGTCGTTGTTGTGTGCGTGTGTGCGCGCCCAGGGGCACAGATGAGCTTTCGATGCTTCAGCCGCTTGCACACAAGCTGTGGGTGCGTGCAAGATGCTTGCGCTGCACCTCGCGCTGTTGGGGGTTGCTCCAGATGCTTGTACCCGCGCATGCCTTGCACGCATCGGCACCAAGGAGCACAGAGCACGGAGCAGCAGCACTGGCCGTGCTCACACGCATGCACACAGCGGCATTCACACCACAGAATCACGCCAGCACGCGCACGAAGCAAAGAGACGAGGGCGTGACACAGACGACAGCACGCACAACGGCGCGCAAGGCGAGGGCACGGCAGAGGATACCGTGGCAAGATGGGAGCCTAGCAGAAAGAGCATCTCACGGCCAATCGACGAGCTGGTGAAATGCGACGTCACGTACCCTACTGTCAATCGCCCCCCGCCTCCCACACCACCATTGGCACCGACGCTACCCCACAAGGACCCTAGCAGTCCCGCAGAAGCAGACCCGCTGTCGGCGGGGGGCGCCAGCGCCGTGGGGTGCGGCAAGCGCGTGTTGCGTGCATGGCTGCGCACGGCAGCCTCCGCTTGCTCTCCGCCCTGCTTGCAGATTGCCAGCCCCACCTTTTGCGCGTGCATGCCATGCATGCATGTGAGTCATACACCACCTCACACGCAGACACCCGCGGCACGAGCGCAAGAACGAAACGAGGGGTGCGTGGGCGCGTGGAAAAGATTGCGACGTTGCGTGCATGCACGGCCATATGTGGATGGAGGGATTGGTGTGCTTATGTGCGTGCACGTGCAAGCTGGGGGGACGGGTGCGCTGGGAAGTGGATGTGGAGGAGAGCAAGAAGGAGAGCACGGAGCAGAGCCATCGATGCTCCCTGCTTCCCCCTCACCCACCATCCCCGCAAATCATCCCTTGTCTTCTTCTGCATCCATATCACAGACAACAGCAAGCCAGCAGGGACAGAGGAGAGGGTGACGGACAAGAGGGCGGGGGGCGCGAGAGCGGGAAGGGGGGTGGGAGAGGGAGAACCTTAGGCCCGAGCGGGTACATGGTGGATTGGATGGGGCCCAGGACCACAGGCTTCCCTGCCGCCGCTTGCGATAGTATGAAGCTCTCGAGCCGTTGGAAATTTTCGTCCCAGTTGCTGAATACACAGCCTTTCACCTGCGCGTGATGGGCGTCAGAACGGGGCTGCGCGCGGCTGGGGGTGGCGAGAGAAAAACGCTGCTACAGTGCGCTGCGCCTGTATGCACATGTTCGTGCTTGCTGCTCTGTGTTGGCCTCTTCGATCGCATGCCAGAACGAGAGCGCACGCGCACTCACACGCAGGGCACAGAGAGGTCGGAACACAGGACCGGAGCATGGATGGAACACCACGACTTGGCCGAGACAGTACGTGCATGCAGCACGAGGCAGGGGCGGGACCTGGGCCTCGACGAGCTTGACAAACACAGGGCCATTGGCAGGCTCCACCGCCAGGGCACGCTCCAACATGTCGACAGCCTCATTGTGATACAGGAGCTCGCTGCTCACCTCGGCGCTGCCGAGCAGGGCGGAAACGTCGCGCGGCCGCAGGTTGAGCGTCTGCTGCAGCCTGCGCATGCGGCAGTCGAGGTGGTAGTAGCGCTCGTACAGCTTTCGTTTGTACCGACTTTGGTGCTCTGCCGCAGGATCGGCGGCGTCGCCACCGAGGTCGATCGAAGGAACCACCGGCGGGAGCCTGCCGCGCACGCGGAGGTCGCGCAGCGCTGCGCTGGCCTTTATTTCGCGCCTGTCAAGACGCTTCACTGTGCGCAGGCAGCGGCTTGCCAGCTGCACGTCACCCGCGCTGCCGAAGATGGCCCCGAGCTCGAGCCAGGTGGCGGTGACGTTGGGGACCTGGGAGATGAGGGAGCCCAGCAGCTGCACAGCCTGGTCAAGATTGCCCGTGTTCTTTTCAACCAGCGCGGCGCCGCAGAACTGGTCGTGCCACTCCCACACATCCTCGGCCCGGATACCCTGCTGGCCTGCGCCGCCGTGCGCCTGCGTTCCCTCCCCGCCCGCCCCCGCCGCGTCCTCGTTCGCCCGCGCCTTGCCCTTACCGCGTCCCCTTTTCGCGCCCGCCGCCGTGCTGTCGAGCAACACGAGCGCCAACCCCAGCAGCGCCACGACCACCGCCCGGCCCCGGCGTGCCGCGCGGCCGCGCGCCTGCAGCATGCTGCCCGCGCTCCTATTCCCCGTCCGCTGGCCTCAACGCCGCCTCATCTCATGCTCTCCATTGATTTTCCATCAGACGGGCTGATTAATGCACGAACGCGTTCGTGGAGTCTACCGGTACACACATTGTACTTTTGCTCGGGGGCCGACAGGGAGCAAACACCAAGGACAAGCGCGATGCTCGCAGAGGTCCACAGCGAGCCGCGCGGCCGTGAGCTGGAGGCGCGCGACGGCGCAGCGGCAGGTGTGTGTATGCGGGCGGAGCGCACCCGGACCAACGCCCACGGCGGAGGAGCCCCGCGGCGGGAGGGCGTGCTCTCGTCGCTGAAGGGCATAATGGAAGGCTTGCAGCTCCCTCCGACGATATCGCCGCCGGCCGGCGCCATCAGGTGTCGACTCCGCGCCCACCATGACGCGATTGGAATCGCAGGAGCTGCAATCTGCGTTTGTGCTGTGTGCCAGTGTGCCATGCCAGTGTGCACTTGTGCTTTTGCGCCGTGCCCATCGACCGGGCCCCGCTGACGAGACGCGTGGTGGGGCGGGTCTACGCCGCCCGCGTGCAGATGGCTGCCGCAACGAAAGAGCACTACGTCACCGGCAACCTCGCCCCCAGCCTCGCCCCCAGCGCTTTCAAACGATGCGCACGGCCAGTGGGGCAGGTGCGTGTCCTGTTGTGGGTTCGCCGCGTTTTGCTCCGGGACGTGCCTTGCCCGATAAGAGCCAGGACTGATTCGTTGCGCACGTCTTTTCAGCAGCGATGCGGCGCCACCCTTCCGCAAGTGGGCACCCTCGCTGCACCTCCGAAGCCTGCATCTCGTGCATGATTCGGCGCCTGCTTGACGATGTGGGGCGGTGCAGAGGACTGGCGTCCCTCGGTGCCATCTGACGCCTCACAATCACTGGCCAGCCCTGCGCCGTTGTTGGCCGCGGCCATCTGTGCACCAGTACTACGTCGTTCTAGCGAACTATGATAATCTTTTACTCGCCTTCTCGGTGGTAATACACGCATCTTTTCTCGTGCAGCATTGCTTCATTCCCGACCCAAAGATATTGAAACCCCCCCCTGGTTTTCTGGCGGTGTGCACAGATGTCAGCAAGCACCCACATCTCCATCTGCATCCGAGTGTGACGAGCCTTCATACTCGGACGAGCATTCCTCCTTTTCCTCCTCCTCCTCCTCTCCTTGCCAACCCGTCTCTGTGTCCTCCGTCCCTTTCTCCTGACCTCTCTGGTCTGTCAGCTGCGGTAGAGCGGTCTGGCCAGGTGTTGAGGGCGCGCCAAGACCGCCTAGACCTATTTCCGCCGCTCTTGCAGTGCTGACATCTCCGCTGCCGCCCTCTTGGCGGATGTGCGAGTACCTGCCCACCAGCATCATCCGTGCAGCCTGTCTCAGATTGCCTTGCACCGCTCAGCACTGCCGCGCAGGCAAAAGGAGAAACAGTCAAAGAACAAGGTGTTCAAGAGAGTCGAGCGAGGGACTCGCGTGGCCGAGTGAGCGGGTACCTCAAATCTGGTGATGGGCGCGGGGGCGAAAAAGATGAAAGAAGCTCATCACCGCCTTCTGAGTCTTGGTCTGTATCAGAAGACTCTTCATCCTCCGCCCCCTCGCCCTCGTGCGCGAGGTGGTTGTCTTCGCCACACTGCTGCGGGAGAAACCTGGCCGCGCCGTGCGGCTCAAGTACCTCGCCGTTCCCTGCTCTGGCAGCCGACGCCAGGCCCGCTGCCGTGCTGGTGGCGGCGTGCCCAGCCCCCTCGCCCCTGTCCATGTCATTACTTGGTTTGCCGTTTGCACCGCTTTCTGCCTCTGGCGCTAGAGGCAGTTGCGACAGGACAGTGGAGTCGCTTAAGGCTGGAGCACTCACTCCCATTAATGCAGGAGACGATTTCCATTTCAAAGGCGCACCAGACGCCCGGTGTGCGGCGTCAAACGGCACACGGGTCTTTCCTCCAATGGTGGCGCCAAACTTGAGCCGGGCTGCTTCAAACGCCGATGGAGAATATTCTGTTCCACTGCCACCGCCGTCGTTGCTGCCACTGTCTGCTCCGCCGTGTCTATGATCGCCGCTGCTGTCACCGGCGCTTACTTCATGGAGGGTCTTCCTCTTTCGCTGAGCCAAAATTTGAGCAAGCTCCGACTCAGGCGGCAGAGAACTTGAATATGGATCAAGCATATCCGGCTGTGTCTTCTGCGGTACTTGTGCGTCCCATTTATTGGCGCCATTTGGTCTTGGCTCACTAGGTTCGTCGAGTGGGCCCACAAATCCGCTTGAGAGAAAGAAACCCGCACTGACGAGGAGGCTCTTACCCGTTGTAATCTCAGGTTCCTCGACCACTGTCAGGGCCTCTATAATGCTGTCCTGCGTCGCTTTGCCGGTAACCGATGGCTCTTCCGGCTTTAGTTCCGGCTGCACACAATTAGCAGGAAATCAGTTTCATACACCACTTCCCTCTGCAAGTAGTCCCATCCAAGTGCATGCGAGGCATAGATCAACACACCGAAAGTAGATTTGGTTGCCACGGCTCCTGCACTCGCTTTCGAGGCGATGGTGATGGAATCCTAGCCTGGCTCGCCAACGGTGCTCCTCGAGCTGATACCTGCAGCACACGATTTCCATCCTAAGTCAGGCATCTTTGTCTTTACGGAAAAAGGCCCTGGACAATGATCAGACATTTTACAACTCGCACTTGAGAGGACGTGTCATCGTAAGTGTTCGCTTGAAGGAATCCCCTTCCCTTTTGTCCACCTCCCGATGTGGCAGAAACGTGAGGGGGAATGCTGTCAACGACCTTGCTTGCCAGGAGGGATAATCTCCTTTTCATATGTTCGATCGTGGCTTCCTTTTCTGCAAGTTGCTGTGAAAGCTCGTGCTCACGAGGGCTCTGTGGACGGCGGTAGCACGCAAGTGTGCATCGACAGAGATTCAGCACTCGTGCGAGCGCATACGTATACGCGTGCGCTCCCCTGCACAGCACCACACAGAATTGACGCTGTTTTGCCCGTGCGCACGCCTTGCCGCCACTGTCTGATATCGCAAATATTAGCAGGTTGCGAAACGCTAAATCACCTGCATTAAAGCAATCCTTGGCGATGAAGATGCTTTCGATGGTGGCAGAGGAGGAGGAGGAGGAGGAGGAGGCAGCATATCCTGCATGATCTCAGTCGATGTTTGCGGATACGCGCTCTCAGATGCAAACGAGGTCGACGAAATGTCATCCAGAGCATCTTCAAGTCCCAACGAGTGTGGGACTTCTTCAATTCCAGGCCTTTGCCCATTCATAGTATCCTTTCCTTTCTTCGCACCATCTGTGTTGGAGCTTTGCACCATTGGCACATTATTTGCCCAATTACTGCGCCCCGATTGTTCATTACTACTTTGAGTAACAGATACGCCAGCGCCAAACTCTGTCAATGCTTGGTTTCCAGCCAATCGATCGCCCCCTTTGTTGTCCGCGATTGGTACTTTTTCGTGAGCTATTTTGAACTGTTCGCTCATGGGCTGGCGCATCTGCTTGGCCCGAGCTATTTCCTGCACAGCACAAACACGATACCGCTTCACGATTCAAGCATCGCACAGTGATAGCATCAGGCGCAACAAAAGTCGGTCTTGTTTCTAGCCCAGCATAAGCAGTCAGACTTGCATTGGTACGCTGGCAGCGTGGAGCGTAAAGCAGCACCGCCGGTGTGATATATACCTCGCGCTCTTGTCGGACGGCATTCTCAAGCTTTCGGATGGTCGCAGACAATAAGTTCTGCTCCAATTCTACCTCTATGTCATTCCCCTTGAAAAGATCTGGCGGCGGCATCGTGGTACTTGTCTCGACATGGTCATATTTGTCGTTACTTGAGTCTTCTTCTTGCGTACCTAATCCCGCATCGCCAATCATGAGTCCTCTTGCGGTTGCCGTGGACAGGCAATAGTACAAAAATGACATGTAGCAAATTCAGACTATCTGGTTGTTCCTCTTGTTTTTGGTATGCACTTAAATGATACCATGCGCAAAGGTGATTTTCTCTGTGTGACGGGTTACATATCCCCTCATCAGAATTGAGTCCTTGTTGGTCATTTGATGCATAAGATCTATCACTATGTCGCGTGGATGCCGAGCTTGCATTGAGGAATCAGACGAGATCTGCATCTCCACAAAAATGCTGCCCGGCGACACCTGTATGGGATTTAGAGCACATGACAAAGACTCAGCCGGTCTGCACTACACTGCAGGGAAAGAAGACACAAAGCGGCATGAGGGGCTTGGGATGGAGGAGGGATATGAGAAGAATACTGGAAGGGGGTAAATCAAAGAAAGGGAGGCCTTGCATATGTGAAAGTTCCTGGTCTGCAGCCGGGAGGCGGCGGACAAATCGAATAAAAGGTTTTGATGAAACAACAGGCGTGTGGATGACCCTGCCATGTGGAAATCATGTGTAAAAAATCCCAGAATACTGCTTTGCACACAATACACACAAACCAACACACGCACTACTGTGACCACCCCTCGCCGTTAATGCACGCATGCATTTATCGATGCTGTGTGCAATGATTCGCCCGATACCCTTCTGTTCGTCATTTTCCCTGCGAATGATCGATTACCTGAGCGAAAACAGGTCGATTGACTGGGCAGCATATCATTTACTGTCTCTAACTACTGTCCGACATCTCACCTGCGGGTCCTATCTTGCTAAAATCAAGCAGCAATTTTAAGGTGAAGTCGACGATAATTGTGACGAAACTCTGGTCCGAGGGCATCCTGTTCATTTTCGTGTCTGCTTCGTCTTCCACGCAACCTCTTTCCGAGCAAGAGTCCGCTCCTGTGTCTGGCCCTCGCGAGGGCGAGGCAAGAGTCCCCTCCAGTGTCTGGTCCTGTGGGGGCGTTTGTGGGACTGAACAAGAGAGCGTGTCATGGCCGACTGCTTGATTCTCTGCCGACGTGGATGCATGAGCGGGCGAAGAAACAGCATGCTTACTGCCATGTGACGTGGTAAACTGCATGTCTGGTCCAGATGTCTTACTGCCTGATCCCAGGTTCATAACAGGCCGGGACACATTCGGCAGCCTCCCTCCGACCGACTGATCCTCCAGGAGTATTCGCGTTCGTTGGCTTGGTGTCGCTTTTTCTTCGCCTCCTCTTTCTTCTACTCTCCTCCTCGGGCTTTCCTGTCTATCTGCGTTGTCTGATGGCGTTGGGTTTGGGGTCCCAACACAAACAGTCACCACAGACGGTCATTACCAAGATGAAATGCAAATAGGCAGCTAGATACAATGCCAGGCCAAGCAAACAAGGCTTTCAATCATCACTTATACTACTATCCGGGACCCGTAAGTACAATTGTGGATTTACGGAACTATACGCATACAGTAACGCCACACGCCTGTGTAAGCATATGGGCACATAAGCAGTAAAAAGATTGCATACTGACCGCAAATTGCTGTCGATGTTTCTCGCCTAGTCTCTTCGTTCAAGTCCGAGTCCGCTGACTGGTGATCATGCAAATAACTGGTATCATGGGCCACATCAGGTGTGTTGTTGTTGTGCCTCACATCACAGAGGGTTTGCCGATTCTTAGGATCTTGAGCAGACACTAATTCATCATCAACCTTCGCACCGAGCGTTTTCACAGGCTCTGCCGACCATGTTTCGCTCCCGATGCCGTCTATGACACGTGTATCTTCTGTTTTCTGCGTGTCAACAACCGTTGTAAAGTCTGCCGGCAGTGTTGTTAGCTTGGTCTCCATCAGATCACTCTGCGTCGCCATGTCTCGGCATGGCAGCATTTCATTTTGGTGTGAACCTGCGCGTTTAAGACCCAGTGCTGTGTGCACGGCAGATCAGACACACACAAATGCACACGTCAGCCAGCACATCAGAGAGCAATGGCAACGACAAAAACCAACAAGCAAGCTCCACCTTGCAGCATGCTAAACGCTTGGCTGAGATCTAGCCTCTGAGCCAGGGCAACCATGTCAGGGATCTTATCGGTAGCATCAATCGACCAATCAGCCGGAATTTTGGGGTCAATGCGGCAGTGCTTGTCCGTTGGAAGCATGCTGTAATCATCCAAGATCGTTAGATTTTCAGCCACGGAGAAAATTCTGATGCAGAGAGAAGTGTTAGGTTTGCAGCAAAAGAAACATGAGGAAATTGCGGTGCCAACAACTTTACCTCCCGAGCACTTGAAGTGTGTAGCCATCTCCAGCCCAAGCCACCCTGTCAATAGATCCTGCTCCTTCTAGTGAGAATCCTCGGCTTCTTGCTTGTGCCTCCGAGTGTCCAGTTGAGATTGATAGTACAGCAACGTCATCCCGCGTCAGCATCCGCGACTGCCGCAGTAGCAGACTTGTTGCAATAAGAGCTGGATTGTTGCACACTAGCCCGCCATCGACCTGGCATTCAATGCAACGAGACGCGTGGTGGGAGTATGAGGCAAGGATCGTCAGAAAGACCGGGTACTGATCAAGTGCAATCAGAACCGACTGTATGATGAACATGAAGACCATTAACAGATTCATCTCCACACACACACACACACACACTTGCACATCAAGGGTAACGCCTGGCACCCCTGTAGGCTCCTCTGTCGACTCACGGTTCTGCATTCGTTGTTGGCTGCTTACCTGGCCTAGATGCGGAGGGAAAAGTGTTGCCACGGATGAGGACATGACACAGTAATCGCACAGTTTCTTAGTTCCATCATATGCGATGGTGGCATCTGTGGATTTTGAGGAGAGATGCAGCTTGTCTGCCGTCGGCGTCGGCGTACTTGTGTCCCGGATGTTAGCAAAGGTGTGGTGTGTTTGCGGGCCATAGGCCAGTGTGTCGTCTTCCACGTTTAGCGAGACTGTAGCCACACCAGCTTCTAAGTCAGATGGGCTGGGCGCAAGGATAAGGGGAGGAAGAGCAAATGCTTACATCACCTGTAACAAGATGCTTGTTCACGTCAGCATAAGAATACTCTCCAAGCAAAATTTGAATGGCTGTCATCATGTTTTCATTTCTGTACTTGCAGGTTCCTGTAGCCGTGTCACTGAATCCGAATATTCTCTGGGCAGTCCTGACGATTGAGTCGAAAAAAGAATAGGTGAAGAACCGAGCGGCATACTTGTCGTAGATGTACGCCACCTCTTCAGGCGTGTAACCGAATGCAAGCAAACTTGCTGGAAAGCTACCCGTTGAAGCTCCCGCCAATACCTGCACACGCTCCATGAACTGTGGAAATTCAGCAGCTAAGCGCTTCAGAATGTTGGCAGCAATGGCTCCACGAATTCCACCACCGTCCAAGGCCACCATCAAGATGGGCCCGCGTGTGTCGGTAACCAGCCTATCAAGAGCGGGGAGAGTAAACGATCGCCGCCGTTTCAGGACACGCTGCCGCATTTGCCTCATTTCACTGGTTTCTGCTGCTGAAAACCGTCGGTAAACGAACCATGAAGAGCATGAGTTGCGAGCAGGGATCCTCTGGCTCAATACGATATAACAATGTGCCGCCATAGCTATCAGACCCCCACCGAGCAACAGGATGGGCACCGTAAGAAGAGTGTACGCACATAAACACCAGAACATGACCACCGGAATGTTGGCGGAAATGTTGACGCTGCGAAGCATGTCATGTGTCATTCCCTCCCACGGGCTGAGTGACGAGACTACGGTGGGGCTGTTCTCGCTCTTGTTTGGTGCATGTGACTGAGGAAACATGTCCAGGGGGTCTAGCCGACCCTCTATAGCCTTTAGAGGGCTTACACGTCGGGTTGCCTCTTCCTCCGATTGCACGATGTCAGTTTCTCCATCTGATATCTTTCCTCCTGTCGCGTCCCCGAATTCTCCTTGTCGGGGCGATACAGATGTCTCGACAGGACTGAGTGTGTGCGAAGTGTGCTTCATTTCCGTGGCTTGATGAACAGATACTGCACAAGACACAAAAGTCAGTGGATGCAGCATCACAAGATACGTCTCTGGAATGTATGGGTCAAATTTCCATAACGATAACAATCACCTTCCGGCTTAAAATCCACCGGCTTCTGTCGTGAACAACTGACAACATTGCTTTCACTTGCAACTGCTGGCAGTTGTAGGTGCGGCTTTACGGACTTGCCACCAGATGTGGGCGGCGGAAATGCGGAGAGGGCTACAGAAGTCCGAACTGTTGAAGGTGCACTATCTGACACTTCTGCGCCTGTGTCTGCGCCTGCGCCTGCACGGGTTCCCTTCTGCCTCTGCCCTCTGCCACTTTCCAGGAAGTTGAACAAATGTTCTGACACTAGATGGGTGTCTGCACCCTCCTTTTTTCGAACTGCAGATGGGGAGAGACTTCGCGGCCGAGATGTGTGCACCGTTGTTCCGCTCGCTCCCTCTGGGCGCGTTTTTGAAAAATTCGTGCCCTTGTCCAAGAAATTGATTAACGGCTTCGACACCCGGAGCGACTCCTGTCGAATCAATGATGGATAAGCTGCAGTAGATGGCACATCATCGCCGACGGTGGAAGCACTTGGGTCTGAGTATCGTGCGCGAGACTCTACATTCGACGCACCACTCAGCGCCCTATCCTTTGGCCTTTCTTCTTCCTCCTCGTTTAGCATTCGCAGAAGCGTGAGAGCAGCTGCTTTCTCCTGTTCTTCCTCCTGCCGTTTTTGCACCATCGCTACCTCTTTTTCTCGCCTCTCCTTTTCCTCTTTTTCTAGCCGCTGCAGAAGTTTGTAGCCCAACTCCACTTCCTGTTGCTCTTCCTGTCTCTTCCTGAACCTCGCTTCCGCTTCCTCGTCTAGTGTGTGCTGCTCGAGCTCCACGCGTTGCTGATGTCCCTCAGCCCCGTTGTTCTCTTCTTCCATGAACGATTCCCGTGCTGATGAGTTAACAGCAGGTAGTGTGGGGACGACGTTACGGGTCTCAGTGGTAGAGGATGCTGTCACTGTGGAGGTGTCCATGTCTGTGTCGATCCACCTGTCGTTCTTTCATGTCAGAATCGAAATCACCTGCTTCCACCTTCATCTGTTTGCGCAGGTACCACGTGCATGTGTCAAATGATAGGTATCTGTACAAGTAAACACTCCTCCTGAGAGTGGGTATGAATGGAGAGGGGTGCTCACGTGAGAATTGAGATGGCTTTTTCAAACAGAGTTCCGTTAATCAACGTGATGTGTCCATGGCTGTGTCGATCCACCTGTCGTTCTTTCATGTCAGAATCGAAATCACCTGCTTCCACCTTCATCTGTTTGCGCAGGTACCACATGCGTGTGTCAAATGATAGGTATTTGCACAAGTAAAAACTCCTCCTGAGAGTGGGTATGAATGGAGAAGGGTGCTCACGTGAGGATTGAGATGGCTTTTCAAACAGGGTTCCGTTAATCAGCAATAGGGGCAAGCAGGCTCGCGCAAACGACTCACATGCTCGCAATAAAACATGCGCAGACACATGCGTGTGCACGCTCACACACCTGACTCTGCAGGTGCATGGCCACAATGGTGGGATGCACACCACTAGACAAGTGCAATAGCACATGAACGCGGGCCGTCGGAGGAGTGTCAACGACAGACGTCACCATCACCTGTCATCAGGTGTGTGACCACGTAACTCTCATTCTTTACCGTGGCATTCTCAGGCCGAGACATTGCACGCCCCAGTGTGGTTCACAGCATACCCAGCAGGCGGCATAGCGCGCCAGACACATAGGCACAGAC
>Ga0115006_10002301_pt1 | contig 12485 bp, 10 predicted proteins | sample ArcOceMetagenome_3_FD_88943 | JGI IMG/M metagenome (GOLD analysis project Ga0115006, IMG submission 88943) | Marine eukaryotic phytoplankton communities from Arctic Ocean - Arctic Ocean- Svalbard ARC20M Metagenome | ecosystem: Environmental > Aquatic > Marine > Oceanic | place: Arctic Ocean...
ACACACACACACACACACACACACACACACACACACACACACACACACACACACAGACACACACACACACACACACACGGAGAAAGGAAGAGAACGAGCGAACATGTACGTACCAAGGCGCACGCACACACATACCTGGAGAGGAGAGGGCGGAGACACGGTCGGCGGCAGCGCTCCACTCGGAAGACACTTTGAGTGGCTGCAGAAGGCACGCCGACCACGGGAAGAGGATGCGCCCCCCCCCCAGGACCGTGCGAATATGCAGATCTAGCCCCCTGCACAGAGCAAATGCATCATGCTCTCACCTCGATGTCTTCATCTTGCGCTCGGCACGCACCTCGTTTGCCTACTCAGACAAACACACATGCACACACGCATGTGTGTGCGTTCACACGCAAGCACAGGCACAGTGACGGGTGGCGAGGCAGTGTATACGCCGATTGGGGAAACGTGCTGCAAGCGCGAGGGCAGAGAGCGCTACCGGCCCTTGAGCCATGTGAGCACCGAGTCCCCAGCGCCTGCGGTAGCGCCACCGCCCTGCTCGTGCCGCCAGCGGCGCAGACACAGCACACACGCCACAGGCGACTGGCGTGAATGATCCAGCTGTGTCTCGAGCTCATCGACCGTGCGTTGCTGTGCAGCGTGAGAGTCGTGCCCTGCAGCACCAACACCGTGGCGTGCCATGGCGCTGCGATCCAGGGCGGCAGTGCTAGTGGCCCTGCCGGCAGCCTCCAGCCCCATTGGCCCGAAGGGTGGCACGGCATGCACGTCATGGAAGCTGCCTGCGGTTGCGGCGCCCCCACTGCTTCTCCCGCTGCCGGATGCCGCTGCTGCGGCCGAGAGCCTTGCGCCAAACACTGTGCACGAGCCCGCTAGCACCAGGACGCGCAGAGAGCCCACGAGGTGAATCGTCTCCCATGGCGCCAGGAGAACGACGAGCTCTCCATCGACGCCCGTGGCTAACACGCTCTTCTCGCCCGGCTGCCATCCATCGACCACTTGCTTCTTGGACGGTGCAGCTGGAGACACCGCAAGCACGTGGTCCGGCGAAGGAGCAGACGGCGGGAGAGCCGCCGCGCTCTCGTCGCCCGCGTCTTGCTCGCTCTCCTCGCCTGCGTCTTGCTCGCTCTCGGCTGCCCTCTCCCCCCCAATGTCCTGCGCGGCACTCTCGCCCTCCGACACATCGCTGGCATCGCTTTTCTGCTGCCCGCCTCTGCTCACGCCCACCTCCGCCCCGCTATCGCCCGCTTCGTCCGCGATGTCGGCAGCCGGCTTCTGGTCGTCCTGCCCCTTCTCGCGCACCTGTTTGGCCTCCTTCTTACGCACGGGGGGCTGGTCTTTCTTCTTGCTTACGCCCACTTCCTCTGCCCCCTCACCGTGGTCTTCCCGTGCATCGCCGCGGCCGCGGCCAGACGGAACGGTCTCGCGCGTCACCTGGCGGGGGGAGTGCAGGGGCAGTGTGTGCACGCGAGCGCGCCACACGGCGCACGCCGCGTGCACGCGCAGACGCAACGCCTGCGCGAGGCGGCTTCCACCGCAAGAGACTCACCTTGCGCTTCTTTTTGGCGCCCTTGCTCCACGGCGGCGCAGGCTCCTCTGGCTCGGCCGCGGAGCCTGACCGCTCGCGCGACTGCCCCTTCTTCTGCCCCATCGCGCCTTCCCGAATGCGATCTCCCTTCCACAAAGCTGTCGGAGGCAGAGGCCCGGACGCGAAGACTGCTGCTGTCGCCGATGTCGGCGCCGCCGTACCGATGTCGGTACCTGGGTTTTGTTCCTCCCGTCTCCCGCTACACGTGCGGCACGATGCAACCTGCGAGCGGTTGGAACGCCTAACTGCTGGGGAGCTGATTGTGGTTTGAAGAGCGGAGGAAGGCTGTCTGCCCTCTCTCTGTGTATATATTTGCCCCCTCTCTGTGTCTTCCCTTGGAAATTCACGTGACCCCCGAGGCCCCTCTCCTCGCTCCCTCTGTTTGGTCAGACGCAGTCAGGCGCCACCCAGTAACAATCGCGGGCGCGAGCGCCAGGGCCGCAGGACGCCTGGGCAGCACCGGAACTGCCTGGTGGCCATCGCCCAGGCCGCGCGCCTCTTTGCGCTGGCGGCGAGCCTGCTCGTGGAGCGCGCGGGCGCGGGGGCGATGGGCGGCAACGCTGCGGCTGCGCCGCCGCGAGCGGCGCTCAGGGTCGTGTTTTTGGACATCGACGGCGTGCTTCTACCCTTTGGCGAACCGCCTGCCGGGGCTGAAGGCGCAGAGCGAGACGTCGCGGGCAACAACGCGCAATTCCCGGCGCGATGCCTTGCGTCCCTGCAGCGGATCCTGCGCGAGACGGGGGCCCGGCTGGTACGGGGTGTTGGCGGCATCTGTCCGCTGCCGTTGCGTGTGTCGCGTGCGATATGCGCACGCACACCCGCAAAACATGCGCAGCACCCGCGCGCGCGCGGCCTTGACACCAGCCTGTCCTGCCATATCCATGCTCCTCCCCGCCCGACAGGTCCTGTCCTCCACGTGGCGCTGCGCAGGCGGGGCTGCGGCCGTGCTGGAGGAGTTCAGAAATTTTGCTGCCGCCCAGAAGAGCCAGCAGCCGCAGAGGTGCGAGCAGCACGCGACCTGCAACGATCTGCAAAGCCGGTCGCAGGACATTGACAGCGCCTCTGCGCTCACGTTGTTCTTTCCTTTCACCTGCTGCAGGGCAGGACAGCGTCTCCAGCCCTGTCCACTTGATGCTGTTGCCCAACAGTGAGTGTCCGCCCTGCGCTGGCTTTGTCCGTGCGCGCAGGCGCCTGCTCGCGCGCCCTGTTTTCGTCCGGGAACAAGGAGGTGCTACTCAGTTTGTGTTGGGGTTGGTGTGACAGGGGCGAGTTTGAGTTCATGACCGACCCCAATATGCACTCGCACCGCCAGGTCTTTCGTTTCTCCCCGATACAGGGTCCCTGTACTGCTCTTGCTTTTGCGTGGCCCTGCGGAAATGAGAACCAAAAACAACCAGCGCACTGATGCCGGCGGTGAGAGAGTGACGCAATCTCTCTATCACTGCCACCTGCCTCATCGCCCCTGTCTGCTGTGCAGTGGGAAATCGCAGCGTGGCTGGAGTCTGCTCAGGTGAGAATGGTGGGAAGACACGTGTTGATCATGTGTCCAGCGAGTGTTGCGTTGCTATGAAGTTTCAACCTCTTTGTTCAAGCCATCGCCAACGCCTGCGCCTTGTCCGGCTCCGACGCACTTGCCGTTTCCCTTTTGCCGCCCTTGCTTGCTCACAGTGATCTTGCTCTCTTGACCCGGCTTGCATGCCACACCATTACCACTATTGCCGCATCAGTCTGAGGGCATGCAGATCGAAAGCTGGTGTGCACTGGATGATGAAGAACTTGTGTCATCGAACCCGCTGCACGGAGGTATCTCCTTCCTACAATTCTTCTACCCTGCACTCTTACCACAAGGCTTGCGATCTCGATATCCCCCTCTGACCCCCCCTGGCTCTGCATTGACTGTTTGAACATTCCGGCGTGTATTGTTATCTTGCGTGGATGCAATGCTTGCGTAGGTGGGGGTTTCAACAAGCGCTGGCAGCCGTTGTTCGAAGGCAGACATATTAAGACACCAAGCAATGTGGGGCTAACTGATGCTCACGCCTCGGCAGGTCATCCTTTCCTTACCTCCACTGTTCACTCATCTTCCGCTCTCTTTCTCTACCCCGCGCTTTGCCCGCCGTCAGCGATGTTTCTGCTTGCTTTGCCTCTGAATAGGACGTGAAATCGCAGCAATTGCGGCCCTGCAGCGTCCTTTTGCCTGGGCTGCTCACACCGCCACCACGCTTCAATTACAACAAGAGAGCCGCAAGACAAGCTCGGAAAAGATGCACTCCCCGAAAATGGGGCGCTCCTCGAACGCGCGGAGACAATCGACAATGGGGCACAGTGGCAGCAAAAGTGCCAAAGGAAAGTCCCAGGCCAAGAAGCCTCCCAAGAACCAGTCTTCCACAGGCGCAAATGGTGTGGTGCTTGATGTCGATGTTGGCCCCGAAACGACGCCGTCTGGCACTCCGAAACGACGTCGTCTCGGCAGGGCAACCGCAGCTGGGAGGAAAGGCGCCGAATTTCACAAGTGAGTGAGAGGATGTAGTGTCACCCACGACTGCTGCCAAAAGGCAAATCACAATCCGCAGGACGCGGCATTGAGGAGGATTCGCATCTTAATTTAATTTATTAAACCATGAATCAGTATATCCACATTTTTTACAAATACACTTTCTTAAATCAATGGCGCCATTCAATGCCGAAGTTTTCCATCTTCGCTGGTTGCACCCGGAAGTAAGACCAGATTAGGGAGGGGGACGAAACAGTGCATCTCTGGCCTTTCTGACCAGCTTCTTTTGCCACCCCACCTGCAGAGTCAAAGTGCAGGGCAGCACGTCAGTGACAGCAACTCACAGGATGGCAAGGCGAATAAAATCGGGAGAGGGAGAACACCTTCTGTATTCCGAGCCGCTCAAAGTCGGCAGCATCCAACTCCAGCAGTGTGTTCAGATCAACAGCGTGTTCGACCAATCTCTCCGCCACCCCCACGTCCATGTCGAGCTCGATCATCCAGCTGTTGTATAACGCTGCATCTACGTCGCTGTTCCTCGGCGTCATGCGCGTGGAGTTCGCGTTGGCAAGGACCGAACCCATTGTTCGAGGGGCATTTGCATTTGATGCTCCCTGGCCAGGAGCACTACGTGCAGACGCTGCTTGAGCAAGAAGCGTTTTGTTTTCCATTTTTAGCGTTTCAATTTGAAGCGCTTGCTGGGCAAAAACTGATGAAACAAGGTCCATGTCTTCTTCGATTGCATGCATTTTTGCCCTTTGCTCTGCCATGTCCGCTTCACGCTCTCTGATAAGGATGGCGCAGACGTTAGCATACCAGTACAAATACGAGCAGCTCATTATTGCAAAAATGATAGATAACAGGATTTGACGCACGCAAGGCCATGAACAGCCAGGATCGGCTTCGCGTACCCACCGTTTCATTGTATCTATTGTACGCAACAGAAGGGTTATGGCCTTTCGCGCCTCATCCGACGAATCTGTGAAAAATCAAAGGCAGCAGCCGCCTCAGTGGTTTTGATTGTGAAGAATAAAGAATGTGTACAGTGAATCAATTGAAGGGATGGCGTATATATGGCGCTGAACTGGCAGCATACTTGCGCTTTTGGACACGCACCAGGGAGAAAGAATTCTGCGTTCTCTATCAAACTCCCAGATTCGGCCGTTTTTGCAGGCCGAATTTCAGACTGCGAGCTAGAACTTCTAGAATTAGCCTGTCACCACTCCAAAAAGTGAGGAAAACCTGAAGTAGCTGCATGAAAATGAACATTATGCAGACTCTCATCACTTACGCTTGAGCGACGCGATGTCGTTCCTCCTTTAGGGCCCGACGGTGCTGACGGTCCCTTATTATCGTCCTGTTCCATTTCCACCATCGGGCCTGCACAAGTATAAATGACAGTCATTCCCAAAATGAACCTTCTCGCCCCTCGTCACGCCTCATGCATTCCCACGTGCATCTTCAAGTACACCCACAATTCACAGAATTACAAATGAGGTCGTGTGCACATGATACTATCTGGCATACCTCTAGACTTGGCCTGGACGGGCGGTTGTTGCAATTGAAGCGCTTGGCCAGTCTCCTCAGAAATGTGTGCAAGCAACAACGTGAACTCATCAAATTGTTCGTCGTCCCTGCAAGCAACGAATTGATCAGATCCCAAAATTACACGGCCATCTGGAATGTCGCGACTAGATGCGACGGACTGCTGTATATCCTTACCCCAAAATAGGCTGCGACTGGACACGTGTGGGCAAGGCCCTGGCAGGACTATCAACCGTCCGAGACCCTTGGAAAGACATGTCACTTTCGAAACTGGCATTCCGCTGGTACGTGTCGTGATCACCTGTTTGTTCGTACATAAGCACTGGCAGCCACGAGGCACAAGTAGAACACATTTCTGGGAAAGACATTCCATGAAGAAAAAAAAAAGCAGCCACTTACCAGCATCGTCACTATCACTCATCGAGTAGCCTGATATGTCAGAGTCCTGGTGCCGAATGGGATAATGCTTCGAAGGTGTGGTGTTGGCTAGGATCAGACCCCCGCTGCCGTGTAGTGCACAAGCACGTCAATATGTAGACGCGATTAGGATGCTCTCAACCCCACAACCCCGCAACAGCCAATATGTCTCGTTTCGATGCTAAGAACATTGGATTTCAAACCTTGGGGCAACTCTCTCGAGATCATTGAGCAGGCTCTCGGCATCATACGCAGGAGGTGGATTGAGAGCCTTCCGAGAGACTGTTTTGAGGGCGACATTCAGCTGCAGTCTCACGAGCATGGGTGCAAGCACACACAGGTGTATGCACCAGCAAAGGTAGCATCACAATTGCGCACATGTGTTTAGTTCTGGCCGTGCATGCAGTTATGTTTCTAGGTGTTTATCACGCACTTGCAGTCGAGCTGGTGCCCATTCCATAGAGGGCTAGCTTGCCATCTATTTGCCCAGGGACCGGCAAGATCTTATCGTTCTCATCCAAGACGGGCGCAATTCTGGGCGTTGGGTCCGGAGATGGCGGATTCGAGGGAGGACACGGTGGAGGGAACGGGGGAGAGGATAAGGATTCTACATCTGTCAAAGCGCTTGAGCTGTCCACTGGTAACGGTTCGGCTTTCTCTGCCGTCCCTGGGTGCGTATTGACGGCGCCATCCGGAACGACCAATTGAACAGTCAGTTTGAGAGCTGTAGGGGGCACCCCACGTTTTCCATTGTGAACCGCTACAGAAACGCCCCCCTTATTTGTCTTCAACAAGTTCAACAAGTGCGTTTCAAAGTGTCTGGTGTTGTCCGAGCGTTCTGTGTTTCACAACGTTTCAGTACAAGCCATTGTGTTTACATCCAAAATTGATCTTTGTTCTGAAGTGTATGAGCATATGCAGTGCCTCAGCACCGTTGTGCATGCTACAAGAATCAAAAGCATACCTGACGGGCTAAATACGTTGTAAAAGAAGTCCCTCAGGTCCAGTTCACACCGGCCCACCAGATCATTATCGCCGAAATGATCATAATCAAATACTTCAAAATGTAGTGACGGATATCGGCCATTCGTCTTATTTGACTCATTCCGGTCCTTCAACACGTCCTGCACCAATTGATTGTCAATGGGGAACATGAAAGTCTCATTCCACTCCGGATCGAGCTGGTTGTACTTCACGAGCGTTTGGTACTGCTTCCACTTTCCGCTTGGCCCCGGGTCACCTAATCGCACTGTGACGAATGGATCACATTTTCCTAGAATACCATCTGTGTTCGGGAGACGCTCAGCACGTTCGACCTTAACGAGCAGCCTTGGGAGATTGGTGTAACGCGTACGCAGGGAGTCGAGGGTCATGCGTACTGCACGCATCAGACGGGTCTGTTTTTTAGCGCGCAGTCTCTTATAGACTTTGAGCATCACATCACTCTTTTTGGCCGACATCCTGAGAGCCTCACGATCGAGGCGATAGACCAAGCTCCACTTTCTCGCCATGGCGGAGCAAAGACGCTGGCCAGTTGCGGAATTGAGAACATTTTCACCGAAGTAAGTGATGTCGGAAGTTTCGTCACGATACCACCTGTGAAATATTGCTTTGCGTCAAACTTTCATGGAACCTTCAACAATCACGCATTATCACGCTTTTTTTGCACACGACATCAGATCATCTCCCAAACAAACAGCACCTGAATACAAGTGGCGTATACGGGGTCCGTGTAGTTAAATTGCTCTCGTTTTTCGTGACGCATTCGTATTGAATAGCATCGGCATTGTTGTCTAGATGCTCTGACGTGACGTCCTGCACTACCTGCAGGCCCAACTTTTGCTTGTTGGCAGACGACTGCAGCATGCATCACCGGGCAGTCAGTGTCATGGTCGTGCTTGTGGGCAGAGGTTTAATCATACTGATGGTAATGATGCTTGCGCTGTTGGACATTAAGTGATGCTAAATGTTGTTGACAAGTCACAATGAGTGTGTGCCATTCGCAGCGCTGTTATCTGTTCACTTGTCTTTGTTTACAACATCGTTGCGGTTCTGCATCATGCTCGTACCAAGAGGATCATAGATAGCTCGATCGTCCCTTTTGCGAGAAAGTACATGCACTGGCCCGGTTCGTCCTCCTTGAAAATGGTAGCATGAGGGGCAAGTTGCATAGGCTGTAGGGACAAGGCTAGTTCCTGCGGAATCGTGTGATGTAACTTCAGCTTACCAGATTTTGATGGACAGGTTTGCAGACGTGGTATGTGCGCAGACACATATACATACCATCAGACCGCCATTATCAACGTGGCGGAAAATTCCGAATTTTTGTAGCACGCTTGTGTATAGATGGCCTGTAATATCTTTGAGCAAAGTTCTTGGCAACTGTTCCCGCGCAAATGCTGGCAGATCAACAACGGGGTTCTTGTGGATTTCACTCAAGTAAGATCGGATGCGGTCAGCAAGCGACTTTGACACATTCTCCCTGTGTATGAAATTTTCCCACACTTCGAGCGACTCCTGATACTTCATTTTCCTCAGGTCCGTTCGCTTCAGCAGTACGGCAATGTTGCCAATAAAGAACGAGAAAGCAAAGCCTGTCCACACACAAACAAGATCCGGGCCTGGTCAGCTTTAGAATGCACATATGCACAATTTGGACTGCTGAGTGGTAGCATCGGAATAGACTGCACGAGGGATGATCTATTGTGGCTCACCAGCCTCACAGAGTGCCACAATGACGAAACCAGTTTCCCAAATATTGTATGGCACCAGATCTGCAGAAAACAGGTGTGATGATCAGTTGGAAGGTTGTGACGTATTCACACGACAATGTACAAGAATGCCAGCCATGAATTCTGCAGATTAAAAAATCTACCGCCATATCCAATAGTCGTCATGGTAGTCAAGGCCCAGTACATGGAAACTGTCCACTTGTGTGTCCACTTCATTTCTTGGAAACACCGTGCTCGAACCCTGCATTTTTTTGGCCCCGTTTAGCACCTCGCTCCTGCCTATCAGTCTACCCTACGTGCGACCCAGATCCCAAAAAAGAACAGCGGAAAGGCGCGAGACGGGTAAGTAACTTACGTTTCCGATTGTGAACCGTCGTCGATAGAGTTGGTCTGAACGGTAAATTCTGTTGCAAAAGACACTCCCGAATCGCACAGCTTTGTCTCATCCTCGATATCTAGCCACGAACCCTGCACCAGACAAATCTCAGAACCTGGAAGTCGGGAGCATATGAGGCGTGCATATAAGAGAGGTGAACATACACTAGCGTTTTTATTTCGAGGCGGAGCACCAACACGAAATTACCTGTGCAGCCTGGACAGAAATGTTTGCGATCATCGCAAAGATGCACGCATTCCAGTGCATCATGAGGAAGATGAATAGAGAAAATTTGAACAGGCGAATCCTTCCAGGATGTAATTGCAGTCTGAATGTGCACCAGGGGGGTCAGTTGGCTGGGAAGCATGAAGCCTGCGTGAAATCGGAGGAAGATGAAATCTCCATAGCAAGATGTGCCTCCAAACACATACATGGACACACTCAGTCATTTCTGACTGACAATAGAACCTGTCACGAACAATCTGCATTATTTGCTTGAGACGATCGACCTTCAAAAGGCGCACCACACGCCTGCGCAAGCTCTGTACTTTCAGCTCATTGCCATTCCGTGACCAAACCCTCCAGGCGCCGTGCAAGATAGGAATGCACACAACCGTCAACAAGAATTCTAAACATTCAATCAATGTGCACCATACTAGACCACTTATGCCCCCAGCAAATGTGTGGAAAATTTGCAAGAAAAAAAACAAGTTTCTTACGCAAGCCTCAAAATCTTCAGGATCGTGGGCCCCCTCATCAAATTGTTGACTGATCCCAGAAAGGTATTGCTTGCTTCACCATTGCTGCTCGGCACCTGCGCGTGGTGTGTGAAATTTATTTGAAGCGCAATGGACAAAAACATTAGAGTGGTACTGATGGCACGAGATGCAAGAAGGCTGCAGGCATGAGATTAAAAAAGGGGCTGCATTTGCGCGAAGGATAGATGGCAACACTTACAGAACAGGGCAACGAAAGGAGTATCAGGTCCATGGGAATAGCTGCAGCCAAGTCGATGAAGAAAAACCCTGTAAAATACCTGTAGAAATATCCTCGTGTCAGAATACGCGGCGAGGAACGGTAATGGGATGTCTCATCCTAGTGCTTTGCATAGCTCAAAGCAACAATGCTACAGAGTCCGCGTAGCCAGTTTATCGACCAGGAAAGCAAGAACCAATGATAAAGTGAGACCTCCATGCAATCTTTTTCCAATCCGTGATCATTTCTTCTTTTTGCTCCCTTTCTGCGGGGCCTTCCTCGAGGACTTGGTCCTGATTCGCGACCTCCCGCTTGCGTCGCACTGTGGATGGCACTGTCAGCATATCTATATCTGAATATGGATGTCAATCATCGTATGTCGCGATTTAACGGGAGATGTGCATGGTTTAGCCATATGGATGCACCAACTCAGATGTGGACACCTGGTTTGCTGTAGGCTGTGCGGAAATTGATGCCGACATCGCAAAGAAAAATGAGGTCAATCATGACGTCCACATACCACATCGAATCCTGACGCAGAAAATTAGTGAGGGGATCAGAGAGGCATGCAACCCTGCTCTTTTGCATCTTTTCCCTCTTTCTCCTGCTCCTCCCCCTACGTGTTCCCACTTCTGCCACACGTGCGCGCGATCGCGATCGCAAAGAGAAAAGCCTGGGAGTCCGACGCGACAGCGTGCACGAAAGATGCGTTTTACCACGCATGCACTGCCTTCTAGATTGTATTCGCACGATAGTGGGAAAATGGATCGGCGGCAAAATACACACAAAAATTCAAGGTGCAGCAAGAGCACCTGGTCTGATAAACTTCGATTGCATTCTGACGCATCTGATGGGAAAGCCAGGCGAACGGGCACGGCGAGGAAGGTATACATGATGATAAGCGTCATAGCCATGTCCCAGCTGTGCGGCGTGGAACAGAATACAGTGAGACAGCACATTGGAGTGAGCGGAACAGGATGGCACGGTGGCAGAAAGGCAATCGAGGTCAAGCTCTGGGCGTGTGGACGTCCACCAGAGCCACTTGGTGCGCCAAACGCGCAGGGATTGCGTAGATTGTGTGCACGCAATGGTGCGGCGTCTGCACACACTCGGTTTCACAGAATCTGCGCGATGTGCGCACGCATGCGAGGGGATATTGGAGTGGCGTTCACCCAAGGCGCCACGCTGTGTACGGATGGAAGATAAGGAAGGGCATTTTATCCTGCGGCAACACATGTCTGGGGCGCAAATTGAATCAGTGCAAGGTGAGACAGCGTGCGTAAGCAAAATCTGCCCATCGACAAAATTTTCGGAAAAGGTTTTTGTTGGGTTGATCGAGCGGCCGGACAAGTACTTACGTCTTTATATCCCCTGCAGATGCCTTCTCATGCAGCCTTTCTCTTCGAAGAACCATGCTGCTGGCCTGGTCGCATTCTTGGAGAACATTGCTCACAAACCTAAACGACTTGTCCTGTGATCAGACACGCGAGCACGCCACACGTGCCCACCAGCGCCATGACCGACATTGTGAGCCGCAGACCGTGCGTTCGCAGAGGCTTGCGCGCCGGCGCTCGCAAACGCAACGTCACCTGCTCCCGCACTCTTCTCTGCAGCTTTTTCACTGCCAAACTAGTAGCCGCAGAACCTGCAGCGGACAGCGTAAGCAGAGCTCGAGACCGGGGGCGAGGAGATCGTGAGTGCAGGACGCAAAGGCCAGCGGCGTGCGCAGGGATGCCGTGCGGGGGGGCGGGCGCTGGCGCAACGCCGGCACGGGGCGCGTGCCACGACAGCGCGAAATTACCCTTGAACGAGGCTTCATGGTTACGCTCGCCCACGGTGTCGCCGTGCTCGGATAATGCATCTGACCCAGCTGCTGCACTGGGCGGCCGGCGAGCTGGTGCCGAGTCGGATGGGCTGGAGCCGGAGACCGTGTGCGCCTCCGCGCCAGCGTCGTCCGGCACCGGCCTCCGCCGGGCGGACGCCTTGGCCGCCTCGCCAAACATCTCGGTGTGGTGCACGCGGGCGCGTCAGCGCCTGAGGTGCGTGTTCCCCCCGGTGCCCCGCGCGCGACCCAGCCGCCGCAATGGGGATCGGGCCATGGGATTGACGTTGGGGCCCGGTTCTGAGTCATGTCTCATGAAGTCGGGTCGACACGGCACAGCACATACGGTACCCAAGTCACGATTTCTACGACGGCAGAAAACCTTCTGGATGTTGCCTCTGTCCTCACACAGTGTAGAAAGCCTTAAATAAGGTCTTGCAGAAAAAAAAATGGAAACCCTACAAAAGTGGTTGGTCAGAAGTTGCCGTTCTGCCAGCTCACCTCCCTTCCTAACTAAGGAATGGTGCCGCGGGGGA
>Ga0115006_10002302_pt1 | contig 12483 bp, 12 predicted proteins | sample ArcOceMetagenome_3_FD_88943 | JGI IMG/M metagenome (GOLD analysis project Ga0115006, IMG submission 88943) | Marine eukaryotic phytoplankton communities from Arctic Ocean - Arctic Ocean- Svalbard ARC20M Metagenome | ecosystem: Environmental > Aquatic > Marine > Oceanic | place: Arctic Ocean...
CACACACACACACACACACACACACACACACACACAGGTGGCGGAAACGGTCATACCAGATGACGACGATGATTCAGATGGCGAGGATCGCAAGGCTGATCGCGTATCTTCGGATGATGATTCTGACGACAACACCGTCGAGGCAATCGTGCTCCCCAGCAGATCCAACGCTCCGTGCGCAAAGGTGCGTGCTTTTGTTTGATGCCGGGTGTGTAGCACAAACGTGCAGCAAGCATGCGCAGCAAGCATACCGTGAGCAGTTACCTGATACGATAGCACCTGATCGCGGAGAGATGATCTGGCAGGCAAAGAAGAAGAAGGAGAAAATCCCGGGCAAGACGCCGCAGAAAGCTGCTCCGAAAAAGGGCCAGAAAAAGTTTGAAGATAATAAGCCCAACCCTAAATTGATAGCAAAGAAAGAAAGGCCGCAGAGCGCTCGGCAAGACCAGCCGCGAATTGCAAAAGAGGCTGTCTCTGCAGCCAAAGAACCACCAGAGAAGGCGGAAAAGCATCCCGAAAAGCCTATTCCCCCGCCGTGTGTGGGCGGGCACGCAAATGCTCAATGCGACTGTCCGTCGTGTCAGGTAAAAAGGCTCCTCTCCGCGCTTGCAGGACAGCAAGCGGGCACAATAGAGGTGGAGGCACAGCACACACCGTGCGCGAGCACTTCCCTTTAGTACTGCATGCCTTGCACGCGTGAATGTGTGCGTGTGGTTGTTTTCGTGTGTATCAGTTTGCATGCGTGTGCGTATGTGCGCACACGTGTTAACGTTTTTGATACGTTTGCGCATGCACGCAGGTGTTCGACGATTTTTTGAGTGAATCGATGCTTGCTACGGCACTGAAGCAGCTCCAGCAGGTGAGAGAGGGGGGGTTGGGGGGAGGGAGATTTAATCATGAACGCAGGAGGAGGAGGAGGAAGGTTCATTGGGAGAAGGAGGAGGAGGAGGAGGTTTTATTGACTGCCTATGGAGGAGAATACTTCGCCAAATGTTGCGTGATATCTGTGGCAGCTTGAGTACATCTGCGACTGTGCTGACAACAGCGTGCCGTGCAACAGGCACACGTTGACGACATAGCATCACGCCGAGATGGAAGTGATCCCGCGTAAGATGGAAGCTGCATCAGGCCTGGGGGAGGACGCTGAATGTGCATTTGACACCTCGAGAGCACTGCGCCCGCTGTTGCAGGGCGCTGCAACTGCCACTGAAAGCGACTGCCGAGACGCAAGGTGGGGAGGGGGCGGTGAGGGAGACAGAGAGCACCATAGGTCAGCGGCCGATCACGCCGAGGGCGATTCTGTTCCCCGGTGATGCTGTCTAGGTGCTTTGCCTGGTTGCCATGCGACAGTTTGAATTTCGTAAACTACTGGGATCCATTCGCAATTCCCCTACCGAGAGAGAGAGAGAGAGAGAGAGAGAGAGAGAGAGATTTATTAGAGCGAATTTCGTAAAATACTGGGATCCTCGGACTGCCTAGTCGAAACCTCCCTACAGACTCTCCAGACACGGTGGTTTCCGAGGACAACTCCTCCGAAATCTCGGAGGAGTGATCGCTAAGTGGAAGGTGGGCAGTTGTGCACTGGGGGGAGGTGGTCCGAGTCACGGTCACGGTGGGAGCCTGAGGCTCATGAACTCGCGGGGTCATTCACTTGACTCGAGAGTCCGGGGGCCCCGTTATCGCGGGTGACCTGTCATGGTAATCCCAGCCTCCTCTCGCTTAGACGCTTGCCCGAGCGGCAGATTTCGAGAAACGCTTCGTAAACCCTTCTAAGGTCTAAGGCCATCTCAGGCATTCCCTGCCTCATTGGAGTCATTCACTTGACTCGGGGTCTAACAATAATAAGTCAGCGCCATCCCTCTGGTTTAGGAAACCAGGGCTCTTCCTGAGTGCCTGCGATCAACTTGAGTGGCAACGGGACGGCGGACGCTTACATAGTGCGAGACTTCTGGCTGACACTGGCTACTGTAAGGGCCGGGACATTCACATTTCGCAGGTTTTTATGTGATCTGCACATCGAAAGGAGCGCGCTTGATCCTGATACGCTGTCTGGCTCCCTACCCCCGCGGAGAGCACGGCGCATGTCCCAGTGTGCGAGAGCAATGAATAAAACAATGGTGTTGTGTAAAATATCTGATTCGTAGCTACGCGGATGGCCTCTAGATGAAGCGCGGCTTGCTGGACTGCACTCCCCTGATGACGCGCACCTGCAGCAGACGAGGAGGACACCGAACAAAGAAGACAGAGGAAAATCGTGTACATACGTGCAACCTGTCAGACCGAATCACGGGGTGTCGGGGACACACACAGACACACACACATGGGACTAAGCACGGAGAACACGCAAGTGCACACCTTGTACTCTGGAAATTCATTATCCTGCGGCGCTAGGCGTTTGAGTGTGAGGTCTACCTTGGACCTGTATTAGTTGCAACTTGAGTGAGCTGTGGCATGTGAATTGCTCAATTCTATCACTTCTGCAGCGTGTACAAGAGAAAGAGCAGGGAGGGGGAGGAAAGAGGCGCCAAACAGCTGCAAAAAACCCGCATGCAACCAGCAGGCAAGCGAACTCTGTTTGCCACACGCACCCGGGCTCGCCGAGCAGCAGACCGCGTACACCAGCCACGTCCAAATCCTCCACAGGAGTATCATCCACCTGCGATGCAAGCATGAAATCATCATCAACATGCTAGCACGCTGCACCTTATCATTACGTTCATATTGAATAGTTACTTCTTTCAACATGAGCGGAAAAAGACCCGGGTACGCTTATTTTGCGGACCCAAATTCCGTGAACGCGGGTTTTGGAAACCCCCCCCGTGGGGGGGTTTCCTGCGATCAAAGTAGCATGGGTCGAATCAACTCCGATTGACGAAGTTGGTCGTCACAGAGGACCACGTCATCACTTGGTATTCAACGAAGTAACTATGCCACTAATGGCGTTCGTGCACACGCACGCACGTGAGCATGTGTGTGCGAGCGTGCAAGCGAGCGGGTGGGTGTGTAAGTATGCGGGCGTGCGGGCATAGAAGACCGTTAGGAGGGTATCGCCCTCACGGATCAAGCCGCAAGCGTGAGCTGACCCGCCGGGCACAACCTGTCCAGAGTATTCGCAGTCAAATCAAACATGCGGAAAGCGCTTTCAACCGAGCACGCACATTCGGCCGGGAGTATTACCGAGGTGATGCGGTGGGGAGCAGAGTCAGTGATGACGAGTCCAATTCCCACCTTCCCGCCAGAAGAGGCTACAGATCGCGTTGGCGTCGCTCTGCGTGTCGTGCTGCATTTTAGAAGTAGGGCATGACGTCAGCATTTTGTCGTACTAGCCCCTCCTGTGCCTAAGAATCGCGCGGAAGGAGAGCAAGAGGGCTGGTGAGGGTGAAGATTTTACCTGGCAGGGTTGCTGGTTGTACTGCGAGGGGTGCCAGCGCCTGATGGAGAGCGATCGATTGCCTTGAGCTTGTCTCTTTCGCCCATCACCTCTTGCAGCTTGGATTTGAGTCCTGCTATTTCCGCCTGAGGTGTAGAGATAGGAAAAAACTCAACGAACGGGAAACTCGGCGGCAGAATTGAACACAACATGCTCGCTCGTCTGCAGGACCAACTTGCCTCCCGTTACCGCTATGCCACACCGCATGAATGTCACAGAGGTCGGGGAGCAGGCGGAGAATGGGAAAGGGAGGTACGAGCAAAGTCACCTGCATGGCTTTGGTGTTGGTAGAGGAGGTAGCCAGCTGATCTTGCGCCTGACGCAAGCGACCACGAAGTTCTGCCGCCTCTGCCGCCGCACCCGCATCCGATGCTGCAGCCGGCGACGCTGAGTCCTCAGAGAGTTCGGTGACACGTTTCTGGAGCGCCTGGATGGTGGCTTGTGCAACGGCCAGTTCCTCCCTAGAAACAGGAGGAAAGAAACCATCAGATCCCTGGGATGATAGTGTTAGAGTCGCACTCTGCGCACCGTCAGGTCATGCTTGAAACATTGCGCCCTTTGCTTTCGCGCTACGCGTGCAGGCTACCAGGCGCGATCGAGCTCTTCAGACTTGCTGTTGAGGTCCTTTTGCAGCTTGATAGCTTCTGTCTCACACTGTCGTTGTCTCTCTTCCATGAAATCACGGGCCTGCAGAACATCACCATCAAACGTGGTAGGTTACATATGGTTAAGGACATACACCTCAAATGAATGCTGATTTTGTCACATCGCAGCACCTGCAACGCCATGTCGCGCTCCCTTTCAGCAACCTTGAGGAGCGCCTCAATCTCATCTATCTCGCCTTGACGACTCTTGTTTTTATCTGCAAGCTTGGCACTAACCACATCCAACTGCTGCCGCAAGTTGGCTACCTGTGGAGTGCAGTATGCATATTTCATTTGAGTGCACGTTGAATGTTATGAAGACATTTAGACAGCAGCTATACTGGTCAGAAAAAGGTGGATGTGTCTCAATACTGGCACCTGCTTTTCGGCTTCAGCAGCGCGCTTGAGTGCTGCTGCAAGCTCATCCTCCATCTTTTCCACTTCTTTCTTGAAGGTGTTCAGCTGCTGTGTGAAAATGCGGTTTTCGTCCTGCTGCTGCTTCAACGCCCACTCGAGATCGGCGTATTCCGCTTTCAGTTCATTGAACTTCGCCGCGTCTGCGTGCATCTTGTGTACGATATTCACATCTTCCTCCACGATAGCCTTGGCGTTCTTGATGCCCTCTTCCGTCTTGCCACGTACCAACTGCACCTCAAACGAATCCTCAATGTCCCGCACAGCACGGATCGTGACGGTCGAGCCCGTCGGGCCCAAGAACAATTCGGTGACCTGGACCACCGACTTGCCCTGCACATTGTGGCCGTTAACGGCCAGAAGTGCGTCGCCGACATGCAGCTGGGGACAGTGCGACGCAGGGCCGCCGGGTGTGATGGCCTTCACGACACACTTGTCGCCGCTCAGTCGCAAAACCATGCCAACACCGTCTTGCGAGGCCTGCTGCTGCCGGATGGCCGCATGTAGTGCCCGTTGCGCCTCGACTGCATCTGACATCTCCAGAAGCAGCGCATCCTTCTGCTTGCGCAGCGATGTCGACTCAGACTTGGCATCCTCAGCAGCAAGGACGGCGTCGCTAGCTTTGGCCTGCCCGCACATACGTACGTCACGCACTTAAGGCACATTGGCGCGCATGCATGCAAATTTTCACAGGAAGGGCATCGAGAAAGTAGCGTTCCCAGACACACAATTGCTCGCACCTTGGCTGCTTGCACCTCACGCTCAGCCTCTGCGAGACGAGCAGCAAGCGATGCGTTGTCACTCTTCAGGCCCCTCATGCGCGCCTCACAGTCTGCACGCATGCGTGCCATCTCCTCTTCGAGCAGCTGCTGGTCGCCCCGGGTCTTGTCAAGCGAGGCAAGCTGGCGCTGCAGATCCTGCCTGATTTTGACGCCGTCACTAATTTGCCGCAGCGACTCGAGCGCCAGCTCCGAAATGCGGGCCAACGATGCCTTGGATTTTATTGTGTTCGTCTGCACGGCAACGACCACATTAGAGTTAAACTGAATCTCGCCAACGTCCCGAGCCAAAGAGTCCGCTTCAACAGCATCGCTGGTCTTGCGGGGCGTTTGACGAGCGGTGAAGGAGAGCAGAGACGACGATACGTCCTGCCACGAGAGTCGTGCATCTTCGAACGAGTTTTCAACTGTTCGCAACGTCATCTCCACATCGGCATCCCTGCGCTTTGTCTCCTGTACTAGCCCACGCACAACCTCGCGGATTGACTGGCCCTCAGCGTGCATGGCAGTCGCCGCGTCGATAGCATCCTTGACCTCGTCATCCCACGACTGCTCCGCCTTTGCACCATCACCACGAACCAAGTCGACGGAAAAGTTGCGTCCGCCTCTCGACGACCGCGCCACTACGTTGACCGTTGTGCCCTCCGGGCCAAGGATAAGCGCCTGGATTTCTCGAACCTCCATGCCCGACACGTTTTTGCCGTCGACTGCAACGAGAAAGTCGCCGTCATTCAACACGCCACTTCGCCATGCCGAACCCCCCGGACGCAGGTCCTTGATGGTTATCGGCTTGCCCGGGCCACCCGACCGCACCACCATACCCACGCCCTGCCACTGTGACACCGCTCCTTTCATGGCGTCCAGCAGCAAGCGAGTCTTGAGTCGTGCGTCCTGCAGCTGAGAAGCGCACTCTTGTCGGGATTTTGTCGCCGCGGCTGCTGCGTCTTGGAGCTCCTTGCACATGGCTTCGACCTCACTGATCCGCTGTCGAGTTGAGTTTAGATCTTGCTGTGTGGCTGTGAGATCATTGGCGCGCTCTTCCAGTGAGCTACGAGCGGTCTTGAGGTCGGAACCCAGCAACGCACTCTCGCGCTTGTATGTGTTGCGTTCCTGCTCGTAAGTCTCGAGCGAGCGCTTCAGGATCATTTCACGCTTCTCTGCATCCATCAAGAGCGCCGCGGTCCTGCCTTGCTTTAGGAGCTGGGCGTGCAACTTCTCTACTTCGCCTTCCATGTTTTGGAGCTCCGTGGCGTAGCGTGCTTGAGACGAAAGTAATTCAGCCTTCATGTTCTTGGTCTGCTGCTCAAGCTTCGCCACTACGTCACTCAAGCGCTGCTTGTCCTTGTCCAGCTCCGAGATGGTGTTTTCAAGGTCAAAGATTTTCTTTTGCGAAAAGGAGATAATTTCAGTATTCTTCTCGTTCCGCCCATCTAGTTCCACCACCTGTTCCTTTGACGACGCGAGCTGCATATTGAGCACATCAATTTGCGCCTGCAACCCATCCTTCTCGGACTGGAAGAATTTTTCCCTCTCCTCCAGCCCAAGAAGCTGCTTGTTGGAAGCCTCACGGGCGCGCACAGACTCTGTAAGCATTTCTTCTTTGCGCTGCAAGTCGACCGACATGGCACTCAGCTCTGCCTTGAGAGACTCAATGTCGTGTAAGAAGCGAGAGGTGCGAGCACACACGTCAACAGTGCGCTCAGACACTGAACGCAGCGAGTCCTCCTTCGCAAATCGTTTGAGCGTGACAATGTAAGGCACGTCGCCCTCGCCAGTGCCACGCGCGCCAACCGACACGTCAGTGCCAACCGGCCCAACGAGCATGTCCTGCACAGCATTTTTGCCCAGTCCACGAACCGCCTGCCCGTCGACACTCTCAATCACATGTCCGACCTGAATGGTATGGGGCAGCATTGCACGGCTATCCTTGCCTGCTGCGCTCTCATCCAGTGCTTTTACGACACAAAAGTCTTTCTCCATACGGACTGAAATGCCGATCCCAGCGTTGCTTCCTGCTTCATCATCCTTGGTGACCGTGCGGTGAATACGCGCGATGCATGCTATGGACTCGGCGAGGAACGCGCGAGCCTGTACGTCGTCTTGCACTGTGAAGGTAAGATCCGTCACACGTGCCTCCGTGTCCGATAGCGTCGCCTTGAGCTGGGAAATTAGGGACTCAAGTTGTGTTCGCTGGTTTGCAGCCGCAAGCTGGTGAAAGAATATCACAGTCAGCACGACACGGGTGAAACCCGTACTTTGGTGGTCCCCTGCATCCCCACCAAAGCCACTTTTTTAGGAGATTCGTGTGTATGAGGGTTTGAAGACTGTCCGAGGTTACCAGTATTTTAGGAGATTCATAGAGCGGTGGCGAGCATAGCAGACACATACCTGGTCCTTAGCATGCTGCGATTCCATGTCGAGTAGTGTCTTGTTGAGCATAGATACCTTGGCGTCGGCCGCCTGCAGCTCGGTTTCGAGTCGCGCTTTCGTTTTGCGCACCGTCTCCAAATCCGTCTTCTGCTGATCCATGGTCGCGCGCACTTTGGTGAGCTCTTCCTCAGCCAGATATTTGTCGCGCCCCAGCGTGTCAGCGCGCAGGCGCACTTCCTCCACCTGGCCCACTTGGTTGAGGAGATTGGTGTTCTGCTGTTGGAGACGGATCACCTTTTTGCCCAGCTCGTGCACATGTTTACACGTAATCGTGGCCATGTCCGAAATCGGACGGCTGGACAGTGATTCCTCCTCCACATTGCCGTTGGTTGCGACCTTTCTCGTGCCTGGTGCTTCCGACGTGCTGCCGTCGGCAGGTGGGTTTTCAGCCCCCCCATCCTTGTTCTTGCCCGCTCCCGCCTCTCGCTCTTTGTCGTTGCTGCCCTCGAGCTTCTTCTTCTCTGCGTCAACCTCTGCATTCTTTTGGTCCACAGCCTTGAAAATTTGCTCGACAGCCAAGCGGGCCAGGACCAGGTCCTGCTGCAGCTTGCTCTGCTCTGCACTCATTGTACTGCGGGTGGTATTCAATGAGACCTCCAAATCTGCCATCGTCATGGAATGATGGCGGTCCGACTCGCGCGCAGAGATAAGCTGAGTCTCTTGATTTTGGTACTTGATCTTGAATCCGGCCAGCTCCTTTTCCAGAGATCGGCAGTAGGCTTGCTCCTTCATCAGTGCCGCTTCCTTGTCGGCGCCATTTTTTATTTCGGTTTCCAGGCTGTTTTTGGAATCCTCGAGATCGTGCTGCAGCCCCTCTGCGCGTCCGTTGGCCTCGTGCAATTTAAGTTGCACGTCGTTGTACTTGGCGCGCATTTGGTCTTCATTCTTGGATGCCTCTAGCGTTTTGGCCTCAGCACGTTCAATTGCTTCTCGCAGTCGCTCTACTTCCTGATTCGTCTTTGCAAGCACCTCCTCCAACTGTCGTTCACGCGCCTCGAGCTGATCGGAACTTTCCACCTTTGCGGCCAGGGCATCCTGGGCTTTTCTCAGCTCCACATTGGCTTGGGCAAGACGCTGCTCACACCAGCACAGCATGTCGATGAGATGCAATCTATCGTACAAGCCAACAAGCACAAACGTGGATCTCATTGTCACTCTCATCACCTGTTCCATGCTCTCAAGGTTGCCCCTACAGTGGCGCAGCTCCACCTGCAACGTGCCGCATTCCGTCGTCACCTTGGACTTCTCCGCTACTGCCTTTTCACGGTCTTCCGTTGCACGCAGTAGCATCTCGCGCCGCTCGAGGTGTGATGCCTTCTCGGCATCCAGCGAGCCGAGCAGCTTGACATTTTCGGCGACCGTGCGCGCAAGTTCATCTTTGCGTGCCTGTATTTCTTAATGCGTCAACATGTAGCCCTTCCTTACGTCCCGAGTGCGTGTTATGCTTTCGTCTAGTCAATATCAGCACTCGGGGTAACTTCGGTATTAAAGACTACATTATTTGTGTTCTTTCCGTCTGCGGAAATGGTACGATAAACAAAAAGCAGATATTCACATCTTCGTCGATGCCTCTAGTTAAAGTCAAATCCCTCGGATTGATTCTCACCCAGAGCACATCCGTCAAACAACGGCGATTGTGACTAGATTTGCACAATATTAGGGGGGAAATCATGTCACCACCCTAGTTTTTAGAATAAATGTGTGACTGTAGTGTTTCTCAGAAAACATGATGCAACTATCGCCGAATTTCGTGCGATGCAGACCTGCAGGTCCATTTCGGTGCTGCGCAAGCGCTGTTGCAGCTCAAACTTCTCCGGATTCAATGTGTCAACCTGTGCCTGCAACTGGACCTTGATATGCAACGCATCCTTCAGCTGAAGCTCAAGCTCCTTGATGCGCACGGCATTGCCTTCATTTTCTGTCTTTAGTTGGCTGTTCGTGGATTTCAGCTTTCCGTGTTGCTCGCTCAGCTCCTCGAGCCGCACGAGACAGTTGGCGCGCTCCCGCTGCAGGAGATCACGTTCTCGCGACAGGACCTCGATTTCCGCCTCGAGCTTGCGTACCGCCTGGATCCGCGATTCCTGCTCCTGAAAAAGCTTCTTTTCCAAATCATCAATCGAGGCTTGGAGATTTTTGTTTTCATGATCCAGCGCCTCCACCTTTCGCTGCGAGGTAGCAAGCCGGTCCTCCAGATCAGCGTACATTCTGTTTTTGGCGGCCAGCGCCGCCTGCGCCTTGTCCCACTCCGCCTGCATCTTTTCGAGCTGCTCCTGCAACCCGTCGCGCTGCACAACCGTTTTATTCCATGACATTTCCAGCATGGTCGCTCGGCCGCGTTCATCGGCCAAATCCCGCTCAGTCTTCTTGCGTACAACCTTTTCCTGCTCGAGCTCGGCATTGACGCGCTGCACCTCCTTTTCCAGCCGCGCGATGGCCTCAGAGTCGCGCTCAATCTTGCGTTTGAGCTCCGCGATCTCATGGCTTGCGTCACTCAGCTCGCGCGTTTTTACCGCGAGCTCGCCCAATGTCTTATCCCACTCAGCCTGCATCGACTCCATTTCCTTGGCCAGGGCATTTTTCTCGCGCTCGCTCTTGTCGAGTGTGGCGGTCAGCTCCGCAACCTTCTCCTGCGCCCTCTTGAGCTCGCCCTCCAGATCGCGGCATTTTGCGTTGCTGGTGTCCAGCGCCGCCTTGAGGCGCTCTACCTCCTTGCGGAGGTCCGCGTCAAACCCCTGCATTTTGACGGCCACAGCCTTGAGCTCCTCCAACCTGGTCTCGAGCTCGGTGAGCGACTTACCGCAAGCCTCCTGCATGCAATGAAATTGCTCGATCTGCTTGGCCTCGCGTTCGCCATCTGCAATGGTCATGTCTGTCCATGCCTGGATGCACTCATCTACCATGCCCGGGAGCGATTCGTCCTTGCTGTCAAGCGCCCTTTCTTTTGTCCGCGTGAACAGGTCAAACAGCTTGAGCTTCCCCCCAATAATCACCGTGTCCATGCGCTTGAGCGCAATCTCTTTCGTTGCGCCTCCCTTTTTGGATACGGTAAGCTTGACGGTGGATCCAGGGACATCGGGACCCACAAGGTGTGTGAGGATATTCTCGGGCGATACTGCCTTGCCGTCGATCTTCAGTATACTGTCCCCTTGCTGGATTTGGCGCGAGTTGAAGGCCGGCCCACCCACCACCAGATTGTCGACGACGCAGTCATTGAGCATGATACCCACTGTGGACTTGGTGCGGAAATCGCTCTTACCCATGTCCACCTGCAGGCGCGCACGTGCACAATGAGCGGAACCAATGTGGGCGCGGTGCCGCATCCCTGCCCGCTCGTGTGCGGAGAGGACGAAGCGAGCAAGGCACATGCACAATACGACCAGGACTTACATGCATCACATCGAAGAGCGTTTTCTGCAGGGTGTCATTCTGCAAGCGCTTGCACTCCTGTGTTCGGCAAGGGAGTCAAAAGAACGCCTGTAAGAACGAGGTCGCCGCCCAGCGGCCAGGGCTCGCCCCGCGTTATTGCAGGGGCCACGCACGGGCACTTCGCGAGCGCCGCAACGCATCATCTAGACATCTGCACGTGCGCCTCCTCGCGGCTCGCTCGCCAGGCCTCGGCCCTGGGCCGCACTGCTGCTGATCGCGCGCCCTGTCATCTGGTCTCACACCTGCACCAGCTCCCCGTGGCGCCGCAGCGCCTCCTGCATGCTGGCCGCGGAAGCCATGGGCGCGGCTCCTCGGGTCCTGTTGCACACACATTCACGTTGGACGTGCGGACGGGGGGCCTGCGCCTTCTCGCCCCGCGCATACGCTCGCAGAGAAGGTGCGGATGCGCGTGATCGGGACGCGGCAGCGCTGAGCGCGCGGGTAGACGCGTGCGCTGCTTCTGCGAGCCACGCAGCAAAGTCTACACTCCAAATAGGCTGCTCGGCGCCCGGCGCACACCGCGACGCCGGCGCGCACAAAAGCGGGCGGACAGTGCAGCGCGGGCGGCGCGGCAGCCGCCGGGCCCACGCACCGGATGAGGAGCCCGGCAGCCCGGGGCGTGCCGCTGCTTCACCGCCGCGGTCGCGTCTCCTTTTAGTATTTGGCGGCCTTGAGCCCAGAGCATCAGCCATCATAGCCATTGCAGATTTTGTGTCAACAATATAATAGTGATCAGGGGAAAATATTTTTCAAAGGAAAGAACTTTTGCCAGTCGTCTGTAGTTGGAACCGAGTTTGTCCTGGAATCTTGATAAAATAAGTTGATCTAAAAATCCCAATTTCAGGTATGAAATGGGGTCAAGTTGAGCAAAGCTTTGGACGATCAGGCTCATCCCTTTTTTCAAGAAACATCCTGTGATTGCGACCTTTTCGGCGAGCGAGGAAAATGCTGCGCACAGTGATCGTCCTCGGCGCAGTCGGCATTGCGTCGTGCGCGGCCTTTGCGCCGCCTCCGGGCCTTCCACATGCCACTGCCAGGTCTGAGATAGCCGAGCGTGCTCGCGCGCAACTTGCACGCGCTCGGCGCCGGCGAATCCTCGTCCTTTGGTCACGCGCAACACCGGCGACGGTTCCGGCGTGATAGAGACTTGTGCCGACCAGGAGCCACACGCACCCGGCCTCGGCGGCGACGCGCATGCTCTTCAACTTCGGCAATCGGCAGCAGCAGTCCGCCCCCGCGGCGCCGCCACAGGGGCGTCAGCCTGCGCCTGCGGGTCTACAGCCGACGCCGGGGAAAACCGTCGTGACCTTCAACCCCGGCGGGACCCAGATCTACGCCCGGCCCGGCGACCGCATCGGCG
>Ga0115006_10002303_pt1 | contig 12482 bp, 15 predicted proteins | sample ArcOceMetagenome_3_FD_88943 | JGI IMG/M metagenome (GOLD analysis project Ga0115006, IMG submission 88943) | Marine eukaryotic phytoplankton communities from Arctic Ocean - Arctic Ocean- Svalbard ARC20M Metagenome | ecosystem: Environmental > Aquatic > Marine > Oceanic | place: Arctic Ocean...
GGCCTGAGATTCCCGTCGCCTCTTCCTACGGCAACGCGAAGATAGTTGAAGAATCAAGGAAGGTGGAAGAGGCTAAAAGGAAGGATGATGATATGAAGAGGAGGTGAGACCAAGGCAGCGAGCGTGCGTATGCATTGTCCCAAGCAACTCAACAATGAATCTAACCCCTCCTACTCGTCGCTTCGCTCCTCCCCACAGGATGGAGTGCTCAGAGCGTGAATCCAAGCATCTGAAGGAGATCGTTAAACTCCGGAACGACTTGAACTTTGCCCATAGGCAGGTTAAGAGCCTCAAGGAAGACATGAAGAACGCTGACGCTGAGAGGATTGCACTGAGGGGGGAAATGCAGGTAAGGGATGGAGCGAAGCGACAACCCTAACATAAAGCATTATCCGCCGTCCACCATTACTAACACCATTCCGCTCGTCGCTTCGGTCCTCGCCCAGAGGCTACAAAACCAGCCCCGTTCTCCCCACCCTAATTATCCGTACCCCCAGGCTGCACAAAACGAGTTGAGGAACGATTTTGTAGTTGCCAGTTCTGTCCCCGACGATCCCAACTTACGGAACAAACAAGGCAACCAGCACCAGAGCAACCCTTACCAGATCCAGAACCGTGGCTGCCATCCTCCTCCGCAACCACAGAACCCACCCATACAGAAGAATGTTCCAGAGTCTTTGAAGAGGAAGGTGAGGAGGCGAAAGGTTAGGCACTATATCTCCTAAGTGACGCTCGCTCCTAACCGACGCTCGCTCCTCACCCCCCCCCTACTAGTTTGTGCCTCCCAAGAAAATTGACTCTAGCACTATTGAGCAATCTCAACAGCAGCAGAAACGAGCCAACAGGTCCAACCCCAAGGACTCCGACAACGACGAGCTCCCAGAAGAACTCCAGCACCTCGACCCTGAGCTATACAAGTCGATAATGTACGAGATAATGTCTCCCCCAACTCACATAACCTTCGACTCTATATCGGGACTTAAATCGGCAAAGAAGGCGATATTCGAGCTCGTCATTTGGCCTCTGACAAGGCCGGACCTTTTCACGGGGTTGAGGAGCGCGGCGAATGGATTGCTACTTTTTGGGCCTCCTGGGACGGGGAAAACACTCATTGGAAAAGCCATCGCTAGCGAGAGCAAGGTGAGACGAGGTGGAGCGAAGGACGGCTGGAGTGAGGCTAGAGCGAAGCGAAGCAACAACAATGCACCTCATTTCAAGATAATTAAATAACATCCCCCTACTCTTCTCCCTCACCGCAGTCCACCTTTTTCAGCATATCCTCCTCTTCCCTGACCTCCAAGTGGATCGGCCAAGGTGAAAAGCTGGTCCGCACCCTCTTCTCTGTGGCCGCCTACAAGTCTCCATCCGTGGTATTCGTCGACGAGGTCGACAGCTTGTTAATAAAGAGGAGCGAGGGGGAGAACGAGGCCAGCAGGAGGATCAAGACGGAGTTCTTGGTCCAGCTTGATGGAACTAAGGAAACGGGGGGGAGGGTGCTGCTTATTGGGGCAACCAATAGACCCGCGGAGCTCGACGATGCGGCCCGCCGAAGATTTGTGAAGAGGTGAGGCGGGGGGCTTGAGCGGAGTGAAGTGACAGCAAAACAACGCTCTGTACTAAAACTAACAACCCTTTCTGCAATCGCTTTGCTCGCGTCATTCTGCTCATCACAGACTCTACATTCCCCTCCCAGACTACGAAGGTCGCGTGGAGCTCATCAAGGCGCTCCTGAAGGGGAACCACCATGAACTGGCTGACGCGGACATTGAGAAGCTGGCATCAAAGTTAGAAGGGTTCTCGGGTGCGGACCTTAAGAGCTTATGCAATGATGCTAGGTGAGATTTCTAGAAGGTCGAAGTACTGCTGGACGGAGGGCTGGAGCCGAGGACGGCTGGAGCGAAGGACGGCTGAAGCGCAGCGACATCAAAAGCGTTATTCCGCCTTCCTACATAACTAACAACCTTCAACTCGTCGCTTCGCTCCTCGCCGCAGCATGGGACCTATCAGAGACATGGGAAAGGGGGCGATGCAGGTTAAGAAGGATCAGATTCCACCGATCGCCTTTAGGCACTTCAAGAAATCCCTCAAGAAGACGAGGCCTAGCGTTGCCAAAGATGACCTTGTCGGATACGATGAGTTCAACAAGGAGTTCGGAGGACTGGGGGTGGGCAAGGACGATGACGACGACGATGATAATGACGATGACGATGAAACGGAGGTCCTCAAAGCGTTTCAATGCCCCCCTCCTACTATTCAAAAATAATGCTTGGTCGAAATCCAGTGTTTTACCAAAAAAACGCCTGGCTTCACAATACTATGCTCTTGCCCTCGCCCTGCGAAACTGAAACATCACCCCGTCTTGCTACCAAAAATCATACTCTAAAATTGATCCAATATCCCAATCCTTGAGTGAACTGCTCAAAATCACCATAATGCTCCGTCTTTTATCACGAACGGCACCACGTGCAGTCAGAAGCTTTATGACTACTCCCCGTGTCCTCATGCCAGTAACAACAGTAACTACGCCCAACATGGGAGATGTAAGTCCACAATTCGTTGTTCGACGAAGGGGGTGAAAGTTAGTTAATTTTTGCCACTTTAACGTAATTTAGACTTTATTTTGACGGAATTTCCATACTCAACTGCCCATCTCTATCTACATAACTAACAATCTTCACTCATCGCTTCCCCCCTCGTCTACTTCACCTTCCCTTCAAAACCATCGTCCTCCAATCTGCATCATTTTCTCCTCACAATCCCTTCTTAGTCCATTACTGAGGGTACAGTTGTTGATATTCCCTCACCCCCCGGTACTTACGTCAATACCGACGATGTCGTGATTGTATTGGAAACTGACAAGGTCTCTGTTGATGTTAGGGCCACGGATGGTGGAGTTATCACTGAGATTATGGCTGAGATGGACGACATTGTTGAGGTCGGGTCGGACCTGTACGTAATAGATACCGATGCCGCTGCTCCTGAGGGCGGAGCTGCTCCTGAACCCGTTGCTGAGGAGATAGCTGAGGCTGCCGCCCCTGCCGTTGCTGCTCCCACTGCTGCTGTCGCCCCTCCCTCTGCGGCTGCCCCTTCTCCCCCCAAGCCCGCCGCCCCCGCTGCTCCCACCCCCCCCGCAACCCCCGGAGCTCGTACCGAGAGCCGTTTAAAGATGTCCCGTATGCGCCAACGTGTTGCTGTGCGCCTCAAGGAGGCGCAGAACACTGCGGCCATGCTCACGACGTTCCAGGAGTGCGATATGGGAGCACTCATGGAGTTGAGGAGCAAGTACACGGAGGAGTTCGAGAAGAAGCAGGGAATTAAGCTTGGCTTCATGTCCGCATTCGTCAAGGCTTCCACCCTCGCCCTCCAGGAGATTCCCGCGGTGAACGGATACATCGACGACGATGCTAAGGAGGTCGTATACCGCGACTACTGTGACATCTCGGTCGCCGTGGCGTCCCCTAACGGGCTAGTCGTCCCTGTTCTAAGGAACACTGAAACCATGTCTTTTGCGGATGTCGAGAAAACAATTGCCATGTACGGGCAGAAGGCGCGTGACGGTTCCATGGCACTCGAGGACATGGCCGGCGGTACATTCACTATCTCCAACGGTGGAGGTGAGATTTGATGAGGAGTGACGTCTGGGTGGAGGGCTGTCCAGTGCCATCACTAACAAAGCCTCCTCCGCTCGTCGCTTCGCTCCTCGTCTCTCCCATCTTTCCAACCCCTTTCGCGATTCGTTTCGCTCATCGCAGTCTTTGGCTCCCTCATGGGTACCCCTATAATCAACCCTCCTCAGTCCGCGATCCTCGGCATGCACGCGACCAAGATGCGGCCCATGGTCGTCGACGGGGTCATCGTACCAAGGCCCATGATGTACCTCGCTCTCACGTACGATCACCGCCTTATCGATGGAAGGGAGGGAGTCACGTTCCTAAAGAGCATTGCGGATAAGATCGCCGACCCCGGAAAGATGCTCCTTGAAATATAGAGGGGTTGAAACGGGCACGGCATTTGGAGGAATGTGCTCAATTCAATTCAGAGATGGGAGGAAGGTAGGGAAGGAGGGAGGGGGGTAGGGAGAGGGGGGCGGTAGAAAGATAGGATCAAAGGCCGGACTGGGGAGGCTTTGTGTGTGATTAAGATTAAATAATGTCGTCTTCGAGAGTGGAATATCTGAAAGGAAAGGGAATCTTGTGCCACGACTTAAAACCCATCAAAATTGCCCTTTTTGTCCAGTACTGTATCGTCCCCAATAGCCCGTCAACCAAGCATATTGCAGCATATTGACGAACCCTCCGCCAACATCCAACTTTCCGCCCGTCTTGGATTCCTTCACGACTCTTCATTCATGGAAAATGCTGCGCAACAGATTCGGTCCCCGCAATCTAAAAAGTGGCAAACATTCAGGCAACCTCACTTCTAATTTCGCAGCGCCTGAGCAAAAGTGTCGCAAATTGCTGACCTTCAGACCCGCTTTTGGCCGATACAGTGGTCGATACTTGTTGTCCTTTTCAAAGACAGCACGAGGACGACCGTTGTGTACTTTATTACGAATGATTGTGACTGAAAACATTTTGCCAAATTGTATTTCTGCTGAAGTCCTTGTTGATTGTTAATAAAGGGGTATTACTAGTGAGGTGAAGGTTATATAAGTAGATTGTTGGCATTACGGTGAATTTACGAAGTTTTATTATCCATATATGTGTAAGTTCACACAATAATTTAAAGGGGGAGGAATTATGGGGTGCACCTGTTATGGGTCGATGAGGAAATGTGATATTTTTTCATTTGTTTAGATAGCAGGGGGGGGGTATAGATGGGCATTTGGGATAGAGGGTGTTATGGAGATGCCATAATTTACTAACATTTCGGTCTATGCTGTCTAATAGGTAAAATATTCGAGGGAGAATCCCAATCGATTCCCAATGATCTTTTATACCAAGAGTACGCCTATTATCGAACATGTATCAAAATGTTTTACGCTTTTCCTTTCTTCACGTGGATATGTACTACTATATTGGGTTTTAACCTAGTTATGTAAGTGAGCTTCAAGTTTATCCTGCTGCCTTTGACTAGATGCCACTAACAGCCCCTCCCTCTCCTCCCCCCCTCCCTCCCCAGAACTTGGGTTTATGGTATGCCCTTGATAGAGTTCTTCATAAGTAGAAACTCAATTATGGGAATCTGTATCGTCCTAGTGTCAAGGTAAGGGCAGGGGCAGGAGCGAGCGAAGCGACGGCAACACAACCACAGTACTATAACTAACAACCCTTTCCACACTCGCTTCGCTCGTGCCCTTGCCACATTCCTCACAGCCTCGCCTACCTCCTTTACAGTCACAGGAGGCGAGATCCGGATTTTCTTATCCTACCCTCTGGCACCTCCATCAAGGTTGCCTCCTCAATTTTCTTCCTTCTGCTTGCTGGAATGTCTGCTATTCTAACCCTGACGTTGGAGGTGAGAATGGACGAAGGGTGAAGGGCAGCTCTGGACGAAGTAGCGAGCTTAATGTTACTGTCGCTTTGCTCCAGCTGCCGACCTTCGCTTCAGCCGTCCTTTGCTCTTCGCCGTCGCTTCACTTCTCACCGTCGCTTCTCTCCTCGCAGTTCCCCCAAGCTACTGTTTCTGCCGCGTTATTATCGTTGGTATTTGACAAGTTGAACGCGGCTAAGACGCTCCCCGGAAGGATTGCTTCTGGGGCATGCCTTTGCTTCGTACCACTCCTTGTTAGTTTTGGCACCAAAAGGTAAGGCTGAGCTATGGGCGCGGGCACGAGGAGCGCGAATGTGGCATATCATTTATATGCATATCAGAACCCCGTTGATCGTTGCTTCGCTCCTCCTCATTCTAGTCTTGACTTCGCTCCTTGCTCTTCTCGCGCTCGCTTTATTTTTCGCAGCTCCATGGCCTCCTTGGATAAATGGGCCTTGGACAATTTCGTTGGGGAAGGTGGTAACGTAACAGAGTTTTACGATATCTCTCCGGTTGAACAGCGTGATGTCATCTGCACCAGTCTCAGGTCAGAGATCTACAAAACTTTTGGTACCATCTTAGGTTCAGGTGAGCCAAGCGAGGATGGCTGGAGCGAAGCGACAGCAGTGCACCGCCTGCTCATTTGATTGACAACCCTTCCCGCGCTTGCTTCGCTCGCGCCCCTCATCCTCTTCGCTCATCGCAGCGCCGCTGCCTGCTCATCTTCAAGAGGCGGTCTCTGCGACGTTAACTCATCAGGGAAAGTGGGTTCCTTCCTATATGACCTTCCCTGCTTGTGTTAACTGGAATATAAACGAGCAACCCACGATCTCATGCCTCGCCAACGATTACCAGGTGAGAATGAACGCAGCTCGATTGTACGTAGCCCGGCCTTTCCCGCGCTCGCTTCGTCTACGATTTCCTCCTATTCGTTCGATCCTCACCCTCACCATTGCAGGCACTGTGCCCCGACTATCTACCTGCCAAAACTAATGTGGCACGATTCCTCCAATTTTCCTCCTGGGAGGACGATTCTGATACCTCTCTATCCATCGGCCTATCTGCTGCTTGCGCTGTTATTTCTTCCCTGTTCATTTTGGTATTTGAATATGATTGCAAATTGAGGTACTCTACAGGATTTTTTGTCGAGATGCCCAACAAGGGTGGTATCTTAAATCGTTTGGCGGAATTGTTATCGTTCTCGAAAGACTGCTTAGCAAGTGTGTTGCTGTCAGGTGTCATTTGCGTGTCCAGCTTGTACCCTAACAGAAATCTAACTGTCCCATCGATTCACCCATCTATCAGTGAGGAATGGATTTTCTCCACAGGACGAAGTGATCCCGAGGGCGAAGCAGGAGATTCGGACTCTGCCTCGATGGAGAGGTCGAGCCATTCTAACTCGTTTAATGACAGTCAATATGGCAGTCCTAATATCAACAAGCTCGTCAGAGAAGTTTCAAGCGAAATCGGAGACTCCAGAGAGACTCAAGCTTCACCAGTCCGAATATCTTCCAAAAATATAGTTAATGGCTACCGTTACTGGGTGGGTGACGGTGATAAGAAGTTTCCTTCTACCCTGCCACAGAACGCTGTGTCCCCTGAAATGCACACGAATCTATGCTATAATCCCTATTATATAATGATGTTCGAGCATTATAGGTGAGGCAGAGTAAGAGTATTATACCTCCTTCATATATAACTAACAACCTTCAACTCGTCACTTCGCTCCTCACCTCCTTCCTACATAACGGGCAACCCTCCTCTCGTCGCTTCCTTCCTCGCCATCCCTTGTCCTAACCCTTTTCGCAATTCGCTTCGCTTATCGCCGCTTCGCTCATCGCAGCATGACAAGGTACTCGTCAACAGATTCGAAGATGTTAAAGGCCCTTCTAGAATGCGCTTGTACGCCCTCGAAATATTGGATAAAGGTGGGGCGGAGCGAGGATCAAAGGACGGCTCGTTCCAGCCAGGACTATAATACTAACAGATCTCCTCCTCGCTTCGCTCGCACCCCTCTTGCTCGCTCACTGCAGCAACCATACAAGCATGTTGCCTACCAAATTTACGAACTTAAGAGGGTGCCTGTTTCGTTCTTTCAGGCGGGTATGCCAAAGACGGCACACGCTGCTGGCGGTGTCGGCACCATTTGTGCCCCTATGTGTCACGTTGCTGCATTTTTATGGGATTTCAACACGGAATACCGTCAGCTGCTCAATGCGAAGTCGGACCTGTATCGAAAAGTTATTCCTGGAGATGGCAGCAAGACAGGTGAGAGATTGAAGGAAGAGCGAAATCACAGCAACATATTCACACCGTCTTCGTACATATCGAGCAACCTTCCGCTCGTCGCTTCGCTCCTCGCCATCCCTCATCCTGACCCTTTTCTCGATTCGCTTCGCTCATCGTAGACCATAATTACAATATCCATGTCCGCAAGTGGCTCCCTCCCCCCTTTTCTCCGCGAGATTTTTACCTCAAATCAACCTGGAAACGACTCAATGACGATCGCATCGTCATTTACACTTATGACCTAAATGACGGCACCTACGAAGACGAGATTAAGACAATGCCGCCGGCGTTGAGAGACCAAAAGGCAGTGAGAGGCAACCAGCACGCAATCATAATACTTGAAGAGGTGAGGTGAAGCGGAGCATAGAGAAATGCGTTGCGTCATGTAGGTTACCTTACTGCACAATGCAACCGCTAACAGCATTTTCCTCTCCGCTTCGCTCCTCGTCCCGCTCTTTGGCTTGCTCATCGCAGTCCGTCGACAAAGAGACTGGCAGAAGCAAAACGAAGATGTCCTTAATCTCCATTATCAACCCGAAAATCAAATTGCCCCAGTGGATTGTCAATTCTCGTCGAAGCATCACCCTGTCCCTCATCGGGGAGACGATGGAATATTTCCAGAAAGTAAACTCGCTCTTCCTCAATAGCATTGGCTTCAACCATGTGATTTTAAACAAGAGGTCTAAAACTCAATCGGATCAAAGTAATTTGAATCTATACCTTTCCAGGCTTTCTCCAATTTTATCTTTGTCCCATGACGTGAAAACCCCCAAGGCGGGCTCAATGAACGGCCGTGTGGGAAGGGTCAATGGAGGCAGTAGAGACTACACAGAAAGGTAAGGCCAAGCGAGGAGCGAAGGCAGCGAGCTGCCTAATGCTCCTCTATGCAATAAGCCAATACCCCTTACTCGTCGCTTCGCCCCGCTCATCGCAGTCCTGACACTTCTTTCCTGGGTGATCATGCCACCTACGACCAACTTAGCGATGATGAGTATTCGCTTACCTCACCAGACAACGAGATTCTCTCAACGAGCTCCTTTGCTTACTATCTACAGGAGCGGCAGCGTCAAAATGGAATTACGGTTTTCGATTCTAAGTCAGCCGACTACAATGGCCTCCTCGGGACTAGCTTCGGTGAAGTAAATAGCCCTGACGATTATTCTCTGTATCCTTTTTTTGACAAATGTTTCGCTCCTGACATTCATGACACGTTTTCTATACTCTTTGACAAAAGGGATGCTATTGCACGCCAGAATAACTTGCAAACCTTGATAGAGTATGACCTCTTCAAGTTTGCGCGTTTTTTTCGTGGAAGGAAAGCTAAGGTGGGGCGTAGCGAAGAGCGAAGAGTGAGGAGCGATGCGACAAGCTTACCGCAACGATTCTGACGATGAGAACCGCACAAGCTTGGACTTCTGTACAAGGCGCGCTCCAATACCAATCTCCGTCATCTTTCTTACCCATGCTCTCACCCCTTTTCTTGATTCACTTCGCTCATCGCAGTCGCGGCTGCCCCTAATACTGGTCCTCCTGCACTCTTCTACTTCAATGATTGGGATCTTCCTCTTTGAGAATCAAATCAATCAAGACGCCAACGGTGCCAAACTGGCTCGTGGTGAAATTTGCCAAGCGCAAGCGCTTTCCAACTCCGTCGCCTTTTTTGCGGTTTTCAGCCTTACTGGAGCTACAGCAGTTGGTTTTCTCTACCAGTCTATTCCAGACATGGGTGCCTTGATAAGGAAAGTGGATGAAGTGTACGGTAACGCAGCCTCTGCATTGGCAGTCAAAGAAGGTGAGAATGGTCAAGGAGAAATGCAAGTTAAGACGCGCTTCCTCTCTAATTGCCAAATTATTTCTCATCTTCGCCCGTTCTTTTTCGCAATTCACTTCTCGCTTATCACAGACGCGATTATGACTCTCTACCGTTCTTTCTATGACATTTGGCTTGGTATGCGGCATTTGGTAATTTCTCTATACTTTTTTTCAATCGTAACGGAAACGGCATGCCGAGTCATGTTCCAAGCCTTTGAAATGGAAACCAACCCTGACAGCGACAACATTTATTCCTCTCAGCATATTGTTATTCAGCTCTGCCTCTTCTTCCTGGTAAGGACTCCTATCCACGCGTTTATCATTTTCGTCATGAGAGAATTCACCTCCGTCATCTCGACGCCTATGCGAAACATTGGCTATCTTACCACAACAATGGTTTTGACGCAAAGTTTCAGGTCGTTAGAGGACGTTCATAGAAAATTGATTGGGCTTACAGGAGTTTTGCAACAAGGTAAGGCTGAGCGGGGAGCAAAGCGACACCAATATTTTGCCTTTCCGCCCTCAACTAACAAGTTTCTTTCTGCTCGTTGCTTCGCTCATCACAGATTTGACCTTCCCTCCAACAACTCTACAGACAGATACCGTTACTGGTATCTACCGGTACAAACTCGCTAGCGTCTTATTTATTTGGATCCCCTGTATACACTTACTCTTGACCTCATTAAGAGCCGATGTTTTGCGCAGTTTCGTTACAAGGATTGAATTTTCCATAGCATGGAACAAAGAGGGAGAGAAATACAAACAATCCAAGGCATCTGAGGTGACTTTGTTCTCTCGTGGTTTTACAACTGCGTATAGGGAATTTGAAAGTTTGTTCGAGAAGCAGAGGCAGATGCTTCACAGAAGGCTTCGGAATCCCATAAAGTATGATGAAATTGAGTTCATCAATAAGGTGAGGGCAGAGCAAAGAGCGAAGTGATGGCTGGAGCGAAGGAAAGCTCGCTCCAGCGACAGCAAAAGCAACATCGTGCATCTAATTTACGCTCTGCTCCTCACTCATCCCTTTTCGCAATTCGTTTCGTTCGTTGTAGATTGGAAAAGGCAGCTCCGCAGTAGTCTACATGGCAAGGCACAGGGACAACATCGTGGCAGTCAAAGAAATGAGTGACTCTCTGACGTCGACAGGGCAGATGATTCGCTTCGTTGCAGAGATGGAGCTCATGGCAAATTTGCAGCATCCCAACATCCTGAGGTTCGAGGGTATCATTTGCTGCTTTCCAAAGCTCTGCATGGTGCTCGAGTACGCGAAGGCTGGGAACCTGAGAGACTACATGACTCACAGTCCATTTATAGATTGGAGGAACAAGAAATACACCTTCGCCCATGGTATTGCTTCTGCTATGAATTACTTGCATACTAGGTCCGCCCCCGTGCTTCACAGGGACCTGAAAACGATGAATGTTCTAGTCACTGAGTGGGGCGTGATCAAACTAAGTGACTTCGGAGAGTCGAAAATCTTAACAGCGCGAGAAACAGGCGCCGAGGCAGCAGAGAGTATATCCCAGGGGAGAAAGGCTAGGTCCAACAACAAGAAGGCAAACATTCTCACTGCAAATTTGGTCGGAACTACAATGTTCATGGCGCCGGAGGTATTCAAGGGTGAGAAGTATACCAAAGAATGTGATGTCTTCAGCTATGGATGCATTCTTGCGGACATAGCGATGGCTGGTAGGCTCAGAGATCTGTTCATTCCTAACCACGGAAAGTACGACGAGAGGAAGATGGTTGAGAGCATAATGAACGGTGAGGGTGCAAGCGATATAATGCTGCGTGTCGATATTGGGAGCGAGCATGTAATTTTGGGCCGCGTAGGTCAAGTGCTTAGATGTTAGGATTTTCTAACTTATTCTTTCTTCCTTTCTGCCTGCCAGGCTGGCGTCCCAAGCTGCCACAAGTTTGGAAGATGCAATTCCCACTTATAGCGTCTCTGGTCTCGTCGTGCTGGGACCAGGACAATAATAAGAGGCCGACATTTTCGGAAATTTACTCTGCGATAAGCGACTGGGATGGAGAAAGCAGCATCGTCAAACCTGACGGTCACCTATTCTGGACGCTGAGGACCACCACAGAGCTCTCAAAGTTTGAGGAAGGAGTCGTGAACGAAGGTGTCCGTAGTCTCTTGAGGAAGAAGAGAAGTGACGAAGGTGTTTTCAATTACGAAGCGAAAGCGAACACTTTCTTCTCGATAAAAAAGATGAACCATTTCCCCTGGGAAGTTTGTGAGCTGGTTTTCGATTGGCAACATCCTGAGCGTCAACGCGAGGGTTGGTGCATCGGGGATGGCGCAAGGAGGGTTGTCGAACGAATTAATGAACACCATCACATTGTTATGTTCACGTGGGAGAAAAGGACGATGGGCATTCCTATCTTCCAAAAGGATTTCTATTTTCATCTTATATGGCACGAAGTGAGCCAAGGGACTTACATCATCATATTAAAGAGCCTCACGAATAAGTTTTCGCAGTATTGTGCCGATGAGGTGTTGGGATCGAGGTTAAAAGTCAACGTCCTCTCAACAGTCATGGTTCAGCAAGGTTTGGACGGAGTTTCCTCCAATGTCAGTTTCACCACCAAGATGATTTGGGACCAAGGAATTGCGTCCATAACGAATGATGATGACCACTACGCCCAATTCATCTTTCTTAGCTTCCTTAACAAAGCTCTGGATAGAAAGAAACAAGGTGACTGGGAGAAATATCTGGATCCTGGTTATGTTAACCCTTTCTTCGACAAGGAAACTGGAAAAAGGTTTCCAAATCCACCTTTAGAGTCGTATGAACTTGTGTTGAATAAAAAGGGAAAGAAGCAACTTTGGAAGGTCGTGGGGAAAATACCTCTGGGGGGTGACAAGTGAAATAAAGTAAACATTTATTGAGATTGCATAGCGA
>Ga0115006_10002304_pt1 | contig 12481 bp, 7 predicted proteins | sample ArcOceMetagenome_3_FD_88943 | JGI IMG/M metagenome (GOLD analysis project Ga0115006, IMG submission 88943) | Marine eukaryotic phytoplankton communities from Arctic Ocean - Arctic Ocean- Svalbard ARC20M Metagenome | ecosystem: Environmental > Aquatic > Marine > Oceanic | place: Arctic Ocean...
GTGTGTCGAGAGGTAAACCAAGATTTACGAGTTAAACGAGTTAGAAAAAACCTTGGATTGGGTGTAAAAATGTCCACAATGTACGAGCGAATAGACCGTGGTGTTTGATTAACGATACCAGGTGACTGCACATTTTTCCATATGTTGATGACATCGAGTCCTGTAATCAACGGCTATGCCGAATAGGTAAACCATGGTAAACCTTTCGTTTTAATAATAAGTTCTGTTAATCGTCATCGAAAAAAATTGTCATCATCACACCCTTATTAACTCTTATGAAATTCAGAATAATATACACCTTGGTATTCTGATTTAAGGGTGGGACACTTTTCCATGCAATATATATATTACCTTCGTACAAGGCAGTGGCGTGAGCTCTGTGGTTTACGTCGTAGGAAGCCCGAAAGCAGGTGCCGAGTCTTTCAGAGAGGTAGCCAGCGGCGCGTAGAACGTGTTTCGGACTGTACGCGTGCACTCGGCGAAATGCACAATGACGCGAGCGCCTGTTGAGACCTTCCTTTCGAACGTTCGCAGCGAACAAGAACACGATGTTTCGAGGCACTTTGCGCATACCACGGCCATATTTCATCGCTTCGGCACTGTGCACACTATTGCTAACTAGTCTACTTTGCGACGCATGTGAAATATTGCGCAGAAATCAGGAGTATGCCGCTTGTGACGTAGATTATCAAGGCACCGTCAAGGGTGAGTATTTCGGTCGTATTTGTTGGGCCTAACGTTTGAAGCAGCGCACCGACTTCAAGGTGTTCACATACCCACCCGTGGCAACACTTCATCCACCCTAACCAAAGGTTCCATATCCCATCTGCAGTTTTGCCCTCTATGCATTCACTGTCTCCAAATTACGGACCAGTTGAAGGGGGAATTTCGCTGACAGTCACCGGAAGTGATTTCCTTTCCTTTCCTCAGCTTCACGTGCGTCAAAACACACTTGTACATACTTCTAATCCTGATATTCACGCCGGCAATCCATGCATGCCTTAGCGTACTGGTTTGCATCACCTGAACTGAATACCATCTGAATCAAGCAGGTGACCTTTGTATCAATGGCTTCTGATGAGACCAAAATCACCTCGACGCTGGCAACATTTATAGACTTGTCCACCATAGGTAACCTGAATGCTCCTGCAAGTTGCCGAGTCAAAAGTTACTAATCTTGGTCGAACATATGTGAACTTCTCGCAGTTGTACTGTCGCCACCTCGGGACGCTGCACACGTCGCAAGAGTATATGTTTCAGCTGATGGCCTGAAATGCTTGTAAGTCGTCTTTTCATCTCCGTAAAACTATTTTTGTTCCGTCGGTATATGTTCCCATGCTCACCAACTGCGCTATTCGCACTCGCAGGGAGTCCTCTGATCTTGGTGAAGTGCCTGCTTATCTGGAGTTCACTTACGTTCATCTCGCTCCATCGGTGCGCAAAGTTTGATTTTGTTGACACATATATACCAGAAAATAAAATATTTTTTTAAGGGAGTTTGGCAGCTTTTGAATCCTTCGTTGGCTTCCCAAGGTGGAGAGGTGAGTAATGCTGGAGGTAGATTTTGAGTGATAACTTAACTCGTGGCAGCGTCCTTCAGGTGGGCTTTCTACAAAGGGCTATGATGGAGAATGGAAACAACCAAGGAGTTATGTATCACGGAAGGAAGGAACTCCACTTCGCGTCGGGGCTTTCCATGCGAAGAAGTTTCAGTCATTTCACAGAAACTGTTTTCTACCCTGCAAGAGGACGGACAACTTCGCCTGCAGACCGAACATTGCAGGTCACCCTTTACGAGCCAAGCAACTATGAGTCCGCCGTACAATCTGACTTTACGTACGAGATCACCGCAAAAAATACTTCTGGCCAAGGAGTACAGTGGACGTGGAGGAAATGGCCTTCTGGAACTCAGTCTTTCGGGACATACTCTGAGCTGCATTCGTTTTCAACCGGTCCCGTTCAAATCGAACACGGAATCGCGATATCATTCACAACGTTGAGCGGCAAAAACGATGGTGACATGTGGAAATTTGATGCCATTACCCGTAACCCTTTTCGTGTTCGCAGTGAAGCATCTTTTGATGAATCCATGATATGTCACCTTCCCCCTCCTGATGTGATTCACCCAGATGCTGATCGAAACCACGGAGGGGTACAACACGAAATCAAAGTTAGCGCAAATGGAGGCGGCTGCTTCACGAAGCCAAGATACAGACCTAGACTTGCATCCAACAATCCAGTTTTGATTATTGACTCAAACGCAAATCAGCCTGCGATGATTGATGTAGATGGATACTTTTCCGCTCCTGAGGACTACACCTTTGATTTTATTATTTCTTCGCCAACTTCGTTGAGATGGCGCAGATATCGGCCAGGCATGTCCTCGTGCAACTTGTGTCTTGATGGTCCATGGTGTCGATATGCGATGATTTCAAATGCAGATTTTGAGCGAGGTGTTTACCTTGAGCATGGCATCCATGTCAAAATTGCCACGAGAGCTACCAAACGGTCTGGTGATCGATGGGAGTTTACAGCATTCGCATGTTGGTCGACATCATTCAGTCCAGTGAAATTCAGAGGTAAACAGCTTACATCCAATGATGATGCGTTGCTTTATGTTGAAGGAAACTTTAAAGGAATGGAGGATATGACCTTTGAAGTAGAAGTGCTGGCAGATCATGGCATGTTTCGCTGGAGAAGTTATGTTCAAGCTTCAAACTCCAGCTTGGTTCCATGGACTGACCGTGCCCATATGATCAGCACGTCCCCTATATACCTTGAGAGCGGAATATCAATACACTGGCTGACAGCAGACGGTAAGCACTGTGGAGATCGATGGAACTGGACAGCATTTCCAGGTCTTCTTGTCACAACATTAGCAAAACCGCATGTGAGCAGGATTATGCCTTCAAACATAAATGTACACGGCGACCCCGGCATGCCCTATGTATTTGGCACGTATCTTGGTCACGAACATGTCAGAATTGTAATTGAGATTGGTGGTAATTGTTCTACAGCTTGCTCCCAATTCCGTTGGAAGAAGGAGTACACGTCACAATATATTTCACACCATGTAATTGATACGCAAGAGGCTGAGTTCTCCCAACTATATGAAATGAACGATCTTTTACTATTGACGGACGGTGTTTACATCTCATGGACAGTGGCGATCGGGTACGTGCACGGAAACGCTTACACTGTCACGCTGAGTCAAGTTCCAACGAGCTTCCTTCCTATACAGCCGACACCGTCTTCGCCATTTTCGGTGTTTGTAAATGATGAGATAGGAATGATGCCAGCACAACATAGCGTCTTCACAATTGAGTTCTGGAATTCGTCTGCCTTCAAGTGGCGAAAGGACACTGGGCAGTATAGCAAGCTAATGTCTCCTATAATTAATAGGGCCGTGCATCTCACTGGCGGCATTGGCATCTCACTGTCGTCAAAGAATGGATACACACCGGGTGTGCATCATCGTATTCCCTTGCGGACACACTATCCGTATGTTTTTAACGTGACTACTGAACATCAAGGAGTGCGCATGAGAGGGAGTGTTTCCAGGCCAAAAGCGTCACTTTTGAATCAGCTAAACGGGCCAAATTATGGCAGCATAATAGGGGATGTAATACCCCAGACTGCTCATACCGGACCACTTCATACCGATGGACACCCAGCTGGTAAATTCCTTTCCGAGCAAAACAATGTTGTCACTAAAAGTAATTGTTATTCTGGCAAGCCTCTCGTGACTGAAATCACTGCCAGTGCAACCAAGGGTTATGTTGTTGACAGGTATCCAGTCGTGTACTTGAAAATACTTGGATTCCCGTCATTGTCTGATGTGCTCGGCGAACACAAAGACGAAATTGAGATCCTCGGCAAATACTCAGGCATCTCATCATATGTCTATGAAATTGAGTCCTACGGAGCTGGTGATCATTTCATATGGCGCAAGTACCCTCGACAGTCAAATAACGCGGATGGCGTACCATGGTCGCCAGCAGATGTCATCCGAGTTTCAAGCAGCTCCCGATTAGACCAGAATCTGTCAGTATCTTTCAAGTCTGCTTCTTTTCCCGCTTCATCAAGGGTGCGCTGGACTTTCACCGCTCACCAGGGGCATACGTTTGTTTTCCGTATCTCTGGCAGGGCCACATGGAGTGAAGAAAAGATCATTACTGGTAAGCCACAAGAGCTTGCGTCAGGAATCAGTGTGCAGTTCTCAAAACTATCAGGATACTCTTCAGGTACATATATACCCCGTGTTCCTCAAAAACAATCTGTAGCTTCCTCCAAGCACAATTCACCAACTCTGTGCAAACGAACTGAACTCTCCCTTTTACCAATGTTCTCATCCAGGTGACCAGTTCATGATATTTAACCGAACAGTCGATTGCTTCGGAGCTTATGTTGGTGAAGAGGATGCCGAGTTCACTGTGCAGGTTGCGGGTGATACAGAATACGATCCACCGGTATTTCATCCATCTTCCCTCGGAAACACATCTGGGCTGCCTGCAAAGATGATAATTACTGGCGTGTATACTGGGCCCTCGACATATGTGTATGAGATACTGATAGTTGAAGGCATTCATGTTGGCGTGCCTTTATTTACTTGGCGGAAATATGCCTTGGGGCATAGAGACGGCGGTGGTCCGTACGACCATTGTAGAAAAGTGCTTTCACTTTCACCTGTTAAACTTGACGCAGGCATTTTTATTTCTTGGGCTACAATATCTGGGCAGAGCAAAGGGGACATATGGCGATTTACTGCGCATGCTGGAGATACCTTCCATTGGCGGCGTCAAGGTAGCGAATGGAGCCCTCTTTACCGGATTTCTAATGTTGGAATTGTGGTGCCCGATCAGAACAACACAAACTCACACAACCATGAGCATAGCATACGTGTTGTCGGCGAATATGAAGGTTCAACTGAAGCAACATTTGTTGTTGAAATCCTTCTCAATGGTGATGCATTCCGATGGAAGAAGCATACGGATCCACCTGATTATGACAGTATTGCTACGAAGCTGTCAAGTTCAATAGATCTTAAGAATGCCATGCTTGATTCTGATCCCGTCGTTGAGAAACAAACGGAATATGCGGATTCGTATGGCAAATGGAGTCCTGCCATGTCAATAGCTCTCATGAGTCCAATTCATCTGATGGACGGGGTCCATATCATTTTTACGGGAATAATAAATGGTAATGCCCACGGTGATTTGTTTTACATACCCGTAAAAACATCCCGTCATCATCGACTAGAAATGGGGATTTATATTGCGTTTGGCTCGGGTTCAGGGTATTCTCCTGGTGACCAGTGGCACTTCAAAGCAAGAGCACCTATTGCAGCGCGCGGCCCTTTGAAAGGTAATACTGAGATGGTGATTCGAGGATCTGGCTTTCTCAGCTCACCGGCACTACGCTGCAAACTCTCCGATCCTCGGACAATGCACACTATGATAATCCCTGCTCACCACATATCACATACAGAGTTGCGCTGCATTACCAAGTTGCACCCAGCAGACATAATCACCGACCCGAAGCCCAATGGCTTTGGTAACCGTGTCCTGTACGCTCATGGAACTTATCGAAGTTTGCGTAGTGCCATCATTGACTTACGATTGAACTCATCCACGGATTTTCAGTGGCGAGTCCGTGATATTGACTCAACACATGTACTCGAGCACTGGTCGAAACCGAAATATATTTCTCCTGGATCCATTTTGCCAATTTACTCAGGGATCGCCATACGATTCTCGAGATCACAAGAATACTTAATGGGCGATTCATGGACTCTATCAGCTTACGGAACGGAGAGGTCATCTTTGGCAAAATATTATCGAGGTGTTCCAGATGACAGTAGTGTTCGACCTGGAATTATGAAGTATGTTTCTATCAGTCTTGATGGAGGTTCGACGTGGTCGGCAGATCAGCACGGTCTCACCCGATTTCTTTTTTCAGACATCCACATATCTGAATTCGGAGACGATAATGGGGATGGTACCTATTCAACGCCATATAAATCACTGCAGCATGGCATCTCGGCTGCTCTATCACCTCTCGAGTACGTTTCCGTTTCAAGGCCAAGTTTCACAAATGATCTGCTTCCCTTTGTCATACCCAAAATCGGTTTGTTGTACTTGACTATTTTTCCTCCTCGTAGATCCTCAGCGAGAACATATTTGAGAAGAGACCATATAAACCTGGACACGATCATTGTCCATCCTGGACGATACATGGGCATGGGCAATTCTGCTATTTTCGTGGTGAGGGATGTTTTCTCCTATTCAACTCTAGGTTTGATTCGGCCATCGCCATTACATAGTCCCATATTTCCGACCTTTCTGAGTGGCTGGTAAGGCGATCACCATATCTAGCGCGCAAAAGAGTCAGATGCCAATCATCGAGTGTTACTCAAGCTCTTCATGCGATCAACGTCCTGGCAGCATTCTAAGTGACTCCGAAATCCACCTTGATGGCGTGGAAACGTTAAACTGCGAGCTATGAGTTTGCTTATTCTTGTACTAATAATAATCTAATATGTGGATCATAATTTAAACCTCCGATTTGACTAAACTTTCTTGGGATTGACTTGCTTGGTTTGTCGTAATACATAAAAATTGTACCTTCGTACTGATGAAGTGCAAACATAAAATACATCATAATTTGCTTCCATACTTCGTATATAGTTATTATGATCTGCATGCATAACCTGCGCTGGTTTTGGCAACCTAATATTTTCTGACAAAGAGAACACAAAGCAGTTGTTTTAGTAGTGAACAATCTGATTGTACGCCCGATTGTCCATAGTGTCAGGCTCCAAAAGTATTTTTCCCATCGCAGGCTACAATTTTCACACTTTTCACTAGTATGGATTCCTTCTGACCCCCGAGTCCTACGGCGTCAAATGTGGCGTCGTTGAGAACAAACGTCCAGACATTATCACAAAATCTGTAGGAATGAAGATCCCCCTGCGCTACAAAATGGTCACTTCCGGAGCGGCACGGTTTGAACTATGAGGGCAGGAGACAGACCTTGAAGGTTGTCTTGGTTTTGACATTTTTTAAAGCTTCGTTCATGCACTAATAAGGGCAAATCGATACTTTCATTGAACTTCGAGGAGTTCATAGAAAGTTGAGGACCGCACCTTATCGAACTGTGCGAGAACTTTCATCGCAACGGTAGGCGTAAGTTTACCGTTCGTAACCATTTCGTCTAGGGAATCAGTCAAGGTCATGCCTAGCGTCGATCTTCGATAAAGTTCGTAATACTGAGAAGTTCTGAAGGGTTTGAGTGAAAAGATTTAACAGATCGAATTTGCACTGGGCCATACCGCCATTTCGCGTGGGCTTTCCTCGGTCTCTCTGCGAATGTGACAATATTGCTTACCCCGCCCGCTTCACGCCGACGACGATGCTTCAAGGAGATTCAACACGATTTGGGAAAGACACAGGAAGGTGATCGGTTCGCCTTTATTGATACAGTGTGGTGAAGAAGGTACGAACGAACGAACGAAGGAAGGAAGCAGCTAATGTCTCGTCTCGTTAAAAGTTACGAAGGTATTCTGAATTTCATCAGCAGGGTGTGACATTTTTTTATGCATAACGATTTTATATAATACCTTCGGTATATAATAACGTAAAGACTTTATCATTACGATCCACGCAATCACTCCAGCCAGTGGGCAAACAGCAGTAGTATAAAGATTCCGCTTATATATGTTCACGTAAGCGACTTATTATCCTTAACTATAATCAAGTTAAGTTACCTTCGTATTAGTTAAAAGTGTCACACGCACCCTGATCTACCTGATGAAATTCAGAATACCTTCGAAAGTAACTTTCGAATTCGTACGTTTCGAAGAATATGGTTTTTAATATTCTTTTTTTTCCCTTCCATTCGTTCGTTCAATAATCGTTTTGACAAAATAAAACAATATATCTATCTTCGTTCGTGTCATTTTCGCCATATTAATATACGAATACGACAAAGGTATTTAATATATATTTTAATACCTTATTATTATTATTACTTCGCATTTTTACTATACCTTCATATATATATATAATTCAGGAGACCGTAAACGGCGGGTCAGCCTAAACAATGTTATAAGTAAGGGTAAATAATAAATCATCGATCAACCTTATTCCTTCTAATAAGCCGTTTTTTCAAAAGGATCGGTTGAAAGCAAAACTTTCTGAAATTCTTTTTTTTTTCCAAGTTGTTTTTCAAGCATGATATTTTGGATACGAAGGTAGTAGCTTGCTAAGTGTAGTGCCTATCACTACTGACGGACATCCGTCCGGACGGATGTTTCAAACGGATCGTGCGCGCGCGCCCCGTGCGTCGCGCGGACAGCGTTTCAACGCGTAAAACTCGGCGCGCTGATCTGATGGCTCCACGTACGAGGTCTGGAGCTTGTCGTCTCGTGGAATGATGCCGCGCGCGTTCACCTCGAACCGCGGTCCGGCGACCAAGTTGTAATCCAAGTTGCAAGCTCGACTGATCCTGCGCTGACCCTCGGGGCGCGGTATGAAGTAGGGTCTAAGATGCTCCGATTTATGTAAAACAAGTTGTCGTGTTCTTTTTTTTACGTCACGAGTAGCCTCTTTTGTTTTCAATGCAAACGCAAATGCTTTGGCTGCCGGGATGGTCCTCTTGGGTTGCTGCCATGGCTAAAAAAAAGTTGAGGTCGAATAGAGTGGTTGGCCAAGGCTAAGTGGGCTAGGTATGAGTGCCGCAGCTCGCGGACGCGGGCTGAGTGCCTGAAGAAGAGTGTATTGAAGTGTATTGCACCATTAAATGTAAGTTATCGCTCCCGCACTCGCCTCTGCGCACGCGCCTCGCGTGAACGGATCCGCCTTGACTCGAGATCCGTCCAAGTAATGAAAATCTTACATATTTTGATGACTGATAATCATATAAATATCCGTCCGAAACATCCGTCCGGGCGGATATCCGTCAGTGTACACGAAACGATCAGACTGTCTGCTACCTTCGAAGGTATTTGCGAAATATAATTTAGAAATGAACGAGTCAAACTTCCCATAGAGATTATCCTTCGGAGTACGTACCTTCAAGGTAGCTATCTTTTCGCTAGGTTTCTAGAAGCAGGGCGCATACCATGCCCTATGCAGAACACAAATATTTGGGCTCCGACGGCTGGTTAGATATGCATGATTTGCTAGAGAATCCGCTTCATTACCCGACAAGCTTATGCCCCGCGTCACAAGAACGCCTAGGCTGCAGGCGTATGAAGGCTGTGACCTAGTTGCCAAGAAAGTACAGACGGTGTTTTTGTTCTCGACAAATTGCCATGCAGGTTCATCGTCATCAAGACAACGGACAGGCTTGCCCGATCTGTAAAGAGTGTTACGTTGACGCATTTTCCACACTTTGCGGGCACACGTTTTGTTTCAAATGCATTAAGCTACATCTCGAGCATTCTGTGGCGTGTCCATGTTGTAGCCAGCCGATTTCTTCAGAGTCGCTGTTCCCTAACCTAGCGTTGGATAAACTTTTGCACGGTTTGCCGTTGAACTATCAGCTTGCAACTGCTGCAGAGCCTGGTGATATTGTCGTTCATCATTTGCATCCAAGTTATAAAGGCACAACCCGTGAGCTTGCCGAAGTTGCGATAGCCTTGCCTTTGGAACACCTGACACCCTTGCTCTGCAAGATCACAGATCAGCGCGACAGATTCGTGAAGGTCGATAGACTGATGAGCACGGGCGTATTGCGCGACTTCCTGTCATATTCTGGTGAGCGAAAGACGGCATCAATCGATAAGTTGGAAAAGGAAATTAACAGCATTACTACTGATGTAAAATGGGTAGAAAACCAGTTCACACGGCTGGAAGAGGGCTCTGCTCCTTCTGTGCGAGGTTGTAGTGCTACACCAGCTTTTTCTTTTCCGGCACCTACTGCCAACACTGGTGCCCATAAAGCAGTCGTAACAAGCAACTACGAGGAATACGGCAATACCACGATGCCGGGGCGAGATGCTGCTTCTAAAAAGGCGGGCATGGTATCAAATACTTCTGCGAGCACGGTCGCAGAAATGCTGAGCACTTGGGGAATAGATCAAACTGTGCCCATGGCAAGCAGTGAGCCAGCGAAGAAAGGTCGTCTCGCTGGCAGTCCTTATCATTTTTTAGGATCCTACAATCTGTTCCAGGAGAATAGGGATGCCGCCTGTGACCGAAACCAGGTTGAACAGAAAGGTATTTCCCATGCTCTTCATGAGAATGGAAGTTCACAGTTGGATAGTCTGAGGGGTTTGGATTCTGGAAGAACTTCTATTGACATGTCAGAAGCTAACGACCATTCCTTCATCGCAGCTTCAGGTGGACGACCGGATAATCTGATGCAGCCGTCGATCATGGAAAGAAACCGCACGACGAAGCTAAAAGACCGCAGAAGGGGCACACATGATAGATTCATCCTTCCCTTCGGTGCACCAGATTGTGAAGCTGCGCAGCCATCACTTTCAATAAATAGTCATGCTCTCAGGAGGACACGCAAAATCCTCACACAATTTAGTGGCTTACAACGAATGTATACGCAGATCCGCTGCGGCAATCTCGATGACTATCTAGTACGTACAAGAAGGCACCCATCCGCAATTTCACGAGGAACAAGAGGCCCAGTTCTTGAACAATTTTCTCGCACCCTTTCCAATTTCACAGAATTTGATCGGATGTGCGTAGCCGGGCAATTGAGGCACAACAGCTCGCGAACAACTGCGCCGTCTACTGCGATAATCAGCTCAATAGAATTTGATATGGACGGCGCTTGTTTTGCGACGGCAGGCGTTTCAAAACTCATACAAATATTTGATTTTCGGGATGTCTGCGGGGGTGTGGAGTACACAGGCGGCCCTGTTCATAGCATGTCATCTCCCTCGAAAATATCTTGTTTGAGTTATAGTAAACACGCAAGAAATCTCATCGCAAGTAGTGATTATGGTGGTCTCATCGCTGTTTGGGACATTGAGCACAACTCAGTTGTTGCTGAGTATGAAGAGCATGGAAAGCGTGCATGGACAGTTGACTATTGTCGTACTAACTCAAAATTGCTCGCAAGTGGATCAGATGACGGAAGAGTGAAGATCTGGAGTGTGGAACAAGATGCATCGGTATTGGACATTGACGTGCGTGCAAATGTATGCTGCGCTCAGTATGGACCAAACAGTGCACATCAGCTTGCAGTCGGGTGTGCAGACCATAAAGTTCACATTTTTGACCTCCGCAAGCCATCTGAAGCCCTCACCGCACTTTCTGGACACCGGAAGGCAGTTTCATACGTCAGATTTCTTGGATCAGGGGACGAAATCGTCAGTGCATCAACAGATAGTACTCTTTGCATTTGGAATACCAGTGAGTTAAATGGAGGTTCACAACGAGTTGATAAGAGTTACCACCAAGATGAAATTAACCCACGTCCAAGCAGGATTCTTGTTGGTCATTCAAACGACAAAAACTTTGTTGGGCTGAGCGTTGGTGCCGGTGATCTTATTGCGTGTGGAAGCGAGACCAACGAAGTATTTTTGTACCACAAGTCGCTCTCTCAACCACTGCTGAGTCATAACTTTTCAGGTGAGCAGCAGTTCCTGATGCGTGGACACGGTGCCTTCACAGATGGTTCCGGTGCACCGGCTTGTAACAACAGTTGTCCTTCCTCCCAGTCGGGATCTAGAGATCAGATGGGCTCAAACAATGTGGCTCAAAACAGCAGTGGCGGAAGTGCAGTACATGAAAGCAGTTTTCAGGAACACACACAGTCTAAATTCATCAGTGCTACTTGTTGGAGGGGAGATGAGCATGTGCTCCTGGCAGCTAACAGTGACGGGGTAATCCGAGTGCTGCAGTTGATGGAATAACCCCAAAAGAAATGCCGACACATAGCGCAGCACGTCACGAATGCATGTACCTGGTAGAGTCAGACAGGTTTCAGCCTCTTCTGCGGTTTCCCACGTTTACACGTAATTTCAGCGGTTTGACATCGACACGATAGATTCAGGTCTATCCATAAGCACTGAATTCTCCCTAAAAGTCACCATATCTTTTCTGCTTGCGGCATCTCCAATCCGCCTCCCTTGCATGACTCGGGAGTTTCAAGTTGTCGCGGTCAGCTGGTTTGGGACGAGTTCGAGTTGAAAGGCTGTAGTTTAAATTCGAAGCTGAATTTTCATCGATGCATCGGTCAACTTCAACGTCTACCATCACCTCCTCAGAAGACGCGTTAGCGTCGTTTCTTCGTTCAGATATGGCGTGCGTGTGAGGACGACGTCTACGTACACGTCAAGCGCAAAGATAAGGACGTCCCGCTGAACAGTTTTCGTCCAAAGAACGGGAAGGCGTCGCAATCCGTTGTTGGTCATAAATAAACGTGATTTGTCCATAACCTGCAAATAATGACGAGCTCTATCTCGACCATTCAGAACACGAATTAATAAACTATCACTGATCAAATGTATACGATA
>Ga0115006_10002305_pt1 | contig 12480 bp, 13 predicted proteins | sample ArcOceMetagenome_3_FD_88943 | JGI IMG/M metagenome (GOLD analysis project Ga0115006, IMG submission 88943) | Marine eukaryotic phytoplankton communities from Arctic Ocean - Arctic Ocean- Svalbard ARC20M Metagenome | ecosystem: Environmental > Aquatic > Marine > Oceanic | place: Arctic Ocean...
GGTCATGTTGCTTTCGTCCTGTAACATCCTACATTGCCGCCCTCCCTCCTGCTAACTGTCCCCCTTCTCCCCCTCCTTTCACTCCTCTCCCCTCAGGGCGAACCCAACTCAAAGAGTAAAATATGGATCTTCGGTACCGCTTTGTTCGTCTTCGCCTCCCTCGCCAATTTTGCCGCCTTTGCCTTTGCTCCAGCGGCCCTCTTAGCCTCCCTAGAGGCAACCCAGTTCGCGTCCAACATTCTCTTCGGTCGTTTTATCCTAGGTTCATACGTCTCTTCTCGCATGTATGCCGGTACAATCTGCATATGCGGATGCACGGTGGGCGTTGTGCTCAGCTTCGCGTTCGCTGAAACGGAGGAGGTGAGGCCAAGCGAGGAGCGAAGGACTGCTGGAGCGAAGGACGGCTGGAGCGAAGAATGGCTGGAGCAAAGCGACAGCAATACACCGCCTCCCCATTTAACTGACAACCCTTCCCGCACTCGCTTCGCTCATCGCAGATTGAATACGGGATTCAGGAGATAATTGACTGTTTCGCGACCACCAAGTACATTGTCTTCATTGCTATCATGGTAGGTCTCGTAGTGGTCCTCAACAGGACAACGATAGCACTCAGGAAAGTCAACCTAGCGAGCGAGACCAAGGGTCTCACCAAGACAGGGGGGGATTGGAGAAAAACAATGGAGCCCATATCCTACGCGTGCTTCTCGGCCATATTCGGTACCCAGGCTGTGATATTCTCCAAGTGCCTTGCCTTGCTCCTAAAAGCGGGAGGCGCGTTCTCCCATTGGCTGATTTACTGCACCCTCGTGGGGTGGCTTGTCTTCGTCTACGTTTGGTTGAAGAGGATGAACGACGCGCTCGGGAAGTACAGCGCCCTTTTCATTATACCCCTGTTGCAGGCAAACTATATCTTACTAGCTATCATCAACGGGGGGATCTTTTTTGACGAATTCAGAGGCTTCAAAGCCATCCATTGGTTTGTCTTCAGCATTGGCTTACTCGGAATTTTTTGGGGGCTATACCTGCTCCGTCCAGAGGTCGAGGATGACGATGCTATCGACACTGCGATCGTAGAGCATGAAGAGAGCTCTCAATTCCTCCCAAAGGATTCAATCTCTTCCAGGCAAGCATCTGAAAGTTCAGCCTCATCGCTCAAGGGTAAACAGAGGCGGGTCAGCATAGGTGGCATCTCAAGGCCCCCAACTGGTGCTCCGAAACAAATAAAGAAGAATAGAAGGAGCGTGTACTTACCTGCGTACCATTCGGACGTTGTCAAGGTTGAAAAGGATGGGTCGGGCAAGATTCAAGAGAGGCGCCGAACTCTTTCGGGTCAGAAGGCTAAGCGGTTGAGTCTTTCAACTCCTGGCTCTATGGTGAGGCAGAGATCAAGCACGTTCGGAGGAATGCTCAAAGGAAACCTGCAAATGAAGAGGGTCAGTCTAGCGACAAGCTTCACATCTGCGGCGCTTCTTGATGCCAAGCTTACTGACAATATGCACGAGGAGGCAAAGGTTGAGGTTGTTCGAAGGGCTTCACTTAGGGGAATAGAAGAGGGATTGCAAGGGGGTGGTGACGGGGGATATAATGATCTTATTGTTGAGGAGGGGGACGAAGATGAATCGGAATCTGAACCCGAAAACGAACCCGAACGCGAATCGTTTGGGGCTTCCATGGTGCCAGAATCTCCTGGTCGTCAATCGTCTGAAATCGTGCCTGCGGATAATATTGAAATGGCGCAAATCTAATGAATTAATTGGAAGTGGAAGGATACACCGACTTTTTATGTACTACTCGTCAGGATCAGTATTGCCATATTTAGGTCCCCGTTTGTTGATTCTAGGGCATGGATCGCCTCTTCGATTCTAAACCCCATGTTTTCAAGCTCTGCCACAGGGTCGACAATTGAGCTGTTGTCACGCCGGGCCACGTTAACTGGCGAACCGACAGGAAATTCCCCTCCACCTCCCTCTTCTCCCCCTACCCTTCTCCCTCCTTCTCCCCCAGTCCAATCGTGCCTAGCTCCAGCGTCATGAACCTGCAATAGAAACTCAAGCTGCTCCTCTTGTCTTCTTATTATCGCCTCCGCTTGGCTTAATTTCAAGGCATCGCTGTCTACGTTTTGTCTCATCCTCTGAAACCCCTCCAACTCATGCTTTGCTTCTCCAAGTGCCGCCTCAAGCTTCCCAATCTTCAAATTGTTGCTCTCGTTCACAGCAACCTGGAAACACTTCTGCATCTCCAGAAGCGAATTCTTCAAGTCTGCCCTTCGCAGATCTCCTTTCGTAGAGTAAAGTTTTACCGAAAGCTCGTCCATAAGCTTCTGGAGCTTCGTAAGCTCGTCTTGGCTGATGACTCCCTCCTCCTCGTTCTCGACCACCTTTTCTCCCTCCCCCTCACCCGAACGCATCTTTTTTAGCTCATCAATCTCTGTCTCTAACAGTAACACCTTCGTATTGAGGTTGTCGTTGAGCTTCCATAATTGGAGATTGTTCTTCTACTTGTCCTTGAGCTCCTTCTCCATCCCCTTGGCTTGGTTCTGAAGAATCATCAACATGCTGCACCAAATAAACACGCGAACGCTGTCTTCTCCCCCTTTTCTCCACAAACTAATCCGATACCTCCAGTTCCCAGATCCTTAAGAAAGTCACAGCCCAGAAGTGTCTCAGCAGTTGGAGCAGGGTTTTTCCAAATCACCCATTCTCTCCCTCAGACCACTCGCACCTTCCCTAGTATGGCCTCCTCCATACCACCACTGGTTAGTCTTCCTGTGACACCCGTCAGGAAATCCAATCTTCTTCCCTCTTCCCAAAGTACCATCACCTCCCAGCCTCGGGCCAGGTCCAGAGCCCATAATTACACAGCAGCCGTTGTTCGAGGTCAGCATCCTCGGTCCGTCCGGTCGGCGTCTGAGGTTTGGGATTATGTCTCTGAGTCTACTGATCGCAGACGTCATGTTTCGACAGGTGAACGCCTGCACACTGTTGTCGACAGGGGGATAAAGGCTGGGCGTCCTTCGACTGGCAATTCTGTGGCTGCGACTACATATCAGGAGAGACTCCCCTCGCAGAACTCGAGGAGTGCTCGCAGTGCACCTAATTCGCGGCTTCTCAGAACGTTCTCTTCCCCCCACTTCCATCAGCACATGACCTCAAAGGGCCGCAAGCTCCCCGCTGGTGGACCTCAGTACTCCCCCACAAGATACATGAAGTTCCCCCCTCCATACAAAAAGTCTTTCCTTCCTGCTCGAATCTCCACCCCCCAGCACGTTTTCAAGAGATCTAATTACCACTTTTACCACCACAAGGTCAAGAAGGTTGAAGACAAGGTTCGGAACCTTGCGAAAGCTCTAGGTGTAGATGTAACTCCGAGCAAGCAACAGAAAATAGACCTCTCCCCCTCTACTTTCACCGGCTTTGTCCCGACGAACGACCCAAAGAAGTGGACAGAAGAGAGATTCTCAACTTACTTCAACCATAACGATGGACAGAACCTCCTCTATGGAGGAGATTTTGGGTTAGAAACTCTGGGCGGATCTTGGCTTGGCGTCGATAGACATGGCAGGGTTGCAAGCCGCCCCGTGACAAGCCAGTCTACGGAAGAAAAGGTAAGGCTGCGGAAGGAGCGAACAAGCCTCAAAACTAATCTATAGCCTAACGAACCCTGTTCGTTGCTTCGGTCCTCACTCACCCCTCGAAACAATTATTCTCGCGGTCGCTTCGTTCATTGCAGGTAACCTTCAGGTTCCTTAATCTTGACAACCTCCTTGCATACCAACCTCTTGTCTACGGCAAGCCAGTTTGGGTGGTGATAATGTCCGGCCTTGGCACGCCGGGCCCAGCAGGCTGGAAAACTGGCTCGTTCCTTGGGGCCAAGGTACAGAAAAATGTTGCCCTGCCAATTTCTGAGCAGGTCGTTGACGAGGATTTCAAGAAAATCGCTGAAAAGGTCAAGGCTGAAGGGGGCCACATTCCGGATGCTAACTCTAATGTGAAGCGCAACAATATGATGGCAACTAGCGTCGAAAGCCACCATCAATTCTTCAGCAAGGAGGTTGGTGCTGTGAGACCCATTTCTGGTGCAATACCTACCAACCGCAGCGAGTACCAGATGTACATTGAGAGGCCGACGCAGGCAACACAGATTCTCAACCGCCACCATGCTCCTTTGGGTCGCTGGTTGATTCGTTCTGCGAGCGGAAAGCTGGATGGAGACATTGTCACCAATCTGGACGAACTCTACCTTGAACAAGACTTCTACTACCTGTCTGCGGGACACGTCACTAGGGATACTGACTCTTGCCTTCGTCAGCTGCCGCACGATTTTAAAACTCGCAAGTTCGACAAGGGACAATACAGGATTGACAGGAGGGGAGTTTTCAAAATTCACCTTTCCGATACCAACCCTAACAACCTGGGGTTGTCCGTTTCCGACATCTCTGTTAAGGAGCTCGAGTCCCGTGCAAAGGGCTCCCTGCTCAGCTCGCAAAGCCTCCGAAATGGATCCAGGGAGTACTCAGTAATAGACACCCAAATTGGCATCCCTCGCCCGCTACATGGAGGAGAGCGCTTCAGCAAAGAAATCAGGCTTCAGCTCATGCGGGAACAGCAGAAACTTGATGCGGACTCTCTTCACAAGGCCGAAAAAAGAAACAGAAATCCGCACAAGTTTTTTGGTGACATGTTTAACAACTGTGGACCGCCTGACGATGATATCATCGCCAGAATCTCGGGGGCATCTCACCTAGGTGACTCGGAGTCTATAGCAGGAACACTGGCTGGGGATAGTGTTATCTCCAAGCTGACTTACGGGCCAGTTCTTGGAGGATCTCGCCCCAACACGGTGTCATTCTCCCGGACAGAATCATCGCACAAATTGAATACCTTTCTCGATAAATTCAACGACTCTGAGAGTTCTAATTATGACGACATAGATGAGTATTCCATGTTGTTTTCAGACAACAATAGCCTCGTTTCTAACCACTTGAACCCTCTGTGTGATTCTGTCTCTGTTGGTCCCACCTTCAAGACCCTGCGAGAGGAGGATAAGGAGATATATGACAAGTTGGCGCGCAACTATGAACAAGAACGATATGAGGCCATGATGAAATCGAGACGGGAGGGCAAAGTGTTTCCGCCTCCCTTGGCCCACAGCCCTGAAACTCACCAACCTTTCGAGGAACAGGATAGGGGGGACTCTTTTGGTTTTATCGACCTAGAAAGCAGAGCTGTAGCTCCAGTGGGAAAGGGTCGTCGTAAGTCCGTCATAAAACAACCTCCCGAGGGAGTGCGCCGGACTCTGATGCTTTCGCATCCGAGGAAAGTATCCAAGGAAGAGAGACTACTTGACGATATGGTTCCTAATCTCCTTAATGGATACGCAAAGGACAGCATGATCAAGAGCATGAAAAATCTCGACAACAATATCTCCAACATGCTCGTGGCAAAAATGAAGGAGGATAAATTTAACCAGCTTGCGAACTTCGAGGCCATGGCAAAAGAGAACCTAAAAATTGAACAGAAAATACGGAGTGAGAAGGAGGCTGCAGAAATGAAAGAGAAAGAGGAAAAGGAAAAGAGGAGAGTTGAAGCTGCAGCAAGGAGGAAGCAGAGACAGAGTATGAGAGCTGACGACGGTGGTTCTTGCACACCGCGTCGGTCGGCTCGAAAATCCAACCCACGTCATCATGCGGGAACGTGCTCTACAAGGTAAGCTGGAGCGAGGATCGAAGGCCGGGAGGAGCACTAAAAAACTAACTAACACCCATAAAAATATCACAGAAATAGCGGAGAAGGAGAAAATAGCAGAAATGATAGAGGCACACAAAGAGAAAGCATTAGAAATTTGGGTGGGTCGCAAATTGACGGGGTCGAGGCTGAGCTGATAAAAAAAGGCATAAGGAAGAATAGGGGGACGCAACAGGAGTACAAGAAGAAGCTACTCAAGGCCAACACATCAATGAGACTGACCGCCAAAAGCGCCCTCCAGGAAGCCCAAGCAGAGATGGTATGAAAAGAATAGTTGTAATATAGAATTAAACGACCCCAGCCTTTTCTATCTTATCGACGTCGACCATTTGCACCCCTGCCGCTTGAGCTGTGTTCACATCCCAAACCTCCTTGCAATTCTTGTTAAAGTCCACCGCAAATTTGGACAGAAATACGGTCGCCGACATGACACCGACGTGCCACCACGCGTGCGGTACAGCGTAGTCCTTTCGGAGCCCGGTCGAAGTGTCCTCCATTCCGAAGCGGGAGTAAACACCAAAGAATGCAAGGGTTGAGGCTAATGCGAACAATCGCCAGGGTGCTGCTTTCAGTACCTTTCTGAAAGCTCCTTTGGTGCCATCGTTGGGGTACGCTTCCCTGATCTTCAGGATAATGAAGATAAGGCGAAAGATAACAACAACCAAACAACTGCAGGCGACAAGGAAGACCGTCCCCGCGCCCTTCCCAAACCTGTGCTCGAGTGTCATGGCCTCCCAGCACTCCTTGAAGACGGCGAGGTAGACACATGCCTTGACGAAGATAGGCTGGATGTTGGCACACATGAGGATTGTCATACAAACGAGGAAGTAAGCAGACCCGAAGTCCAAATGCTGAAGCTTCTCGTACGCCTCGGCGGACGCGAACGTCGCACAGCAGCGGTTAATCGCTGGGGCATAGCACTCAGGGACAGTTGTGTTGAAGATGCACTCGGGGGCGGTCGAGTCTTGGCACGACCAGCATTCGTAAACCTCGCAGTAAGGTAGCCTGTCGTAGTCATCATCGCAAAAATGGTAAAAGCACGACGACGTCCCACTAAACAATGCAAATACCACATCGATCAGTAGTGAGTACCGGCTGTTGACAGCCGCCTGGTATAAGAGGTAAACGGCAGTTGGAGCGACGGCACTGTTGGAGAGGGTAACATAATACGTGTATTTATTCGACCCGTTGGTGATATTTGTGATGAGGATGCCGATCCAGAAGCCAACAACCACAAATGCAGAGATCCCGAACATGGTGATCCTTTGTTGGCGGCTAACTGCAGGCATTTTCGCGATGAAAGAGTCTGGAACTGTGAAGCAACTCGTCACATCCTTATACCACTTTATCTTTGGCCTAAGATTGTGAAATACGCTCATTCTTTTAAGGAGATGGTGTTCAACAAAAAAACTGGGTCTGTTTTACCAGTTTTGAAGGGGTCCATGGACCTTTTCCGTTACATGAAGATGGTTCTTCGGCTACAATTTGTTACGCTCTTCTTTTTTATTTTGGTTGCGATCTGGTTCGATCCCACTTCAGCCCAACAACCAACATGCTCCAAAAAAACCTTTTCCTTCACCGTTGCATTTGCTCCTCCACCACCAATGGGGTCCCCGCCTGATCTCAACCACTCTCTTCTGTTCGTTTTTTACGATGATGACGATTCACCTGATCAAATCGTGACCGCTATTTGCGGAAACCATGAGAGTTGTGCCTTGGCGGCAAGGAGGGAGCTTCAGATGGGTGGGAGAGAGGATTCAAAGCGCCTTGTAGACGCTTTTGGGGGAGGCGTGGAAAAGACCAAAGCCCTTGCAATCCCTGCTGCGGACTATTACTCCGAGGAGATACAATTCACAACGCTGGACACTCCAAACCCTGGCACTTTTCTTTTTGTCCACTATGCGGGGACGTCGCTGGAGCCTTCAGCATTCTTTTTTTGCCAGTGGCATTTCGTCACGTACCTGAAGAGTGCTTACACACACGAGGACGTGTTTGCCTGCAGAGACGTGGTTGTCACAAATGCAAGGAGGGGGGCAGATGGGGGAGACGTGGGGGAAGTGGACCGCCATTCGGGTTTGAGAATGGAGTGGTACAACAGGATAGGGGTGCAGGGGAATAAAGGACCGACTCCCGCGAATCCTCAATGTTTTGAGGGCATCGTCAGCCTCGGGTGCTTGTTCCTTCTGCACAACACCGACAAGGGCTGGCACCATGGGTACCAAAGAACGTACGCAACCGTGTTAAGTGAGTACAGGGATAAGAAAGATTTGAAGCTTTTGGAGATAGGGGTCTTCCAGGGAGGTTCTACGAGGGTTTGGGAGAGCTACTTTCAAGGTGAGGAATCCCACTTCTATGGCCTTGGCTACGGGGAGGATTATTTCCAGGGGGGAAGTAGGATGAAATATGGGGATCGAACGGACCTATTTTACGGCGACCAGGGTGACGTGGTAGTGTTAAATGGGTTGATGGACGATATTGGAGGGGAAGACGTGTTGGACATTATCATTGACGATGGAAGCCACGACCCTGCTCATCAAATGATCTCCTTCGAGCATCTTTTCCCTTTCCTCAAAGAAGGGGGGCTTTACGTGTTTGAAGATATTGAGACGAGCTACTGGAATGGGGAGGGTGCAGGGTTGTACGGAAGGGTATTTGGGGAGGGATTGGGGGTCGGGGGGGGAAGGAACGTGGTGGAAAAGTTTCTGAGGGCGGTGGACTATGGACTTGTGATGAACGGGCTGTTTGTGGGGCGAGCGTGGGAGGGGGGGGAGGGTTGGGGGAGGAACGTTCCACCACACTCAGATTTGATTTCCAGCGTTTATTTCAGCCAGAACATGATTGTTGTGAGGAAGAAGGATGACGGTGATGATTGGGTGAGGGCTAAGAACGACCCCTACATGCATCGTGGGATGACCAAGAGTGGTGGAAGCTAAAACTTCTTTGTTTTCCGTTGAAAAATCTTTACATTACAGGGCATCTTCGGCCCTTCGCGCATTCTCTCCTTTGTCTGCTGTAAGGCTCTTAATATAACTGCGCAGGAGGTCTCTAATGGTGAAGTCCTTCGGGAGCTCAGTCAATCCTGCGAGGAGCAAGCGGCGGTGAGGAGCAAAGCGACAAGCGGAAGATGCGTTGTTAGTATTATATCTCTAGCTGTCGCTTCGCTCCAGCCCTCCGCCCAGCCTTCCTTCGCTCCTCGCTCCGCCTCACCTAGTTTCATTGCAATCAGCGCCCAGAAAAAGTTGGTGCATGATGTAAATGCTGAGTAGCACATTGGGATAACGACAGCGGCTGAGGCTGAAACATTGTCGTGTGCAAAGGTTATGTTGATGATGCTCATGGCAATGACAGCATTCTGAACGGAGGTCTCGATGGAAACGGCCACACACGATGGACTGCGATCGATGGCGAGGAGCGAAGCGACGAGCAAAAGGTTGTTAGTTATAGTGGTGAGCGGAATGCTGCTGTCGCTTGCTTCGCTCCAACCTTCCGTCCTTCGCCCTGCCGTCTATCTCACCTTGGCAGTTTGGAAATCTTTGCCAAACTGAACCCAATGACAAGACCCGTAAACGCTTGGGTGAATGCGGCAGCGTAGACCTCCCACGATTCCTCCCACGCAGGGGTGTCGGATTTGGCATTTTTAAACAAGCCCGACGAAACTGTTGTGACCCCGCCTATCATGCCCAAGGCAGCGGCTATTTGGAGAGACAGTGAGTCAGCTGACTTGTCTTCCGTCAAGGATTGGGAGTCGTCGTCTCCTGGAAGGAATACGCCTATGTCAACTTTCCTCTCGGACCAGATCTTCTGGTTCTTCTTTTTCGTGGCTCTAATCTTTAGGCTGACGCCACAAGTAATCCCAAGAACCACCACAACTGCCGATAAACCTGCGGCGGGGAGCGAAACGACGAGCAGAAGTCGTCAGAGTCATTAGATATAGTGCTATGCAGTTGCCTGCCCTTCGATATCGTTCCTCGCCCAGCCTCACCTATACTAACAAAATCAATCTTCACCTCGTCCGCCAAACCAGTCATCTGAACGTAGATGAAAATGTTCATTGGCATAAGGACGACTGACCCTATGGAAGACGCCGTTGTCATCGCGATGGACAAATCCAGATCAGCCCTGGCAAAGAAGCAGAGAATATTAGACATTGCTCCCCCAGGACAACACCCCGTCATTACAAGAGCAACCTTGTGCAGGGGTTGGAGATCGTATAAGTAGGATATACAGTAAGCTATCGCTGGCATGGCAGCAAATTGTGAAAATAGACCGATAAGGATGCCCTTTGGTGTCTGAAAGTGCTGTTTAAAGTGGGGGAGGTCGACTGTTACACCGAGGCCCAACATGAGGAAGAACATGGCAGTGAGGCCGATCACTGTGTGAGCATTGAACGCCATCTGATCAAACAGGGGGGGGGTTGAAGCGCAAAAGCTTCAAGTAATGATATATATAGCTCACTAACGTGCTGCAACACTTGAGTCAACAGAGAGCTTTTCTGTTGTACCAAGGGGTTTAAGCAGGAGGCTGGAGGCGAAAGGTGAATATATGAAGGTGGGGGAGAAGGTAATTAGGGTTGACGAACAGCTGCGTTTGGGGGGGGATGAAACCTTTTATTTATCTAATCAATGCATTTTTATTTATCGCTATGCATGTTTGACTAAAATCAAATACAACCTAACTGAAACCATATACAACCTGACAAGTTTTCAAACCTTATACACCGTGCGAGCTACAACGCAAAATTACCCTAACGCAAAAATCGATAAATCAATGTTCTCAAACTACAAACTACTCTTAAGTTTATATCGATTACAACCATATCTAAGACGCATCAATCAATACTAAAAAACCTCAATAAACATTATGAATAATGGTCAAATTTGACCAATCAACAATACATACAAATTTCAGTATAATAATATGATAAATATATATATATGATACATGTATCTTATTTAAATAATAAACTAAATAATAATATATTGTCATAAATTTACAATACTAAAAAATACCAAAAAAATACCATCATATACAATATTTTTTTAAGTAGATATCAATACACAAATATGTTATAAAATATATCCAATGAAACTCAAATATATTTACAAGAGGTACTCTAAAAATCGCTTTTTTTTGTCCAATTTCACCCTCGATTTGAAAGTTTAATGTCGGCGCGGAGCGCTTAAAAAGTAAGCACGTTTCCTAACACACACTAATATAGTTGGTTACAATACGATAGTTCTCTCCTGATCTTGTCAGGATGTCTGTCCAAAATTGGCGTCCCTACGAGGCAGTACATTTCGTTTAAAAGCTTCCTGAGTTCTTCGTTCTTGTCGTCGGCGGAGACGAACAACGTCGAGAATCTTCCTTCTACCGGCAGGGCCCTTTCCTTGGTTTGCTGCCTCTTGCTTTTCCAGAGTTGAGGCTTTGGGTGAAACTTCATGATGTCTGGTTGGTACTTTGGGTCGTCCCAGTGCACTGGGATCTCTTTCCCGACGAGCCTGTTGTTCTCAAAGTAGTGTTTATCGTCTTGATACCAGTGGCAGAAGCATTCCCTATCTGTGCAGAAGTTCTCCCCCAAGGGGATTCCTGGGCAGCTCACATTGTGCCCCTCCTCGACTATGCTGAGTTTCGTGAGCATGTTGACCATAATCCTGTGCTCGTGGATGTCGCAATCAAGGTCGTAGATGCCATCGGGTTTTTCACAGTTGAAAATGTTGAGCCAACCAAGTCTGTGTGAGTGTGGGGGGGGGGGGTTTGCAATATGCTTCAAGTTTGGTTTGTTGTTACGCCCCCCCCCCCTCCCCCCCTCCGTACCTGTGTGCAATGTTCAGCCTACCCTGAATTGGGAGCGTGCCCATAACCTCATTGAAATTCTCCAGATCCTTAACCCTTGAAAAACACGCCACAACAATGTCCTCCCTAAGGTGATACTTTCGCTTCCCGTCCTTCACGAGCCAGCTAAAACACTGCCCATCTTCCTCATGGTCCTCGTAATGCACAGAATACTTGCCGTCCTTCTCGTTTCTGAACTTTACCCTTGCACGCCTCTCAGTCACGACCCCCTTGTAATCCCTGTGAAGCACCATCACATCGTCGCCCCTAGAGTGAATATACTCGCCAGCGTCAAGGTTTATCTTCTCCGCCAACAGCTTGGCTTGCTGGCAGGTCATGACCTTGGTCCCTAGCTTGGCTTTGATTCTCTTCACCTTTTCAACAATGTCATTGAAGCCAATGATGACGTCCTGGACCATCCTTAGATCCTGCCAATGCCAATATACCAATCCGTTCATCGCACTAAAGCCTTGATTTTGATCGGCGTCATAAGGCTTCTGGACAGTCTGGAATTTCGTTTGGTTCTTGCCCTCAGGGAGCCCCTCGATTACTACGTCAAAGTAATGAACCGTGCAAATGCATTGAGCACCCTCTAGTTCCTCTGGTTGGAACACGTTACTACTCTGCTGCCTCCTCTTCCTCAAAACGGGGGTGATGGTTGATTTGTTCTTCCCCTTTCCCTTCTTCTTCTCCTTCACGACTTCCAGCTTCCAGTCAGAAAAGATCTCCTGCGTCCACTCAGCGGCAACCTTCGAGAATTTTTCGACTGGTTTGCCATGTGAGACCTTAACGAGCTTTGTAATCCACACCATCGGTGTTTCGATGTTGTTCATCGGACTGACAAATTCGAGGGCGTTCAATTTTTTCTTGGACACGAATCGGATTTTCAGAGCATGGTAGATCA
>Ga0115006_10002306_pt1 | contig 12479 bp, 11 predicted proteins | sample ArcOceMetagenome_3_FD_88943 | JGI IMG/M metagenome (GOLD analysis project Ga0115006, IMG submission 88943) | Marine eukaryotic phytoplankton communities from Arctic Ocean - Arctic Ocean- Svalbard ARC20M Metagenome | ecosystem: Environmental > Aquatic > Marine > Oceanic | place: Arctic Ocean...
GCGCTGTTGCGCGGGTGCTGGCCGATGTGCAAACACCTTCACTGATCATCGCCGTTGGCAAGGCAGCCACACGCATGGCACAAGCTGCGCTTGCGACCTTTTCGGTGCCTTGCATCATCGTGACCAACTATGAAAATGCCACGCCTGTCGCGGGCGCGCAGGTGTTTGCCGCTGGCCACCCAGTCCCAGACATAGCTGGCGCTAAGGCCGTGCATGCGGTGTTCTCTGCGCTAGGGCAGGCCAAGGGGTCTGTCCTCGTTTTGATATTCGGTGGCGGGTCGGCCTTGTTGCCAGCGCCTGCTGGGTTACTGACGCTCTCGGACAAATCGGCGCTGAACAATGTGTTGCTGGCATCGGGCTTAGGCATCGGCAAGATGAACTTGATCCGGCAACAGGTGTCGGACGTTAAGGGCTGCGGTATGTTGCGCCATTGTTCGTACCCCACGACTGCGTTGATTTTTTCAGATGTTGTGGGGGACGATCTGTCGACTATTGCGAGCGGCCCCACGGCCCCGCCGCTGGGCACATCTACGCAGGCGATCGCCGAGTTGTGCGAGGCAAGTATTTGGGATGCGATCCCTTTGGCCGTTCGGACACATCTTGAGACCGCTATTGTTCCAGCTGATTTGCCGTCCGCACGCAATGTTCTGGTGGGTTCAAACAGCCAAAGTGTGGCTGCGATGGTCGCGGTCCAAAAGGGCATATCACAGATCCTGACGCCAGTTGAGGGCGACGTATCTGCCGCGGCACGGCTGATCTGTGATCACGCGCGTTCCGGTATTACCGTGTGGGGCGGCGAGACGACTGTTCAAATATCAGGAATTGGCAAAGGTATGCGAAATCAAGAGCTTGCGCTGCGCATTGCATGTGAAGCAAGGCGGCGTGGATGGAGTGAATTCACTTGTCTTGCGGGCGGAACTGATGGGCGCGACGGGCCCGTGGATGCGCCTGGAGGTCTTGTTGATGCCGGCACGTTGGACCAAATTTCGGCTGCAGGCGGTGATATTGATGCGCTGCTTGCCAATAACGACAGTTACGCCGCCCTTGGATTGGCGGGCGATCTGTTAATGACGGGTGCCATTGGGACAAATGTTGCTGATTTAGGTGTGTTGATCCGCTAGTTAATCAACTGGCAGGCCGCTGGGTACGGTGTCGGGGCGACCCATCGGCCGGGACAATGCAGTGGCGCCAGTAAGTGCATTAAGAAACACCTCTAGATCTTTGATTTTTTCCATAGAAATGGAATCGCTATCTTTTGTAATTGCTGCAGACTGACGAGCCATTTCAGCGCGATCTTCACGAATTGCAAAGTCAGTTGCCGCCAGCCATGGCACATCAGGCAGCGTCGCCATGTCTGACGTCCATGCGGCGGATGACGCGGAGGGGTTAGCGTGGTGTCGGATCATTGATTGCAGCGTCGGCATTGCGCCATTGTGCCCGTAAGGCGCAGTGAGCGCCACGTTGCGTAGGCTGGGTGTCCGAAACTTATAAGCGTCTGATTGTAGGTTTGTTTTACCCATGCGACCGACGTCGCGGGGGATCTGATCCCAAGCGCGTGTCCGACCTGGGCCGAAAGCGGGCAATCCGAGCGCGTGAAACGACTGGTCTGTGAACAAATCGCCAGCGTGGCATGATGCGCAGCGCGCTGAGGAAAAAAACAATTGGCGGCCGCGTTCTGCTGCGTCTGGCAGGGGTGTTCCGGTTTGCCATGCGTCATAAGGGCTGTCGTAGGATTGCCATTCGGCGGCGATAAATGCACCCAAGGCGTTGCCAATTTCGACGATACTTATGTCTGTTGTTTCACCAATATTATCATAGGCTTGTGCGAACATGTTCGCGTATTCTGGAATGGTTCGAACGCGTTTGGCGATGATCGGCCATGCGGCGTCGGGGCGGTCGTGGATAGCGCCAGCAATTTCGTTTTCACGCGGGTTTCCGGCCATCTCGAATTGGGCGGTCAGCGGGAAAAGCGCTTGTGCGGCGAGCAGCGAATTGAGGCCCTCTGGCAGCCATTCTTCGGCGGGTGAATTGAAGCCGTTTCCATATGTGTCTGCTGCCGTAAGACGACCATCGTGGAACAGCACGGATATGTCTTTATGCCCAAGATTCCAGAGGCTTGGAGCATTTCTTGGGATGCGTTTTAGGATGCGGCTGTCGCCTGTTCCGGGTGTGCGGTCAGGCCCGATGCCAACGCCACCTTCGCCGATACCAAGAGACAGACCATCTCCGCCTGCAAGTTTGTGGTTGTGGCAAGTACCGCACGAAATATTTTTGTTTCCTGACAATATCTTATCGTAGAAAAGTAGTCTACCGATGCGGGCTTGATCCATGTCGATTGCGATGTAATCATCAGCCGTAATTTGGGCCGCTGCGGGGCCTGCAAACGCAAGGAAAAGCCACGTATGAAACCTATAAGTTTTGCATATATTTTGCATATGCCGTTTTTGCTGCTTGCGGCGGGGGGCGCGCAGGCCGATATGGAGCGCGCGCGCGATTTGATGGAGGCCCAACAGTTTATTGAGGCCCGCACGGAATTTGAAATCTACGCGCGGTCGGGCAATGCCGAAGCCGAAGAGCTGATCGGCGTCATGTACGCCCTTGGGCTTGGAGTCGATGTCGACTTTGAGCGGGCATTTGACTGGTATCTGCGGGCGTCGTTGAAGGGGCATGCGGGTGCGCAATCTGGGCTAGGGTGGTATTACGAGGTGGGGCGCGGCGTGCCGAGCCCTGATCTTGTCCGAGCCTACCTGTGGTATGCGCTGTCGTCCATCGGCGGGGACGTGGATGCGCCAGATAGTTTGAATGAACTTACCCCAAGAATGACAAAAGAGCAGATCGCACGGGCGCAGGTGCTGATCGGGGATTACCGTGTCTGGATGTATCCGTTCCGATAACTTTCGCATCCACGGACATAAACGCGGTCGATCAAGGCGTCCTAAGCTTTCGATATTGATGCATATCAAAAACAACTTTGACCTTTCAGTTACGTTTTCTTTGTACTTAGCAAAATGAAGGACAAGGAATGTTTAGCAAGATTGTTGTAGGTATCGACGGTTCGGAGATGGCAGAAACTGCATTGAAACTGGTGTGCGAATTGCCCAGTAAATATGAGTCAGAATTACACCTCGTGCATACTCCTCAACCTAAAACTGTAGCTTTCGCCATGGGCGCCATGACGGGGTATCATGCGGCGACAACCATGCCATCCGAAGATCAGGTCAAAAAGGCCGGTGAAAAGGTGCTGAATGGCGGCAAGGCGATTGCAAAAGCAAATGGTCAGACAATCACGAACACCTATATGGCCTTGGGCGATCCTGCTGAAGAAATCACAAACTGCGTGGAAAAACCGGCGCTGATTTGATCGTTTCAGGCCGCCGTGGTCTTGGTAGCCTGAGCGCGCTTGTTCGAGGCAGCACATCCCAAAGAATAAATCACTTGGCAAAATGCGCTTGCCTGTCCGTCATCTGACATTGTTTGACGTAAAAAGGGCCACCCAAATGGGCGGCCCTTTCGATTGTTTGGCGCTATTAACGCTTAGTTTAGGTCAGCAGCGTAGGCTGTTGCCAGATCAGCTTCGGCTGCTGATACGGCGTCTTTGAGAGCGGAAAGGATTTCTTCGCCGCCGTCTACGTTACCTGTGAACCAGTCTTGGACTGGACCAGCCGCGGCTGCGAACATGGCTTTTTCAGCTGGGCTTGGCACATACAGATCGCCGCCGCCTTCAACGAAAGCTGCGTATGCTTCGATTGATTTGCGCTTTGGTGATGCGAATGTTGCTTGCTGCAGTTGAGAGAACCCGTCGACAACAACGCGGCGCAGGTCGTCTGGCATGCCAAGGAAGTTATTGTTGTTCATGAACCACAACGCGCCCATGTAGGCGTGACCGTCGAGCGTGACGTACTGCAGGCCTGCATCAGGGAATTTCATGCCCATGATGTCGGTGATCCCGTTTTTGGAGCCTTCAACAACGCCCGTCTGGAACGATGTGAAGAGTTCAGGCCATGGAATCGGGGTCGGGGATGCGCCAAGTGCACGCACGAGTTCCTGTGGCAGATCGGCGACCACGGTCCGGATTTTCAGACCTTCCATGTCGGAAGGAGACTGCACACGGCGCCGTGTGTTCGCAAAGTTGCGCCAGCCGCCAGTGTTACCAATAGTCATCAGACGCAGTGCGCCGTCAGTGGCCTCTAGGCCCATGTTGCGCATTTTGCGGGTGAAGTCGCCGGTTAGCACGGCTTCGGCCACGCGGTCATCGGCCATCAGGTATGGCAGGTCTAGAACCTGAACGAATGGCATGATGCCAGCCGCCCCACCGGATGTCGTGATGTAGACGTCGATAGAGCCTTCGGCCACACCTTCGAGGCATTCAGCGCCGTTACCACAAAGCTGTGTGCCCATGAAAATTTCAACGCCGACACGTCCGTTGGACGCGGATTCGACGAAGTTTTTGAACACAACAAGACCGTCATAGTCTTCGTCGTTTTCGTTCGAGTTTGCAGTGGCGCGAATTGTGAACTCTTTATGCGCGTCGGCGACCGCCGTACCCGCGATTAGGGTCGCCGCGATGGCGCCTGTGATGAGACCTTTGAGCATGTGTTTTCTCCTTTATGCGTTGGTCGGTTTTGAGGGCGTTGCCTCGTTATTGAACGAACCCCGTTAAACGGGGGATCGTCATGGAAATGGCCGGAATGTAGGTGATCATGAAGATCACCACGACTTCGACTGCAAGGAATGGCAGGATTGCGCGTGCGATGGTTTCGACTTTTTCACCCGACACCGAACTGGCCACGAATAGGACAAGCCCCATGGGTGGTGTCGCCAGCCCCACGGTCAGGTTCACCGACATGATGATCGCGAAATGTACGGGGTGCACGCCGAGGTCGACGAAGATTGGCCCCAAAATTGGTCCGAGGATGATGATCGCTGGGCCCGCATCAAGGAACATGCCCACGATGAAAAGCAGGATGTTGATGAGGAACAGTAAGATCAGCGGGTTTTCCGACAGCGACAGGATGTAATCCGACAGAATTTGCGGTGCGTAGGATAGTGAAACGACGGTTTTGAACGTAACCGCTGCGCCGACAAGGACCAAGACCGCAGCCGTGGACAGCGCCGACTTTTGCAAGACATCAAGTAGGTCGCGCCCGTTCATTGAGCGCAGCACAAAGAACGACACGATCAGCGCGTAGGCGACGGCGACGGCGGAGGCTTCGGTTGGCGTGAAGACGCCGACAAGGATGCCGCCCAAAATGATGATCGGTGTTTGCAGGGGTGCGATTGCCTTTTTGCAGACGATCCGGAAATCATGGCTCACGTGGGCTTTGGTTGCTTGGGCAATGGCGTGGGCGATGGGCAGGGCGAGGCCGAAAATAAGCCAGCCGTTGACCGGTTCTGCGAAGAATTGTGTGATGATCCCAGAGATCGCATAAAGCAGACCAGCGATATTGATGCGGACCAACACGAAGGACACCCAGCCTTCAAGCGGGGTGATTGTCTGGTTTTTATGTACGATCCGTTCTGCCTTGGGCAGGTCGTAGCGGTCAGCCATCAGGCGGACCATGATCATGAGGCCAACGCCGACCATGATGCCGGGCACGATGCCCGCAAGGAACAGCGCCGCGACGCTTTCGCCCATGACGTATGCATAGATGATCATGATGCCAGAGGGCGGAATGATCGGGCCGATAACAGATGATGCTGCGGTGATAGCGGCCGCAAAACTACGTGTGTAGCCATTTTTTTCCATCGCGGGGATCAGGGTCGACCCAAGCGCCGATGTATCGGCCACCGCAGACCCAGAAAGGCCCGCGAACAGCATCGATGACAGGATGTTGACGTGCGCAAGACCGCCGCGCATGTGGCCCATGAAGGCTTGGGAGAATTCCACGAGGCGCAGGGTGATGCCGCCGCGGTTCATGACTTCGCCAGCGAGCATAAAGAACGGTAGCGCCATAAGCGGGAAGCTGTCCATGCCGTTATAAAGGTTGCGGTAAAGGCCCGCGACGACGTTGCGCCCGTCACCTTCGAGCATGATGAGTGCAACGGGGGCTGCAAGCAGACCAAAGACGACGGGCAGGCCGATCATGATCAGCAGCAGGAAAAGCGGAAGGAACCAAAGTAACACTATGATGCTCCTGCGAGATTTTCGTCTGCTGAGAGTTTTGTTAACCTATGCCCTTGGCTACCAATTTTGATGATTTGCCGCAAGATCAGTTCCACGTTCACGAGGATCAGCAGATTTACCCCGACGAATAGTGATGCGTATTGAAACCGGTTTTGGAATTTGGCGCCGCATTTGCCAAATTCAAAACCAAATGGCCAGCGTAGCGATGATGAGCAGCCTTTGCCGGACATGGTGTCGACGTGGTTGTTGAGGCCCCGATCCCAAAACACGACCAGCACCCACAGCGCGATGCAAAGTAGGGTGAGTGTGAGCAGAGCAGAGAGGAATTTCGGCAGCGCGCGTTCCAACATGTCGATGGATACAAATCCGCCCATGCGGTAGGCGAGCGGCGCCATGAGGCCAGTCATCCAGAGCATGCCAAAGCGCGCCCCTTCTTCTGTCCAGTTTGGTGCGTCGTTAAGCACATACCGGAAGAATACCTGCCCCAAGATGAGGCAAACCATGATTGCGAGTGCAGACATCGCCAAGGCTCGCCCGACGGCAAGAATGGCGGTGTTGAACCGTTCTAGGGGCCAAAGGACCCAAAACAGGACCGACATGCGGCTCCCCCCCCTGTTGTTTGCGTGGGGGCCTTATTCGGCCCGCACATTGTTTAGTATCTTGCGGGTTAGCCTTCGTTGAAGGACCCGTATTTGCCGCCGTGGAACACAAGCGGGTCGCCGCCTTGATGGTGCGCCTTGGTGACGCGCCCGACCACGATAACGTGGTCGCCCGCGTCATGTGTTGCCTCGAGCGTGCATTCGAATGTCGCAAGCGCGCCTTCGATAATCGGCATGCCGCAATGCGACAGATGCGTTGGCACGTCGTTGATCGCGGTCTTGGATTTGATGATCGCCGCGCAGATATCGCGCTGGTTTGCGCCCAGCACGTGAACCGCAAAACGACGCGATCCAGCGAAATGTTCAAAACGTTTGGATGATCTTGCCGGTGACCAAAGAACCAGTGGCGGGTCGAGCGATACGCTGGCAAAGGAATTCGCCACGATCGCAACTGGCCCTTCTGGACTATCGGTCGTCACCACGGTAACCCCCGTTACAAAGCTGCCGAGCGCGCCGCGAAAGTTGTCTGTATCTCTGGATGGGTCAAATGTCTGAAGTGTGCCTGCGTCCATTATGGTACCTCATTTCCGAGTGCTGCGGTGTAGATTTCAAACCATGTCTGACGGTCCATGTTTACATTCATTGCGTCCGACAAGCCTTTGATCCGGTTGATATTATTGGTGCCCATGACGGGCATGATGTTTGCGGGATGTGCCAGTAGCCACGCCACTGCGACCGCGCCTGCATCAACGCCATTTGCGTCTGCAACAGATTTTAGCGCGTCTTGAACTGGCCCTGTTCCTTGCATTAGCGACCCACCACCAAGCGGCGACCATGCCATGATTGGCACGCCCCGTTCTTGCAAATAGGCCACGTCGCCATTGCTAAAGCCTGCGTTGGCCGTGACCGACAATTCAATCTGGTTGGTGACCAATTTGTTGGTCATTGCCGATTGCAGCAGTGTCCAGTCGTGCAGTTTGAAGTTCGACACACCGATGCTACTCACCTTGCCGGATTTCACTAGACCATCGAGAACCGCGCCTGTTTCATGTTGGTCCATCATCGGATCAGGTCGGTGCACCAAAAGCGTGTCGATAGTGTCGATGTTCATCAATTTCAGCGATGCTTCGACGGACGCCGTGATGTGGGCTGCCGACGTGTCATAATATTTGACACGTGCGCCGCTGTGCCGCCCTGCGGGGGCCACAATATCGCATTTGGTGACGATCTCGATTTTGTCGCGCAGTGCAGGGGCCGCTTTTAGGGCTGCACCCATGACCTCTTCGGCCTCATAGCCGCCGTAGATGTCAGCTTGGTCTATTGTCGTGATGCCTTGCGCGAGGCAGGCTTCGATCTTGGCTTGCACATGTGCGGTGGACGTGTCGGTGTCGTCAGACAGCCGCCACATCCCATAAACGATGCGCGAAAAAGAAAGGTCTAGCGTGATGTTGATACGGTTCAAATGCGTGGTCCTGTGCCGAGTGGAGTTGCTGGAGTATCAGATGGAACCCGTCCGTATGCATGGGGCAGGGATACGGTTTTGAGGTGTGGCATGACTCGGCTGCCAAAGTGTTTTGCCTCGTCGATATGTGGGTAGCCTGAGAAGATGAACGCACGGATGCCCATCTTTTGATAGGATTCAATTTTAGAAATAACTTGATCGGTCGATCCGACAAGGGCCGCGCCGCAGCCGGAGCGTGCCCGACCAACGCCTGTCCATAGTCCAGGTTCGATGTAGCCAAATTGATCGGCCAGCTCGCGGGCCCGTGATTGGTGGGCAACCCCAAGCGAAATGCTGTCGTGGGCCCGGTCGCGGATCAGTTTGCCGTATTCATCGTCTAGTTTCGAAGCGATATAGTCGGCGTATTCTTTGGCTTCTGCTTCGGTGTCGCGCACGATCATGTGCATGCGCAGGCCGTAATCCAATGTTCTGTTGTGGGCTGCCGCGCGCGCATGCACGGCTTTCATGCGTTCGGCCAATTGGGCTTGGACCTCTGGCCACATCAGATAGACGTCGCATTGCGCGCCGCAAAGGTTCAATGCAGCGGGGGAATATCCGCCGAAATACAAAAGTGGGCCGCCATTGATTTGATAAGGGCGCGCAGGGTCAGTGGGGACCTTGTCAAAGTTATAGATTTCACCGTGGTGGGTGATTTCATCACGGGTCCATGCTTGGCGTAGGATCTCGACGACCTCGTGGGACCGTTTGTAGCGGTAGGGAGATGATGCCAATTCGCCCGGGAAATCAGACGAGATTACATTCAGCGTCAATCGGCCTTCAAGCATGTGATCGAGCGTCGCGATCGTCCGCGCCAGCATAATGGGCTGCATTTCACCGCAGCGGATTGCGGCCAGAAAATTGATTTTTTCGGTCAACGGAGCCATGCCTGCTACGAATGACATCGTGTCTTGGCCAACTTGAAAAGACGAGGGCGCAAGAATGTTGCGAAAGCCCTGTTGTTCGGCGGTCAGCGCGATGTCGCGGCAGTGTTCCCAAGACGACCGGAGATCGCCATCAGGCACCCCGAGGAATTGGTAGTCGTCAGAGCACAGGGCTGAAAACCAAGATACCTCTGCCCCATCTAGGTCAGGGCTGGTGATTGGCACGATTTTCATGATGTGTCCCCCCAAACAAGAATCTGTTGCAATAACTCTTGCTTAGCTGGTTCAATAATGCAAATCAATTGTGTATCAATTTGCGATGGAGCACGGGAGGGCTTTGATATGGTTCAATCGCTTAGCCCGAATGCGCTGCCCAAATACATCCAGATAAGTGAGATGCTTATCCGCGAGATCGCTGCTGGTCATTTGGCCGATGGCGCGCGCCTGCCGCCTGAACGTGATATGGCCGCTGATCTGAATATTTCCGTCGGCACATTGCGCAAAGCACTATCTGACCTTGTGGAAAAGGGATTGCTGGACCGCGTGCAAGGGTCGGGGAATTACGTGCGCAATCGCGGTGCTGTTAATTCAGTCTATGCGTTTTTCCGCCTTGAATTAATTGGTGGCGGTGGGTTGCCGACGGCGCAAATTGTGTCGGCGAACCGTTTGGTCAAGCCGCGCAATGCGCCGGATTTTGGCCCCTCTGCCGAAGGTCACCGTATCCGCCGGTTGCGGTCACTTGGCGATGAAATGATTGCTGTCGAAGAAATTTGGCTGGATGGATCGCATCGCGATACCATATCTGTGGGCGACTTGTCGGATTCCTTATATCATTTTTACCGCGAAGATTTGGGCGTTGTGATTGCGTCCGTTGCAGATGAAATTGGCGTAGGTCGTGTGCCTGATTGGGCCCCTGATGTGTTTCATTTGCGCGCGGGTACGACCGTTGGATATATTGAACGGGTCAGTTGGACAGCCAATGGTGAAGCCGCAGAATTTTCGCGCACTTGGTTCGATAGTGGAAAGTCGCGGTATGTTTCGCGCATGGGAAAAGGCTAAAAAGTTGGAAAAAGTAAACTATGGGATCATTGGTTGTGGCATGATGGCCCGCGAGCACATCGCGAATATCAATCTTTTGACCCATGGCCGCGTGTCTGCGGTTTATGATCCAGTTGCGGAGTTGGCGCAGTCAGCGGCGACCCTTGCTGGGGATGCTTATGCGGCCACGTCCATTGCCGATTTATTGGCACATGAGCCGTTAGATGCATTGGTCATCGTCAGCCCGAATTATTTGCATGTTCGGCAGTTGCAAGAAATTGCCGCCATCCGTCCATTGCCGATTTTGTGCGAAAAGCCGCTGTATACCGACCCTGCGGATGCAGCTTTGGTCGCCGAATTTGCCCGCACATATCCCGCCCCTTTGTGGGTCGCTATGGAATACCGCTTTATGCCGCCGGTGGCTGCGCTGATTGAACAAGCGCAGGAGGCGACGGGCGGTATCAAAATGCTGACGATCCGCGAACATCGGTTTCCATTTTTGCCGAAGATCGGTGATTGGAACCGCTTTAATGTGAAAACAGGCGGAACATTGGTTGAAAAATGCTGTCACTTCTTTGACCTAATGCGCCTTATCCTAAAGGACGAGCCTATCCGCGTGATGGCGTCGGCCGGGCAGGGCGTTAACCACCTTGAGGAGCGTTATGATGCGCAGGCCCCTGATATATGGGACCACGGCTATGTCATTATTGACTTTGCTGGTGGCGCGCGTGCCATGCTGGAATTATGCATGTTTGCCGAGGGCGCAGAGTACCAAGAAGAGATCACTGCGATTGGCCCAAAGGGTAAGATCGAAGCGAAGGTACCCGGTCCGGGCCGGTTCTGGCCAGCGGAATTGGGTGATGCCCCTGTCCCGCAGATTGTGATCAGCCCCCGTGCCCCCAAAGGGCCGTTTACGTCAGAGATTCCGGTTGATCCGGCGCTATTGGCTGCAGGGGATCATAATGGGTCGACGTTCTATCAGCACCAGCGGTTCAACGCGGTTGTGCGCGGAGTGGGCGAGGTTGAGGTGACGGCAGATGATGGGATGCGGGCTGTGGCCATTGGACTTGCGGCGCAAGAAAGCGCGCGGACGGGACGCGCGGTGGATCTTTAACGTGCTGCTTTGACCCATGCTATGATGGTTTCGCGCGCGGTTTGGTCCATTTGGATGGCGTTGGGTGGTGGCATGGCGTTTGTGATGCCTGCTTGCAGGTAGATCAGGTCGGCGTGCCGTGCCACATCGCTGGGGGTTTCGAGGTAGATGCCTTTGGGCGCCCAGCTGATGCCGTCCCATGCCGGTTCGCGCGCATGGCACATGGAGCAGTTGCCGATGACGGTGTCGTAGGCAACTTCAAACCCTTCGGCGGATGCAAAGTGTTGTTCAACGGGTGTCAGATCGCGGGCCATTGCGTCGTCGTAGCTGTCGTCGGGACGCACAGATGACAGCCACGCAATCACAATCATCAAGATCACGGTGACCGCCCATGTCCAATGTGGACCTGTTCCCGTGGTGTGCATGGTATTGAAATAATGCCGGATCGTGACGCCTGTCAGGAAAATCAGCGAGGCGATGAGCCATGCATATTCGGTCCCGAATGACAGCGGATAATGGTTGGACAGCATCAAAAATACGACCGGCAGGGTCAGGTAATTGTTGTGCGTTGACCGTAGCTTAGCGATTTTGCCGTATTTGGCGTCGGGTGTGCGTCCCGCCTTAAGGTCGGCCACAACGATGCGCTGGTTTGGCATAATCTGAAAGAACACGTTGCCGGTCATGATGGTCGCGGTGAAGGCGCCAAGATGCAGCAATGCGGCGCGCCCTGTGAAGATTTGGCTGTAGCCCCACGCCATGATCACAAGGATCACAAACAGCAGCAACATCAGCGCTGTGGAATGGTTGCCGAGCCACGATTTGCACATGAAATCATAGGCGATCCAGCCGATCGTAAGCGATCCACCCGAGATCAAGATGCCTTGGAATAGGGTCAAATCAGCCTTGGTCGGATCAAGCAAAAACAGCTCTCCGCCGACCCAATAAACGACCATCAGCAAGGCCGCGCCGGACACCCACGTGATGTAGCTTTGCCATTTGTGCCAAATCAGATGCTCGGGCATGTTTTGCGGGGCAACGAGGTATTTCTGGATGTGGTAAAAGCCGCCGCCGTGAACCTGCCATTCTTCGCCGGACACGCCGTTTGGCATGTCGGGGGCCTTTTTGAGCCCCAGATCCAATGCGATGAAAAAGAACGACGCGCCGATCCACGCCATTGCAGTGATGACATGCAGCCAACGCACCGAAAACGCGATCCAATCCCAAACGATTGCTAGATCATACA
>Ga0115006_10002307_pt1 | contig 12479 bp, 9 predicted proteins | sample ArcOceMetagenome_3_FD_88943 | JGI IMG/M metagenome (GOLD analysis project Ga0115006, IMG submission 88943) | Marine eukaryotic phytoplankton communities from Arctic Ocean - Arctic Ocean- Svalbard ARC20M Metagenome | ecosystem: Environmental > Aquatic > Marine > Oceanic | place: Arctic Ocean...
CGAGAGAGAGAGCGAGGGGGGGGGAGGGAGGGAGGGAGGGAGAGAGACACACAGAGAGAGGAAGAGGGTGTGTGTGTGTGTGTGTGTGTGTGTGTGTGTGTGTGCGTGTGTGTGCGTGTGTTTGCAGTGCGTGTGCAGTGTGTGCGTGTGTATGCCATTACGCTGCACTAGTAGTGTTATTAGTACATGCGTCAGGACCTGCCGCGGGCCACACGAGATCCTTGACGAAGCACTGTTGGAGGGTTGCTTCTGCCTTGTTCGTGCGCCAAAGAAAAATCAGGTATTTGAGATAGTGCTCTGGATTATGATCTTTGTGCACATGCCGTTTGAAGTCTATGCCCTCCATCATGTCCAGCGTTGTCTTGGTAAGGCTGCAGACGAAACAGACGGTGTGGAGGTCTTCTTCACTGGCGTCACGCTGTTCCCGCAGACCTCCGAAGCCATCGATTATAATGCCTTGACACACGCACAAGAACAAGCATGGTGAGTATTTGCAAGTGTGAATGCATGTGCAAGTGTATTGGGCGGCGGGGCATAGGGAGTTGTGTGAAGACATTTGAGGGTGAGGGTGTTGGCGGGTGGAGGGGCAGGCGAGTCCTAGGTACCGGTAATGATTGCCAGGAGGATATACAGAAACCAAACTTGAAACGATAGGTCCCAGAGCATTTTGCCCGTCAGGGAGTCTCGATCATCCACACCCTTAAATGCATCAACAATGTTGGTTGGAAAGCGGAAATCTTCCCCGGGTTCGGTCATCACATCTTTCAGTCCATCACCGCGGATAGTGCGGAACAGGAAGCTCATGAAGCACTGCAAAACCAGGAACACTAGCAACAGTCAACACAGAGCACTTTAAGTGGACGCACACGCTGGATGCGTACAATGAATGTTTGTCTATATCACCTATTGTATCATAAACGCTACGGCTAAACCCCCGCACCAAAACCCTAGCAGGATACAATCATACATGCACCTGAAACATGTTGACGCAGATGCCGTCTTGCAGAGTTGATTCTTCGGAATTAAACGACATAATCCCGATCACCATCCAGATATACATGCATAACAGTCCGAGCAAGATGGTCTCCCCCATTTTGCCTGCATTGTACCTGAACGCATCCAGTACTGTGGCAACGCCTGGCCAGAAGCAAATATCTGGAGACACACAAACACACCCATACACCACGTGTAAGACACACGCGCACACAAACACACACACGGCAACTGCGAGCGACATTTCTCACCAAAGAGCGAGAATGCAGTTGCCAGGGGCTCATCGTAAACGACAGCGAGCACAGCAAAGATAATGTAGAGCATCTCATACAAAGTGCGCTGACTTGAAAACACCACTTTGATGCTCTCAAGCATGATTGTTTTCCAATCGTTTTGTGGAGAGGATGCTTCGCTGTCCTCGTCAGTAGGAGGCACTTCCATAAGCTTTGAACTCTCTGCTGAACTCTGTTCCAGGTCAATTTGCAATATTGGTGCCACATCCTCCTCTTCGTGCTCTTCTTGCTCGCCCTCCAGTTCTTCATGGAAATTCAGCTCTTCCTCTGCCGCCTCTTCCTCCTTCATTTTCAAGCCCAGGCGCACCACCAACGGAAGCTCCGCAATCACAAATGAGGCAAACCTCAAAGCACAAGCGGCCAAATTTATCCAGCACATTACTCTGATGATCCATCTCATGGGCTCCTCCACACGGCGGAAAAAGTAGGTGTCTTGCTCTGTCAATTCAAATCCGGTGTCTGTGTTCAGCAGAGGATTGTCTTCCACCTGCGAATCACGTCCCTGAGCTTGCAATTGCAGGGCCACGTACTCGTCTGTTGCCTTGTAGTTGCCCACAATGCACAAAAAGTGAATGCAAAAAGCACAGCATAGACAAAACCTTGTAACTGAAGAAAAATAATTAACGGAAAAGGCCATGACCCCCTGTCGGATTTGGGCATGCCGTTCGACTCTCTCAATAAGGTTGGTCATTATGAAAAGCCACTCGTAGTTCTTCTTGTCAATATCTTCTCGCTCGGTCTCATACATTTTGTCGAACAGGCTAGCTTCGTCACCAAGGTCATCCGGAAGTGGATAGTAAAAACCCTCAAGCGTACCATGGCGCAGAATCTCTACGTATCCACTGCGACGTTGAAAGAAATCCCATGCTGGGGCAATGAGTGGGTCAGAAATGATAGGACTTAGCACGGTGCGGTCTTTGTCAAAAAACATCAATTGCCGCATCAAGATGCTGTAGGAGGTTCCCTCTTTCAGCGTCAGCTCGGCAAGTTGGGCAAATTCTTTGTACTGCTTTGCCTTCGTCCAAATTACCTCACAATCTTTCAAATGTTTTGCAATTTCCCACAAATTTAAAAGCGAGAGCATCTGTTGGGCAAACTCATCATCTTCTAGCGAACCCGAAAAAAAGGAATTTAGGCAGTCAATCACAGCGATTTTCATGTCAAACCTTCGTCTATCCCGCTTGATTGCATCAGTAGCATCCGGTAGATCTTGCAGAGCGGGCGGCTCTGTTTTGGATTCGTAAACCATGTGAGAGTTGATCCTGTCTGCCAAATCAAAGATGCCCGTGCTCGCCAGGGATCGCTGAGTAGAACGATTTGGTCCCTGTGGCATTATTTACAGATCAACTAATCAACATTCAACAGTTACGCGTGCATGAATGCAGCTAAATATGCATTGTTGTAAAAAGCATTTTTTTTTCGTTCACCGACAGCACTTTGAATACCTGCATTGCTATTGCCAGCATGCGGAATGCCCGGATACAAATTTCTACAGTCTTGTCGTTGGATCCATTCGACACGGCTGTTTTGAGACCAGGCTCCAACGCCTCAATGTAGTAGTAGGTCTGAACGATGAAATCAACGGAGACCCGAGCGAAGGGCTGCTGGCGAAACAGATTCTGCATGCTTGTGTTGCGGATCATCATTCTCCTGGACATGTCGTAAAAGGAACAACGAACGCACGGATGAAAGAATGACAGAAATAGAGACAGAGGAGGCAGTCAAGAGAACAGCACATATCAATCGATTTCACTTGCATCAGCAAATCATCAAGATAAAGACCTCATCATCTTCATGACCTCAGCCATGTACTCTTCGCTCTCGCGATGATTCTCACTTTCACCATGATCAAATTCATGCACGGTGGGATCGATACCAGCCTTGTTCAACTCTTCCACGGTCCTAGCCCGGCGTTTCATGCGCCGTTTTGATTCTTTGATTTCAGCGATGGCTTCTTCAAACAATAGGTGCAACTTTTCGAAGAAGCGATTTCCATCCGATGTAGCCAATTTCCGGTGAAAAATGCTTTGAACAGAATCATTGCCGCCGTCTACCATGATGGCAGCAAGCTTCAATGTTGCACTGACAACGGCTTTGTCAGGATACGGCAGGCAGCTCAAAATCACGTCTACGGCCCCCATTCTTGCCAACTTTGTCTGCAACAAAGTAAATCTTGGTTTCATATCCGCTGAATCCGTCGGATGCTCATTTTTGAGGAATAACTGGTATTCTCTGTCGCGTTCTTCCTCATTCAGCTCATCGGGATTAAGGTATAGAATAGCGCGGAGAACTCGAAGGCCTGCTTCGAGCAGTTTCAAATCCTTTTGTTCTTTCTCGCGCAGGAGGTCCATAAGTTGCCTCAGCGGCTTGCGGTCATCGTTCTCAGAGATCGAGCTCCCGAACATCATTGCAATATCTCTGACCTCGGTGTGAGAGCTTCTCCCATCTACGGAGGGCACTTTTAAAACATTTTGAAGGTGCCCGCGCAAAAGATTCCACCCTGTCAGAAACTTCTCTGTGCGTTCAGAATGGCTCCTCCCTGTTCTCAATGCTGGGCTCACTGAACGGATACTAAGTCCAGGATTTCCCTTGCTGATGTGCGAGAGTAGTTCGACGAGCGAATTCGAAAATTGTCTGTACATGGGGGGGCCTTGAGTGACCTGATAGAGATCGTGGACAGAGTGCTCCAATTCTTTCTTCAGCTGCTGATAGATAGCAGGAAGACCCTTTTGAATTTCAAAGAATTGATGTCTAGAAAAGACGCTTGTAAAAAGCCTTTGAGCAATCTCAATGCAGAATTGCGCGTACTCGATATGGAGAAGAATGTCATCGCCAGCCTCATCACCTTTGCCAGAGAGCATAGAAATATCATGAGCCTGATCAGGTCTGAATCCTTCCAATCGCTTTGATAAGCGTCTAAAACCCCTGCTGATTTCCCTCATCAGACAGTTGCGCTCAGAAGAAAGAATCATTTCGTGGTGTCTCTGTACCAGTTCACACTCTCGAGCACATTCGGTAGATTTCAAATACGCTTCGAGCAGCAAACGAGCCCAGCCCCTTTTGACATGATGTATTGCGTCACAGTCTCTGATTGCGTCTACAGAACCTCCGCTTGGTGGTTGTCCAAGCTGCAAAATCTTAACAAGAATGTTGCTGAGCGGAATAAGTTGACAAGTGCTCGCCTGAATAACTCGATTCTTGCCCGCACAACAGAGAGCCAGAATGTTCAGAGAGGCAGCATGGTAGTTTGCAAGGCTGAAATATGCTTGTTTATAATCTTGATCCTGCAACAGCTGAAAAGCGGTTTTACCGTACCTGGGATCGTCTCGTGGCAAGAAAGGCGAGTTGGTGTAGTCTAAGTTAAGGTCCAACAACAAATCCTTGTCTTGCAGAAGCAGCCGGAAAATTTTCGCCTGGAACGGCTTGACAACAGGAACCCAGACCCCTTTGATTTCACAGAAAACTTGGAGAAAATTCAGCCAGCGACTTCTTCTCCCATATGTTTTGACTGCGGTGACCATTTCTTCACAGATGCTATTTTGGACATGCAACCAAAGGCCAGTCCGATCCCGAAGGATCTCAACGACGGTGTCGACCACATTCAGCTTTTCAATGCCAACGTGCTGCTGTATACTGGTGAAAAGAGGAATGCACGCCTGTTGTGCCTTTGCAAACCCACGAACAAGTTCCCGTAACACATCGTACGCTCGCTGTAATAGATCACGCAATCTGGGATCTTTTGCTGTGTCCATTGCCTGCCGCCCGTGGTTCCGACGAGATGTGTCGCGCTCAAGCGGTAGGCCGAAGATAAAAGTGTCTAGTATGATCCTGTGCAACCCAAGATTAAACATAATTTCACGGTTATTCATCTGTACGTGCTGCCCGTTCTCTTTTCCGAGGATCTCAACCAGGCGCTCTAGATGACGTTGTGATTCCTCATATGCCGCAGCATTCTTTTGCGAGACAAGCTTGCGCAATTCATTTTGCCTGCTGATAATCGATTTTGTTTCTTGAAAGACCGCAGCGGCTTGATCTGACACGAGGAACTGGATAGAATTGAAAGTATTCACATTTCTGGAGCGCTGGGACCTGTTTCATTCACGCGCGCATCCGATTAGAGCAGGTCACACGATGCGAGCAGAGTAGAATCGCACAGAATCTCATGAGCCCGCGCAACATTGACAACAGAAGCATGCGCACAGATTCTCTCATGCGTACATGTTTCGCAGGATCGAAGAGATGGCCTGGCGGTTGATCTCGGCGTCCTTGCTCTGGCACAACTTTTGCATGGTCCTAATCCATACGTCTTCATCGTATCTGCCCGTGCAGTAGGTGTCCGTCTTGATGGTGTCGCTCAAAATGGTGCGATTGAACAGATCTACCTCGAGTTTTTCGACGGCACCATCGCAGGGCTGAAAGAATGCTTGCAGCCTTTTTGCATCGTAATCTCCACGCGTGCTGGAGAAAGCCGCAGCGCTGTGCCCCATGAGCGCTGACCAATCTGATTTTTTCTCCAGCTGATTGAACATCTTCTCGTATGCGTTTGTGACAATGGAAATCCGTTTGTTTGTCCGAAACTCGGAAAGAGATTGTAAAAAAGCAAGAACCTTGCGTCTAAGCTTGACAAGGCCTTCGTTTGAATTACTGCTACTGAGCGGAGTAGCATCCTCCGTGAGCAGCTCAAACATAGTGTCGAAGAGCACTTTGATGTTCGAATAGTCGGCAGCAGGATCGCACGTTTCAGTGTCAACCCAAAAGCCAAAGTCTATCATCTGATGCGCCAAGGACACCACAGACGAGAGAAACTCAATCTTGTCCTTAGTGAGGGAAGCAATCTTGCCGTGCACTTTTTGCAAAAGGACCGGCACAAGGTCCATCACCATCGCATATCCATCGGTGCATGTTGGGATGTCTAGCGAGTCGAGGGCCTGATGATCTATTCTCGCAAGGACTTGCGGTGGCGGAGGATTCACTTTGATTTCCGACCAGACTCTGGTGAAGTGGATTACAGTCTTTTGGCTCTGAGGATATCTATCAACATACAGTCGCAGCATGAGCTTTGTATACTGTGCGCGAATCCAACCAGGCAACGTTTCCTCCTGCATGAAGTTGAGAATCTCAGCATAGCCCAACGCAAGTTCGGCCTTTTGAAGGAGCATTTTCAGAGCTTTCTGATTACGACCAAGGGTCAGCAGACTGTACAGCTCTTGACATCTCGCGAAGTATCTAATGTCCTTCTGCTTAGGTGTCAAAGAAAAGTACTCATCGGTCATAATGCTGTGAAACTCCGAATCTTGAATATCGTTTAGACAATGCCAGGACATCTGTCCTCCAGCTTCTGTTGAGCCCGGGCTTCCCGAAACGTGGATAAATAATTCGACTTTCGAGTTGGTTTTTTGCAAGCGGCAGATAGGAAGAAGATTCATGTTTGCCTTCAGTAGGCAATCGCAAATGAGATTTTGATTGACTGAGATAGGCAGGCCCTCACACGAGCTCAACGAGGACAACAGGCTAACGAGCTGAGCCGCTCTTGCCTGTTCTAGCAGCCCAAATATTTCCGGAATCAGGTTAGATTCAGGAACTTGTAGCAGTAGAGAGCGACGTCCATTGAACATTTCAGACAAGCAAGTTGCAACTTGTCCTCCTTGTTGCTTTTGCAGTTGGAATCTTATTAGCGCAAGGTGCCTAGGATACAAAAAGAGTCAGGGAAGGCAATAGCATGAAGAGCAAACAAACATAGGGGAGTCTCAAGTCGCGTCCACTGCACATGAGCAGACAATCGTCTCACGCAGACTGCAACAGGCATGGAGGCTGAGACGCTCGCAAAGCATGGAGACGATGTTACCCAAAGAGCGCACTGGAATTGCGGTGATTTGATCGGACCAGTTGTTTCAGAAGCCGATACATCAAATTCATTGTCTTCCGAAGCTCAAAGAAGCGCTCATCCTTCAACAGCCAGTTCGGAGAAACACCTCGCCGAAACGGATCTTCCAGCAGATGCATCACTAAGGGAATGACGCCTAGTTCCCGGAACACCTTCTGCACATACCGGTTTGGAACTCCATCTTTCGCGAGAGGTTTGTCTCGGGTCAGAGGATCATGATCAATTGAACAGCTGAGTACCATCATTTCCAAGGCCTTCATTATTTCATCGTGGGAATGCATCACTGCATTCAGCACCCGCTGCGTTGGTTCTGGCAGTTTGGCAGGCCCAATTCCTTCGTGCCCGCTTGGAATCTGATCAGGGTGAACCTCGGGAATGCTTTGCAACGTGCTTTCCCAGATCTGCAATACACGCACACTACGCCTTAGCCTAATGAGGGGCGTGATTTCCCTGTCTGACAATCGAAGCACCATTATCGCATGAGCATCGGGCTGCATATCGCAGCGCAAAAATTGGGCCTTTTTGTGTCGTGTGCTCCGATAGTCTCCTCCTGCACACAGGTACTTCCCGTCCTTGCTTGTGATGAAAACTGGGTGTGATGTTGAAATTTCCTCGGGATCAGCATCTCTCCAAAAGTGTTGAAAGGTAAAAAGCGTACGCTCATCGCGCAAATCGCGTGTGCATGCGAGCTCATCTGCCTTGCGCATGAGGTAAAGGTTGCTAGGGATATGCTTGATGCGGTAAAATTTGCTGCCGTCCGCTGCGATCTTGTCGCCAGCCAAATTGATACACTCGCTTTCCACCTTCCAAACCCAGTGGATTTTTTTGCGCGAACTGCTGTCCAGGCGTTGACTCTCATAAAAGCCAGGTGGAGGCGCTGTTTCCAAATAGAAAGGATTCCATTTATAGGTGGCATCTGTAACATCACCATGTGATCCAAACGGGTCGAACTCAAGAAATGCTTCGTTCTGTTTGTGGTAAAAGCAAATGACATCTTCACCTTTTAGCAACGTGCTCGCGTCCTTGTTTTTCAGCTCGAAACGTTGGTAGAGAAGCACCCTGAAACACGTTTGATTTGCTCCATCCACTTGAGAAGCATTGATCTCAGCGATTCCATTGATAAAGGTATCGTGCAGCGCTAATTTACGATCGATCACTGTGCGTTCCTGTCGCTCTTCCTGACTCATGTGCAAATGGTATCTTGATCCGTCCATAGGTGCAACTGTGTGCAATGCAATAAAGTCGCCACTCGTCACCGGGCTACCTTCAGCCATGACTTTGATCGCAGGCATAATTCGAAAGATTGACCGCTCGTTGGCCTCATCGGCAAGCTCAACCTGTAGGCACGCTGGTTCGGATGTAGATGGCAGTTTGGTAATTCCCAGCATCAATCCAGAGGCTTCGTGCTCGAGTATGACACTGCTTCCATATCGCAGTTCTGACCCTAGCTGTCTCTTCAAGTCACTTTCGTTTCCTTCCCTCTCCTCCTCTTCCATTTTGAGGACTAGGAGCAGATTCTCCACTACTTGCTTCGTCTCCCTGCGTTTGAGCCCGTGCGTTGAACAAAAACTTGCGGCAAGTGTCGAAAGGTCATCAAGCTGGCTTGGGATCGAAGGCCGGGGCACGTCGCTCCTGCCTTCGTTCCATTTACCTTCCTTTAAATGTTTGCGCAGCTTCTTCTTCTCCACGAACTGCCGAGGAGGCAGCAAACGCCACTGGCAGTCACGCAAATTAGGAGGTACCGCCACGTCCTCTTCGAGCACTTCAACCCAGGCCCGTCCATATCGAGTTCCGGCAACGAGAGCATTGAGACCATTCGGGATGATGGATATTGAATCGCCGTAGCGGAGCCTGCCGTGTTTGGCATTGGGATCAAAACCAGTCAACACTGCTGAGTTTGCGTCGATGCGCATGTTTTCAATGGTCTCATCCTTGCGCTTGGCTTCCATCTGTACTGGGCTCTTGCGTACTTGGTGCTCTAGCGGAGTAGAGGGCACCTCCACGGCGCGAGCTGACTCTTGGAGGGGATGCATGACGCTGTGCCGTGCCCCATCCTGAGTGCTGTTGCTTGCTGCGTCTACGCGATTGCTGGCTGAAGCAAGCGGCGATGGCGGAAGGGGAATGGGCGCATGCGAGGCCTCTTGATTTCCGTCTCCGATCCAATCTCTGATGATTACCGAAGATACGTCAGCATGCGGCAAGAGAACGGGGCACATCTGCGACGCGCTCAAAAATGACTTACAGCAGAGGCGATTTGGCCCACGAAAGTCCTTGCGCTTCGCCCTCCTCTGCCAAGCTCACACGTCAGGCGAGACGCCGGGTTCGAACCAGGCTCGCAGGCAAAGAAAACAGCGAGGTGGGAAGACTCACCAGGGCGCGGCGGGGGCGTTAGGTACGGATCGACAACGGGCATGGCGTGTACAGACGTTTGCTGCGCAGGCGGGAGGCCACTCACAAAGTCCAACGGCGCTCTGAGAGCGTTTGACACCGCACGCCCGATACCTGACCGGGGCCAGTCACCGTTCTCGCCTGCAGGGATGGCCAAGCACAGGCACAGAGTTGAGCTCACGCGTCAGCCCCCCCTCAGGCAAGCAACCCGCGGCACAGACCGTGTGCCGGGCGCAATTGAGGCGGACACAGTATCGGGTGACGAGGCGCGCGCGTCGGGAGCGAGCACGGCGCGTGACAGCATGCACGCACCGTTTTCCGGCAAGTCGAGAGTCGCAAAGCCCACTGGTTTGGAGGGCGGTGTCGCTCCCCTCTCCCGCCCGGAAGGCGCCGGCGTCATGAAGCGGGCCGGCGAGAGCCTGCCGTGTGGCGCCGGCTCCCATCCTTGCCCGCGCGCATCATCCGATCGCGGCAGGGTAGACAGGGCCCCGTCGGCCCGCAAAGCGTCGGCGTTCAAAAAGCCCAGACTCCCGGTCACAGCACCGCTGCTACCTGCCGGGGCGGCAGACGCAGCGGGCGAGACATGGACACGCCGGCGGCGATCGTCCGCGCCCCCGATCATGATCACTGCGGGACGCTCGCAGTCATCGTTGTCACGCCGCGTGTTGCCGTCCGCGCGCACGCGCGCAACACTTCTCCTTCCCCCTCCCCAGTTCTCGTTCGCCGCGGAGGAGGCCGTGTGGCGATGCTCGGGGCGAGGTTTGTGTACCAGTAGTCACAATAGCAATTCTGGTACCACGACGGAGTACACCCCTGGTACCGGACCGGATTCTGGTACCAGCGGCCCTTGTCAACTTAGTAGTAAGTACCTGCCTGTCTTCCGGGTCTTCAGCGCTTTATTAAAAAAAAAGTAGTTACTCCCCATGATGACGAGATGCGTCCCCTCGGATATGTATCTGAGAACCTGAAAATCTGAGCAGTGCATCTCGGTGAAATCGCTGGAGCCGAGGATAGGCACGACTTCCGCCCCAACGCCCGCAGCAACCATGGCCCGCTTGTTCACACGGGCGGCGCTCGCAGTCGCCCTGCTGTCCGCCGTGCCCGCGGACGCTTTCTTCCCGGGCGGCGCGATGGTCGCCCGGCGGCCCGCGCTCCGGCACCTGTCGGGAGTGTGCCCGCGCCGCGCCGCGCCGGCGGCTGCCCGCATGTCCTCCGCCGGGGACGATCGTCCCGGCGCTGCAGAGCAGGAGGCGGCCATCAAGGCAGCCAAGGAGGCAGCCCGTTTGAAGGCCAAGTCTGGCGGCGCCTCGAGCGCGGGCATCAAGCGCCTCGGCACCGTTCGCGTGCCGGGCCAGTCTGTCATGCGGGCCATGCAACCGGCGGGCCCCAACGGCAGGCGCATCGGGACAGGTGTCTGCAGGCGTGCGCGCGATGCGGCACGGGCGTGTGCACTGCTTCTGTGTTCGTGTCGCTCCTCGGACGACCTCGGGGCCGTGCCAGGACAAGGCGCACACGCTAGCGTGACGCGCAGCTGCGCCGCCCCCTGCTGTGGCAGTGAGGGTCCCGGGTACCATGGCGCCGCTAAATAACATCGTGTCGGCCGCCACGCTGCGGTACGAGGAGGCGGCGAAAAAGCTTGCCGCAGAGGCCTCCGCGATCATCCAGGAGAGCCTCCAGTATGGCCCTCAGATTCTGGCGCTGTCGTCGAAGATCGACGCGCTCAAGCCCAAGATCGAGCCGTATGCGTGGGCCCCTGACTGGGTACCCGTCTCGGAGGAACTGGAGTTGGCCCGCAGGGAAAATTCCGCTGCGCAGGTCGCGTGCACACTTGTTCACGCGTGCACGCTCAATTGAGGTGCCATAGAAGCTGCTCCCCCGCTGCCGGGCGCCGTCTCCGCCGCGCCCCGGATGTATGCGTGTTGACGCATGCTTGCGCCTCGGCGCGGCTCATTTGACAGGCGAAGCTGGAGGAGTTAGTGGAGAAGCGAAGGGCTCTTGCCATTCAGCTGGACGAGATCAGGGAGGCCACCGACACTGCTATCAAGCACGCGAAGGAATCAGGCGTCGTCCTGACGGGCCTCTGAAGTGTACCGTGACTGACATGCCATCTCCCGTTGTGTTTGAAAGTGCCCACACCTCGAAACATTTGAATCTCGTCGAGTGCAGCAAACGGCGCTTCACCTCCGCTTGCTGTGCCACTCTGTCTCTCTCGCGCGCGCTGTTACTTTCCACACAGCGGGCGTCGGAAAGCAACGGCCGCTGTGACCACTGACGGCGCATGTGCCAGCGATTTCTGAGAGGAAGATTGTATTGCGAATCGGATGCCACTGCCTAAGGCCCGTGACAGTCAAAAAGTAAACCATTGAGACACAGACTTGCCCTAAATGTCAAGATCGTCGTCCGGATCTTCCTCTTCCTCTTCCTCTTCCTCTTCCTCCTCTTCGTCGTCCTCTTCCTGAAAAGAATGCAGCATTATGCACCGTGAGACGCGAGTGTAAAGCAAATCCTCATACGCAGCCTTCACAATAAACCAGAAAACGCAGACTAGCAACACCGGCGCTGGACCAAAGTCAACACGCGACACAAAGCTACCCCCCCAACCACACTGCAAAACAAACCACGCGGGCAAACTGATGCCACATTGCCAGGCAGGACATGCGTAGGGGAAGGAGGAGCTGGCGATGGTGCCAAGACTTACATCCTGGAGAACACCTTCTAAGTCATCCTCCACATCGCCAGCTGTCTTGCCTCGGTCTTGAGCCGGGCCCTCGGCCGAATGCAAATGCCGTTGGAACGGCAGCAACACCGCATCTCGCGCTGAGGACCGCGCGCGAGAGAGAGAGACAGAGGGAGGGGGGGGGGGGGGGAAAACAAGGGGGGGGGGGGGGGGGGAGTTGGGGGGGGGAAGACCCCGCCACCCA
>Ga0115006_10002308_pt1 | contig 12476 bp, 18 predicted proteins | sample ArcOceMetagenome_3_FD_88943 | JGI IMG/M metagenome (GOLD analysis project Ga0115006, IMG submission 88943) | Marine eukaryotic phytoplankton communities from Arctic Ocean - Arctic Ocean- Svalbard ARC20M Metagenome | ecosystem: Environmental > Aquatic > Marine > Oceanic | place: Arctic Ocean...
GGGAGAGAGAAGGAAAGGAGGAATTTGCTAAAGAACATGAGCAGGGAACTCATTGAAACTCACAGAACGGGAATGACCAAAGTGAGATTAGACTACGGTGCGCAGAACTTGCATACCCTACATATCTAACAACCCTTTCCGCGCTCGCTTCTTCGCAGCTTCTCGCAATGGTAAAGGTGGAGATGAAGATCGTTAACAAGGCCGATCAGAACAGGGACTACCTCGAGGAGTACCTCGCGTGCCTTGAGGAACTCGTGGCTAGGAAGATGGAGGTCTACGGAAAGGTCAATCAGAAACTCATTGAATGGAAGGGGGTCAGGAAGGAGATGACAACTAACGTGGGGGAAAAGAGTAGAAGCAAGCTGGGGAGGGTAGACTCGGAATTCCTGGCGGAAATGGACGGGGAAGAGGATTACGACCTGTTAGGGTAAACCTTTGATCCATTTTTATGAAGAATGATATTTTTCTTTTTACTCAGGCTCGTCGCTGCTGTCTTGACGGGTCGACGACTCACTACCAAGCCTCCTCCGCATTGTGCCAGGGCTCGAGCTCGGACTGTTGAGTGTTGTTGCGTCGAGGGAGTCCTTGAAAGTCAAGCCTTTATCCCTAGAATCAAAGGAATTTTCGACGCTGTCTTCGTTTTCGGACGCTCCTGCCCCTATAGGGGTTATCCCATCGGGTTTCGCGAAGAAGCCACTTAGTCGTCCCCTCTTGGCCTTTTCCTCGGCCATAGTCTTTTTCTTTCTTGCAAAAGCTCTGAAATTCGAGTCGGGTATATACAGTATAGGGATCTTGTCCACTGTGTTCGTGAACCACGAAGGCTTGGTCTCTGTCCATCTATTCCAATTGACTTCGACCTAGCTCTGAACTTCGCCTTCAAAGCTCCGCCAGTGCTTGATATTCTTGCGGAAAATGATGCTCTTCAACGCATCGTCATAGTTTTCGTGGAAAAATTGGACTGTCAGGTTCTTGCCTCTCCGCAACGTAATAAAGGAAGCGAGATGGCTTCGCTCAATAAGAAGGATGAATGCGGACCACAAGAGGCAGGCGAAAGGGATGATCACAATTACCGAGTTCCACACAAGGTTTACCTTCTCTGCATCTTCCCCTGAGTTTTGTCGCTCAAAGACGCTTGCTGAGATAAGTAGGCTCGCCAGCGTCAGCAAAAGACCGAAAGACCAGTAGAATCCTCCGAGCTCGTTTGGCTGGCGTAATTGGACGATCGAGGTGTAGTCATTCACAAGTTTATTGACCGCTCGCACGAGGAAGCTGGTGAAAAGGTCCTTAGCCCCGTGCAAAGGTAAATGGTAGAAGAAATCTCCTCTCAGAATTTTCACCAACAGGTAGAGCCCAAGGTCAACAAAGAGGAACGCGTAGGCAAAGTTCTTGTCGACAAGCGCAAGTAGCAGAATACTCGTGCACCTAGCGACAATCGTAGTGGCAGAAGCGAAAACCATGATTATGAAAATTATTGTTCTCTTCTTCGCATTTGCCGGGATGTAACCATAGAACGAGGGGTCTCTCTCCCTCCCCCACGGGTCCGTTTCAAAGTCGTAGCTGATAGTAGCACCGGTAACGCCTGTGGTCATCGCAGATATGGCAAGGCTGATCCATGCGATGCTACCAACGTTTCTGAAGTCTCCGGTGGAAAAATTGCAAGCAGTTGAATGAAAACCCCTGGAATCGACTCAGCGAATAACTCTGCCATCTTGTTTATGGTCATCTCCATCATCGAGTCGAGCAGCTCACCTTTCTGCGCAGATTTTCCGGATGCAACCCTTTTCGCGTCAGCGGCAGCCTTGAGACCGAGGATTACAGGTGCAGCTTCAAACAGCATGACTTTGAAGCTTTTCTTGTGGGCATTTTGAATAACCACCGTTAATAATTGAAGGGCAAAGGTCAAAGCAACCATCCCTACGGTGAGTTGGAAGAAATAGTACCTTTCCTCAGAGTAGTATGTATACGCCATGATGAGGTCTATTCCAAGGTCTGCTATGCTCATCATCGCTCCAATGAAACCCTCATCTTGACTACCCGTCCAACCTGGCCCTCTAAGACCAACCCGACGGCATCCATTATGGGGCGGAACCAGATATACTCTGAATCTATCTGCTGAAGCGCTAGAAACTGAAGAATCCACTCGTCTACCTCTGCTGAGGCTGTCAGTGTCGTGGCAAGGGAAAGCGCTAAGCTTTGTCCGAGGAGATTTCCGTCTTCTAGAGATAGGCACTCCGCCTTGTGTTTTTGGACCGTCACTGTCGAAAGCTTGTTCTTGATCACAACGATGAGCATAGGTTCAACGAACGGGTATTTTTTTGTAAGTCCAGCTAAGGGCTGGAAGACTGAAATGATTCGCTTCTATCCTTGCCTCCTTTGACTTGTCACCGTGGTTTTTCAAAAAAATCATAATGGAGGAGCCTAAAGTTTTGCCGTCCTGTTTCGTTATGTTGTCTTTTAGATCGTCAAGGAAATATGTTGTCGCCGCAGCTCCTTGCATGGTCGTATTCAAGATTATATCTCTTGTACTGGCGCTTGAGGTGCCCAACTCAACCTCGGCCGTGACGACTATTTCGATACGGGTCTCCTGTGTACCAAGTCTCGTAAAGCGGATCGCAGATGTTTCTATGCTGACTGCTCCATTGTTTAAACGTCTTTCCACGGTGCTAAGGTGCTGTTCCGGCGTCTGGAGAATGATAATAGTATCTTCGTCAAGAAGAAGCAATTGCATATTTGAAGTTGTGATGCGATTGGAATGGCTTCTACCGTGTTTGGAATCGACCTTTTGCCTCTTACGTACCAGTTGCGTCCAGCCCTCTCCCTTCAAGACCTTCCGTTCAAGATTGCCAGAGTAATGCACATTCTCTCTCGAAAAGAAATCCCAGAAGTAAGCAACGGTATCTTCGAGATTGGTCCGTGCTATGGTTTTGCTATTCGCCCAACCCTTTCCAAATCTTCCAATTTTGTGCCGTATGTCAGCGAAAGACTGGCCTCCTTTGAACATTGTGCTTCCTTGAGGGACTTCAAATCAGTCGTTAAAGTTTGAGTCGGAGAATGACTTTTCCTGTCTGATCTTCGCGATAATTTCGAGTCGTCGGGCACGGTCAATCTGTCTGCTCTGGTCTAGATCAACTCTGAGGTCACTGAGGAAGCTCAAGAAGTTCACAGAGAGGAAATTCATAGCGGCTGCAGGGATATTGCCGCTCAAATCTACCCTAGCAACGAAGGCGAGTCTGGTCTGAGGAATCCCGTTACGGCTTGGAAGTTTTTTTTTGTGGAATACCGTCTTCGACGAGGCTAACAATTGACCCTTGGTTGACGGGAATTCGATCTTTGACGTGGTAGTGAGTGATATTTCTCTCCAAGTGGTTTTTGGCCATGCTTCGCAAGGACAGTCCAGTCCAGTCATAAGCCAAAGCAGCCCCGGATCCACAGTCTAAGACGACTGCCTTAATGCCAGCAGTAAGTGAGTCGCCGTCTGTGTGCACGGATTGCATCATCACCTGAGGGTCGGGAGACTTAAGAGGTTTGTAGTTTTGATTGCTTCTGTACTTTTCGAAGAAAACCTTCCCCGAATCGAGAAGCTCGCGCTCTTATGCATCGTAGATATCATCGGCTGTCATAAATTTTTCGGTAAAGGTATCCTTGGTAGACTTATCAACCTCATCATCGCGGTTGAAAGTGGCAATCATCTCTTCGACGACACCAATTGGTTTAGGTATCATGGAGTTCATAACAGAGATCGGAATGGACCCCCTGTAACAACATTCTGAATCATTGTAATTTCCGCCTGATTTGAAACACCTTCGGTCATACTCTCGATGTCTCTCGCCGAAAAGAGTATGTGAGATTTTCCTCTCACAGGGTTTCCCATGCTTGATCCATAGTCAACGTCGCGCTCGAATGGAACGCCTCCAACGAACACTTGGCCGCCGTCCTCTACTTTGAGTTCTTGGCGGATCAAGAACTCTCTTTTCTTGAACGGAAAAGGTAACTTCTTAACGGTTGCGAGGTGCTTTTCGTTCCACAATCTTCCCGTACCTTCCGTCATCAGTTCGAGTCGAGAAAGGTCGCCATCCTCAAGGGCATGGCGTTTTCTCTGATAACTGCAGTACTCGAAGTACCAAGCTGAAGCGACTTGTGCCGAGCAATCAACGATTGCAATAGCTTTCCCGAAAGCCGACCCCGATTTTGCTTCCGGGAATTTTAGGGAAGTTTTGATGGTGGGTGTGGCCGGGCTAACTTTCCACCCATGTCCGATGTGTGCAGTGTCAAACATGGCGGACAGTTTTGACGACGCCTCAACACTTTGGATTCTCATGACCCTACAGACTAGCATTTTAAGCGACGATTTCGTGATATTTTTTGTGATTCGAGGCCAACACTACGTGTTCCATTGGGTTTCGAACGTAAATATGGTGCAAGAGAATGCTCCTTGGTCAGCGCGCTGCGTGGCAACTTTAACCGAATTTAAAAACTTTGTTGGCTTTGAAAATTCATAGTTGCAATTAAAACATGGATTTTTCTACAAAGTACAACACATACAACACGACACACAACACAACATCGTTTCCCTATTCCATCTTCCTGTCTATCATTCGTGTGAGTTTGTAAACGTCCTTCCTGACCAGGCCTTCAAAATCTGCTTCAGTGATGCCTCGCGAAGGGGTCCTGTCTTGCCATGGGGTCCCCCCCCTCCCGTTCACAAGCCCTTTCTTTTGTACGTGTGCGAGTGGCCGTTGCATGCCGGAGAAGCCTACGAATAGCGAACCTTTGACGATTCTCTTTTCGTCTTGCTTCGTCCTTGGCCTCTCCAACTCCTCCCTCAGCTTCTCTTCCTCCCTTTCCCTTGTCTCGCCCTCCCCCTCTGATAACATCCAGCTCTCAGCCGCAAGGAGCCCTTGTTGGCCTTCCCACGATGAGGCATCCTCTTCTTTGATTGACGCCGGGATGGGCGGTAGAAATAGAGGAGAGCTGACACTTACTTTCATTAATTCTTTAACACCTTCCGTTGCCCCCTTGCCATTTCCCTTCTGAAGTTCCTTCGGCGGCTTGTACTTGAATATCGTTGAATGTCTCTTCTTCGATTTGAACTGGTTTATGGTGATCCGTCGGCGTTTCTCGTAGTAACCTCCCCTCTGACCTCCGACCTCTTTGGGCAGGCTCAAATTTCCCCCTCCCATGCCATTTGTGACAGAAAACTCTCCAGACGGGGTTGCGAAGATGGGATTCGAGGTCTCGAAGTTGTAATAGTAGAGTTTCTCACCGCCCGTTGCGTCCTGGTTGAAAAAGGGCAGAATGCTGACTCTGAACTTATCCGAATCTGCGATGAGCGAAGCGAAGAGCGGGGTGAGGACCGAAGTGACAAGTAGTGGGGATAAGCTCGTCGTAAATAACAGTATTAGGCAGCTTCACCTCACCTGACAAAAATTCGGTTGTCGCCCTAGCATTTTCCGTAAGTTTTCTCCAAAATTCGTCGCTCGGGTGTTCCTTTTGGGTGTGTATGTTGTTCGCGTCGAGATCCCTGGCGTACATTAACCTCGCACCCTGCTCCTCCTTTGGGGTAAAGCTTATACCCCCTTGGTCCGAAATGCTGAAGTCGATTGTTTTTACATTGACTCTCTCTCCACCTTCTTCCCCTTCCTCCTCCTCTTCTACGACGTACCAGAAAGGGGGCAGTGGGGCGAGCACCGCAAGCATCGCCACGCACATCAGATGCGGCTCCTCGCTGGGTTTTATCCCAAAGAACAGGGCCATCTGCACGACCTGGGCAGGAGTTAGGCCTTCAACAGATCCCTCGTTGGAGTTTATTTCGTCCATTATCATACCCATAGCGTCGCTAACGAAAGTATCCCCGTCTCCATACCTAGTCTTGTAAAAAACTAAGCATTCCTCGTCCGGCGGAAGCTCGGAGTATACCAGCTTACTGCAATGAACGAAGCGATGCAAAAGGAAAGTTAGCATAGGAGGGGCGCATCGACGACCACGTGCCACCTATCTCTCAAAAAACTTTAGCTCGTCACTGCGCTCCTCACCCTCACCTCGCCTCGGTAATCTCCTTGTTGTGTTCCATCAGCCTAGCCTGCGCAACGTGCGCGGCTTGCTTCATTATTGCCTTGTCCATTGCCATGGTTTGCCTTCTAGTCAACCTCTGGTTCAGTTTAATCTTCTTCTTCCTCTCCATTGCCTTTTCGTGACGAACCTGAACCCCCTCTGCACGGGGATTCCTGTACGTTGAAATATTTTTGCTCGCTGAGTAGTAGTGATTCTTGCCCTCGGGTGTTATATACCTTACGAACCCGTCAGGAAGATCCTCTAACAACGTTGTTTTCAAAAAATCCTTCATCTTCCCATTCTGCTGAACGTCCTTCCATGAGATATTTGAGTCAGATGCTAGTTCCTTAATCATGGCTTCCGTGCACACGGGCTGCGACAGAAGATTCTTCAATTTCGTTCCGCCCTCCTCCTCGGCCTCTTCAGCCTTCTCAGGAACATCCTCTTCTTCAACCTTTTCGGGCTCCTCCTCCTCGACGTCGTCGGTCCCTCCGTCGGTGAAGGTCGTGATTCGCTCAAAAAAATCGTAGAAATAAGCCCTCCCAGTCTTATCCTTCACAAACATGTTCCAGTCCGCCTCCACAACAACCCTACTCTCGTCACTCACAGCGTCGTCCTCCCTTGCCGCCTTGAGGACACTTTTCCAAAATTTGAAAGCGGGAAGCTCGCTAACGAACAGCTTCTCATTCTCCCACGTTTCCAATCGGTACTGCCTGAGCAAACCCTTCTTCTTGTCTTCCTTGTCCTCCCCCCTTGACCAACCCTCCGGAATTCCACACACCACGCACATCCTCGCCATCCACATGTATCTCTTCTCGGAAATTTTATTCGGGTTGATGCCGAGCTTCTGGTATGCGTAAATCACCTCCATTGGATCCACTGTGTAATAACCCTCCACGCTGCTGTCACGTTTCACGTCCTCAACATCCGGACTACCGAAGGCCTTCTTCAAATCAAGCATAACCATCTCGTTGGCTTGTTTTATCGCCCTTTTGCCCGCCTTCTTCTGCTTCGCTGCCCGCTCCTCGGGGCTCAAAGGATTCAGGGCCTCGAGCCTTTCCCTTTCCATCTTCTCATCATGTGCTATCATGTCCTGAACATCATCCCGCACCCTTGGTACATGCGGGTGTTCCCGAGATGCATCTCCTGTTTCTTTATTGTGGTAGTAAGCGTTGTTCTCAGGGTCCAGAACCATGACAACCTCGGCTGGTAAAGGATCGTGAATAGCACTATTTATGAAGGGCATATACTTTTCGTCGAAGAGCGGGTCGATCTGGCAGTCAACGGCGAAGAGTCGCATATCTTCTTTGTTTGGGTGCCGCGAAAGTGTCGCCATGGACGACAAATAATCAAGCCGTTTAGTTTGCTCTGGCCAATTCTAATTTATTTCAGTTTTTTTAGTGGTCAACCTTCGATTAGGAGCACATGATAGCTGATCCGCGTTCCCCGCTTGTTGAATCATTAATCGACGAGAACTTGGAGCCGACTAATACGACCCCAGTGAAATCCAAACCCGCAACAACCCCACTGTCCGCCAAGGGCTTCACACCTTTAACCAGGGTCAGCAAGAATACAAGCTCCTACGTTAAGAGCAGCTTGGTGGTGTCGAGTTTGATAAATTGTGGCCCTGACAAGACAACCGATTGGCAGATTGCAATCCAACAGGCAAAGGCGTACAAGAAGTTTCGAGCTTTGCAACGACAGGAGGAAGCCAGCAAGAGCGAAATTTTAACGCCGAACACAAAGGAGAAGAAGGATACTGAGGCCCAGGAGGCTTACAGGAAGTGGAAGAAGGAGAGGGAGAGTGAAACCTTGAGAAATCACATCAAGGAGAAGAAGGAGAAGCGAGCAAAGGCGGCGGTAGCGATTACCAAGGCCGTCAAGAAAGCCATGACACCGTCGCCTACAAAGGTTGTCCCGGAGACCAAGGCAATTGAGACGCTTCTCAGCCCTATAGCTCCCGCTGAGCCCCAAAGCGAGAATTTCCACAAGAGCGCAGACACAAGTTTCACAACTTCCATGAGCACCAACTTTTTGAACAATGTCCTCGGCAATGCTGAAGGCAGCCCCGAGATCAATGCCAGTGTTGGTGAAGTCGGGCAAGAAGCATTATTGTACGATAATGATGAGGAATCAGGTGCCGAGGACGATGCCCTTTCACCTGATGTTCTTGAGCAGTCGTCCAACATGATGAAGTCGATTACCGATGATAATGCGCCCAAGGGCTGGCCCGTTGCCCTCGACGATGGCCTTACAGAGGGTGGACTTCCTGAACTTTCAGACAACGATGAGGAACTATTGAACGATGTGCGATCCAACGGTATCAGGGTCAGGGTCATCACTTGGAACCAACAGGCCAAGGACCCTCCGAGCGCTGAGGAGCTCGGCAAACAGCTCTTCAGAAATAATAAGTTCCACCTCGTTGTAATTGGAACGGAGGAGTGCGAGAACTCCATTGCCAAGAGCATCCTGGTGCAAAGTAAGAAGAATTGGGAAGCTCTCGTTCACACTGCATGTGGACAAAGGTATGTTAAGCTTCGCTCCCACACACTCCAAGCGACACACATGATAATAATGCTCCACTCGGCCCTTCTGCCCTACATCTCCTCCCCCGCCTCCCTCGCAATTGCCACAGGCCTTTCCTTGCCGGATGGTCAGCACATGGGCAACAAAGGAGGCGTGGGGATATCGTTCAGGGTTGGTGGAACGAGCTTCTGCTTCGTCAACGCTCACTTGGCTGCGCATCAGAAGGCTTTCGAGAAAAGAACGGCGGAATTCGCCAAGATTTGTCAGGAGATTGCAACCAAAATGGGATCTGCTGGAGTGGATCAGGGGGGCGACTTGAATCCACTTTGCAAGGCGTTTGATCATGTTTTCTGGGCAGGGGATATGAACTACCGTATCAATGGTACAAGGTCGGTGGTTGATGCCCTGCTTGAGAAAGAAATGCACGAGGTCCTCGTCAACAACGATCAACTTTCGCTGGCGATGAAAACGTCCTCGGCGTTCTCTGGTTTCAATGAGGGGCCTTTGAATTTCAAGCCCACTTACAAGTTTGACAAGGGATCCGACGTGTACGATACCTCGAAAAAGAAGCGCATTCCTTCGTGGACGGACAGAGTTTTATACTCTGGGTCCTCCCGGCTTGTAAATTACGCCTCTGCGACTGGAATCAAAACGTCAGATCACCGCCCGGTTTACGCCACCTTTAAGGTGACAGTTGACTTGGAGTGCGGACAGGGGGGAGGAAAGGGGGGACCGCTTCCAGGAAGCTTGGAAGGCGTGGGCGTGAGTCAGAGTCAGGTGTGCCTTATCTCTTAGGCGCAACGAGTGAGAAAAACGAGTCTTCGCATAATCATGGAATAACGTAAATAGATAAGCTGTGAGCTATGACATTCGTTTTGCAAAGAAAGCTCTCCAATATTAAACAAGTGAGAGCCTTGGTTCGGTGATTATTTCCTATCTCCTTCCCCCTTCCCCCTCCCCTGTCCAATTGGCGCCGATCTGCTCCTCCTCGCTTTCTCCTCGGCCCCCACCGCCCCCTCTCCATTGGTAATGAAGGGATGTAACAGGGCCTCGGAAGGCTTGATCCTCTCGGCCGGGTCATAGGCAAGCATCTTTCGCACCAAGTCGACAAAGATTGAGTAGTGAGATGGTGTGTGGCCCTCCTCGTTCATTCTCTGTCCTCTCGGCCCACCCGTGTCCGCCCCGACGATCTCAGCAAGACTCCTGCTCTCCATCTGCGCGTAGTGCCTACTGCTCCTTCCATTCCGCGACTGAGGGGGGGAGGACTTCATCTTGTACTCCTTGGTCCCCGATATCTGGTCAAAAAATTGGTTACGGGAGTTGGCTGGCGATTTTTCTATCATAGAGGTTGGGATCATGCCAAGGACTGCGAGAGGGATGAGAGCGAAGCAGTGGAGAGCCAAGGCAAGGGTCAGTATCGGTCAGGGAGACGTTGGCTGCTGGTCTCGCTCTCTTCGTTCGCCTCCCCCCCTTCATTCGCCTCCCCTCTGCCTCACCTTCAATTAACTTGCGCATTTGGTCAAATTGCTCGCTCCCAGCGAAAAGAGGCTCTCCAGTGTGCATCTCCACGAGTATGCACCCGAGACTCCAAATGTCAATCGCCACGCTGTAACTGATGCCCAACATGACCTCCGGAGAACGATAAAACCTGCTCTGAATGTACGAGTACATCTTTTTGTCGCTCTTGCAGCTACTCCCGAAGTCGATGACCTTGATGGCCGAGCGTCTTGGTGATCGCAGGAGGATGTTTTCGGGTTTGAGGTCGCAGTGTATGATGTTGACGCCGGGCTGGGAGAGGAAGTCTAGGGCTCGGAGAATCTGTTTTGCAAACTTCCGGATCAGGTTCAGGGAGACTCCCCTGAACTGTGTGTTCTTCAGAAGCTCGTAGAGGTTGAGGCTGAGCATCTCGAAGACGAGACACTGGTGGCCCCGGAAGAAGAAGTGATTGATAAGTCTCACAATGTTGTTCTCGTCCCCGCTGTCTTTTTCCTTGAGCTGCTCCAGGAGCTCGATCTCGGTCCTCGCCTGCAGCGTGAAGGGCTTCTTGCTCTTGATTATCTTGATCGCGACCTCCCTTCCCTCGGTGTTGTCCCAGGCCTTAACCACCTGTCCGAACGAACCCTGCGAAGCGATGAGCGAGTGGCGGTGAGGAGCGAGCGGCGGTGAGGAGCGAAGCGACGAGCAGAATGTTGTTAGTTATAGCGGTGGGCGGTACGCTGCTGTGTCTTCGCTCCAGCTTTTCTTCGCTCCAGCTTTCCTTCGCTCCAGCCTTCCTTCGCTCCTCGCTCTGCCTCACCTTGCCAATCTTTTCCTTTAATGTGTACCTTCCACCCTCGCCAAAGTCCTCGTTTTCTTTGACGATGTAGTCGTAGTTATCGTCGTCCCAGCGTCCGTGGAGGGAGGGGTCGGACTGCTTGGATGAGGCTTCCCGTTGTAACTTTTTCTTGGCCTTCTGCTCGTAGTACACCTTGTTGATGAATTTGTACGTGTCGATCAAGTCGATGGAGAGCTTCAGCAGCGGCCGGTCCTTGGACGGTCGCATTGCGGTCTGAACGTGCGCCTGAGCCAGTGGCATCGCGGCACTGCCGCTTGTGTTGGCTGTTGTAGTTGTGGAAATGGTAGAAGACGACTGATGCTGGGAGTGGTGCGGTCGCTTCGAATCCTCGGAGGAAGAGGGCCGCTTAGTACCACCATTATCCCCCATTTTTTCCTCCTCAACCTTACCCAAGCCTGATATTTTACTCATATTACCTTATAGTGACAGTCCTGGATAGAGGTAGGAGTTATGTAGGTTTATTTGATATACAATGAGAGATATAAGAAGGTATTGTAGTGTGTTGTCTTGATTATGATTGAAAAAATGAATTAGAGTAATTGGAACGTTTAAAGGAATCAAGGAAGTAGAGAAGTGTCAGAAGTCCTGGAAACGATAACAAAACCTATTCAAATTATGAAGAAAGAAAAACGACTTCGTATATTCCTACGTATATGGTGGGATTTTGATCGTATGATGAATCCAGAGGTAACAGTGGCGATCGATGAAAGAAGGAAATTAAAAACACTGATGAATGATGAGAATTTTGAATCAGTAAGTTCCGAAGAACGAAGGCAAAACTTCATTATTTGTCTGAAATTTTCACGCTTTCCTTCTTCTTCGTCCATCGATTTGTTGTTTGACACTGCGGAAGGAGTTGGGACTTATTGCGCGCCCCTGTGCGCATAAAATTGAGCTGTCGATTGACGTTTTTCGATATACAAGCTGTGTTTGTTTTCACATGTGGAGGTTGTGACTCACTTCTTCACTCCCCGTCCCTTTTACAGTCTCCCAATTTACAGTCTCCCTTCAATCCTCGTCCGAGTCTATTGGTCTGGTCCCTTGGTTCCTCTCGAAGGAGTCAATGCTCTTGTATATTTCGTCCCTGACCTTGAAATTTTCCTCCTCCTCCTTCCTCCTGTCCTCCCTAACCTTCCTTCTGCGTTTGATCTCCTTCACCCTTTGCTCCCTGTACCTCGACCATTCCCTGGAGAGCGCTATGCTGCTGAACCTCGTCTCAAGCACCGGCTGTCCCCTCGTAAAAACTTGCCTGTTGCTTTGCTCATCAAAGCTCACAGTGCTGTTCACATTTTCAAGGGAGCTCATCCAACGGGACGTCTGCTCCATTGGGGGTGGGCTGAGGCTGCGGACGTGTCCTGGGGAATATCTGGGCGAGGTGCGGCGGCGGGTGGAAGGGGGAGGTGCGGAGTTAAGCAACACGACAAGGGAGGGGAGTTAGAATTGACCGTAAGGAGATAAGGGAGGCAAGACGACAGCATATCTCTCAAAGTCTTGACCAAGACAAAATCTCCTGCGCTCCGCCCCTGCGCTCATCGCTCGTCATCCCCACCTCCCCCCCCCACCC
>Ga0115006_10002310_pt1 | contig 12476 bp, 9 predicted proteins | sample ArcOceMetagenome_3_FD_88943 | JGI IMG/M metagenome (GOLD analysis project Ga0115006, IMG submission 88943) | Marine eukaryotic phytoplankton communities from Arctic Ocean - Arctic Ocean- Svalbard ARC20M Metagenome | ecosystem: Environmental > Aquatic > Marine > Oceanic | place: Arctic Ocean...
TAGCTTCAAGAAGTCGCCTACCTACACGATCGCGGGTGGCGCAGTCACCTGCTTCCGCTCGGAGAAGACGGGCCTGACGGGCGTGCTGGTCGTGACCGACGAGCCGCTCTGCTCGCTGCACGTGGCCATCGCCACAGAGGCGGACACCAACGACTGGTCGCACAAGGACGACGGGCTGCCGCACACGCTGGAGCACGCCATCTTCATGGGCTCGGAGCTCTATCCGTACAAGGGCATCCTCGACAAGGTGGCCAACCGCTCGCTCGCCGACGGCACCAACGCGTGGACCGCGACCGACCACACATGCTACACGCTGACGACGGCGGGCCCGGAGGGCTGCCTGACGATGCTGCCGATCTACGCGGACCACATCCTGTACCCGACGCTCAACGACGCGTGCTTCACGACCGAGATCCACCACGTCACCAAGGAGGGCGAGGACAAGGGCGTCGTGTACTGCGAGATGCAGGGGCGCGAGAACAACGACTCGTCGCTCGTCGACCGCGCGGTGCTCGACCTGCTCTACCCGACGGGCGGCTACTCGGCGGAGACGGGCGGCAAGATGGCCAACCTGCGCGCGCTCACCAACGCGCAGGTGACGCGCTACCACGTCGAGAACTACCGCCCCGACAACATGGCCTTCATCGTCTCGGTAATAGGCCGCCCGCGCCTCTCGAGCGCTCAGACCCTCCTTGCCGCGTCTCTCGAGCGCCCAGACCCTCCACGAGCTTGGATGCTCAGCTCGAGCGCTCAGACTCTCCGCACCCTTGGATGCACCGCCTGCTCAGCCCATCTGCTGCCCACGCTGCGTTCGCGCGCCACCCTGCGCTGCGCAGGGCATGGTGGGCGAGGCCGACTTCGTGGCCGCCCTCGCCAAGGTCGAGGCGGCCGTCGCGGCCAAGGAGGCGCCGCCGCCGCGCGCGCGGCCGTGGTCCGCCGCCGTCGCGCCGATGGACGGCCGCGTCGAGGGCGTGCTCAAGGAGGGCGGCAATGGCAAGGAGGGGTACCGCGTGGTCGAGTTCCCGTCGGAGGACGAGACGACGGGCACCGCGGAATGGTCAAAGTGGCCGTCTTGGCGAGGCCATAGCTGGACACCACGGGCTCGTCGGAGTGCATCTGGAGGCTTGGGGCTACCCTCTGCACTCGTGAGGAGATGCCCAGCGTCTCAGACCCCTCCGGGAGGCCGTGGGCTTCCTGGCAGAGGCCGCCCAAGTCGGCATTTTCGCTGCGTTTGACCATTCAGGCACCGTCAGTCTGGCGTGGCGCGGCGCGTTGTACGCCGAGCACGGCACCTGGCTGCGCCTCAAGGTGTGCTATACTATGTGGCACGCGCGCCCGCTCCTGCCGAGCTGCTGCTGCGACGCTGCACGCGCCCCCTCTTCTGCTGCGGCATGCGCCCATTCCTCACCAGCTGCCGCTGTTGCGTGGCTGCCCACGCGCGCGCGCGCCACTGCTGAAACGCCGCCTGCGATCGAGCCGATGCAAATGTGCATGCACGACCTGGACGGATATGCATGCACGACCCTGCATGACGCGGTGCTTTTTTTCTCCCTCTGTCTTGTCATGGCAGGTGCTCTGGAAGTATCTGACCGACTCGGCCGCGTCGCCGCTGCAGAAGGAGTTTGTCGAGTGCGAGGAGCCTCTTTGCTCCGACATCGGACCGTGCGCCGCTTGTTTGGAGCTCTCGACCCCTCGACCACCGTAGTCGAGCTGCAGAGTCGAGCTGCAGTGCACTGCTCTGCCTCAGCCAAGCCCAATCCAAGCTGCACACGCGTGCGCGCCCCAATGCGATGCCGTTACGGAGCAGGGCGAGCGACGTCTTCGCCGTCGGGTACACGCAGCTCTGGTTCGAGGGCGCGCCGGTGGAGACGATGCGGACCATCCCCGCCAGGCTGATGGCGGCGGTGGCCGCAGCCAAGGGGGCCATCGACATGGGGCGGATGGCGCAGATCGTCCGCCGCTTCCGCCGCCAGGTGCGTTTGCCCCTCCCTTTCGGGTGCTTCGCCCGCGTCCCTGTAGGTGCGTATGCCCCCTCCTCCTCCTCCCGCGCTCCAGCATCTGGAGCGCCTCGAGAATGGGCCGACCGACGTGCTGGTGGACCCGCACGGTCAAAGTGGTCGTCTTGGAAGCGCCATGGCTGGCCATGGCTCATCGGACCACATCTGAAGGCGTGGGGCTGCCCTACATACTCAGAAGGAGAGGCCAAGCGCCTCAGATCCCACCGAGAGGCCTTGTCTCCTGGAGCCATGCCGAGCTTAACTCACCGATTCCACTGCGCTTTTGACCATCCAGGTGGACCCGCTGATCCGCCACTTCCTCTACGAACCGACGCCGTTTTCGGACGACGCCGCGAGCGGCGCGAGCCTCAAGGCGTCGCTCGACCCTCGGGCGGAGCTCGAGGCGATCGCGACGCTGCCGATCGAGGCGTGGCAGGCGCTGATCGACCGTTACATCCTGCAGACGCCGTGCGCGGCGGTGGTGGGCGTGCCGTCGGCGGCCAAGGCCAAGGCCATCTCCGACGACGACGAGGCTCGGCAGAAGGCGCAGGCGGCCGCGCTCGGCGCCGAGAAGCTCGCGAACCTTGGAGAGGCTCTCGACGGCGCGATCGCCCTCAACGAGCGGCCGATTGCGGACGACGTCCTGACGGCCGTGCCGATCCCCGACTACGGCAAGGTCGAGGCGATCCCTCTGCTGACGCTGCGTGGGACACCGTCGACCCTTGCGACCGTCGAGGAGGGCGGCGTGCCGAGGGCGGTCATCGACGCGGTCAGCCGCGCGATCGCGCCCCCTTCCAAGGGTATCGTCTCGGACGACGGAGTGGAGCGCTCGCTTTGGGTGGAGTGGTCGCACGTCAACTCGGCCTTCCTCACGGTGGGTGTCGCCGTCGACACCGCCGGGCTGCCGCCGACGCTGCGGCTGTACCTGCCGCTGCTGCTCGAGCTCGCCTTCAAGCTACCGGCGTACCTCGAGGACGGCTCGAGCCTCGGCAAGGACGCGTTCGTCGCGGCGCTTGAGGATGAGACCGTCGAGTATGCGGCCAACACGGGTTTGCTGCGTGGCGCCCTCGCGCAGCTTGCCTCGCTGCACGTCAAGGTCGAGGGCGGCTTGGTGCGCCGCACGCCTTGCAGCAGCATGCGTTGCGGCAGCACGGTCTCTCTGCTGGCGCCGCACGCTTTGCAGCATGCGTTGCAGTCTCTCTACTGGCGCCGCACGCCTTGCAGCATGCGTTGCGGCGCGGTCTCTCTACTGGCTTGCAGATCGACCTGCAGTGCTCTGCCCCAGACCAATCCGCTACTCACATGCTCTCGCTACCCGCGCCACGACAGGCCGACGGGCTGCCGGCGGCGCTGCGCTGGCTGCGCCGCGCGCTCCACCTCACGCTGGTCAAGCCGCGCAACGTCAGGATGGCCGCCAAGAACATCGCCAACGCGCTCCCCGCGCAGTACCGCGAGGGGGCCGACATGGTCGGCCATGTGCGACGCCCCGCCGCCCCACACCCCACTCCGCCCCACCCCACGCACCACCCCACCACCCACCGCCCCACCCCACGCACCACCCCACGTAGCCCTACCTGGCACTAGCTGCTTTGAGCCCCCAGCCCACCGCCAGCCCACACTACTTTCGCGTTGCCTCGGTCCAGGTCGCCTCGGCGACGCTGCTCGATCCGCTCCACAGGTGCGCCACACAGCCCACAGCCAACCCCGCCTGCATCCACCCTCCACCCTCCACCAGCAAGCACCCTCCACCAGCAAGCACCCTCCACCAGCAAGCACCGCGCTGACCCCATGACCACACATTATGACACGTCCGCTCCGCAGCAACGACGTCGCCGACACGCCGATGCGCCAGCAGCCCTTCCTGCAGTCTGTGCTGGCGCGGCTCCAGACGGAAGCCGGCGCGATCGGATGTCAGAATCTCCGTCTTGGAGGCGGCTCAGACCACCGCAGGAGGCGCGATGGCCCTTCCGGCACAGGCTGCCCAAGCGAAGGCCGCCCCTTCGCTCGGCGCAACTGGATGCCACAGGCCATCCGAAGCATAGGCCGCCCAAGCTGCCCTTCGCCGCGTTTGACCACACAGGCGCCAAGCACGTGGTGGGCCAGCTCGACGCGCTGCGTGCGCTGCTGTTCACCCCCGCGCGGATGCAGGTGCTCGTGGCCGGCGACCTCTCGAAGCCGTGTGCCGATGGTATGAGCCCGTGGGTGCTGCTGGTGGAGGCGCTGGCGTCGCCGTCGGCAGACTACGCGGCCAAGGCCAAGGAGGCGGCCGAGGCGCCCGAGGCCGAGGAGGACGAGGGCGACGAGGACGACGACGACGACGAGGGCGAGGAGGGCGAGGGCGAGGGCGGCGGTGCGGAGGGCGAGGGGGGCGATGGGGAGGTGGTGTGCAAGCCGGCCGAGGAGATCGACCACTTCGCGTCCATCGACGCCGAGGCCGCCGCCACCGCCGCCGTGACGTCAATCGGTCTCCCCGCGCCGCCGGCGCCCGGGCTCGCGACGAACGTCGCGTCGCACCACATCCGCACCGGCGTCACGGGCGTCGGGCTGATCTGTCCTCTCGCGTCGATCGAGTCGTCGTACGTGCGCCTCAACGCGCCGGTGCGCCGCCGCCTGCCGCCGCCGCGTCGCCTGAGCGGATGGCGCCGTCGGTCGACTGCAGACTGCAGACCGCTCAGATCAGATCAGATCAGATCACCAGAGGACTCCCAGCGCGCCCTCAGCTGCACCACGCATGCCGCAATGAGAGCCAGACCCGATCAGACAGCCAGCCCCAGCAGCGCGCGCCCTCAGCTGTGCCGCGCATGTCGTATGTCGCAGGGCATCGCGCCGACGCACGACGACTACCCTGCGCTGCGCGTCGTCATCGAGCACCTCACCGCGCTGGAGGGCGACTTCTGGGTCAAGCTGCGCGGCGCCGGTCCGTCGCCTTGCCGCACGACCCGGCCCCAGCCCCTCGCACTGTGCTGCACTCCTGGCCCTGTTCCCTGTTCCCTGGCCGCTCACCCAAGTCCCGAGCGCCCACCCACCCACCCACCCACCCCTGACACCGTGTCCTGGGTCAAGCTGCGCGGCGCCGGTCCATCACTCTGCGGCACTCCTGGCCCTTCCCTTCTTGGCCGCTATTGCAGCACGACCTGGACCCAGCCCCTGACCCTTTCCCAGACCCTGTTCCCTGGCCTCTCGCAGCACTCCTGGCCCTGTCCCTGGTTCCTGGTTCCTGACCGCTAACCCAAGCCCCGAGCGCCCACCACCTGACCCTGGGCCTGGCCAGGCCTCACCTACGGCACGACCGTCTCCAACTCGTCCGAGTCGCGCATGCTCTCGTTCGGGCTCTACCGCTGCGCCGACGCCCTCGGCGCCACGGCACGGTCAGAGTGGCCGTCTTGGCACAGTGGCACAGCCGGCCACCACGGGCTAATCGGACTGCATCTGAAGGCGCGAGGCCTCCCAAGGTGTCAATTGAAGGCTCAAGACCTCCCAAAATGTCAGTTGGTCTGCGTTTGACCATGCAGGCGCGTACAGCGCCGCGAAGCAGATCCTCGTCGACTACGCGACGGGCGACCTCGTCATCTCCGACGTGCAGGTGCGACGCCACACGTGACCCTAGAGTACTTTGAGCCCACCAGCCTCCCAATGCACGCGTCCCTGCTCTCAGTCCGCGCTCGCCCGTCCAACCGCCACGCACGCTTTGAGCCCACCAGCCATCGCAACCCTACTTTCAGCCCCTACCCGCCCGGCCCACCACCAGTCCTCGGCACTCCTCCAAAGGCCACGCACGCTACCTGCCTCGCACACTGCCCCACGCCCCACATCTCGCACGCTGCCCCACATCTCGCACGCTGCCCCACATCTCGCACGTGACCCTCGTGCGTGTGCAGCTCGTGCTTATCAGTCTGCATCTGACACGCACGAGCTGCACACTGCACACGCATGCGACCCTCTTGACACACCTCGCACGTGACCCTCGTGCGTGCGCAGCTGGCTGGCGCCAAGTCGTCGCTCGCCTTCAACGTCATCAGCCGCACCGCCAACAAGGCGGCGGCCTACTCGGCTGCGTGGAGCTCCGCCTACCTCGGCGTCGGCGTCGACCACGACCGCCAGCTGCTCGCCAAGGTGCGCACGCGCGCATGCACGCACGCGCATGCACTTGCGCATGCACACGCACACGCGCACGCACATGCGCCCCGGCTTGCTCTTACCCACACGCGCGCGCACATGCACGCCTGCATGCCCAAGGTGCGCACGCGCGCAGCGCACGCGCGCGCGCGGCTGTATGCACTTGAGCTCCGACGCTCGATCAGAGCAGCCGCACATGCACATGCACGCCGTTCATGCGCGCCTGCATGCATGCCCTTGACTGAGCTCCGACGACTCTCGCTCGGAGCACCCAACCAGCCCGAAATCGCCCCTCGCGAGCTCGCACGCCCACCGCCGCCTCGTCGCCACGACTCCTTCTCACGAGAGCTCGCACGTTGACCGCTGCCTCGCCGCCACACTGCCGCTGCCTGCGCTCTGCTCCCTCTCCTCGCGAAAGGTGGACGGCGTCACGGCGGCCGACGCGCTGCACGCGCTCAAGACGCACCTCGTGCCGCTCTTCGACGCCGCCGCCAACCTCTTCGTCACGTGCGTGCATGCATATGCGCATGCGCATGCGCTGCCGCCTTTAGGTGCTTCTGCCCCTCCTTGTAGGTGCTTACCCCCCCCACCCTCGTGGCGGTGGTGCAGGTGCCCCGTCGCCAAGGCGGAGGCGCTCGCCGAGGGCTTCGCCGCGGCGCACGGCGCGGCGTGCTCGGTCGTCCCTGAGGAGAAGCTCAACGCCGTCTTCAACGCCGACGCGGGCGGCGACGAAGGCGCCGCCGGCGCCGCCGGCAAGGCGGCCATCGGGCCGCCGCAGACAAAGGGCGGCTCCAAGCCGGGCGCCTTCGCGATGGCGCTCAAGTGCGAATGCCCGCGCTGCCTGCCGGACGGCACGTGGTTCCGCCCGCAGAATAACTGAGCGGCACGCCGCGGCAGATTGGGTCCTTTGGGGGGTTGGGTCTTGGATGCGTGCGTGTGGTGGCCGTTGTTTTTCTTCTGTGCTGGTTTTCGCCCCGCATGCAGGTCATGCACGAGTTTGGCGGCGATGGCGGCGCGCGCGACACGCTCCGCCGCTAGCAGCAGCGACGACTCCAGCGAGGCCTCTTTGGCGGAGCCGCACGATCTTCGCGACGCCGAGCGCACTCTCGCGAAGCTGCTTGATCTCACGCGGCGCGGCGTCCTGCCTGCAGACTTTGTGCCAGCGCTCAGCAACCTGAAAGCGGCGCTGGCGGAAGCTCCGTGCACGCGCTGCCACCTGCTCGCGATAAGCCACGACGAGCTGGGCGTGATCTTCGACGGCCTCGCCGATCCGCTCCAGCCGGAGCTAGCGGCCGTCTTCAGCAGCACGTGCAAGGGGCTGCGGATGCCGTCGCATGCGGCGCTCGAGGTGCTTCAGGAGCAGCACTCCAGGGCCGTGGCGCTGTGCGTGAAGCTCGGCGAGTGTCACTATGACGAGGCCTCGGACTCGTTTCTGGCTACGTCCTGCGTGAGGCTGCGTGGCGCGGATGAGATTGTGTGCGAAGAAGTGTTCCACTTGGATGCAGGCGGTGCCGATTTCGCAGCGACGCTCGGGATGATCCTGCGCACCAACGGGCTGCCGAAGCTGCAGCGCATGCAGCTCAATACCAATGACTTCGGTGACGCGGGAATCTGCTCCATCGTCGAGCATCTGGGCCCCGGCAGCCTGCCTTCGCTCGTCGATCTCGACCTTGACGGCAACCTGCTCGGGCCGGCGGGCGCCGAGGCGCTCGCCGCCGCCTTCCGCAGGGGCGCGATGCCCAACCTCGTCAATCTTGATCTGCGCAACAACAACCTCGGCAGCCAGGGGTCAGCCCTTCTCTCACCGGCGATCCGCAAGTTGCCACTCGATAGGCTGATCTTCAACGAGTGCAACATCAGCTGCGAGGGCGTTAACTCGCTGTTTGGCGACCTCGGCAAGGACGACTTCACGTCCCTTCAGGTCTTGTGTCTCCGCGGCAACAAGATCACCAACAAGGGATGTGCCACGATAACTGAGGCCATCTGCCGAGGTGCTCTTCCCGTCCTGCGCACCGTCGAGTTGAGCCAGGCGGACATCGCTAGCGATCCAGCGGCTTGCCAAGCCATCTACGACGCCATTCAGGCCCGCCACAAGTCGTGAAGCTCTCTTGTCATTCATGCCAACGCTTGAACTTTTGTATGAGAATCCGGGTGCGTTCATGGTGTGAACACACGGCTCATCATGCCTCGCTACCTGATCTACTGACAATTTTGAACACGCGGTCGGCATCTGAAGAACGCAGTGCATACTGCATGCACGAGTTTGGCGACGATCGCGGCGCGCGCGACACGCTCGGCTAGCGGCGACAGCGGCAACCAAGCCGACGAGTCGTCTTTGGCGGAGCCGCACGATCTTCGCGACGCCGAGCGCACTCTGACCAAGCTGCTCGATCTCACCCGCCGCGGAGTCCTGCCTGCAGACTTTGTTCCGGCGCTCAGCAACCTCAAAACGGCCCTGGCGGAAGCTCCGTGTACGCGCTGCCACCTGCTCGCGCTGAGCCACGACGAGCTTGGCGTGATCTTCGACGGACTTGCCGACCCGCTCGAGCCGGAGCTAGCGGTCATCTTCAGCAGCACGTGCAAGGGGCTGCGGACGCCGCTGCTGGCGGCGCTCGAGCTGCTGCAGGAGCAGCGCGCCGGGGCTGTGGCGCTGTGCAGCAGGCTCGGCGACTGCCACTTCGACAAGGCCTCGGGCTCGTTTCTGGCTATGACCTGCTTGAGGTTGCGTGACGCGAATGAGATTGTATGCGAAGAAGTGTACCATCACTTGGATGCACGCGGTGCCGATTTCACAGCGACGCTCGGGATGATCCTGCGCACCAACGGGCTGCCAGAGCTGCAGAGCCTGCAGCTAAATGACAACGCCTTCGGAGACGCGGGAATTCGCTCCCTTGTCGAGGGTCTGGGTCCAGGCAGCCTGCCTTCGCTCGTCTCGCTCGACCTTGACCGCAACAACCTCGGGCCGGCGGGCGTCGAGGCGCTCGCCGCTGCCATCCGCAGGGGCGCAATGCCCAATCTCGCCCATCTTGATCTGCAAAACAACGGCTTCGGCTTCCAGGGATCAGCCCTCTTGTCCCCGGTGATCCGCAAGTTGCCACTCGATAGGTTGGTCCTTACCAACTGCAAAATCGGATGCGAGGGCGTTAACTCGCTGCTTGGCGACCTCGGCAAGGACGACTTCAAGAAGCTCGAGGTCCTGTATCTCCGCGGGAATAAGATCACCAACAAGGGATGCGCCACGATATCCGAGGCGATCTGCCGAGGATTACTACCCGTCCTGCGCAAGGTCGAGGTGGTACATGAAGTCGGGGACCAGCCGCTGGACCAGAGAGACTCCGATAGCGATCCAGCGGCTCGCCAAGCCATCTACGACGCCATTCAGGTCCGCCACAAGTCGTGAAGCTCTCAAGATTGTAATTCATGACAGCGCTCTCACTTTTGTATCACAAGCGGTCTGCGTTCACGCTCCGCCCCGGCTTTGGATGCTTTTTTAGCGTACGGTTTAACGGTTTAACGGTTTAACGCTGTTCGCTTGCCTCAACTACACACCTCGAACCCCTTGCCGAAGCACGGAATCCAGATTGTGATGCATACCGCATGCACGAGTTTGGCGACGATGGCGCGCGCGACACGCTCGGCTAGCGGCCCCGCTAGCAGCTCGGCCAGCGGCGTCGCTAGCAATCGCGATGACTCCAGCGAGGCCTCTTTGGCGGAGGCGCACGAGCTCCGCGACGCCGAGCGCACTCTGACCAAGCTGCTCGATCTCACGCGGCGCGGGGTCTTACCTGCAGACTTTCTTCCGGCGCTCAGCAACCTGAAAGCGGCGCTAGCGGACGCTCCGTGCACGCGCTGCCACCTGCTCGCGCTGAGTCACGACGCGCTGGGTGTGATATTCGACGGCCTCGCCGATCCGCTCGAGCCGGAGCTAGCAGTCGTCTTCAGCAGCACGTGCAAGGGGCTGCGGACGCCGCTGCTGGCAGCGATCGAGGTGCTGCAGAGCAAGCACTCTGACGCGAAGGAGCTGTGCCGCAGCGTCGGGAGATGCTACCCCGACGTTGCCTCGAAGTCGCTGCTGGACATGAACCTCTTCCGAATGCGTGATGCGATTGAGTTCAACTTTGAATCGGCATGGAAAGACACCGACCACCATGCAGCGACGCTCGGGATGATCTTCTGCACCAACGGGCTCCCGGAGCTGGGTCACCTCCTCCTCTACGACAACAACCTTGGTGACGCGGGTGTGCGCTGCATTGTTGAGGGTCTGGGTCCCGGCAGCTTGCCTTCGCTCATCACGCTCGACCTCGTTGACAACCACCTCGGGCCGCCTGCCGCCGAGGAGCTCGCCGCGGCCCTCCAAAGGGGCGCGATGCCTAATCTCGACGATCTTGATATGGCCAACAACCGCCTCGGCAACCAGGGAGCAGCCAGTCTCGCCCCGGCCATCCGCAAGCTGCCTGCACTTCTGCGACTGGTCCTGTCCGAATGCGAGATCGGTGACGAGGGCGTGGCCGCGCTGTTTGGCGACCTCGGCAAGGACGACTTCAAGGCGCTCAAGATCCTGGTGCTCGACGGCAACAAGTTCACCAACAAGGCCTTTACCACGCTGACTGCGGCGATCGTCCGAGGTGCACTTCCACTGCTCGATACGGTGTGCATGGTCGAAAACGACGAGATCGATCTAGCGGTGAGCCAAGCCGCCTTGGACGCCCTTCTTCAGGCCCGCCAGGAGGCCCGCAACAAGTCGTGAGGCTCAAACTTGTGCACTTGAGCAGGCCAAACGTACCGGGTTCTTTTTTTGCTATATGTTATACACGTATACTATACGCAGCACAGCACAGGAGAAGTCCGGGCCCCTTTATATATCGCGACGCGCACCGACTCACACGAAGCGCACCGCGCCGATGCCGCTGCGGCACATGGGGCAGAGCGGGTCCGTCTCGGCGCGGCTCTCCTCCATGAGCCGCGCGAAGCAGACGGCGTGGAAGCGGTGGCCGCACGCCGTCTGCACGGGCTCGCCGAGCTCGTCGCACGCCACCGGGTCCGCCAGGCCCTCCTGACAGATGCTGCAGTCGTCGTCGTTGACCGTCTGGCCGCCACCGCCGCTGTTGCTGCTGCTGCCGCTCGCGCCCGACTGAGGGCCGCCGACGTAGCGACGGGCGGCCGCCTCGACGCTGGCCGCGCGGCTGCCATTGCCACCGAGCCGCTGGCCACCGCTGCCGCCGCCGCCGCCACCGCCGCCGCCGCTAGCAACGCCACCGCCAACACCGCCAGCGCCCGCCGCTCCACCTCCGTTGGCGCCGTTGGTCTCGGCCAGCATGTCGCCCGCCCACACGATGAACTCGCTCAGGATCGGCGGCAGCGGCGGCGGCTGCTGCTGCCCGCCTTGGCCGCCGCTGCTGCTGCTGCCCGCCGCGCCCGAGCCGCCGCCGCCGCCGCCACCGCCGCCGCCGCCACCGCCGCCGCCGCCGCCGCCGCCGCCGCCGCCGCCTCCGCCAGCCACGTGATGCCGCCGCTCGAAGGCTCTCATGCCAGCAAGGAAGCGCGCGAGCTTGCCCTTCACCTCCGCCTCGCGCATCGTCGGCGCCGCGCGACGCACCACCGGCGCGCCGCCGCTCGCCATCATGCGCCGCACAGCCGCGTTCGCGCCGCCAAACAGCCACTCGCCCATCGGCACGCCGCCCGCCGCGCCCATCGCCGCCTCCATCGCCGCGGCCATCGCGAGCGCCGCCTGCTCATCAGCAGCTGCATCAAGCGGATCGTCCGGCTGCGGCGGCGGCGGCAGCTGCATGTGCATTTGCATCTGCTGCTGCCGCTGCGCCAGCTCCTCCGCCTGCTGCTGTATCTGCTGCGCCTGCTGCCGCGCCTGCTCCAGCTCCTGCTCCAGCTGCCTCCGCCGTGCTGCATTGGCCATCGCAGCTGCCTCGCGTCGGTGCTGCGCCGCAGCTCCTCCGCCTGCTGCTGTATCTGCAGCGCCGAGCGCCTCGTGTCGCACCTGCTCGGCCGCACGCGCCTCCACGTCGGCCACCCGCGCCTCGGCCTGCCTCCGCCGCACGTCCATGCGCCGCGCCAGATCCGCCGCCTCGGCGCGCGCGCGCGCCTCCGCCTCCGCCACCCGCGCCTCCGCCTCCGCCTCCGCCGCCGCCTCCCGCCTCGCGTCGCGCGCCCCCAGCGCCGCGCGCTCCTCCGCGTGGCGCTGCCGCTCCCGCGCCGCGCGCTGCCGCTGCCTTGCCTCGGCCTCCTCGCGCCGCCGCGCCTCGGTGCGCGCGCGCCGCGCCTCGGCCTCGCGCGCCGCCACCGCGCGCCGCGCCTCGTCGGCGGCGCCCATCGCCTCGAGCAGCTCCTCGAGCTGCGTGTGGTCGAGCA
>Ga0115006_10002311_pt1 | contig 12471 bp, 17 predicted proteins | sample ArcOceMetagenome_3_FD_88943 | JGI IMG/M metagenome (GOLD analysis project Ga0115006, IMG submission 88943) | Marine eukaryotic phytoplankton communities from Arctic Ocean - Arctic Ocean- Svalbard ARC20M Metagenome | ecosystem: Environmental > Aquatic > Marine > Oceanic | place: Arctic Ocean...
CTAGAAGGAGCAGGACTATGGGGCGTAGAATTCTTTATAGCAGATGATGGTGTTTACTTCTCTGAACTTAGCCCTAGACCACACGACACTGGTATGTGCACACTCGCAGGCTCACAGAACCTTAGTGAATTTGAACTTCACGCCAGAACTGTCCTTGGGTATCCCATTCCAGAAATCACTCAAGAAAAAGCGGGTGTAAGCGCAGTAATTTTAGCTACTTCAGAAAATTCAGAAGCTCCTGTTTTCTCAGGCGTTGCAAAAATTCTAGAAAACAAAAACACAGACATCCGTCTCTTCGGAAAACCAACCTCCAGACCTTACAGAAGAATGGGTGTCGTTCTGCTAAATGGAGAAATAGATGCCAACATGGAGCAGATGAGGAAAGATGCTGCGGAATTGGCTAGGCAAATCACAGTAAACTAAGCATGCTTTTCGAATTAGCCCATTGGGTATTACTAGGAGGAACTATTTATCTAGCCTTGGATTTAATCCCTAAAGGACCTTTAACTTGGAAACTGCTCTCTAAGTATTCTCTACAGTCACAGGTAGCCATTCAAATAATATTAGTAGTAGGAATAGCACTTCTAATAGTACAACTGGCTATATTTCTCTTGGGCTTGTTTTACTTTATAGTGGAAGATTCCCCTGTTACTTTTGGTTCTAACGGCCCTGTTCTTTTGGGGATATTACTTATCCCGATAGTTAGCCAGTTATTCAGAATCAATATTCTGGTCAACAAGAGAACTTCTCGCCTTATTCTAACCCTCGTGATTATAGGAATAGACCTGTTTTTTCACTGTTTCAATCCTTCTCCTGCTTCAAGCAGCTCTTCTGTCATCGAATCCTTTGGGAATACTTTTTTTCTGCACTACGCCTGCAGCGTATGTTTGTTTTTCATCGTATTGGACGTCATTCTAATCTTGAAAAAGCATAAGATAATTAAATAGTGAACAACGAGTTCTGTCTATTACTCCAAGAATTTAACCCTCTCCCATACATTACAAATTCAGACAAATCGGATCATGCCCTTAAAGAAAAAAGGAGGCTGAAACACCAAACATTCCTACGTGGCAAACATTCCAGTCCAAAGCAACTAAGAACACATAATATTCAAATTCTGTAACTAAGTAAAAATACCCTTTTCATGGGATTGACTCAAGACAAAACCTGTCGTTTCTTTGTACCATGACAGTTACACATCAGTCCACTTTAGAATTGTCCTCTTTCTTTCTCGAAGATACTCTTTGGATGAAGAAGAAATGTTGTAAGAAATACAAGAAAGGAAAAGCATGTAACAAGTGCCCTAAGAAGATGGAGTGCGCCATAGCAAAGCTAATTCAACCAATTTCCGAACTAAATTAGTACATACTTCTAAAAAAAACATACAATCAGTATCCTATTGTTTGTACAACTGAAAAATAACAAGTACTTTTGCAGCCCTTTTTTAGGAAAGGTGTGGGTTGTTGATAAATCATTAACAAACCTTGAAAAAAATAATTTAAAGCTTATTTAAAGTGGATACACTAAGTTATAAAACGCTATCAGCCAACAAAGAAACCTCGAATAAAGAGTGGTTAGTTATAGATGCTGAGAATCAAGTATTGGGAAGATTAGCATCTCAAGTAGCTCTTTTATTAAGAGGAAAGCACAAGCCACTTTACACTCCGCATGCGGATTGTGGTGATAATGTAATCATTCTTAACGCTGATAAAATCAGATTAACTGGTTTAAAATGGGAGCAGAAAGAGTATGTATGGCACTCAGGATATCCAGGTGGACAGAAAAGAAGAACTGCTAAAGACATGATGGCTAAGAAGCCTACTGCTATGGTAGAGAAAGCGATTAGAGGATGTCTTCCAAAGAATATTTTAGGAAGAGAGCTTTTCAGAAACTTATTTGTGTACACAGGAACTGAGCACAAACATGCAGCTCAAACACCTACAGTACACACTTTAAAATACTAGGACTCCATGGAAACTATTAATACATCAGGAAGAAGAAAAGCAGCTGTAGCTAGAGCTTACATGACTGCTGGAAAAGGAAATGTAACTGTAAACAAGAAAGACTATAAAGATTTCTTTCCAGTTCCTACTCTTCAATATAAAATTACTCAGCCATTCACGATTACTGAAACTTTAGGTCAATATGACGTTAAAGTGAACGTAGACGGAGGTGGTATTACAGGTCAGGCTGAAGCAATAAGACTAGCTATCACTAAAGCATTAATTTCTATTAATGAAGATTGGAAGCCAGCTCTTAAAGCAGAAGGACTTACTACTAGAGACCCTAGAGAGGTCGAAAGAAAGAAGCCTGGTCAGAAAAAAGCAAGAAAGAAATTCCAGTTCAGTAAACGTTAATACGTTTATCTGGGTTTGTTTAGTATCTAAATCGCTTGGAAACCCTCTTCGGAGGCATAGCCAGGGATTGTTATTTATATATTTTAAGAACGTAAACAAGTATTATTATGCCAAAAGCAACTTTTGACGAGCTATTAAAAGCTGGTGCTCACTTCGGTCACCTAAAAATGAAGTGGAATCCGAACATGGCTCCATACATCTTCACCGAGAAGAAAGGAATCCATATCATCGATTTAAATAAAACAGCTGTTAAACTAGATGAAGCAAGTGCTGCTATGAAGCAGATAGCTAAATCTGGTAAAAAAATTCTTTTCGTAGCTACTAAGAAGCAAGCGAAAACTATCGTAGCTGAAAAAGCTAAAGCGATAAACATGCCTTTTATTACTGAGAGATGGTCAGGAGGAATGTTAACTAACTTCGCTACTATCAGAAAGTCTATTCGTAAGATGAATAGAATAGAGAAAATGAAAACTGATGGTACATTTAACACCTTCTCTAAAAGAGAGAGATTACAAAAGTCTCGTCAAAAAGATAAACTAGAAAAGAATTTAGGATCTATATCTGATTTAACGAGAATTCCTGCAGCTATATTCGTAGTAGATGTTATGAAGGAGCACATAGCTGTAGCAGAAGCGTTAAAATTAAATATTCCGATTTTCGCTATTGTGGACACGAACTCTGATCCAAGAAAAATAGATTTCCCTATTCCAGCGAATGATGACGCATCTAAATCTATCGATTTAATCATGACAGACGTAGTTACCGCTATAGCTGAAGGACTAAACGAAAGAAAAGCTGCAAAAGAGGAAAATCAACCAGCTAAAGAAAAACCGGCTGCTACTGAAGAGAAGCCAGCTGAATAATTATTAGATACAGACAGATACGATGAAAATTACAGCATCAGAAGTAAATAAGTTAAGACAGCAAACAGGTGCTGGCATGATGGACTGCAAAAAAGCTCTAGAAGAAGCTCAAGGTGACTTCGAGGCGGCAGTTGACATCCTTAGATTAAAAGGTCAAAAAGTGGCTGCTAAAAGAGGCGACAGAGAAGCTTCTGAAGGTTTAGCTATAGCTAAAGCTAACGATAACGGTAAAAAAGCAGTGGCAATCATTCTTAACTGTGAAACTGATTTCGTGGCTAATAATGCTGCCTTCGGAGAAGTAGCTAACAATATTTTAACTGTTGCTATTAATGAGTCTCCTGCTTCATTAGACGAATTAAAATCTAAGACCTTCCCCGGTTCTGAGTTGTCTATAGCAGACAAACTAACGGAAGAGATTGGGAAAATTGGAGAAAAAATAGAATTGTCTTACTACGAAACTGTAGAAGGAGAATCTGTTGTAGCCTATAATCACCCAGGAAATAATCTTGCATCTATAGTAAGTTTCAATAAACCTGCAGGTGAAGATATTACTAGAGACGTAGCTATGCAAGTAGCTGCTATGGCTCCGGTAGCAGTAAATGAAGATAGCATCCCAGCTGAGGTTATAGCTAAGGAATTACAAATAGGTAAGGAGTTAGCTATCCAAGAAGGGAAACCAGCTGAAATGGCTGATAAAATAGCTCAAGGAAGACTTAAAAAATTCTTCAAAGAGTCTACGCTTCTTAATCAAGCATTTATCAAGGACAATAAATTATCTATCGCTGCATATTTACAGCAAAAAGAAGATGGTTTAACTGTTACAGAATTCAAAAGAGCTTCTTTAAACTAAAAAAAGCTTTTCAAACAATATTAATCCTAGCTGACCTTTCAGTTAGGATTTTTTTTGTCACAAATTTTCTCTAAATTAATGTTTAATAAATCTTAATTCCATCTGATATTAGTTTTACTATTTTTTGCATCTTCGTCCACGTAAAAACCCTTCAATGAAATATAAAAGAATACTGCTCAAACTAAGTGGAGAAGCCCTTATGGGGGACAAGCAATTCGGTATAGATAATGCCAGACTCGCTGATTATGCTGCTCAGATAAAAGAAGTCGTTAATATGGGTGTAGAGGTGGCCATAGTAGTGGGTGGGGGTAATATCTTTCGCGGAATCCAAGCCGAAGAGGGTGGAATGGAGAGAACCCAAGGAGATTATATGGGAATGCTTGCCACTATGATCAATAGTATGGCTCTACAAGCTGCTTTAGAAAAAGTAGGGATTGACACGAGATTGCAAAGCGCCATAGAGATGAAGGCTATAGCTGAACCATACATCAAAAGAAGAGCTACAAGGCACTTAAGTAAGGGTAGAGTAGTTATCTTCGGCTCTGGTACTGGAAATCCATTTTTCACTACTGATACAGCCGCTTCATTGAGAGCTGTAGAGATAGACGCAGACGTAATATTAAAAGGAACCAGAGTAGACGGAATTTACACAGCAGATCCTGAAAAAGACCCTACAGCCACTAAATATGACAGGATTTCGTTTAACGAAGTATATGAGAAAAGCATAAAGGTTATGGATATGACCGCTTTTACGCTTTGCAACGAGAACAACCTACCTATCATTGTTTTCGATATGAATAAACCTGGCAACTTAGCTAAAGTCGTGAACGGAATAGAAGTTGGCACAGTAGTAGAAGGATAAAAATAAAAAAATTCAAATGAACGAAGAATTGCAAATGGCTTTTGACGAAGCTCAAGAGTTAATGGACAAAGCCATCTCCCATCTTAATTCTGAACTAACTAAAATTAGAGCTGGAAAGGCTAACCCTACCATGCTAGAAACTGTTATGGTTGACTATTACGGAAGTATGACGAAGCTCGGTCAAGTGGCTAACATCAATACTCCCGACGCGAAAACACTTTCAGTACAACCCTGGGAAAAAGCTATGCTTGAACCAATAGCTACTGCTATTATAAATTCCAACCTAGGTCTAAACCCAATGGATAACGGTGAAATGCTGATAATTAACGTTCCTATGCTTACTGAAGAGAGACGTAAAGAATTAGCTAAAAAAGCTAGAGCCGAGGGTGAACACGCTAAAGTAAGTGTTAGAAACGCACGTAAAGATGCCAACGACTTCATAAAATCTTCTGAAAAAGATGGATTAAGCGAGGATATGGCTAAATCTGCAGAATCTACTATACAAGACTTAACTAAAAAATACAACGCTGTAGTGGATGAGGTTATAGCTAAAAAAGAATCCGATATTATGACTGTTTAATCAGGAAACTAGAAGCTACTTTACGTGACTCTAAATCCAAACTGAAGTAATCTTCAAGAGTCGGTTTATCTATAAATTCTACTGAATTCATCGTAAACTCTACTAAGTCAGACATCTCCAAGAATCCAATTTCGTCCTTGAGAAATGCGGCTACGGCTATTTCATTAGCTGCGTTTAATACACAAGGCATACTTCCCCCTTTTTCCAGTGCCCTAAAGGCTAAGGCTAAATTCTTGAAAGTAACTAAATCCGGATCTTCAAAATTTAATGTTCTGAAATCTTTAAAGCTGAATCGTGGAAAATCTGATTTCAATCGCTCTGGATATCCAAGAGCATACTGAATAGGTAGCTTCATATCTGGTAAGCCCATTTGTGCCTTCATACTCCCATCTTCAAACTGAACTATAGAATGGATAATACTTTCTGGATGAACAATAACATCTATTTGCTCATTCTTTAGGTTGAATAGCCACTTAGCTTCTATTACCTCTAGTCCTTTATTCATTAATGATGCAGAATCTATCGTAATCTTAGCCCCCATCTCCCAGTTTGGATGCTTTAGTGCTTGTTCTTTCTTAATATTCTTTAGCTCATTCGCCTTTTTACCTCTAAAAGGGCCCCCTGAAGCTGTAAGGTATATTTTTTCTATAGGGTTATGGAATTCTCCAGCTAAGCATTGAAATATGGCAGAATGTTCTGAATCCACAGGATAAATGTTTACTCCCCTCTCATTAGCCAACTTCGTTACCAATTCTCCAGCTACTACCAAGGTCTCCTTATTGGCTAATGCTATGTGTTTTCCTGCATTTATAGCAGCTATCGTTGGTTTTAAACCTGAAAAACCAACTAAAGCGGTGAGCACAATGTCTACCTCATCCATTTCAACTACCTGACAAAGCGCCTCCTCTCCTAAGTACACTTTTACCCCCAAGTCCCATAGGGCATCTTTCAACTCTTCATATTGAGCCTCATCATCTATAACAACAGCGTTAGGCTTAAATTTTAGCGCCTGCTCCTTTAACAATTTAGCATTTCGGCCTGCAGTCAAGACCTCTACCGTAAATCTATCTAGATGTTTTTCTAACACCTCCAAGGTTTGGGTGCCTATTGAACCTGTAGAGCCGAGAATGGCCACCCCTGTTTTTTGCTTAACCTCCATTATCCTCCTACTCTTTTAGTTTTATACCCTTTCTCGTTTAAGTAGTCCATGATTTTATCCCTTTGGTCAGATTGAATAATAATAACTCCTTCCTTGGCACTACCCCCCACTCCAAACTTAACCTTAAGTTCTTTTGCTAGAGACTTTAAATCATCTGTTTTACCTATGAAGTTTTCGATTGCAGTTACAGTCTTCCCTTTCCTCTGTTTTCTATCTAAAAGAACTCTTAAGCGCTGTTCAACTATAGGTAAAGTGTCTGATTCATTCTCTGAATCATACTCAAAACTATAATCTTTATTTGTCGAATAAACTGTTCCTAATCTATCTTTCCAATTTTCTGACATCCCTTTACATTTACATGAAACCTAACTCCAATAATGCCTCTTCGCTCATCATTTCTTTAGTCCATGGTGGGTCGAACACTATCTCAACTTTAGCCCCGTCGACATCCTTTATTCCAGCGACTTTTTCCTCCACCTCTACAGGCAACGTCTCAGCTACAGGGCAGGAAGGAGATGTAAGCGTCATTAAAATATGAACGAAAGCTGAATCATTCACCTTAACCTCATAGATTAAGCCTAATTCATAAATATCCACGGGGATCTCTGGGTCAAATATTGTTTTTAACACATCCACTACGCGTGATTCTATATCTTTTTTATCTAAGCTCATTTTTTAGAATATGCTAACGCATACATTTTCATTTGTTTAATCATTGACACTAAGCCATTACTTCTATTCGGAGATAAATGCTCCTTTAACCCTACGGCATCCACAAACTTCATGTCTGTCTTTAAAATTTCTTCTGCACTACTCCCGCTCAATGCTCTAACCATTAATGCTACCAACCCTTTTGTAATTATGGCGTCACTATCTGCTTGAAAAAAAATTAATCCCCCTTTCTCTAATGAAGTTAACCAAACCTGGCTTTGACAACCTCTGATTAAATTCTCTTCCTTTTTGTTTTCTAAAGGAAAACCCTCCAACTCCTTTCCTAAGTCTATGATGTACTCGTACTTATCCATCCAGTCATCGAACATCTCGAACTCAGATATAATATCCTCTTCTCTATCTTTTAAGCTATCATTCATCATGTAGTATGCAAAGGTATTTCATTTCAAGCCCTCTAGAATTCTAAAATCATCAATCTTTTCTAAAACCTTTCTAATCCAGATAACTCTATTCTGCTGAAACTTGTGAAAACACTGTCTAGAAATGACATCCTCGAAATGATGACCCTTAATTCAGAATCATTATTAATCAATGCTCATGCCGACATGAGAGGAAATAATAAGCTGAGCGCTACCACTTCAAGAAGAAGAGCTGCTGATAGAATAACTATCAACTGGGCTGATGAAGGTCAATTAGCTGGTAATTGTTAAAATAGAACCCCCATTCATCGAATGATTGTCAGTTAAATCGAAAAGCCTTATTTAACTTTAAAAATAAGAGAAAAACAACGCAGAGAGTTAGAAAACTCTCTGCAGCGTGTTTTTAAGCTTTACTAAGTTTCACCATATTAGACATTCCCATTTCTGCTATAGGCATGCTGGCAATGTTTATGATAAAATCATCCTCTTGTATCATATCCCATTTCTTAAGTATGTACTTGATATCAGCAATAGTATGATCCGTACTAACCATTTTATTGTAATAAAATGCTCTTACACCCCAAACTAAGCTCATTAGGGTAAGAATTTTTCTATTGCCAGTAAAGACAAATATATCTGAATTTGGACGTTGCGAAGCAACTTTTATTCCTGTATAACCACTATGAGACATCGTGATTATAGCTTGAGCTCCTACTCTTTGACCTAGCCTAACCGCATTATAACATACAGAATCTGTAATAAACCTTGCCTCTGCACTTTTAACGGGAGCTTCTTCATGATTATAAATAGAATCATGGGTTTCTGCCTGAACGACAATACTATTCATGGCCTCAATTACTAAGTGCGGATGTTTCCCCACACTAGTTTCTCCACTTAACATAACGGCATCAGCCCCATCCATAACGGCATTAGCAACATCATTCACTTCTGCTCTAGTTGGAGTGATGTTGTCTATCATGCTTTCCATCATTTGTGTAGCTACAATACAGGGTTTAGCACTCTTGATACATTTCTTTGCTAACATTTTCTGGACCAATGGAACGTTCTGCATAGGAATCTCCACCCCTAAGTCACCCCTAGCAACCATAATAGCGTCTGTCGCCTTAATAATAGCGTCTATATCCGCAACGGCTTCAGGCTTTTCTATTTTAGCCACTATTCTTGCGTGTTTAGATTGTGATTCTATAATCTTCCTTAATTCCTTTATATCAGCAGAATTTCTAACAAATGATAAACCTACCCAATCGACATCTTGACTTAATGCATAATCTAAATCCTTAAGGTCCTTAGGAGTTAAGCAAGGAAGAGAAATAGCAGTATTAGGCAAGTTTATACCTTTTCTAGAGGTTAATAATCCTCCATGGCTGATTTTCGCTTTTACTAAATCTTTCCCGTTAGTAGACTCTACTTCCAAATGAATTTTTCCATCATCTAGTAAGATTTTTTCTCCTTTTTTCACATCCTGAGCGAAACTCTGATAATTCGTACTGAACCTCTTCGCTGTTCCCTCAACATTATTAGTGCTTATCTCGACAACGTCACCTGTTTTTAGCAAAGCCCCCTCTCCTGCCATTATATCTGTCCTAATTTTAGGGCCTTGTAAGTCAGCAAGAATAGCGGTATGGATATTGAGTTTAACGTCTAAATCTCTTATTATTTGTATGACTTTCCCATAATTCTCATGTTCTCCATGAGAAAAGTTCAATCTAGCCACATTCATACCAGCCTTCATCATTCTTTCCAACTCTTCAGCACTAGAGGACGCTGGTCCTAGAGTAGCTACTATTTTCGTCTTTTTCATTCTAATCATATATTAGTGCCTGTCTGGATTTTAACTTTAATACCTCCAGGCTATAAACTGCTTGTACTTCCTTTAATCTTCTCAATTTCGAAATAATCTCTGCCTCAGAATACGGGCTGTCATCATCGTAAATTTTAATTACAAAGTCTACAGTAGATATTTCTGGCAACAATCTGCTGTTTAGGTTTTTATTACACAGCAAGCTAAAATAAAACCCTGACTCGTTTGAGATATATTTTCTGAATTGAACACTTCTTTTCTTCACATTAATAGTATGGCCCTCTACCAACTTCAGGTTAGCGCTCAACATATTATTAATCGCCCAACAAAGCGTATGAACTTTTTGGTTCGAGCTAATAGCAATCAACTGAAAATTATAGTCTATTTCTACCTCTAAGTTGAGAATTGCCAATTTTATGTTTCTATTTTTAAATATTCAAAAGCCTGCTTTGCTGCTAACTTTTGAGCCTTCTTCTTTGAGTAAGCTGTTGCTGTAGCACAAACTTCTCCTGAAATTCGAACCTCTACTTCATATTCATTACGTCCATCGAGATTAAACTCGTTAACAGTCCGAAATTTAACTTCTTTTTTTGTTCTTTGACACCACTCGTGTAATAAGCTTTTATAATCCTTTTGTTCTTCAAGAACTAAACTTAAGTTTATGTATGCAAACATTTTTAATGTCGCACGTTCGGTTTTGATATAACCGAGATCAAGAAACAGAGCTCCAATCAGCGCTTCTAGAGCATTTCCAAGAAGAGAGGTGTCCTCTGTGTTGAAATTAATAGAATACTGTAGAAATTTTTCCAAACCAATTTTTCCAGCTAGTCGATTTAAGGTTCTCCTATTTACAACTTTAGCCTTCTCTTTAGTCAGCTCCCCTTCCGATAAATCTGGGAATTCTGTATATAAATAATCCGCGATAATAGCGTCTAAAATAGCATCCCCAAGAAACTCTAACCTCTCATTACTTTGGTTTAAGTCATTTCTCTTTTGAATTACCGAACTATGTGTAAGTGCAAGTCTATAAAGACTCAAGTTTTTCACACCAAACCCAAATAAATTCTTTAAAAATGACCTGAGCTGGGCATCTTCTTTAGATTGTTTGCTAAAGCGTAAAAACAATCGAATTATATCTTTTTAAAGATCGCAGAAGTGTTATGTCCTCCAAAACCAAACGTATTCGTTAAGGCGGCGTTTACCACTCTTTTCTGAGCTTTATTTAGAGTTAAATTTAGCTTGTTATCTAAATTTTCATCTTCTACAACGTGATTAATTGTTGGAGGAATGATTTGGTGTTCTAATGCTTTTATACAAGCTATGGACTCTATAGCACCTGCAGCTCCAAGCAAGTGGCCCGTCATAGATTTTGTAGACGAGATATTAAGCTTATAGGCATGCTCCCCAAAAACTTTCACTATTGCCTTGGTTTCTGCAATATCTCCTAAAGGCGTGCTAGTTCCATGAACGTTTACGTAATCAATATCACTTGGCTTCATGTATGCGTCCTCTAAGCAAGAGTTCATAACGTTTATAGCCCCTATTCCTTCCGGATGTGGCGCTGTTATATGATAAGCATCTGCGCTTAACCCTCCTCCAGCAAGTTCGCAGTATATCTTTGCTCCACGAGCTTTAGCGTGCTCATACTCCTCAAGAATTATTGCTCCTGCTCCTTCTCCAAGTACAAATCCGTCTCTAGTAGCGTCAAAAGGTCTAGAAGCAGTAGCATAGTTTTCGTTATTGGTAGATAACGCATGAAGCGCATTAAACCCCCCTACTCCTGCCTCATTTACTGCAGCCTCACTTCCTCCAGCTACCATAGCGTTGGCTTTACCTAGACGAATGTAATTGAATGAGTCTATTAGAGCATTAGTAGCACTGGCACATGCCGAAACGGTAGTGAAATTAGGGCCTCTAAATCCATATTTAATCGAAATGTGGCCACTAGCAATATCAGCAATCATTTTTGGAATGAAAAAAGGATTGAATCTAGGTGTACCATCTCCATGAGCGAAATTCATGCACTCATCTTGAAAGGTTTTTAACCCTCCTATGCCTGACCCCCATATTACTCCAATGCGATTCTTATCCAGATCTTCCGAATCTAACCCTGAATCTGCTATAGCCTCGGCCACGGAGACCATGGCGTATTGAGCAAAAGGATCCAGTTTGCGTGCCTCCTTTCTATCGAAGTGATCAAGAGGGTCATACCCTTTCAATTCACACGCAAACTGGGTCTTAAATTTTCCGGCATCAAAGTGAGTTATAGGAGCTGCTCCGCTCACACCATTTACCAAATTGTCCCAGTACTCGTTTACCGAGTTTCCAATTGGTGTTAAAGCGCCAAGACCTGTTACTACGACTCTCTTTAATTCCATGAATTATTTTACATTATTCGTTATATAATCAACCGCTTGGCCCACTGTACCAATCTTTTCAGCTTGATCATCAGGAATAGCAATGTTAAATTCCTTTTCGAATTCCATTATTAATTCTACAGTGTCTAGAGAATCTGCCCCTAAATCATTTGTAAAACTTGCTTCATTTGTTACTTCAGCTTCGTCTACGCCTAACTTATCGACGATGATTGCTGTTACTTTTGAATGAATTTCAGACATGTTTTGTTTATTTACATATTTATTTAAGGGTGCAAATTAAGTAAAACTTAAAGTCTAATTCAATTATACAGACCATTGTTTTTTTCAACCTCTTCTTTTAAGGTGCGCTTGTAAAATAAAAAAGGCGCTCATAAAGTTTCTGGAGATGGTTCAAGGCTCTTATCATACATTTGAAGTGCTTTTAGAATTATTAGAAGGTTAAGCAAAAAAATATCAATTAGTGCCTTCGCGACTTTAGAAATAAGGTTTTGCTGTTTAACCGTTTGGTA
>Ga0115006_10002313_pt1 | contig 12470 bp, 17 predicted proteins | sample ArcOceMetagenome_3_FD_88943 | JGI IMG/M metagenome (GOLD analysis project Ga0115006, IMG submission 88943) | Marine eukaryotic phytoplankton communities from Arctic Ocean - Arctic Ocean- Svalbard ARC20M Metagenome | ecosystem: Environmental > Aquatic > Marine > Oceanic | place: Arctic Ocean...
AGCTCCGTGGACGACATGTTCGCACCCGACCTGACCGTCGTCAACCTCAACCACAGCGGCGGCGACTCGGGCTCCTTCTTCGTGGGCCACGTCACGCCCGAGGGAGTCCCAGACGGAATGGGGGTACTGTTCAAGCGGGGAGGTGAAGGTGCTACAGGCAGCCAGAAGTACTTTCATCCGTTTGTGGGGATGTTCCGCGCCGGCTGTCGATGTGGCTGGGGAGCAGGTCGCGATGTGAGCGGCAACTTGCAGGCCGGTCAGTTCGGCTGCAACTGCGCGCCGATCTCGCACGTGCCGTACAGACTCGCACCGAGCTTTTGCAGGTGAGGCCCTCGCCACACAACCCGTCGATGGGAGTGGCGTCGCGTCCTGCTTATGTCGGGCGTCTCCACATGCAACCGAAGTGATGACACGCCTTAAAGGGGACCCAACACATCGTCGCACACCTCATGGTCTTCCTTTGCCGAGTGATATCGAAAAAGAGAAGCAACACCCAGCATCGAAAGACGGCTCGCGCGCTGAGGTGGCCTGGACGGTCCTGGCCACCCCCAGGACGGACGGGTTCATGGACGGGCCCGGTGTGCTGCACTGGAGCCGCACGTCACCTCCTCAGTCGTACAGCGGCGGGTTCCAGCACGGGATCCAGAACGGCTTCGGCATCATCGCTAAGGCTCCGCCAACCACCATGCCGCTGTCCAACCTGCGTGGGCTGCATCACGGTAGCGTGCAGGTAACGGCGTCAGTCCATCCCCCACCCTGTGTGTGATGTTTCCACACGTCATCCCGCGCGTGGGTTTGTTTGTTGGGTTTTTTGTTGAGAGCTGCGGAATGGCTACGCGAGTACGCAGTACCCGTACGTGTCCGTGCGATACAACGCCTCCACCATCGTCGAGAGCTCGCAGTGGCAGATCTTCGACCGCAAGAAAATACCACGCACCTCCGGAGGCTGGCGCGCACCGCCTCCAGAGGCGGGGCAGGTGGGATCGACGCTCAACGCCACAGCGGCGTTCAAACAACACAGCGTGGCGCACCACAAACACGCGCTACATTCCGCACGCGTGGCGCTGTACCTGGCCGCGCGCATCTACCGCAAGCTGCAAATCCGTCACCTCGCCGGCCCCGCCCTCCCGCCTTCCTCTTGGGGGGCTGACGGCAGTGGCACATCTGTGAGAGCCCAGTACCCGTTGACACGCGCTCCCTCCACATGAGAGGTCATCATGCTCTCGATGGGATGGGTGCTGACCTTGTGGGTGCGCTGGGGTCCCAGCCCGCCGCCTCTGCCGCCGCTACGGACGCGGAGCTGGCACTGGAGGAGTGGATGGAGGCGGGCGGCGACGGTGAGCTTCGCACCATGCTCACACAGTCGTTCCGAGCGGTGGCGTGGATGGCGGAGCATTCGCCGCCATCGCCCAGCTCGACGACGAAGAAGAAGCTGCACCGCTCGGCTGGCGCGAAGGCGGCGGTCCACCGCGGTCAGTCACCGCCGACGACCATCATACACCGCGCCTGGCGACGCTGGATGCGACTGTCTCAACTGACAGACTCCCGCGCACTCAACGTCGTTCTGTGGCTGGGTCTGCTGGGCGGCGCGGTGATTTGGTCACGAGAGGAGGTGGCGGTGTTTCTTGCACTGGTGAGGCGTCTGGATTCCTCCGCCAGGCGAGGGACGCGTCGCAGTGGCAACGCACGCTCGCCCCCTGCGCGCCTCCGCGTGGCGACGACGGCAGCACCCGCCTCCGTCTCCTCCACCCAGAGCGGTACACTTCGCCACCGAGGCTCCGTGCCTTCTTCAGCCTCCTCCTCAGGCAACGCCGCGCCGCGTGTGGTACACCCGCGCACGAGCATCCAGCAGGCAACAGCGCGGCTCATCGCGTCAGCGGCGTCAGCGGCGACGGCGGCGTTGCGGTCGAGCGCGCACCTGACGACGGTGGCGGCGGCGGAGCTTCGCCTCATCGCAGGCTGGCTGCTCAGTGCACTCGTTGCACCGCTGCAGCGGTGCAACGAGCGGTGGCGGTCGTGGCGGCCGTTTCAACGCCGCCGAGAGCGCGCCCCCATTCCCGCCCGCACTTCGGCGCCTGCGCGCCCTCGCTCGACGACGGAGCAAGGGGAGGGGCGGCAGTGGGTGGCCATGCACCGTGCCATGGCTGCTGCCTCACGCGCCGCCTCTCGTCCCAGCGCCCCCGTCGCCGCCGTCGCCCCGCCGCCGCCGCCGCCGCCGACGCAGATGCCGACGCCGCCGCCGCCTCCGGCTGCCGTGCACGTCGTCGCCGCCGCCGCACCCGCGACAGTCGAGTGCCGCATCTGCATGGATGACGATATCAACACGCTGCTGCTGCCGTGCGCGCATCGCGTGGCGTGCGTGGCGTGCGCCAGGCAGCTGAAAGGCGGGCGATGTCCCATCTGTCGCGAACCCATCGCCTGTATTATCCGTACCTTCGACGGTTGAGCATCCACCGTTGGGTTCGTGTCCTGAGCGATCATAATGGAGTTTTTGGGAGTATGGCGCACCTGCACACCTGTCTCTGCACACACGCCCCACTCACGAGCTTTCGATCCGTTAGGTGGGGCTACTCCGCGGCCCAACACAAACCCAAAGTATCAATAGAGTCGACTGCCACCGAGAAGCCAACACGCGCAACCGCTCTACACTGAATCAAAGGCCTCCCCAGCAGCGAGTGAACGACAGACAACCATGGACTAGGCCACGGCGGTGCGACGGCCCCGCTGCGGCACAACCTCCGGCGCGGCACGGTGCACAAAGTGCTGCTCCAGCAGGTGCTTGGTGGTCTCGTATGAAAAGTAGCCCAGGGCGGCGGACGGCAACACCTGCAGCATACCACACGGAGCGTATACCTCAGGGATCGACCGAATAGCACACACACGCCAGAGGCGTCTGTCTGCCTCCAAACCCCAACTCGCCGCGCGCGGGGCGCGGTGTAGTGTTCGGTGAACGACAGCGCACACACGATTGGAGAGGTGCGGTGCTGAGGGTTAGAGTCGTGTTGGTGACGACTCCGTACTCCCTCAGCCACCGCAGTCACCAGGGGTGTGGGGATCGATCGAATCGATTCGATCGAATTGCCTGCAGGAGAGAGGAGGCCACGCACGCACCTGAAGCACGGACGGCCCCAGCCCCAGGTACATGCCACGTAGGCCGTCGCGTGCGAGGATGGCGGACGTGATCTGCCGCATGCGATGCACGGCGTCCGTGGAGCGAAACGCGCCTGTCGACAGCTGCCATTCACCCAAGATTCCAATTCCCCGCGCCCACAGTCTCCTCAGTAAGTCAGTAAGTGGAGCTGTGCCTTGAGGGTGCAGCTGGTGGCGCCCCACGGGTGGGGCAACCCGGCTGGGCGTGTGGGCACACGCCCGCCAGCCCTGACTCCCTCTGGAGGAAGCTGGTCGGCTCGAGCACGCGCCCGCTTCCGATGCTATCACGGAAACTCACTTCGCACTCGTATGTCCAAACCCATTCCTTTATCCAACACAGGAAGGTGACTGAAGGTATCTATTCACACGCCGGTGGACATTTCTTTGACGTCGTCTCTCATACTGTGCGTTGAGTAAGCCCTGTTCAGCTTGCGAACAGGCTAGTCGGAGCCAGTTTCGACCACCCTCTGGTGGGAGGATGAGCATAGCGAGTATGGCTGTAAAACGTAGGTAGACAGCCCTCCCACGTGCCCTGGAGTTGAGTAGCAGAAACAACCTCACCTGAAGCCGCCGTCTGACGAGGTCCAGCGGGTACGTGGACGCCTCAGACGCCGCCCCCGCCAACGCCCCATGCAGCAGCATCCGCCACACCTCCAGCGGCTCGGTCGAGTCGCCTGTCCCGCCGTCGCTGAAACCACGCTGGCGGTGCCGCGCGCGCAGAGCCGCCATCTTGAGGCAGTCGTAGACGCCGTAGAAGACGGCGCCGTTGGGTGCCATGGACAGCAGCGCCGGCAGGATGCCGCGGTACAGTCCGCCCACGCCCTCCGCGGCGACGATGCTGCGCATGGTGCCAGAGATGCCCAGCTGCTTGTACTGTGCACAAAAAACAAACAAGACAGAGACGATAGTCCACATCACCCCACATTCCTCAGCCAACAGTCTTTCGTTGCCTGTGTCGATTCTTGCCATTGAGCGCTGATTGAGCGCTGTAGCGACGGTGGCGAAGACCAAGGAGCTGAAGAAGCGTATGGGGCATGCCAAAGAGAGAATTGTTTTGTCGGTTTTGGGAGCCGTCTTCCGTGCGAGCGGCTCTCCTTTCAGCGCGTCTATCCCACTGTGTTTTTATCACCGCATGAACCGAAAAAGGGGGCGGAGAAATGGAGATGAAGAATTCAAACGCTTACCTTGTCTGTGGCCAGCAGCCGCGTGCGCACCACATCCAATGGGAAGAACATCAGCGCCGCGGTGATGCCCGCGCCCGCCCCCGCCATAGCCCGCTCGCCGTTGGTCAGCTCGGCGTCTGAAGCAGCGTCGCCCGCGGAACCCGAGCTAGGGCTCCCCTGCTGCTGCTGCTGCTGCTGCAATTCCAGCCGTTTGCGGGCAATGAAGGAGTCGCGCAGTGTGTCGAACATGTAGAAGTTCATCGCCTTGTACGGCGCCGTGCGCAGGATGTTGACGCCGTTTCCCTTCCAGAAGCCCAGCACGCCCTCGGCCCGTAGGATGATAAGCATTGACTGCCCCAGCGGCCGCGCCGTCCTCCAACCCGTCGTCGCCGTCTTGATCTGCCAGTCGCAAGTTCGATTCGAGAGGCTGTCAGAGGCTGCGAAGAACGGGTCAAGTCACTTGATACACACCGTGGTGAGAGGCAGATGTTGCCCTGTGCCCTAACGCACTGGCGTTGTGCCTTTCACACAAGCGTAGCCGACTACCTCCTCTCCTTCCGCCGCCTCGCCGCATCGAAGCACCGTAAGAGCGAAGCCCCTTGTTGTGTGACGGCGGTTTTCATATGAACCCCAGTTCAAAGGACGAGACCATTCAGCGGCGCATGAGGTGGATCCGCAGTGCGATGACGAAATGCACCACCACCTCGCCACTGCAGTCCTCCTCTCTCTCTGGGAAGAGCAGAGCAACACCGACAGAAAGAGCACGTCGAAACCCAAAACCGGATTTTTACTCGCCCATCACCCATAACCCCAACATACGCCACCATCACCCTCCGCCTGACCTCTCCCGATCGTGTCTGTGTGTCTCAGCGCCCTTCGGGTGTTGATTGACTCCCCAACCGACGTTGTGGGGGCGTCAGAGCGGTTGTAGCTTGTGTGGCTGAGCTCTGCGACGGTACCCTCAGAGTTCACAGTATGGAGCTCCTATGGCACTGGCAGCGCCTGGTCACAGTACCCGTTCCAGATGCCACAGCACCCAATATCCACTACTGGGCGTGCGGGGCGTGCGGGGCGGGGCGTCATCACACCTGATGCTCCATCTTGATCCGCTCTAGCGGCGCCACACACGTGCGTGCGACGACGGCGGACATCACACCGGCCACCAGGCGGATGGTTGTGTCCGACAGCGTCACCACCGGCTGCCGCCGCTCAAACCCTAGGTCGCTGGTCGCTGCTAGCACCACCCCCGCCCCCCTGCACCCCTGCGCCCTTGACACCCGTCGCATCGTCCGCGCTGTGCCCTGCGCCCCGTCTGCACGCCCCACGCCGACCGGTGCCGGGGTAAGGGGAAGACCTCGGGATTTCGAGGGGGCGACCGGGCCAGTGGGAATCGCACGGGCGGCGCGGTGGGTTGCGATGCGCTGGAAGACGAACATAATCACACCCGGGATACTAGCATCGGAGGGCACAGTGCAGTTCGCCCCGATCGGCAGTGCACGTACCGCACGCTGCGCGCCGCCGCGCCGGGTCGAACAACAACTGTCGGATGAGACCCCGTCCACGCGCCAGCTGCCGTCGCGGCGCGTGCAGGCGCGCCTCCAGCCACCGCTGCGCCCTGCGCTCCCCGCTGCCGCCCCGGGCCATATCCAACCCGTCGCACCCTGCCGTAGCCAGCGACAGTGACGTACTGGCCTGGTGCTGCGAAAGCGATCGCGCCCTGCCATCCGCCATAGGAGCACTGGGGCAGTGCTCCGATGTGGTTCTCTCCTCGCGCTCTCTGTCGTCTGTGACGGCGAGGGCAATGCTGCACGCGCTGACGGGCGTTCGGGCGCCACGTCTAACCGCGACCGCGCTGCTTCACCGCTTCCACGCGTCCGCCAGCAACGCTCGCCGCGCCCCCCGGTGCGGCACATGCGCTACATGCTGCATCCTCCCCAGGCCGCCAGGGAGCACCGCCCCAGGCACGGCGGCGGGTGGGACGAATTGTACATGTACGCGCCATGTACGACGCGGGAGCTGACAGGTGGGGCGGATGGACGTTCTCGTAGGGCGACGAGCACTAGGGCAACAGACACGTCGGCGGCCACCACCGGGAGCGCTGCCCCGACCGAGGCGGACCGGCAACACTTCAGGGCGTGTCGCGACGGCGAAGACACATACGTGGATGCCGCGTCTGGTGCGTGCGCCCCCACCTCCCCAACCTACCTGCCCTCAACCCCACCTGTGTCGACACCGCTCTGCCCGAACACCGCTGGCGAGCTATTCCGGTCGCCCGTGTCGAAGCTTCGTAGAGTGGAAATGACCCTGAACCCTGGAAGTTGGCTACCGCTGGCGGCGGCCGTAGGTTCTGGGCCACTTCCTGCTTGGAGCACTGCGCCCTAAAGCCTTCGGCTTTGCCCTGTGCCCGCTGCAGCGAATTACGTGTAGTCCTTCATTCATCCATCTGGACCCACCTCCGCCACCCCCAGTCCGCTCGCTGAGACCGTCGTCACAGCCTCCGAAGCAGACAGCGACGCGCCACACGCCCACACACGTCATTCCCCATTCTCTACCGCCCCGCTTCACCCCACAAAACAGTCGATGAAGGTGCTCCCAGAGGCTGTCGTCGCACTAACCACGCCCGTAGCTCGTGGCGTCGGGAAGGCGGTAATTACCGACCATGCAGTGGTGACGCTGAGAGCGCCTCGCCCACCCCACCACCGTGCAGGCTACACTGTCTTCACCGCACAGGCTCACTTGCGCCGGGGCAAGTGCTGCGGCGCTCCCAAACCAGGTGAGCGAAACCTGCCGCCCTCTGTCTCTGTCCCCACAAACTCCTTCTCGAGCCCCCACCGACACAAAACTACAACTACATCCATCACGTAACGCCCCGTGTTCCGCCTGTGGATTCCTCATGTCAACCGGCGGGGCTGGGTCGTCGGGCAGGCGCGGAGGCGCGCAAGTGGAGGTGTCGGCACTGCCCGTACGACGAAGACGGCACCGCGGGGGCGGCGGCGCAGGCGCTGGGGCAGTTCATGTACTGCATGCACACCGGTGCGGCATCCTTTTCACCCCGAGTGTGTGTGCACTGGTCCCCTCGTATGACGGTCCTCGTCAAACATGGAACCTCAGCAGTGAACCAAAGGCTGTGGGAAATTCGAGAGAACGTGCTCGAGAGCCAAAACTTCCAGCGACTTTTGGCTCGTTCAAGTGCTCGCAAAGAAGGCACGTGGGTTCCATGTTTGAAGAGGACCGTATTCTTACTATGCCCATGTGGTTTGGAACGTGCACCAAGACGTCTCCCTCTCTCTCTTCCGTCTCTTCTTCTCGCCCCCACGAACTCGCTACGAATCCGGAGGCTGTGTGATTGTTTCGTTTTTCCGACTGCCCTCGTTGGTGCGGCCACCAAGCGCCGAAAAGGCCCCACCGACCCACCCTGATCATGGGGGCACCGCTCGGTGGGGGCGGCGCCGTCGCAGAGCACCTAGACGCGACGGGCGGTGAAGCGGACGCGGCGGAGGGGGCGGTGGGAGGCGATGCCAATGGCGACGGCGGCAGTGGCGAGGCAGCGGAGGAGGACGAGGAGGAGGTGCGGCAGCGCACGGACGCGCGACTGTCCAAGCGCTATCTGCATCTGGACCCTGGCGGGTACTTCCTCGTGCGGGTGAATCGTGCCACCGCCACGGTGGAGGTCGCTCACCACCCGTGCACAGTGGATGATACCACGGGGCTGGTGGTGGACGCTGCGGGTAAGCCGGTGGCCGCCAAGGGGAGATTGTCGGAGGATCAGGTGCGTGCAGGCGGCCTGGTGATTCATACAACAGGGTCGGACGGACGCGTCAGCGCAGGCGGGAGATGCTTTTCGTCCCCCTTGAACGTTTTCCACAGTTCCCCGAGCGGACAATCGCATGTCGTATGCCGTACATCCGCATGTGTCTTGCAGGGCTGCCAACGGCACCCGCTTCAAGCCGATCCCGTTGGATGCGAGGTGGGCCAGCAAGTGGGAGAGTTTGGTGAGAGAGGTTCAGCAGGTGGACAGGCGCTTGTCTTGACCCCACCGCGGCATACGAGGTCGGTCAGTCAGCCAGGCGACGTGCGTAGAGTGGAACACACCGGACCGGGTGAGATGGCGAGTCGAGGCGGCGTTTGCACTGCAGGCGGGTGGAGAGGGAGAGGCAGGCGTGACGGTCTTCTCTGGCTGTACGGCCAAGCAGGTGTACGTGCAGCTGTTGGAGGGCGACGAACCCAAGGTAAGGGAGCGACTTGGCACCAACCGAAGCATGTACAGAACGGGACAAAACCGTGTAGGCGCTGCTGGGGTTGCTTAGTGGGGCAGGGCTACTTCCTGCGCAGGGCGCTCTGAGCACTGCGCCCTAAAGCCTTCGGTTTTGTCCTGTGCCCGCTGCAGCCCCTTACGTGTGGTCCTTCATTCTTCTTAGAGAAACCGTGTCGTCGACTCCGGATTACGTTCCTCTTCAAACAGGAACTTCAGTCACGTGAGCAAAAAGGCTGTGGGGAGTTGAAGAAAGGTGGTAGAAAGCCAACCTTTTCCAGTGCGTTTGGCTCCTTCATGTGCTCTCAAACAAGGCGAGGGTTCCATGTTGACACACATATAGACAATTTGGGGCGGCTCACACGGTTCGTGACCATAATTGGCGCTGGCGATGACACGGTCTGTCCCTTTTCTCTTGAATACGGCTGGTGAGCATTGTGCATTGTGAATTGTCCCCCCTTTCAGGTGACCCAGCTGAACCACGCGGCGTACCTCGGCCGGGAGCTGGCGCGGGCCGAGCAGTGCCTGCGCGACGGCGCACCGTACGTACAGGACTAGCACACGCCATGCGGGCCTCTGCTGCTCAGTACTAGTCCATTTCGTGTGTTTCCTGTGGCGGCGTCACGTGACGTACGTTACTTCATTCCAATTCACTACGAGCGAACGGCCGGCATGTTTCATGTCGATCAGCTCATGATCGAAGAATACGCAGCGATTTGTGCCTGATCGAGCGCGTAGGACCACAGGCTTGTTGCATATGCTGCCGCCCGCATGATGCGTATCTCTCGACCTCGTGACTCAACACACGCACGCGCCGCCTCTGTTGCTACACCATCCCACCATCGATCGCTAGCCTTTCTCTAGTTCTTGAGTTGGACTGGGGCTGACCGCCGACACCAACGCGGCGAACGCACTGCTCGCCTGCGGCGCCACCGCCACCGCCGGCCCGCTGGAGGTGGACACGGCGGCGTCGTCGTCCCCCTCGTCCAGTGTGTCCCCCGCCTCCGCCTCCGCCTCCTTGTTTCGAAGCGCGCGGTACTCTTTCACCTGCTCCTCGCGGAGGCCCGTGTTGTTGTACAGGATTTGAATAAGGTCCTTGACGTCGTTGGCCTCATGCTGAAGCCACATCGCCCATATCGCCCATAACGCCCCCCAGTGTGTATGTGCCCCATCCGTCTCAGTCGTCATCACTCACGCCTCACGTCAGCGCAGAGACCCAGAGAGAGCCGTCGGTTTGTCTGCAATCCGTAAGGATTGCGAGTGCTGTCGCGCCAGTGAACGAGAGGCATTCGGGTTAGTACAGCATCACGCAGTGAGCTTATCACCCAGTGCGATTTAACCACTGAGTAAGCTGAGCGCCACTGCTGTAGTTAGGGCTAAGGCTGGGATATCCCTGTCTCACCTGGGCAAGCTGCACTTCGAGCATCAGCTCCAAGAACGGGCCGAGTTTTTCGTGCAGCGGCCTCTCGGAGGGCGCGAGGATCGTCGCCGAAGCGCGCCGCTCGATGGGCTCCAGCGTGCCCATCCCCACCCTGCGCACGTACTCGAGGAACGTCTGCCGCCGCATCCCCATCATCCCTTCCTCAATCAGTTCGTCAATCCTTTGACCGCTGCAGCCTCTTACGTGTGGTCCTTCATTCATCTTAGCAAACCCGGAAGGGACGGGACGGGACGGGACGGGACGGGAGGGAAGACGCACGGTGGTGCCGAGCTCCTGCAGCTGTTCGGCAGTGGGCACGGAGATCTGGTCGGCGACGCGCGCGATGAATTCCAAGAACTCGACGAAGGTGGCTGCACACAGCGTGTCTCTGCCCGCACCCTCCCGCTGCACCTTCAAATCGTCCAGCCGCAGCATGCGCGAGTGCACGAACGCCATCTTGGCGTCGCGCATCTGCAGACCGATCTGTTCGACGAAACAATCCGAAATTGCCCGCCGCGTAAGGGAGGGTAAGGTCACGATTGGCTCCCACGATTCGCTCCGTCTCTTTGCTCTGGGTAAAAGTATGCCGTCGAGCACGCACGCGCTGAGACAAAAGCCCAGGCGGAGAGGCGATTCGGCACGGTGGCAGGCAGGGCAGAGGGGGCTGGTTGGGCATCGTGCCTCCTGGTTCCACAGCTCGCAGTCGGAGAGCAGCTTGAGCGCATCCGGCATGGTGAGCTGCGAGCGCGGCCCCTTATAGAAAAAGTAGATGCAGCAGAGCACGGTGAAGTGTTGCTCCAGCAGCTCGTCCACCTGTGGTGTGTACAGCTGCGACATAACAACACACACGGCAACCAACAAATGTCCGGTAACGTCAGAAAAAAATCGGTGGTTTGGCCAATTTTGTTCGTGTGTGACGGAGTTGGAGTTGAGGTGCGTCGTGACAACTACGAGCCAACCCCAGGTGGCGTATAGCGTGTGTGTACAAGCGTAGAGCTAGCACCCCGCCCGCTCTGAAAGCACCGCACACAAGCTTCCTGTCATGTTCACACGACAAACGACGGAGCTATGCTGAAACTGACCTGAGCAAGCGTTCTCGCTCAGAGCTCTCGCATCGATCGAATACCCTCCACCCCCGCAAGCGAACCGTGTCAGGTGAGAGGGTTGGGTCTCGGATTGCTACTCGGCGTGTTACGTACCCGCTGGGTGCGAAACGAGTTCACGTCCATGCAATACTCCGCCGGCAGCCTTTGCTGCACGTCCGTCGTGAGCAACTTGGACAGTGCCTCTGCCAAGGAGTCTGTATGCTGCCCTTTGCCGTACTTTGCCACCGCCAGCCGCACCATCACCTGGGGGTTGCGAGCCCGGGGTTTCTGAGATGAATGAAGGACCACACGTAAGAGGCTGCAGCGGGCACAGGACAAAGCCGAAGGCTTTAGGGCGCAGTGGATCGTTGGGGTCAGGGTTAGGGTTGCGAGCTCGGGTTGCGAGCTCGGGTTAGGGCTAAGGGCTAAGGTAGAGCTAGGCTCCGCTCACCTCCAGCCACTCGAAGCGCACGATGGAGTTGTCCATGTTGAACTCCAGCGCCTTGTCGTTCTTCATGTTGTTGGGCCGGAAGTTGGCCTGAGAAACAACGGCCCGTTTTGTGTTCAGCTTTGGTGATCACACGTCACAGACCAAGTCGCGACCAGAGTGGCCCTTTGGAACCCCTCGCACCGTTCGCGTGTGAACTCGGGACAATGTTTCAACGGAGAGTTCGATAGGGGGAGCTTCTATTGAATGCTGATGAAAAGCCGCCTGCTGGACAAGCGTGTGGTTCATTTGGGCTCTCGCGTGGTTCAGTTATTGAACTCATTTGAGCCCACAAGCGGCCACTCTGGTAGCGATGTCTCTCCCTCGGGCGCACCTGGATGAAGAGCTGATCGCAGTCCTTGAGCTTGCAGAATTTGGACGCGGCATCGGGGATGTCGCAGCTGTTGAGGAACTCGGTCCACTCGTTCAGCTGCACAGACGCCACGTCGCCCGTGCCCAGCGCGCCCACCGTGTTCATGACGATGTACAGCATGGGCGCGTGCCTGTTAGGGCGAAGGCTAAGGTCAGTGCCCGTGCAGCTCCTCGAACAGCGGGTGAGTAGAGTTGCGAGTAAGGGTTAGCCTGGGTGAGGGCTAAGGTGAGGGTTCGTGCCTGCGCAGCTCCTCGCGTACGGCCTCCGCCTCGTCGCCCAGCATGCGCACGGCGTTCTCTTTGGAAACGATGCGGCCCCAGTCCAGCTCGAACATCGCCTCCAACAGCTCGGGCGTGTCCACCATCGCCTTGCCGTCGCTCTCCACGGCGCGCGGCGAAAAGACGGACCGGTGGATCCGCCAACCCACGTGATGCACTCGGCCCGTCGCCGTCGCCGCCGCCGCCTGCCCACACACACACACACCTTGGTGGCGTTATTGTCGCGTCGCTGGCCCGGCGTCGCTTCAACACTCACTCACGG
>Ga0115006_10002315_pt1 | contig 12468 bp, 10 predicted proteins | sample ArcOceMetagenome_3_FD_88943 | JGI IMG/M metagenome (GOLD analysis project Ga0115006, IMG submission 88943) | Marine eukaryotic phytoplankton communities from Arctic Ocean - Arctic Ocean- Svalbard ARC20M Metagenome | ecosystem: Environmental > Aquatic > Marine > Oceanic | place: Arctic Ocean...
CGCCGCCGCCGCCGCCCCCCCCCCCGCCGCCGCCGCCGCCGCCGCCGCCCTCGCCGTCTCCGCCGCCTCCACCTCCACCGTCTACTCCGCCGCCATCGCCACCGCCGCCGTTGCCGCCACCGCCGCCGCCGCCGCCAGCACCATCGCCGCCACCTCCAGAACCGTCCCCGCCGCCTCCATCCCCTCCTCCACCATCACCCTTGCCTCCCTCGCCATCGCCGCCGCCACCGTCGCCCCCGCCACCGTTGCCTCCACCACCGCCACCTCCCTCACCGCCGCCACCTTCACCGCCACCGTCGTCGCCGCCCTCGCCCCCGCCGCCCCTTCCCTGCACTGACACGGGCGGGGACATCATCGCTGGCACGAATAATGAGGGCTGCATCGCGTACACGCCAACCTTGACCAACAAGTTCCCACTCGCGTGTGGACTGTACGACGATGACGACTTCACGTCTGCCAACAGCTGCTGCGCATGCGGGGGCGGCCAGAATCACAATTATCCCATGCCATCTCCGCCGCCCCCATCGCCCAGCCTCCCTCCTACGCCACAGGAGCCCCCCCTGTCGCCTCCAGCGTCACCGCCGCCGCCGCCGCCAAATCCGTCTCCTCCACCACCTAATCCGCCTCCTCCCGAGCCGCCACCAAGGCCACCGCCGCAGCCGCCGCCGTCGCCATCGCCTGCGCCTCCGGCACCGTCTCCGCCCCCGCCCTCGCCCTCGCCGCCGCCGCCCTCTCCACCCCCTCCTCCGCCTTCGCCTCCGCCATCACCGCCCCCACCCTCGCCGTCGCCACCTCCGCCTTCGCCCTCGCCACCACCCGCGCCACCGCCCCTGCCGCTGGTCCCCTTCGGTGTGCCCTTGCCTCCGCCGCCACCACCGCCTCCGCCACCGTCGCCTCCACCACCAACACCCTCGCCGCCGCCGCCGTCGCCGTCACCACCTCATCCCTCACCACCGCCGCCGTCGCCCTCGCCGCCGCCGCCGCCGCCGCCCTCGCCGCCGCCTCCTTCTCCCTCGCCCCCGCCCTCATCGCCAGCGCCTTTGTCTCCTCCGCCGCTCCCGCCGTTGTTCCCACCCCTCGCCTATCAAGTGGCGACCAGTGTGCAGGTCATGGCTTCAGACACGCCCGCCACGGTCTCCGCCCTGAAGCTCGCACTCGAAGAACACCTCATTGACGGACTCTTCGGTGGAGACAGATCAGGCAGCAGCGGACTGGATGTGACCTTCAAGAAAACTAGTACGCTCCAGCTGCAGCTGAGCCAACAGCTTTCAGACCAGCAGATCCTGCAGATTGTTTGTGACTCCGCGTGCACGGGCACGTGCGTTGTGGACTGCAGCACCACGTGTTCGGCCTGTGCAGGCTCGTGCTGCGCAGTCATCAGCGCCAGTGCGAGGCGGGCGCGCCAGCGCCAGCGCGACCGTCGTTCATTGAACACGGAGACCCAGACGAGTGTCGAGGTCTCACAGGAGCTGGGCGACTCTGACGTGGTGCAGTCCAATGATACCGAAGCAGCCGCGCTGTCCAGCGCGGTCTCCCAGGGCTTTGCGGATCAAGGGACGCCCGCATCAGTCAACACGAGCGACACGGGCACCGTTGCCGATGTCGCGATTACCCAGGAGGGCGACAGCGGCTCGGCGTCCGATCTGGAGGGAGACCTCAACGGCATCGAATTGGACTCGGAGTTTGGCGATGTTGGGTCGGTCACGGCCGTCTTCCCGCCGGCTCCGCCACCGCAGTCGCCACCCCCACCACCGGACTTGCCACCGCCGCCATCTCCCCCGCCCCCGTCGCCGTCGCCTCCGCCGCCGTTGCCGAAGCCTCCGCCGCCACCCCCATCGCCCCCGCCGCCGGGGCCGTCACCGCCGCCTCCTCCACCGTCGCCCCCACCGCCGAGGCCGTCACCTCCGCCACCGTCACCTTCGCCTCCGCCACCGTCTCCTCCGCCGCCGTCGCCGCCACCGTCACCGCACCCTCCGCTCCCGCAACAGCCCCCGTTGCCGTCGTCGCCGCCACTACCGCCGCCGTCGCCGGACTCACCGCCTCCGCCCAGCCCACCGCCGGCGCCTCCGCCGCCGTTCCCGCCATCCCCACCGCCTCCATCTCCACCGCCACCAGCGCCCTCGCCACCATCGCCCTCGCCCCCGCCGCCCTCGCCCTCGCCGCCCTCGCCATCGCCGCCACCTCCAACGCCGTCACCTCCGCCACCGTCGCCACCGGCCCCGCCTTTGCCGCCACCGCCGTCACACCCCCCCTCACCGTCCCTCCCTCCGGAGGTGCCTCTGTTTTTACCTGCACGGCCACCGCCATCGCCCTTACCTCCGCTGCTCCCGCCGCCCTCACCGCCCCCACCGTCGCCGTCGCCGCCACCGCCCTCTCCATCCCCTCCTCCGCCTTCGCCACCGCCATCACCGCCATGTCCATCGCCGCCGCCGCCTGTGCCACCACCGCCTGCGCCGCCACCAACGCCACCGCCTTCCACCCCGCCCGACGCGCCTCCGCCGCCCGCGCTTCCATTGTCGTGCGGCAATCCGTGTGGATTTGGAAACACGCAGACCTGCTATGACTTCTACAACGTAGTGAGCTGCAACGCACTCAGTGCACTCAACTGCGATTGCACCGGCTGCTGCAAGGACGTCCAGCCGCCCGCGTCACCACCTGCTTCGCCGTCTCCGCCGACCCCGCCTCCCGTGCCACCAGCAGCTCCACCATCGCCAGGGGCACCTCCACCTCCACCAGAACCTCCCTCGCCACCGTCCCCTCCGCTCGCGCCAACGTCTCCCAATGCGCCACCGGACCCTCCGTTTGCGCCACCGACATCGCCTCCGACGCAGCCGCCGCCACCGGCACCACCGTCGCCGCCGCCGGCCACGCCTGGCGGCACAACGACGTACGCGCTTTCTTTCACGGTGCTCGTGGACGAAGACTATGCTGACTTTGACCAACAGATGCAAGATGACTACGAGCTCAGCCTGAAGCGGCTGCTCGAGGTGAACTCAGCGACAGCGTCGCCGCCATATCTTCATACTTTGAAGGTGGTCAGCGTCGTCTTCGACATCTCTGCGGGCAGCACGGACGACACGATCTGCGAAGGCGACGACTGCAGTCCGTCTGGGCGACGCCTGCAGTCGGCGGGAACGCTTGTCGGTGCCGATGTCTTCTTTGAAGACCCCGCCGTTGAGGTGGTGCAGGTGGGGGTCGCCGTGCTCGACGACGTTCGACACCCTGACGACCTCACTGACGAGCTTGGCGTTGACATTCTCGGATATGCGTCCTTCCCAGCCGTCAAGACCGTGACAATCCTTGCGCCCTCTCCGCCTCCACCGTCTCCACCCCCACCATGCCCGCCACCAGCGCGACCCCCGCCGTCACCACCACCACCATCGACGCCGCCATCGATTCCCCCACCGTCGCCACCGCCCCCGTCGCCGCCACCGTCGCCGCCGCCCGTCCCGCCGCCACCGTCGCCACCACCGCCATCGCCGCCACCGCCGTCACCACCGCCACCCGCCCCACCGCCACCTTCGCCGCCACCGCCATCGCCGCCACCACCGTCACCACCTCCGCCTCTCACGCCGCCGCCATCACCACCACCTCCATCTCCACCTTCGCCGCCACCCCCACCGTGGTGGCGAACAGACCCCATCGCATTGAGTTGTCAGGTCGGATATCAACATGTATCCGCTGATGAGCCGTGCGAGCCATGCGATCCGGGTTCAAAAGGCGAGTATGATGCACTCCGGCAGGAGCTGTATTGCAGCGGCTGCCTCGACGGCAGAGAGGTGCAGCCGCTTAGTGGACAGACATCGTGCGTGGAGTGCCGAGCCGAGCAAGGCGTGGACTGTACATACACGCACCTGATACAGGTGCAGCAGGGCTTTTACCGGCCTGAAAACTTCGACCCGTGGACGTCGCTCACCGGCGACACGAGCGCCAATCGTTCAACGGAGCCGGTGCTCGCGGTCCCTTGTCCATGGGGTACCAAGGCCTGCCTGGGGTCGCAATTTGAACTTGACGAAACTGGAGACGAAATTGGCTTGGGCTTTCACGGCAACGCCTCGTGCGCCGTGGGGCATTTCGGCCCGTTTTGTGCGTCATGCGACTCACCGACATATTACCGCGGCTCGTCGTCGTGCCGCCTTTGCCCGACGGATACCTCGCACGCTTTCGCAGTCACCGCGGGCCTGATCTTCTTCGGGCTCCTCGTACTTGTCATGATGGCCTTTTACCTCAAGACCGCCTCAGTCACCGCCACAGGCGCACACCCTTTCCCACTGGCGTCGTGCTTCCCCAAAATGGCCGCCGCCATCGCGCGGCTGCCACCGTCCACCTACCGGCAGATGTCGGCCATAGTCAAAATCGGCCTCGGGCTGGGGCAATGCCTATCAACGCTGCGGAGTTTCGGGCGCGTCCGCTGGCCGGAGACTTTCGTCAACATGATGGAGGAGATGGACCGCTTTGCGGTCGAAGCCTTCAGCGTCGTCCCCGCTGAGTGCGCGGCCGGCCGCCGCCTTGGCTTTGTGTACGAACTGATTGCGACCCTGCTGCTACCAGTGCTCTCCTTTGTAATCATCCAGCTGCTCGCGCTGCTCGTGTACGGCCTTGAGTTGCGGCAGCACCGCAAGATGCTGCGCAAGGAGCTTTTGGTGCAAGCGGCCGAGCGCGGAGCAAGTGAGCTGCCCGAGACGGCCGGCCTCAAGCCGATTTCGCGCCGAAACAGCTTCACCCTTGCCAGCTCCGCCAAGTCACGAATGAAGCACCAGCACCATGAGAATGACATTCGTAAAATGCTCAATCGGCCGCACGTGTGGACGCTACATATCTGGGCGTGGCTGTTGCTCTTCCCGTCCGTCACACGCAAGGTACTTGCCACCTTCGACTGCATTGAGCTGAATGGGACCTTTTACCTGCGCTCGGACGCAGCGGTGACGTGCAGCGGCGCTGGATACAGCGCCGTGGCCGTGCTCGCGGCAGTTGGCGTCGTAGTGACGTGTTTTGCGGCGCCGATTGGGCTGGTGATGGTCACATCCCGCAACCACAAGTCGTCGGAGCGCGTCAAGCGCGCACGAGTCGCTTTGCTCACCAACACCTACCAGGACGAGTTCCACTACTGGGAGGCGGTCGACCTGACTCGCAAGCTGCTGCTCACGTCGGTGGTGCTTCTCGTTGGCACCGACACGTTGCTGCAGCTGTGGTTCGCCACTGCAACTGGCCTCTTCTTCCTGGTGCTTTACCTCGGCCTCTCGCCGTACCGGGACGTGGCGGCCGGACGCGTGCAGCTGGCCGCCCTCGTGCAGCTCGAATTCACATATGTCACCGCGGCCCTTTTCTTTGATCGTGAGTCATCTGAGTCGCAGGGCATTGGGCTGGTGGTGGCAAACACGGTGGTAGCGCTTCTGCTTCTCGTGATGGCGCTCCAATCCATAGGCCGTGTCGGCGTCGAGCTGCGTGAGCTTCAGCTGCTCTTCGTTGACGATGGTTCCATAGTCGACTTGCCACCCCTGAACCACGAGTACGAGACGCATCTCTACCTTTCGCACGCGTGGAAGCATGCTCAGGACCAGGCAGGCACCCTCAAAAGCCTGCTCTACACGTGCATGCCCACGTGCAAGATCTTCCTCGACGTCGACGACGTGGCCGACGCCGAGGAGGCGGAGGAGCAGGTCGATCAGGCGTCGGTCTTCCTTGTCTTCCTCACGACCGAATACGTGGGTACACCCAAGTGTCTCCATGAGCTGACGACGGCGTGGCGGCTCGGCAAGCCACTGCTAGTGCTGCGTGAGACTGATCCTCGGTACGGGGGCCTCTCGGCTGCAGCAATGCGCGCCGAGATCGAGCTCTTCATCTCACGAAAGGGCAAGCTAATACCTGACGATGAGCTCCAGGCGATTGCGTGGCTGCAGGAGCACATGGGTAAGCTCGAATGGTTCCATCGCGAGAAGCCGCTCAAGAACGCCGCTCTGCGCTCAGTCGCCGAGGCGATCTACCATCACACCTCCTCGGGTGCCGTTGACAAGCGCTCTACCATCCTCGGAAACCTCACCAAAATGTCGGTCTCGCTCGGCGAGAAGATGACGCCGCGTTCGAAGCTTGCTTCGACCCGCCGGACCAAGGAGGAGGAGGAGGAGCCCGTCGCCTCACCCAAGGCCGCTGCTGGACTGGAAGATCTCGAGAATGCTGCGTTGCAGGTCGCGCAGACGCAGGAGGAACGTGAGCTGGACGCGCTTGTTGGACTCGGCGCTGGCCGGGCGTCGTTGGGCGCCGTGCCTGAAGGGTCAACACAGGAAGAGGGGATCTTCAGGACGTTTTCGGTGTTCACTCCACGGGGCAGCATGTCGAGTTCGAGGAACACAGACGTCGAAGATGCGCCAACCCGCTGCCGCAAGCCGTCTGTGTTCGCATCGATCGTAGGCATATTCGACGGCGGTGCCAAGTCGCCGCGCGACGGTGAGAAGCGCGGTGACGACAAGCTGGCTGTCTCGCCTGAGGAACGGCCGGTGCGTCGGATGGTACTGCGTGAGGAGATCCAGCTCACAGAGGAGGACACGAAGGATACGGTCATCTACCTGTCGGAGCACTACCGGGAGCTGGCACCCACCTCGACCAAACTGCTGCACGACGACAAGAACGTGGGTGGCCACTCGATGTACGAAGAGCTGGTGCAGCAGTTCGACAAGCAGGGTGTCCGATTGACGTCCGACTCGGACGAGGCGTTCAAGGAGGATTCGCGGGCACTGATGCTGCTCGTGCTTAGCCCCGGCTTCTTCGCATGCTCAGCGCTCGTTGAAGAGGCGGTGCAGGCAATGAAGCACCTCCAGATCGCAAGCAGCACCGCCACCAGTGGGCGGCCGACGCTCGGCGCGCTGACAGGACGAGGACGCTTCGGGTCGCGCAAGCACCTGCTGGCTCCACCGACGGGCGCGCGCGCCAACCTCGCTGTCAATACGTGCATGGCAGCCCCGGCGGCAGCAGCCTCATCCACGGAGGCTGACTCGTCTGAGTCAGCTGTTGACGGCGAGGTCGCACAGACACGGCAGCGCGGGGCCGGTCTCCTCAAGGGTGGCTGGCGCGCCGCGGGGCGTGCTACTGCGGCTACAGGCGCGCTCGGCAGGCTGACACGACGGGGAAGCAGCACGACAGAGATTGATGAGCAGCAGAGCTCGGGTACCTGCGGTGCGCTCGACTTGCACATGACGAGTGGCCGCATCTTCAACAAGAAACCCAAGGCGATGGTCCCGCTGCACTCGACGGCGATGTCATACCAGGAGTATGTCCGCACCTGCCCACCCGACCTGAAGGACCTCGGGGTCTTCGACCTGCAGTCGGACACGTGGCCAGAGTGCGAGGTGTTGCAGGCTGTCGCAGTCAAAACGGCGATACGTAAGCTGCCTGGCCATCACCACTCGAAGCGGTACGACCGCGCCGCCGCACTGCTTCACCTCGGCCGGCGCAGCCATCTTGTCACCATTGGAGAGGGCACCGCGGCAAGAACTACCGGCCTGGGCTTCACGCGACCACGCATGTGCAGCCGCAACTCGTCGACTCGAGCATCGGCATCAAAAAGCAAACCCCGCAACAGCACCCCCGCTGCTGTTGCACCCCCGCTGCTGCCGGCACCCTCCTCGGATCTGTCGATGCGCACCCTGTCAAGGAAGCGTTCTACGTCGGACAGCATGGATGTCACGGTGAGCCTGGTCAAGACGCCACTGGGGCTGGGGCTGAGCGTTGATCAGAACAACGTGGTCACGGCCGTCGAAATGGATTCTCAGGCCGCACGCACCGGCAAGATTGCGCCCAATGATGTGATGATATCGGTCAATGCCGTCGAGCTGAGCTCGTCGGTCACCTTTGGCACTGAGTTCGCCAAGCTCGACGTGGGTTCGTCACTTGAGGTGGTGGTCCGACGGGCGCCACGGCCGGGGCTCAAATGCCAGTGTTCGGCACCCAGAAGCCTTGGGGAGGTATCCAGGCCGCCCCGTAGGCCAAAGAATCCCGAGCAGCGCAAGACGTCGCTCGGGGCAGTCACGTCGCTCGTTGCGTCGGCACCGGAGGCCGCCGGCAGCAGCAGCAGCAGCAGCAACACATTAGGGCCGCCGACCAGACTGCCCGAAGACGAGGAGCCGGTACCTCCGCCACCGGAGGCGGCGCTTGTGGTGACCATGCACCGGGTCTGATGGTCATGCCGAAGCAGGGGACGTACGCATACTACCTCAGTACACGTTTACAGGGCCGTTGATCTGGGGTGACACCAGGATGGTGATCCCCGGCATCCGGAACCATGAGACCAGAAGGGTGGGCTGGCAAGGGGAAGGGGGTTACTTACAGGTTTGGGTTCCATGTCGGGTCTCTGTCGAATTCGTCGCGAGTCAACCTCGCGGTCTCAAACAAAGCTACAAATACGGTAAACACAACCAAAACTACCGGCCACGTAGAACCACGTACCGTAGCCATGCACTTTATACGCCCCCCCTCCCCCTCCCATCGGGCGACGACTCATCACACATTTCAGTGGCAACTCGTCAGTGAACTGCCGATTGCTGGCGTGCCCCAGCCCCGGACCTGCGCTTGCGCCCTCCGCCGCGCCGCTCCCGGGTGCGCCCGCCACGCCGCCCGCCACCGCGACCACCAGCAGCCAACCCCGCAGAAGTCTTCGGAGGCTGCCCCGCGGCTGGCAGCGAGTTTTCCGCGAACCAGCGCAGCACGTCAGCGCACTCCCGTGCCAGCTGGCCATGCAGTGCCTCGCTCAGGTTGCGACGCCCCCCTTCGCCGATGACAAGGTCGCTGCTCGCCACCTCCACGGATTCGGCCTTCGCACCACGCCCCGCCTTGCCGCCCCCGCCCCTGCCGCGTCGGAAGTCGGCGCGGTTGCCGCAGACACGGTACCGCCGCTGCCCCACAGAGCTTTCCTCGTCGGACGAAGAGGACAAGTCGGTCTGCTCGGCGGCCGAGAGGCGGCGCCGCGGTCGGCTCGACGATTGCGGCGTCGTGAGGCCTCCGCCGCCTCTGCCACCTCCGCCGCCTCCGCCTCCGACGCCGTCACGCAGTCCGCAGCGGCCGAGGGCGGCGCGGACGGGCTGCGGGACGCTGGGGCCGAGGCCGAGCCACGTATACAGCTCGACGAGCCGAGGCCTCGGCGCCGCCAGAAGCGCATCGAAGCGCAGCGTCCGCGTCGACAGCTGCGGCGCCGTCGCTGCCGCCGCCGCCGTCGCCGTCCTCGCCGTCGCCGTCGCCGTCGTCGCCGTCGCCGTGCTCGCCGGGGCCACGGCTGGGGCTGTGGTTGCGGCCCCGACCGTCGCCGCTGCCGCCGCAGCCGCAGCCGCGGCCGCGGCCGCGGCCGTGGCCGCGGCCGCGGCCGCCTCGGCGAGCGTCGTGTTCATGGCGCGGCATACCGTTTCGACGACGCCCGACGGCGTGCCTCGCGGGTTGAACGGCGACGCGTCGGTGAAGGCGCGCAGCGTGAGGCGCGACGCCACCACCTCGGCGGGCGGCCGCAGCAGCAGCAGCACGCGCAGCTGCGGCGGCGACGCGTGCGGCGCGAGGGCGCGCACCTCGGCGAGCGACTGCAGCCGCACCACCTTGGCGGCGGCGTGCGTCCGCCAGCAGCGCGTCACCCAGCTCACGTACGCGCTCGCGGCGGAGCTGATGCCGCCCAGCTGCCGACCGGCGGCCGAGTGCGAGAATGCGTTGCGGTCGGCGCGCAGCTGCGCAAACTGCGGCTGCGAGAGGCGGCACGACAGCGCGTCGAGGACGAGCCGCGCGCACGGCGCGCCCCACAGCCGGCCGGCGTACGACGCCTTGAGCCGGCGCGTCCGCTGCCGGCACGGCTCGTACAGGTACGTGAAGTCGGCGCGCGGGTCGAAGGCGAGCTCCTGTCGCGCCGGTCAGGGCGTCGCGGGGAGGGGGGCAGGAAGGGTGGGGCGCGGGGCGCGGGGCGCGGGGCGCGGGGCGGCTAATCTGCGCATCTGGGGTCGGTGGGAGGGGTGGGCTGCGCGTCGTTGTTGCGGGGCACTGGCATTGGCGCTGGCGTACGCCGACGAGGGTGCTGCCGCTGCGCCCCTCCGCCACCAGCAGCACGCCGACCCGCTCGGCCGTCGCCTTGCACCCCTGCAGCTGCGCGCGCAGCACGGAGGGCACGGCGCCGCGCCAGCCCGACGTGACCCACCGCCGGTGCAGCGACGTGCGCACGTCGGCGACGCCGCGCAACAGCCCGAGCTGCAGCGTGAAGCCGCGCCCGTGCGCGAGCACCTTGTTAGGGTTAGGGTCAGGGTCAGGGTCAGGGTTAGGGTTAGGGTTAGGTTAGGGTTAGGGTAAGGGTTGGGGCTAGGGTTGGGGTTAGAAAAGAGAGCTGCAGCGTGAAGCCGCGGCCGTGCGCGAGCACCTCGGCCTTCTGCGCGATCTGCAGCCAGCGGCTCAGCTGCACGCGCTTGACTGTAAAACCGTCGTGGTCCCAGTGGAGCGAGCGAGCGGGCGGGCGTGCGAGGGCGCGTGAGTCGCAGGTGAGGCGGGAGAGGAGGGGCGGTACTACCAAGGCTGATCTCTGCGGGTCGAGGAGAGAGTCGGAGCTCCAACGAGACGAGGCGTTGGGGCGGAGGGAGCGGCGTACGCGCGGCGCCCGACGAGTTGGTCATGTACTTGCGCCGCAGCCGATTCTCGAACGTGTGCATCCACCGGTAGCGGAAGTGGAGGAGCGTCACGTCCGACGGGTCGGGCAGCGCGTACGCGCCGCCCTGGCGCAGCCCGAGCCGATGGATCGTGCCGTAGCGCTGCGGGTGGAGCCAGCCCGGCTGCAGCACGCACTTGAACCGCGTCTTGGCCATCGGCAGCATGCTCGGCACCAGCTGCCGCACGAAGTGCGACATGAGCAGCGCGCCCGGAGGCGGCGGTCGCGTGTCGTTCGCGCGGCGCGGCAGCATGACGCTCGAGTCGACCATCATGCCGACGACGCGCAGCGCCGAGCCGTCGCGCTGCGGCTTCAGCGGCATGCTCTGCAGCCGGCTGAGCACCGCCGGCATCGACGGGTACTGCGGCGCGAGCCTGACGAACTCGTCGACGTCGAAGAATGCCATCCATCTGGTCAGGTTGCCGTACGTGCGTACCGCGTGGTACACGACCGCCACCTGCTGCGGGAATGGCAGCCTCTTGACGCAGCGGCCCTCGTGCCACCAGCGCGGCATCTCGTCGTCCTTGATCTTCCGGTTCGCGTCGCATTCGTTGCTTGGTATCTGCACCGTGTCGGGAAGCCGACCCAGGCTCGTGACATGAGTGAGCGTGACGAGGCCCTCGGCCACGTACGGTGCCACCGTCGGAGCCAGCGCGTCGGTCGAGCCGTCGTCATAGAGGTAGAAGTGCTCGAAGCCGATGGAGCGCAGCATGTGGTACTCTAGCCACTCCGGCAGGAATGACGCCTCGTTCTGCAGCACCGTCGTCATGACGAGCGTGTACAGAGGAGCCGGCCCTCCGGTGAGTGTCGACGCGTTCGGCATAGCTAGCGATTCAGATAGTTAATTCCACTAGCGATGTCTCGAAGTCCAACTTTGTAACTTTAGCGCCGAGGGGATGAACCACCCATCATGCGACTATTCATGGACTGATGCGACTAACATGCACTGGACACGCTCGATCTAAACTACCGGTGCACACGGCGGCACGCTCGGTCGATCAATACAGGTCCTTCTCCTTGCGCAGCGTGGCCTGCTTCCACTTGGGCAGCGACACGAAGCGCTCGCGCGGCATCCCGAAGACCGTCGCGAACTCGTCGTTGCTCAGCCACTGCTCGCGCTCGTTGGGGCCGACACCGTCCGGCCACGCGACGCCGGTGCGCAGCTGCTCGTATGGCCAGGTGTCGCGGCCACTCTCCGTGCGGGTCGGCTCGAGGACCGCGTTCTCCACTGCTGGCTTCTCGAGGACCTCGCCGACCAGCGACAGGCGCCGCCGGCCCTGCGCGGCCTCCTCCTGCGCCGCGACGAGCGTCGCGTGCAGCTCCTCGCCCAGCGCCTGCTCGAGCACCGCGCTGCCGTGCAGCTCCACCAGGGTCGGGAAGGTGCTGGCCACGAACCCCTCGGCGCGCTGCTGCAGCTCGGTAACGTTCCACATTTTGGCGAACTCGAACACGTCGAGGACGGAGCGGGTGCTCAGGTAGACGTCCTCGTTGCACACGAAGCGGCAGCACAGCTCGTGCAGCGTCGGCACCACCGCGGGCTTCATCTGGGCGACCCGCGCCGCCGCCTTGGCCTCGGCCCGCCGCTCCGTCTCGCGCTCCACGGCCGCAGCGCGGCGCTCGAGCTCCAGAATCGACACGCGCGAAAGCTTGTCGCGATAGAATCGGCCATAGGAGCCGCTCGGGAGCCCTTGGCCACGCTGGTCCTCGAGGCTCGTCAGCCAGGCCTGCGAGGTGCCCGTCTTGTCGGACAGTATCGTCGCGATCAGGACGTCGCGTTCCGTCATGCCAAGGCCTCGTGAGCGGGGTGTAGC
>Ga0115006_10002316_pt1 | contig 12468 bp, 12 predicted proteins | sample ArcOceMetagenome_3_FD_88943 | JGI IMG/M metagenome (GOLD analysis project Ga0115006, IMG submission 88943) | Marine eukaryotic phytoplankton communities from Arctic Ocean - Arctic Ocean- Svalbard ARC20M Metagenome | ecosystem: Environmental > Aquatic > Marine > Oceanic | place: Arctic Ocean...
AGGGTGCTGTGGGGACGGCGGACTGTGAGAGATAGCCCGCCAGAGTGAGTGTGCGAGGGAGCGAGTGTGTGTGTGTGTGTGTGTGTGTGTGTGTGCACGAGCGAGCTTTCCGGTGACCGTGGCTGCCTGTTTCCGCACGGGTGCTCTATCTACAGCGTGTGTGCGTATGCGTTGTTCGCCAGACGCGTAAAATATATAAGTACGTATAAAGCTGTACTTATATATTTTATGTGCTTATATATTTTATACATATTTGTAAAATATGTACTTATATATTTTATACATATTTGTAAAATATACAAGTACACGCACACGCGCGCACAAAACACGGACGCACACGCAACACGCGCAAGGACAGCGGGCGCCGAACAGCATGAACAAGTACGGGGTGGTGCTCAACGCAATAGGGATGCGCCCGAGCTTCAACATGGCGCTGGCGCGGTATGTTGCAGCGCTCGGGGCACTCTTCTTTGGCGCTGACGAGACTCGGCCGACGCACCTGCATGGCGCGCCCGCGCATCTGGAGGACTGGGGCGGCGACACGCTCAACGACCATCACACCTTCATTGTCCGGTACCGCCCTGACGAAGACCGCCACCTCGACATGCACGTCGACGAGTGTGACGGTACGCTCCAGATTGTTGCTGGATGCCTCGAATGTCTTGACTAGAACGCAGCACACCCACTTGCTCTTAGCGACTTGCATCCGTGGCCCACCCACTGCCATGCACCCGCGCATCCACAGCCGCACGCACCTGGGCGCGCATGCGCGCACAAGTGAAGCGAGCTGAGCGCACACGCAGTCACGTTCAACGTGGGTTTGACGGACGCGGACGACTTTGCGGGGTCCGACCTGGTCTTCTGCGGCATGTATGGCTCGACAGCGCACCGCAAGCACGTGCACACCTACTCGCATGTCAAAGGCCGGTGCGTGCTCCACTCGGGCAAGCGCCGCCACGGCGCACTCAACGTGGTCAAGGGCGAGCGGGCCAGCTTGATCATGTGGACGAAAAGCTCGGTGTTCCGCCAAAGTGCCGAGTACCGGCGGCGCTGGGGGCCCGGCAGCTTTCAGCAACCTGAAGCCCGCGCCCCCGACCGCGTCTGCCTCAGCTACACTCACGACAGAGACTTCCACAGTCTGCGCCGAGTGCTCGGTGACGCAGAGGGCGTGCGCCCGCCTGTCGAGGACGCGTGGTGAGGCACAGAGGTGCGGCATGGTGCGCAGGCAAACGTGGTGTTGCAGCGGGGTGCTCAGGCGCTCAGGCGCTCAGGTGAGGCCACGTCGCCAGCCCGAGTGCCTGTGGTCAGGCCACGTTGCTTGACGCACTGGCCTGTGCGTGCGCGCCCACGGCTTACAGTGTGTAAACTGCAAGCACAATCCTTACTGGTCCTCAACGCCGTTGACGTCACCGCCCTATCCCCTATCCCCCGCTCGCCCTCGCATCACCACCTTGCCGGCAACCCCGCGCCGCCGGATGGGATCAAGGCGACAGTGGCGGTCGACGTCGGGTGCAACGCGCGCATTCGCACTGGCGCAGGCACGTGACGGCTCCTTGTCCTCGTGCCTGCTCGGCTTCCGCAGCTCCCCCACGCCCCCCCCGACGTATTGCGCGTGTTTCAGGGCTTTATTTAGTCGCGCAGGCCCAACACCGGCACACAGCTACTCCGGCGCGCCTGCCGCCCGAAAACTCAAGACGGGCCTGCCGGGCGCGCACCCCCTTTTGGGGGCAGCAGCCGCGCGCAGTCCCAGGGCGCTGCGGGCACTCCCGAGGCCTGCGGGTTGGTCACGCGCTTGCAGCAAACGCGTTGGCTGTATCGGGCATCATCAGACCGCTGCGCTCACTTGGCATCCCTGCTGTCCACATGTGACATGACTGTGCACGAGGCATCAGGCAGCTGTCCAGCGTGCACCGACGCCATGCGTGCGCCCTCGGTCTATGCTCCCTGCGTGGGCCCTCGGCCTATGCTCCCGCCCTCGGCCTATACTCCCTGCGTGCTCCTGGCGTGCGGCCTTGGGCAATGCCTTGGCGAATGCATCAATGTGAACGATGGCGAATGCATCAGTGTGAGTGGCATAGTGTGCCTGCCCTGGCGAAGGGCTCAGCGAATGCAGCAGACGCCGACATCCGTGTCGTGGTTTTCGCAGCTCCTCTTGTTCCACTCGTCGTGCAGCGCATGCACACCCTTGCAGTGCTGCAGCTTGATCTGCTCGGCCGCACGCACCCACGTGAGTATCTTTCACAGTCCTTGCCTCGGCCACAGACTAGGTTGCGATAGCAGCAGCTCTGCTCGTGGAATGCGCAGACCATCAAGGATGAACAGATCTTGTGAACGCAAGACACAGCCACTCTCCCCTGCAGCCAGCATGCCTCGCGCCCTCGCCTCGCCAACACGCGCGCGCCAGACCTCATCCCCCAGGCAGGCAGGCTTGTGCATCCAAATCGGCATCGGCCCGACCGACTCGCGGTAGAAGTCGTGGCCAAACTTGTACCTGCCAACGCACCGCAGCAAGTCAGCCTCGCGCAGTACGCGTCATCCTCGCTACGCGCGCCGGCTGCGGTCCTAGCCGCGCGCCTGGGGCTCTAACAGATGCCGACAGATGCCGACCCCCTCGCCGCATTGACACATGGGCGCGTGCGAGGCAAGTGACAGCGAGGCAAGAAGCGCGTGCAGGAACGAGCCGAGGAGCGCGCGTGGCCGACGTAGGTGTAGGCTCGGGCGCACCTCTGCTTGCCGCCCTTGAAGCCCATGGCGCGGCAGGTCACGCGCGCGTCCGCTGCCGTGAAGCCTTGGCCGCACACTGTTCCCCACGTGCCCTGGTGCTGAATCTCCACGCGGCTGTTTTGACGTACCAGCGTGCGTGTGTCAGTGCGCACACGCCATCAAGTCTCTTTTTGCCGTCGCCTCCGCTCCAGCAGAGTGCCGCAAGCGCCACCCTACGCGGTAGGGCGGGCTGGGGCGTGAAGCACACGGGGCTCGGGGCAAAGAGAAGAGAGAAGGCAGCGTGGGATCGACAGACAGCGGAACAAGGGAAGCAAGCATGTGTCAAGGCGATCCAGTTGACTCTCTTCCGAGTTGTTTCTCTTCCGAAGAGAAACAACCAGCGTGGCCCACGGCACAGAACGCATCGCACTCTGTCACAAGGGTGATTCACGTTCGTGGTTCAAGGGGAGGGGAGATTGGGGGGGGCAAGACCAGGCGAGCGAATTGCAGTTGATGAGACGCGTCTGCGTTGACGGCGACCAGCCACCTGCAGCACCCACCGTATCAGCACCTGCAAAATGGCCTAAATGCCAAATGACCAACTGCCCAGGACCAATGGCCCATGGCAGCGGCAGCGAAAACGGCAAATAGCAGGCAGGCTGGCACGACTGCACAGGGCGGGCACGTGAGCGGTGTGCACAACCAACACGGGACAACGAGGACGGTACAGCGCGTGCGGCAACCTGGGCAGGCAATGATATCGGGCCCACGCGGACCCGGAGCGCCTCTTGGCCCCTGCGGTCCCGTGTTGCCCTGCGGTCCCATGGGCCCCTGCATGCCGCTGAGACCTGCACCACGCGCCGGACGTGTCGGTCACCACAGCCATTCGCATGCGGAAAGGGTCGGTCACGGGTCTCGGCGCTCGAGAGGGGCAACGACATACCCGGCGGGCCCTGCGGGCCGAGGGGTCCTGGTCTGCCTGGCCGCCCGGCGGCGCCCGGGTGGCCGTCGCGGCCGCGCCAGCCATTGAAGCCGTTCTTGCCCTTGAAGCCCTGGGGCCCCGGCGGGCCGGGGGGCCCGGCCCGCGTTTCGAGCTGCGCTATTGCGGGCTTGAAGTTGTCGACATTGGTCATGAGCCGCTCCTCGGCATCTTCAGCCGTCGTCTCCATCTCGCGCTGGACTTCGCGCATCGCGGCCTGCTCCTCCTTGAGCAGCTTCTTTGCCCTGCGCGCACACGGCTCAGCAGCGGGCGCGAGCTGTGCGGCCACGGGCGCGCGCCCGAGACGCACGGCGGCAGGCAGCGCACGCGCAGGCGTGGCCTGCGCGGCGGCGGCGGCGGCGGCGGCGGCGGCGGCGCACAGGCGTGCCGCGTGCACGCTACCTGTCGTTGTTCATCTTGACGCGCTTGACGAGCCGGCGCATCTTCTTGAGCTGCGCCGCGTACTCGGGCGGATACCGCCCGGGCATGCCGTCCTCCTCCCCCCAGAAAATCGTCGCCTTGCCGCTGATCGAGTTGAAGTCCGCGGCGCCGGCGAGCGCCGTGCGGCTCGTCCCCCGGCGCCACGCGGCGCTGCCCAGCGCAACCGCCGCCGCCGCCGCCGCGCAGGCCACGACCGCGACCAGCACCCGCACGCCGCTGCCGCGGCTGCGGGCACTGCGGGGCGCTGCGGCTGACGCCCCCGCCCCCGCCTCTCCGCCCCCGTCCCCCGCCGGCGCCGCTCGCTGGTGCGCCGCCTCTGCCATCGCCTCCCAGGGGTCAGACCTGGTCAGACCACGAACCTGTTCGTGGTACAACCAGTTCGTGGATACCAATTCGCGCTCAACGGGTTCAACGAGCTCGGAGGTCCGGGGGTCCGGGGGGGAGCGGTGCGGAGGGCCGAAAGGCACGCCGCACCCAACCCCGGCACGGGCGTGGCTGCGCTCGGGGGCGCGGCGGGCGGCCGGGCGGGGGCGATGTCGACGTACAGCGGCCAGCGGCCGAAGCCCGTCGACATCGAGGACCGCGAGGAGGCGCAGGCGACGCTCGAGACGGTGCTCGAGGAGGGCTCGGAGCTCACGTGGGCGCAGTTCCGCTACCGCCTCATTCGGGGCGGCGCGGGGCTGGGCCGCGCCACGGAGGACGCCGAGGCCAGGGGCGTCGACCGCGACCTCTCCACGCTGACGCTCGAGGAGGTCGGCAGCAACGGCATCGCCGAGCTGTCCGCGCAGCTCCCGCCGTACGAGGTCGCGTACGTCGTCTACAACAACCACAAGGGCTCCCTGCGCGAAGACGTGATCCGCCGGGGGCAGCAGCACCGGGTGGGCACCCGCTGGAAGCAGTGGTTTGTGCTGCAGGACCGGGAGGTCAAGCGCTTTGTGCGCGAGCACCTCTACGACTGGGCGGCGCTGGTCGAGAAGCTCGCGCAGGAGGCCGAATGCAAGCGCCTGCTGGACGTGGCGCACGAGCTCAATATCTACGTGCCGAGCGATGCGCCCATGCACGACCCCGTCAAGATGGTCGAGTTTATGTGCCAGGCGTCGCCCCCCCTCAACCAGGTCTATGTCAAGGCGCTTGAAAAGCTGTTCGACGCGGCCGAAGACGCCGCGTACACGGTGCTGCAGGCGACGGGCGAGGTGGCGAAACACCTCGACAAGCTGCACGCCGACAAGCTCGCAAAGGCGGCGGAGGAGGCGCGCCTAAAGCAGGAGAGAATCCGTCAGCGCAGAATAGCGCAGAAGAAGAGAGAGGCGGTTGCCGCCGCCCAAAAGGCGGCCGCCGAGCGGCATGCGGACAAGGTGAAGGGCAAACGGATGAAACGGCAAACGAATACGAGAGGTGTGGCAGCAGACGCGGACAAGGCAGAAGAGTTGGAGCTGGACGAGTTGATGGATCAGGGCAGCGTCATGTCGCTGAATTCGGCTCGCCGGAGCGAGACGGAAGTCACAGGTGTGCGCTGCACCTGCTTCAGACCCCGTTACACCAGCTATGCACCATGATAAGCCTGCTTTGCAGCTGATGCACACCCTGCTGCACCTGTTACACACCTGCTATGCCCTCTGCTGCACTGCTTCTCGCTGTGCTGCAGTGCAGCAGAGGGCTTAGCAGGTGCGTAACAGGTGTATAGCAGGGTGCGCATCAGCTGCAAAGGAGGCGTATCCTCATACACACCCCGCCACACCTCGCAGAAATTTCAGACGAGCTTTTCGACGATGATTCCCTGTGGGACGACTCGACATGGGACGGGCGCTCAATTTTAAGCAACAGGGATTCGCCGCTGCAATCACCAGCATCGCGCACGTCGCGTGGCACTGTGCGGAGACAGGCCACTGCGTCGTCTCCGCTAAAGTCGCCGGGACAGAGGAGGCGCTCCCCCCTGCAATCGCCTCTGCAACGTGGCGAAACGCTGGGCCTCGCGCCGGTGCCTGGAGAGCTAGCGGAAGAGACTTCCAGCGTCATGAGCAGGAGCTTGAACGCAGGCGACCCGGGCGATTTGGATGCAGAACAGCAGCTGCTGCAGAGAGGGGTCTCGGAGGAACTGGAGGGCATGGAGTGGGACGACACCAACTTTGAAGACAAACAAGAGGCCGACGATGCATATTTTCAATGGACCATTGAAGAAGAAGCACGCCGCCTGGCAATTGTGATGGAGCGTTCTGCCCTTTTGATGCAAGCGCTTGCACGAGGGTACCGCTGCCGGCAGCGCGTGCGGGCTCTGAAAGCGCTCGCTAATGACTACTGGGACAAGAATCGGCTCAAGGCAAGACACCACCAGGTGATTGTAGTGCTCGTGTGGACCCCGGGATCAGCGTCGACGGCGATGCGTGAGCTGCCCCTGTACCACATGCGGGACGTTGTGGACCTGCTGAACGACGCTGCCTCCGCTGCCAAGGAAGCCAAAGATCAGCAACTGGCCCTTGACGAGGTCTCCTCCGCAGCTGACAACAGGGATGAGGCGCCGCTCGCGGTCAGCCTGCGCCAGGACAGCATGGCGAGTGCTGCAAGCATGGCAAATATAGCTGACGAGGGCGGGATAGAAGTGCTCGAGGGTATGATGGCGCAAAAGCGCAAGGACACGATTCCTTTGATTCCACACGTCATTCACCGGGCGAAACATCTGGCCCAGACCGCACCCATCTGGTTCGCAAAGACGATTGCTGTAAATTACTTTGCAGGGGATGCTGACTCTGACGACTCTGACTTGGACGAAGAGGAATTTGTGGTCAAGTTTGGAGAGCAAGAGCTATACCAGGAGCTCTTAAAAAAGTATGCGTCTTTCCTTGAATTGCCAGCCATTTTGCGCGACGAGTCGAGGGACACGCTTGAATGGAGACGCGCGTGGGCAGAGCGCTTGGAAACAAAGTCGCTTCGCATGGCGCGTGCTCAGCACCGAGCGCAACGTGAGATTCTGCGCCGGCGAAAGCTTGTTGCTGGGCAAACGCTCAAGCCTTCCCGGCACAAATCGCGCATGCTGAACGACGTGGAGAATAGGGAAGATGTGTGCAAGACCATTCTTGCTGCAGCAAAACCCAGCCTCAACGACCTGAAGCACAAGTTTGTCCACAAGCCCTGGTGGACCCTCACGTTTCCGACTCGCGACAGGTCAGTCTTGAATCTTAATTGCACTGAAAATGCAGGAATGTGTGTGATGTAGGAAATGTGGTTGTGCTCACGCTGGCAATGTGGAGCAGGGGTAAACCGCCCAAAGACCTGTCGATGTCGGCGGACAATTCTTCGGTGGACAATTCTTCAGTGCAGGACTTATGGTATGACGAAGATGAAGCCTTGGCAAAATCACGCAGCATGGCGCTTTCGCGCATTCAAGAGCTTTCTCGCATGGATTCGCCCCGCATTCAAAGCAGGATGAGCGCCACAGGCCTCTGGCAACGTACCAAGGAGTGCTCGTCGGCGAAAGAGGGGGCAGTGGGCGAGGCGGCACGCGACCCATCTCTCAAATCAGCAGCTGCTCAACCGGTCCAATTGTCGATCATTAGTGTCAATGAGTTGAAAGAGCTGTATGCCGTCAGATGCAAGGCAATGCAGGTAGAGCAGCAACAGGATAATCTAAAGAGCTTCATGCACAGCATCGCTATGGGCTGCACCAATACCTGTTTCAAACTTGTTGACATGGGTATAGAGTCTACCTCGCTCAATTTCCTTCTCAATAGCTTGACCAACAAGATCATCTCACTCACTGAGCTGAATCTCGCGCGAAATCCTCTCCGCGACGCAGGCGCTACAGCTCTCAGGTACATTACGTCTCGTCCACTGTCTTATTGTTGACCCTAGCCTGTAATCTCTGCAACTGTGAACGCTCCTGATATATTGTGCGCAATCCAGTGAGTTTTTGCAGAAGAATCGGACCTTGACAGTCCTCAACCTCGAATCAGCGCTTATATGCGCCAAGGGGCAAGCAGCGCTCTTCAACACTCTGGCAAAGCACAACTTTCGCATCACGACGCTGTTGCTGGGCGGCTCTCGAGGCACGCCAATGAAGAATGTGGCGGGGCAGGCTGGAGCTGTAGCAGCAGGTGCGGCCATGCACAGCAACACCACGCTGGCAACCCTGAACCTGGCAGATAACCGCCTCTCATCGACGCACGTGCAGGCCTTTAGTAAGGGGCTCAAGAACAACATTCAGCTTACCAGCCTGGACCTCTCGAACAATGTCTTCGGTGACGAAGGCGTGCGACTGTTGGCGTCGTCATTTGAAACGTTACAGCTCACCTATCTCAACCTTGCGCGCACCGAGATGACAGACGCAGGCGCGTGTTCGCTAGCGGCGACCCTGAACGCTGGCCGGCCGCCTATCCATACCCTGTGTCTGTCAGGCAACATGGTGGCAGCAAAGGGGGCCGCGGCCTTGGCCGCAGTGATTGCGCACAAAAACACCGTGCTCACCACGCTCAAGCTCGACCACAACAACTTGGGCCCTGCTGGTATGAAGAGTATGCTAGAGAAGAGTATTTTTTCGACTACGCTAGTCAAGGATAAGCACGGCCGCCCCGTGGATGTGGTGGTCTACTATCCCCGGGCGCTGACGGATCTGAATTTGAGTGCCAACGGTTTGTTGGATGAGGGCGCCAAGTTTGCGGCCGAAATGATGATTGAAAACAGTGTGCTGACTAAACTGGACATCTCGCACAACGGCATTAGCAATATGGGAATGCGAGGTATGCCTGCATCCCTATCGTGATGTGTTTGTGTGCATGCCTGCCTGTTGTCGACCAGGCATGCAGTGTCCAGATGTGCGTTTGGCACGATCATCGAGTCACAATCGAATCTCGATTGTGTTTGATTTTGTCTGCGCACGTGGTCGCACTACAGTCATGACTGCATGCTGATAAGAATGTTGACACAGAGATAGGCAAGGCGGTGGGAAAGAATACGACTCTTGTCTCCCTTAATCTGGGCGCCAACGTCTTCACAAATCAAGGAGTTGCCGACATGGTGGAAAAATCGGAGCTCATGGCGCACGTGACAGAACTGGACCTCTCTAGCAACCGACTGACAGAAGGCGTCGGCCGCAGCTTGCTCTCATTTGCCCATGCGTGCACAGCGCTGACGCAGTTGAATATGGACGAGACTTTCTTAACGCATGAAGAAAATCACGCACTCACTGCAATGTTGGCGCGCAACGTGAGCATGCTTCCCAAAAATGCAACTGATATCATGAAGGAGGACATAGAAAGACAAGAAGAACGTGCGGCTGTTGCTGACGAGGTCCTGGCTCAGCTGGCAACAGAAAAGAAAGAGTTGGCAAAGGTCAACGCAAAAGTGGAGATGCTGCGCCAGAAAACCAGCAAACAGCGTGAAGATGGTATCAACGAGTACATCAAGATCACGAACTCGATTGCCCAGGCCAAGATTACCATTTCTTCCCATGAAGAAAAAATACGGCAATTGGAGCGGGACACGAATTTCAAGTCGCGAGAATACAATGAGAGCATTGCAGCACGCGCCCGAAAGCTCGATGCCGAACTGGAGGGCAAAGCCTGGCAGCTATCGATCCGGCAGAACCTCAAGAACGAAATGGAGACTGTTCGAGCCCAGACGAAGCGCCAAATGCAGCACCTTCTCAATGACATGGATGCCCTCTGCACCAAAAAGGAATTTGCCATCAAAAAACATCAGAAATTCCGAAACGACCTGCTTGAGCTGCTGAAGAAGGATGAAAAGTATCTTGAACCTCGTGCCGCAGATGCTGCGTGGGATCTGCTTGATGCCGACCCGACGCTTTTGCATGAAGAGCGGCTGCAAGAACACCGCGCGACAGTTGCCAATCGCCTGCTAGCACTTGAAACGCGGGAGCGCAACCAAGAGTCCATGTTGCGTGTAGCACGGCGGGCGGGCGTCATGTACAAGCATGCTGAGGCTGCGCGTAAGAAGCAAGAAGAAGAGAGCAACCCCTTGAGCAAACTGCGCCATTTGTTCAAATCAAAAGAGGAGACAGAGGCGGAACAGAAAAAAAGGCTGCTGGGGAAGATGAGCAAGTTCAGACGCACCTACTCCGGCGCAAGTAAGGCAAGTGCACGGACTGGAATGTTCTCACGCGCGGGTTCGGCAGATAGCAGTACAGCAGGCAACAATTCTCGACTCTCCCAATCTACAGCTTTTCCTGCGTCGCTTTCGCGCGATGCCTCGCGCGACTTGAGTAGTAGGGGCTCTCCTGCACCTCTGTCGCGTGAGGTCTCCCGGGAGATGTCCAGAGACTTAAGTGGAATGGAGAGCTCTTTGAGCCAAACGAGATCCTCCCTCACGCGTGTGGGCACTGAGCTGCTGGATGGCATCAAGGAAGACAGGAGTGACGCTAGAGACAAAAAGTCGAGAAAGTCGCCTTCCCACACCAAGAAAACTGGTAGGTTTCTTGAAGATAGCGAGAATGGAGCAGATCGAGAGGCGAGCAGGGAGTCGGTTTCGTCCTTGGACGGGTCAACGAGCCAATTAGGGCCAGGTAAAAAGAAGAAAGGTGCCAAGAGCCCTAAACGACCGAGCACAACGCCCGCTGGGGCTGTCACGGCACCTGTGTTTGAACCAGACGTCCCAGACCCGAAGGCGCAATCGCAAATAATGCCATCAGAACCGCTTCAGGTTCCATGGAGTCTGCGGCACCTTGAATCCATGATACCGGGAGCAAAGCTACCGGAGCTAGACCTGGACTCGAAGAAGCAGGACCCAACGTCAGCACCCACAGCAGGTGGTCCGGCAAGAGAAGTCGGGGGGAGGCGGCGCAGCTGGCAGGCTGGAGCCCCGCCAACTGGAGCCCCGCCAGCTGAAGCCTCAGACCCGCTCGGTTTGAAGTGGGAAAATATTGGCCGAGAAAGACCATTTTCAGGCACTGAGATCAGCAACAAATTCCTTGCTGCGGCCCTGCGGGGCAGGTCGCAATTTACTGAGGAGGAATTCACCGCATTCAAAGTGTCAGAAGTGACAGCCAGCAGCTACATTCAAGTAGACGACGACTTCTTCAGGCCAGCAACGGCTACGCCGGCGGAGCACGTGCAGGCAGTCATGACTGCAATGAAGGCCGTAGACACCAAGGACAAGAAAGCAAAAGGAAAGGGCAAAGGCAAGGGCAAGCTCGCCAAGACCGCACCTGCCCTGCCCACACAACAAGGGGCCGCGCCTGACAGCGATGCCCCTCCTCAGCCACAGGAAGGCGCTGAAGGCGTTGAAGACGATCCGGCTGCCGCACAGCCACAGCGCCGTCAAGGCCCAAAATCGCAAGGCATTTGTGGCCCGGGTTCTGTAAAAATGCTGCTACGGGCCGGCGGACAAGTGGATTCGTCGATCATGCGAGGCCTCCTGGACGTGCAGCAACGGTATCTGACGCGCATCAACTTCCAGAAGGGGGCGTGGATGACACAGCTGGAAAGTCAGCAGGAGCAGCGGCGTCCGCTCAGCATCGGCTTTATGGAAGCCAAGCGCATGCGGCGCCTTGCTCAGCTGCAGGAGTCACTTGGCAAAGACGGGGCGCCGGCGCCTGCCGCAAAGGGTTCCAAAAAGAATGCCAAGAAGGAGGACAAGAAGAGGGAAGACGCAGCGCAGGCAGGGGCAGCGTCAAGTCTCTCATCTGTCCAGCCTGCCAGTTCCCTGGCAGCGAGCGCAGCCCCTGCATCGACAGAGTCTCAAGTCGCACCTCAAGCGCCGAAGGTGAAAAAGTAGTCGTGGCAGCGGTCCTGCTGCGTTTCTACCCGAGCTCTCACAGTAATAAATTTCGTCAAGACTCTGAAAGGACATTAGATAGAAAACAGGTCATCCATCCTGGAGAGAGAGCGCGCGCGCGCGAGAGAGAGAGGGAGCGAGAGCGAGAGCGAGAGAGAGAGAGAGAGAGAGAGAGTCAGTCAGACAGACAGAGAGTGTGTGAGAGAATGAGATTGAGAGAGAGAGCGAGAGCGAGAGAGAGAGAGAGACTTGGGAAGCTAGGACAGAGGCAGAGAAGGGGAGAGGGAGAGAGGGAGGAGAGAGAGAGAGGGTTTGTTTTGTGTTAATTCCAATACGCATTTATCCATTCTCTGAAAAAGCGAGAAGAGAGAAGAAGGGGAGAAGAGAAAAGGAGACGGAAGAGGAGAGAGGGAGGAGGGGGCAAGGAGAAAAGGAGAGGGGGAACGGGAGGAAGTGGAAGGAGGAAGAGGAGGAGGAGGAGGAGGAGGAGAGGCTGACGGAGTGAACGAGGAGGACTCCGAGCGCGACCGCGCTACCCAGGTGTAGAAGACGAGTTCAATATCGCCGTGCTACGTTCCTAGGGGAGACTCACCCCTATCCCTCCTGGCTACGATACTGCGGGA
>Ga0115006_10002317_pt1 | contig 12465 bp, 8 predicted proteins | sample ArcOceMetagenome_3_FD_88943 | JGI IMG/M metagenome (GOLD analysis project Ga0115006, IMG submission 88943) | Marine eukaryotic phytoplankton communities from Arctic Ocean - Arctic Ocean- Svalbard ARC20M Metagenome | ecosystem: Environmental > Aquatic > Marine > Oceanic | place: Arctic Ocean...
AGGGCCCGCCGTTAAGGGCGGCAAATCATAATATGTTGGTCTATCGCTATAGGGGCCCCGCAGGGCGCCAACTCCTCGGAGTAGCGTGTCATGATTTGTCAGTTTGAGCGTTAGAGGGGCCCCTCGGGGCGCCAGCTCCTCGGAGCAGCGTGCCGTGATTTGTCAGTCGAGCGCGAGAGGGGCCCCTCGGGGCGCCAGCTCCTCGGAGCAGCGTGCCGTCGTGTGTCAAAGCCATCGGTGTGCATGTCGTCGTGTGCCATCGAGCCCGAGGTCAAGTGAGAGAGAGAGAGAGAGAGAGAGAGAGAGAGAGAGAGAGCATGAGTCTTAGACGTAGGCGAGGACAGCACGTGCCAGAGGCCGGCAGCCACGTTCCAGTTGGGGGGCAAACACTGACAGTGTTCTGTGTGTAATGTTCTGTTTTGATACAGTGGGAAACGTGCGCCACAAAGCACGGTCAAGTGCACACGCTCGTTGAGAACCAGCTGGATGGTGGCCACCACGATGCCAGTCTGTGTGTGTGTGTGATGCCAGTCTGTGCAACAGCCTCGCTGGCACGCGCCTATTGCGCAAGCACAATTTTGCGCTCTCCGACGAGGACGCCGTGTTCGCGACGCTCAAAGTACTTGTTGAGGTTCTTGAGAGTGTAGTGGCCCTCGCCGTGCCGTCGGCCGTGGTGCCAGTGGCCGGTGTAGGTGGTGTCGTTGGAGTAGGTGTAGACGCCGCGGCCGTGCATCTTGCCCTTCTCCCACTGTCCGTTGTACGAGTCGCGGTTCTTGAAGTTGTAGAGCCCCTCTCCGTCGATGAGGTCGGCGCGGAATGTGCCGACATACCGGTCGCCGTTGGAGTAGGAGTAGGTCCCGAAGCCATTCTTCTCGTTGCGGAACCACTCGCCGTCATAGACAGACTGGTCGGCGTGCTTCATGGTGCCCTGCCCATGCTTGAGGTCCTCCTTCCACTCGCCGACGTACTGCGAATAGTCGTGGTACGTGTAGGTGCCCATACCCTCCATGCAGTCGTCCAGGAACTCGCCGTCGTAGACATCGAGGTTGTGGAACTCGAACTTGCCGTGCCCTTCGCGCTTGTCGTTCTTCCACTCCCCAGAGTACTTGTTGCCAGAGGCATACGTGTAGACGCCGTAGCCGTGCCGCTTGTCGTTTTCAAACATACCCTCGTACCGCGACCCATCGGCATACGTGTAGGAACCCTTGCCGTTCATGCGGCCCTCCTTGAAGGTGCCATGGAACTCAGAGCCGTTGGCGAGAAACACCGAAGCCTGACCCTCGAGGCGGTCGTTGACAAAGACGCCCTCAAGCCGGTCGCCGTTGCGATTGAGCATGGTGCCCCAGCCGTCCATGATGTCGTTGAGCCACTTGCCGATCAGGCGCTCGTGCACGCCACTCTTGTAGTGCACCGTGCCGGCGCCGTGCTTTTTATCGCCGCGCCACTCACCGTGGTACGCATTGCCGCTCGACCCGCTCAGGATTCCAGACCCGTGCCGGCGGTTCTCCACCCACTCCCCCTGGTACACGGAGCCATTGCGGTAGTAAAAGGTGCCCAGCCCCTGCATGTCGTCGTTGACCCACTGGCCCTCGTAGCGGCTCGAGTCGCGAAAGTGGTGCGCGCCCAGCCCGTTGCGCCGGTCGTTGACCCACAGGCCGTGGTACTTTTCGCCATTGCTGTATACCATGGTGCCCTCGCCGTTGATCATATCCTTCTCCCACGACCCTGCGCGCCGCGCCTCGTCACCAACAGCCTCGGCATATCTCGTCACCAACAGCCTCTCCATATGCCTCACTTGCCAGTCTTGAAGACAGGTGATACTAAGAGTATCAATCGACATCTAGCTAGGTGATACTTAAAGTATCAATCGACACCTAACTTGAACTATGTTCAAGACGCGCTCCAACAAACACACACTACATGCGCACATACGCAACCGTTGACAAACCGGTGCGGAACATCTGTCGCATACATAATACATGCGTGACCAACCCGTGTAGAACAGATGTCATATACACAATATCGTTCACCAACCCGTGTAAATGTCGCCGTTGCGGAACTTCATGACGCCCTTGCCGTGCTTTTTGCCGTACTTGATGTCCCCTTCATACGCCCCCGCGGCATCCTCGATGTGTGATGAGCCCGTGTAGGACATGGCGATGATCTCCTGCATCTCTTTCATCCTCGCCAATCGCTGTTGCACACGGGCACCGCACGCCAGCAGGGCAGGCACGCGTAAGTGACGACCAAAGGCCCAGCGCTCCCCGCCACACCAGCGCGTGCCATCTCATTCACTTGCGCACTCACTGGCAGCGAGCGCGGTAGAGCTACACCCTGAGGGCTGCGCCGCGGTGCAGTGGCAGGCGCGTGGCGCCACGCCTGCACTCAGCGTGCTGCCCTGCGTGCCAGTGCGCGGGCAGAGGCGGCAGAGAGGCGCGTATGAGCTCCTTTGATGTATCTAGTATCAGCTCCTTTGGTGTATCTAGTATCAGCTCCTTTCAAGACATAAGACGTATCAGCTCCTTTCGAGACTCGCGCGCCAGATGCCACGCCAGGAGGAAGCACCGAGCGGGCCCTCGCCTACGACATCGCCTACCGACCCCATGCCCGCCGGCCCTCGGACAGCTGGCCGCCCTTACACACGCCACCTAGCCAGAAAGCTCGGGGCGCGAGAGACACATAGCAACAGACCTCGGACACACGCTGCTGCTGGGCAAGCTGCTTCTCCTCGAGGGCTTCGGAGCGGATGGCAGCAGCCTCAGCAGCCATCGCCGACTCTGCACCTGGCTGCGTGGCACCACCCGTCTCCTCCGCCTCGTCCTCCTCCTCCTCGTCCGCCACAGCCTTGGCGATTTTGGCCGTCTTGCCACGCTTGAGCGTCTGCACACGAACAGCTCAGCGTCAACAGCTCAGCGTCCACTCTCTCACACGCACCTTGCAGCCAAGTGGAGATCAAGACAATCCGCCCCTGCTTCACCGCCACTGCTTGCGCCGCGATCCTCCTCCTCCTCTCTCACAGGCGCGAGGAGGGCAGGCAGAAGTCGTGCGTGCGAGAGGCTGGCGAGCAGCAGGCGGCGAGCGCGCGCGTCCGCTTTCGCCACTCACCGCTGTGTATTTGGAGATTTTATCGCCCGAGAAGCGTTGGAAGGTGAGCGTGATGGTCGAATCCTGGCGTAGGCAGGGACGGTTTAGGGTTTAGGCTTCAGCGATTAGGGGTCAAGGTCTAGGGGTTAGGGGTTAGGGTTTGGTTGAGCGTTTAGAATTTAGGGGTTAGGGGCTGGGCACAGCGTAGGCAGGGTGGATTGTCAGCTGCCGGCACACTTGGCCTGCTCGCATGACACACAACACACAAGTTGTGCGTGTGTTCCCGTGACTCTAGGAGCCGAGTGTGACTCTAGGAGCGGTACTCGGTCTTCCTGCCCACACCGTGATAACACCGTACCCCTCGCCTACACTATCGCCCACTGACCCTGTGCCCCGCGGCCTACTGACCCTTTGCCCCGCGGCCAGCTCTGGCCCACAGGGTCAGTAGGCGCGGGGCACAGGGTCAGTAGGCCGCGGGGCACAGGGTCAGTAGGCGATAGTGTAGGCGAGGGCTCCCTTCTTTACAAGACTGCGCCTGTTCCACCCCCCTTTTTGCAAGACTGGGCCTATTCTGTAAAACAAGCCTCTAAATTAGGAGACTCTAGGAGCCGCGTGTCACTCCTCGTGTCGGGCGGTGTCAAGACTAATCTAAACCCTCAACCCTAACCCTAAACCCTAAACGCCAAACTCCTGGTGTCGGGCAGTGTCAAGACTCGTGGCCCTCGCCTACACTATCGCCTACTGACCCTGTGCCCCGCGGCCTACTGACCCTGTGCCCGGGGCCAGCTCTGGCCCACAGGGCCTATATACAGCCTATATACAGCCTATCGTGGAGAGAGGTGTGAGTGTCACACAGTGCGCCGTGCGTGTGTGGTCTGTGAGAGGGAAGGCAACCTGCTCGCCCAGGATGTACTTGATGACCTTTTCGATCGGTTGCCGGTACACATCCTCGCCGTCGACTCTGCAACAGATGCTCGCCACGTGAGCATTGCGCGCTACGTCTAAGCCGCAGCAAGCAGCCCACCAGCTACACTAGGAACATCAAGGAGCTACACTAGGAATGTCAAACAGTTACACGAGGAATATCAATCCGCTCCTACTCCTATCAAAGTATTTTCAAGACGCGCGCTGAAAAGAGAGAGTCGTTGTGTGCACCATGTTGCTGTGTACCCTCGAGGCTTCACACTACTGGAGACTAGGAGCCGATTGATAAACCTAGCATCATCTATTTCGAAGACTCGCAGGCAGGCAGGCGCCGAGTTGAGCCCCCCACAGACTACACGTGGACTACGGACAAGACGCAAAAGCGCGAAAACGCACGCACTTGAGCAGGCAGTCGTTGACTTGGATCTTGCCGTACACGGCTGCCGGGCCATTGTCCGCCAGGGCCTGGCAGCCACAAGCCACGTGCACGTGCCGCATTCAAACGTCAGTCTACAACACATGCCCAGTGCAACAGCCCAACGTTGGAAGCGGGGATGTGACGCAAAGCCCGGCCACAGGAAGGAAGCAGCAGCACGCCAGTTTGCGACCAGAGCACGGCCAGGCCACGCACCCACCTTCACGAAAAGCGCTTCATCCGGGCCCGACTTGAACACGATACCCACGCCGGCTGCCAAAGCAACAGGCCCGTCACGCGCCAACTTCACACGCCAGGTCTGGGTGAACCGGGCCTGCCGCCCAGGCACGCTGCGCCAAGACGGCCACCGCAGCCTGCTCGCTCCACGGCGGCCCGCGCCAGTGCGCTGGCTAGGCACATTCCACTTCACTACCACTAGAAACCTTACCAGGCTCGTCCAGCCCATAGCCGTTTCGCTGGGACTTGGCCTTGTGCCCGCTCCTGAACAGCGACGCCATTGTTGCTGCGCCCGTGGCTCTGGCGGCGCCTGCGCACTCCGCACGGATCGCGCACTCAGCCCGCCGCCACGCCCGCCGCCGCACACATGCAGCGCCTCCGCAGTGAGCATCAGCAAGCTGTTTGCCACAGCGGGCGCACGCGCGCGCCGCGCGCCGCAGATCCGGGCCCGCAAGTCCGGGCATACGGCGCGAGACCCAACATCCGCGGACGATACGGGCGCACCTGCAACCGGTAAGCGGTGCCAGCTGGCGCGCCGCCGCCCCCTCTGCCGCCGCTGCTGAAGGACACAAAGTTCGTGGGGGACCGTGACCCGGCTCTCATCACGGCCCTTCGAGGGCCGTGACTGGCAAATGTCGCTGTTGAGGCGGGCGACGCAGTCGGGCACAACCCAGCGTGGAGTTGGGCTGGATCATGTTGATGTATTGGTGCATGTTGGTCTCGTGATTGAGAGAGAAAGCTCGGAAAGAGAGATCGCCTCTGTGTGTAGCGCGGCTTGAGGTACCATCGAGCATCGCCGTTCGCGCGTGGACTGGCGCGGCAGTCGTCGTATGCGCCTCGGCGGCACACGCCGACCCGGGTGCTGGACTATAGCGGCTGCCCTGCGCATACTGGGCTCCTGTAACAGCGATTGAAAGCTCGCGCCTCGGCGGGACCCACCCCGCGTGATCGAACGCTCTGCCGGGCATGCTCGCCCTGCTCCTCCTCGCATGGCTTGCCGCGGTACCGGCACGCGCGGGCATCCCGATCCTGCACCAGGCCCACGTCGGCGCGGACCCCGACCACTCCCATGGCTGCACGCATTTCTCCGAAATCGTTAGTCCATCGCATGGCGAAGTGGTGTCGGGCAGGCACTTTACGCTACATGTGAGGTGTCTCGCAGAGTGTGGCGTGGGAGGGGCGCACGTCAAAATTTTCCTCAACGAGGTGTGCGTCTCTGCTGTGCAGACGCAGGCGCTGCGCCTCGCCTGCGCTGGCTGCGTGCGGTGCGTGAGCGCGCTTGCGTCGTTGAGCAGGAGTTTCACCCTGCGCCGGCCGTCGAGCTCTTTTGTGAAGATCGCTCTGCCACGATGAAGCACATTGTGATCACTGAACCCCCGCCAGGGCTGTGGACGGCAACGATCAAAACCTTCCGGGGCAGCACGCAGCTGGACACGACACCGTTCAGCCTCACCTTCGTCATCTTTGACCCGCCGGCGCCGCTCGATGCCACGACGACGCTGCGCAGCTCGCCGTGGGAAGACTCCGCCGAGGCGCAGCACGTGTGGGGCAATGCCTGGGGGGCGACTTTGCCGCACGGGTATGCGCGTTGTGCGTCTGGCGCCAATGGCACCGTGGAGCGCTGCATGCTGCACAACGCCATGTCCGCCAATGGTTCCTTCTTCCTGTGGCCCGGCAGCGGCGGCGAGGGCGCGCACAGATGGCAACATGTTGCGCAGGCTAGTGTCGGTCCGCTCCAGCTGCGGGAGCCGAGCAGTGAGGGCTTCTCCTTGTATGCCTGTCCGGGCGGGCAACAGAGCACGTGTTGGGGCGCCGCGGCAGCGCTCGACGTGCGCTACTTGATGGACGAGAGCGCATGGCGTGGGGCCGGTGTGTGCGATACCGTCGTTGTTGGTAGCTCTCTTGTCTTTTCGCTCCCGTACCTCGGCAGTGCTCTGTCGGTCTACATGGCGGGCATAGTAGCTGTAGTGGCCACGCTTCACGACCAGGACGTCTTGGAGGAGGGCACTTCTTCATCAGGAGGCGGGGGGCTGCTCATCGCCAATGCTGCGCCTCCCGTCGAGGCCTCCCTTGGCCCGTACCTGGCCCTCTTCGCCACGCTGACAGATCGCCCAGTGGTGAGCATGACGGAGCTGTCGCTGCAGGGGAGCGTCTGCTTTCGGCGCCTCTTCCTCGGTACCCAGCACCTCTTGCACCTCTCCTCGCAGCACTCGTCGGATGCACCAAGGGCGCTGGACGAGGCCGCCAGGTGGTGGGAGACGATGCAGGGTGGTCTACGCACCTACGCTCGCCGCACTCGCCTGCTGGTGGCGAGGGCGCTCAAGATCGATGCAGCGCTGGCCGCGCGCTACCGCGGGGACCACCGAGTGTTTTTTGCTGTGCGCTTTGGCAGCCTCAATCGCGACTGGTTTGATGTTGGCCGCCTCTTGCTCGCCGCGCAGACTGTCAAGGGCGTCACGGCGCTTTCCGGTCGCTTTGCGCTTACCCAAGACGCCGAGCCCTCTGCGTACGACTGGGGCCCCGAATGGGGCCCCGAGCCTGCGCCTGCATCCCACTCGCCGTCGGCACCCGTAGACTCCAGCAGCCCTCGCCTCCTCACCCTGGTCCATCGCCTGCAGAATTGCTCAGTGCTGGTCGGAGTGACGGGCGAGGCTCTGGCTTCCGCCCTCTGGTTGCCGCCCGGCGCCGTGCTGCTCCAGGTCTTCCCGTACGGCGTCAAGGGCAAGTACGGAAGAGAATATGCTGTGCTTGCCCATGCCTCTCCCGGATACTACATGGAGCACCAGCTGCCAGCCAGTGCCGCCCACTTCTACCCCTGGCACCCGCACCCCACTGCCACGAGCGACGCGGACTTGTACTGGTAGGCGGCGCGTTTGCTGCGCGCACGCGCCTTGCTCTGTTGCTTTCGTGCTTGCTGTGCGCGAGCTTGCGGGAGAGTGTGTCTCTCTTTCTCGGTGCGTATGCGAGTGAGTCTCAAGGTATGAGGGGTCTCGGGTTGGGCCGACAGGAAGCAAGACCCCACGGGTGCTGAGCTGTTATACATGCGCGCTGGAGGCCTCGAGGTGCGCGACGAGGAGCTTGCCTCCCTCATTCAGCGGTCAGCTCTTTCCCGTTCTGTGAATTGTGACTTGCGTGCTGTCGCACTTGTGCGTGCACCTTTGCATGCACGCATCTCTGCATGCAGCAAGATGACACGAGCGCAAGATGACACGAGCGCGATACACGCGGGGCAGGGCTGTGAGCATAGTCCAAGCGCGGCAAGTCCAGCGAGGGCGTGCACCCGCAGCCGACGAGCAGGCAGGCCCGGAGCAGTCGCCTGTGGGCAACACACTGACGTTTGACGCTGCAAGCTTTTCCCTGTCGTGGCACTCCGCTGACGGCGCTGTCTCTCTCTTGCCGCCCCGAGGCCAGTATGGTTGAGTCATTAGGTCATTAGGTCATGACTTTACAGGATTCAAGCTTGTATTACATGTGCACTCTCTCTCTTTTGCTCTTTTGCTCTTTTCATCTTTGGTCCATTCCCCTCGCTCCCTCCACTGGAACGCTGGGCGAATTCGCTCAAGACAGGCGCAAAGGCTATAGTTGGCGGTCGCGCGCGGTGGACCAGAGCTTGATCTTCGAGTCAGCTGAGGCCGTCGCCAAGAGCGGGGTGCCCTTGTCTGGGTGAAATGTTGCTGCGTACACCTGCTCGCCAGACATAGACGTGAGCTCTGGTGCAGCGCCGGGAGCCCTATGGGCCAGCAAAGAGATGCGATGCCGGTGTAAAAACTGACGCTGGGGAGAGAGACCCGGTCGGTATGGCCTTCGAGCTTCTGGATCACCTGCCCGTACCGCGGACCGCCAATGTCGTATATGTAGCATGCCTGCCCGCACACGGTCGCACTCTCCTGTTACAGCCAGCTTGTGCACAGCCGTGGCGAAACCGCAATGTCGAGCTAGCATCACGCGCGCCGTGCTTCAAGCATCCTTGCCCGCCTCTGAGGCCTCTCTGCCTCCGCCTCAACACCCACATACTCCTCCACCCCCATCCTCGTTCTCAGGACCACTAATCTGGCATGTTGAGCTCAAGTTGCCTGGCGGTGACTGTACTAGCACCGCTCTAGCCGCATCATGCGGGACCGTGCTTTTGCGTCAAGAGCACACGGACAACGCACACCACGGACAGTGGCATGCCGCGTCCACGCAGCCGTAGGACATTGTCAACAGCAGGACATTGTCAACAGCATGCAGCGGCGAGGCGAGAGGCGCACACCTTGTCAACGCTGCCAGTAGCAATGACGAGCGAGCGATCGAACGATGTGGGAGCATTGGCAGGGGCGGACAAGTTGGGCGCGTTGTGCACATGGGCCGCTTGGTTCTGCACGAACTTGGCGCCTCTGAAGTAGCTGCTCCTGATCGGAAAGTTTTTGTTCTTGTGTCCCTGCTCGCAATGGCGGCCAGTCATGTCTCGCGCTTGGCGCACCTCTCAGCATGTTGCCGGCACGGTGTGGCAGGGCGACGACATCGGGCGACGCCAGACACAGCTACGGAATGTCGCACAGCGCACTCGGCACTGGACTCGTGTTGCCTCGACCCTTGCCTTGCGCACACGTCAGGCGCGTGCGAGCAACGGCAAGCACCGTGCACCAGCCAGCACTGGCAGGGAGGAGGCTGACAGCGAGACCTGCAGATGGAACGAGGGCGTTGAGCTCAGGATTTCGGGCAAGTCGAGGATGGAGGGCATGATAGGGGGCGCGGAGGGCGCGGAGGGCGCGTGCGTGTCGACCACGCCGCCCGTCACCGCGCTGGACCCGTTGCCGCCGCTCATGCTGTGGTGAGTGCCATCTGCTGCCATGCCTGTGTGCGGCCCGACCATGCGTTGATAGACGCGAAGGATGTTGTCGTAGCAATTCACAGCTAGATGGTGCGACTGTATGGGAGCATCGCCCGCCCACGCGCTTCCTCCTCCGAGACCCCCCCCCCACACGCCTCCGACCCCAACACCAGCGCCACCCTCCGCCGCACCACTTGCGCACGGTATCAGATGCAGGTCTGAGATGGGCCTGCGCAAACGGCAGCAGGTGACTCGCCGCTTTCGTCGCGCCCGCCGCGCTTTTGGCCCGGCTTCCACCTTGTGGAGCCAAAGGGACGACAACCCAGCACACGCGCATCTGCACAAGAGCATCTGCGCAAGAGCATCTGCGCAAGAGCATCTGCGCAAGAGCATCTGCGCAAGAGCATCTGTGCTAGAGCATCTGTGCAAACAAATCTCCTGCGCCCGCGTGGCGAGAGGCTCAACGAGGGATGCACGCAGGCACTTGAGACTTGCGCGCGCAACACCGGCACGTTGAGCCTTGACACACCAGGAGCGCCTCACACTCGGCCGACGCCCCCCCCGGGCGCAGCAGCGGGGGAAAGGCGCGGCGTGAGGTTGAGCTCGGGGCCAAGACAAAGGGGCAGGGCAACAGGGCAAGACAACGGGGGCATACCGCGCACCCTGGACCTGCGCAAGGTCCTGCTTGTTGTGGTGTCGGTCCCAGCAGCGGATCTGGCCCTTGGAGTCGCCCGTGAAGAGGCGATTGCCACACCCTGTCACGTCCAGCCCGTTGACCATGGCACCCTCATTTGACAGCATCTGTTGGTCCCCGTCCCCGCACCACGCCATCGTCACACAAGAATAGGGCGCCCCAGGCGCAAGCTCAAAGACAGGCCCCGGGCTCAGCCTCAACGAGAGGCAGGCGGGGGCTGTAGGAGCTGAGAGCGCCGGGAATGGCAGAGCTAGAGCGCACAGACCTGCACGTGAGCAGGGGCGCGGCGGTCGAGGAGGAAGATGCTGGCTTGGCTCGAGGCAGCCCAGACGAGATTGGCATCGCCTGGCACACAGGCCACTGCCAGCACAAAGCCGCCCAACTCGTAGCTGCTCACCACGTGTGTGTGCGCGTGCAATGTCCTTGTGACATGCAGGCTTCCCTGTCGCGCTGTGTGCGAGGCGTGCGCGCGCCGGAGCGCACGCGTAGCAGCGCGTTGCTCGTCCCTGTGCGTGCGGCTCGCTCATTTGCAGCGCCCTTCTTGGCGCACCAGCGCGCAGGGCAGGCGACATGCAGGCAGGCAGGCAGGCGTCGGATGCCAGGGAGCGCGTGATGCATGCATGCGAATGAGATCACGCCTGCACCACACCTGCGCTCTGCTCGATGCGCTGCTATGTCCCACCACTTGACAGTCCTGTCGTATGCGCCTGCACCATGAAGCACATGAGCGCCATGACGCGCGCAGGTGCTTGCGCGCATGCGCGCGCACAACTGCTGCAGGGCGCCACATGACCGCCCGGGGCACCGCAGGCTGTCGCAGAAAAGGCGCAAAGGCAGGTGCGCCTCACGCGCCAGTGCCTCCTACTCCAGGACACTGTGTCGCGGAGGAAAACTAGCCGGTGATGGAGGGGAAGGTAGAGGAGGGGAAGGGCAGGGAGCAAAAGGCAGGCACCGGAGACAAGGAACGAGTCGTCGTAGCCCCAGCTCACGTCGGCTACGTTGAGCGTGTGATCGTGCAGCGCGACCGTGTCACGGGGAGCAAGGTTGCCATCTTCCCACGACCACGACCATAAGCGCACAGTCTTGTCGAAAGAGCCCGACGCTAGGAAGGCGCCCTTGCGCGAAAACTTGGCCGTGTAGACCGCGCCTGGATTCCCGCCACTTTAGTCGCTTCACACACACGCACCGCGTGCATGCACACCTCGCCTGCGACGCGCACAACTGGGACGGCACGTCAAGGATGCAGCGAAACTGACCCATGTGCCCCTCAAAGTCGGCGCGAAACACGAGCGAGCGAGCGTCGTCTGCGCCCTTGATGTTGTTTGGCGTGCTCGCCACTTCGGAGCCCCACTCTGGTCCCACCAGCTGGACAGGCACCAAAATGAGAAACGCAGACGCCCAATCTGGGCGGGTTGGCGGACACGCCCATCCCCGAGTCGTGTGGAGACCACGGCGGGCTCACAAGCACGGCAGTCTGGCAGGGGGGGAGCAAGTCGGGGAGATTGCCCTGACCTCGTTTCGGACGTGCGTGTTGATTTGGGTTTCGTCCGGCTCATCCGCCTCTCTGGGCAGCGGGAACATGTCCTGCGCCGCCGCCTGTGCGTCAGCCTCGCGCAACGCAGCCGCCGGCCCGCGCACACTGCGCGCCGCCGTGCGGCGCCAGGCCCGCGCCGCTGGCCCGCCCGCGCTGCTCGGATGCGGTCACCTGGGCGCCATCCTTTTCATTGCCCTGGTTGCGCTGGCGCAGACTGAGCTGGAAATAGGCGCGCTTGAGATCCTTGTGCTCGCGCTCCACCTGCTCCAGCTTCTTGCGCAGCTGCGCAGGAAGTGCAAACAGCGCATGGTCACTGTCGCGCGCAACACGTGCCCCTCTCCGTTCAGCAAGCGGCACACGCCGCCGGGATCCGCCACCCCCCCGGCGCCTCGCGCGGCTCGCCGCCGGACCCTGGCTCCCAGAGCACCCCACCCCCCTGGCGCGCTGGCGCCAGGAGGCGGCGCCGTGCACCGGGCGGAGAGCAACCCACATCGCGGTTCTCGCGCTCGACGATGGCCAAGCGGTTCGCGTCCTGCGCAGCCATCGCCTGCCCCCAGCGCTCGCCCCAAGGCCCCTGCCCCCTGCTGCCGACTGCCCTCCCTCTGACAGCGGCCTGGCAGACACGAACCCAAGGTTCGAAGAGTTTGTAGCGACTCGGCTGCAAATGAACCCCTTGGCTGCACCCCCTTGGTACCAAGAACGAATGTCGAATGACACGAAGGACCGCCAGTGTCGGTGTAGTGACAATGACAAACTCGAGTTGA
>Ga0115006_10002318_pt1 | contig 12465 bp, 8 predicted proteins | sample ArcOceMetagenome_3_FD_88943 | JGI IMG/M metagenome (GOLD analysis project Ga0115006, IMG submission 88943) | Marine eukaryotic phytoplankton communities from Arctic Ocean - Arctic Ocean- Svalbard ARC20M Metagenome | ecosystem: Environmental > Aquatic > Marine > Oceanic | place: Arctic Ocean...
AGGTCTGCAAGTTCTTTGTTTTCAATCTTTTTCCATTTTCCGTCGTCCTTGCTATCATCTTTCGGGTGTCCCAACAGCAGCAAGGCAACGATTTGGTCACGATGTTGGCAGGACGATGTTGATGTGTATCGTTTGGACCAAGGTGATGCGCAGTGCGACGATGATCCCGGGTCTGGACATTGTAGTATCGATCGGAGCAGATGGCAAGCATTCCCAGGACTGCTCAGGATTGGTTTGGAAGTAGTTGCAGCAGATTCGTCAGAGCGACGCTGACATTGGAATTCCGTGAGGTCCACAACTCGAAGTGTACCAGATTTGTCGTAATTGTTGCTACTGCCGTTCTCTGAATCGATTGCACCGGCGACTTCCTTTCTATTTCGGGTCCAATCGCCCATGGGGTGGTCGCAGCAACATCCCTCTTCCTTGTCGTCATCGGCCAACGTTGGCCGATAGATGGTCATCTCAACATCGACGTGGTGCTCCGACGCGTTCCGCTGCCTTGCATTCTCCTCGATACCAAGTATGGTGGTAGACTGACAGCTACCACGAGCAATCTTCGGCCGGCGGCATTTCAGCAGATGTCCGTCCTCGTTGGGCACAAATTGAACTGGATTGGGGAGCATCTCTACCTCCTCCTCATCGCCCATGGCAGCATTGGCATCTGCTGCATCCGCATAAGATGGGAAGAACAAGCGGCTCTCCAGGGCCTCCTCGAGTTGCTGGACCGGTCGGACCACCGTCGAACCGGCGATGGGGTGGAGAGGCAGAGATACTCTCCTGCGATCTGTGCCCCCTTCCGCCGGGGAGGGTGCCGCTGGGAGGCAGCAACTCCAGCACGTCGCCGTCATCGCTCTGAAATCTGTGTGCGTGAAAAATAAATGACATCGGGACGGACGACGGTCAGGATCCCTCTCCCGCCATGCGCCATGCATACGCCACGCCACACTGGTGCCAGCAAGCAAGTGATAGGGGCCAAGGGAAGGCGACTTGGGACGACTCGACTCTGACTGAAGCGGGCTCACAAGTTATCAGCTGCGCTCGCTCTATCCGGTGCCGGGCATTTCGGAAAATTTCGCATGTCGGCATCTGCTTCCTTCATGGCCGCCCAGTGCCACCTGAACGAGGCAATGGAACTGCTCGATCCGCCCCCTCCATCCTCGTTAACGGCGGCAGGTGTTGCCAAGGCATATGACTGTCTTTTACTATCGGCGGCATCTACAACATCGTCCAGCTTAGTTGCAGGGACAGGTGGCAAGGAGTATGGCGGAGATGCGTGCCATCACCGGCAGCAGGACTCACCCACTGCAACTGGGCCAGATGAGCATATGAAACAGTACCCCCTTGATGATTCCTGGTGCGCTCTGCAGGCTGATATCTACCGAGCCCTGCTCTTATCGGCACATTTGTTGTTGGGAATGGCAACACGGGAAGAGTCTGGTCACGATAGGGACGCTGAGCATAATGAGAAGGAGGACGATAATGGAACATCGGCTTGTTCTCCTAACTCTGCCACCAGCGATGGAACTGCAGTTGTAATAGACCCAAACGATGTGACTACCCTTCGGCAAACACAGAGACGGTGTAGATTACTTCTATTGGAACTGGCGGATATGATTTGCACGCGGCAATATGGGGGTCAATCAGGAGCTAATGGTGGACATGCCGACTGGCACGACGATATCTTGCCGAGGTCCAGCTTTCAATTGTTACGGGAATGCTTCGAAAGTAGCCATACAAATCCAGATGGAAGCAAGGAAAGGCTTGTATCGTTAGATATCGATTCAATGGAGGACGAAATATGTCATCTTTCGGCAAACGATGGGGTTGAGAGTCTAGGTGCCGTTGGTGCAAGTGCAAGAAACGCTGATGGTGAAAAGGAAGGAAACGATGATGATGATGCCGACATCGGATTTATTGGTTTCGATCGAAAACTTCTTGAAAAGGAAGAGAACGAACTTCTTGACATTGCCATGCCGATTGATTCTACAGTGTTGACAACAAAGCAGTCTCCTAAAAAGGGGCAGAAACGGAAGCGCAATACCAATGGCAATACTACATATCTCCCTTCAGGTGTTACAAAGCAAGGATGTCTCGTTCTTGTCAATAGCCACGATGAAGGTCAAGGGAAAGGCGAAGCAACCTCCTCCGAACGATACTTTGTGAAGCTCTACCGATCTGGCGTTCTCGGCATCCAGCTTGCAGGGAAGAAAAAGGCGGGTGGTTTCCAATTCTATCTTGGTGCCGATAATTGTTTGTGTCAGCCACGCCCTCTCGGGGATACATTCCATTTTAGCTTGGAAGGGGCGCAACGACTGAATTTCAATGCGAGAGGTGCTAACTTATGCTCAGTCGATGGGAAGCCTGACCTTGTATTCAAGGTAGACGAAGAGACCGGTGGGGGACTTGCCGAAGGGTTTGCTTGGGTCACAGCCATAACGGAAGTTGCCAATGACGCATCTAAACGACGGGAACACCAGGAGAAGATCAGACAGGAATGGTCGGGTGGTGAAGAATGGAGAACAGCTGCCAACAAACGGCAGATAAAGACATAAAGGGCGCAGTGGCCAGTGTGATGCCTGTAGGGGCGACATATTATATAATGATATCTTCCGGTAAAAATGTAAAAGAAGACTCACGCAACTTCGGCTGTGTCTCGGCGCGGAGTGACATGTAGATCTAGCTAGCTAGGAAGTTCCTACCGTAGCTAGCTAGCTAGTAGTACCGACCGACCGGTAGGTCAGGCAGGGCGTTCAATCAGCAGGGCGGTTCGTTCAGGTCTGACCGTCGTAGGTGCTAGGTACGATCGTAATAATAAGTTCCAGCGCATTCGCATTGGCCGCAACATCTCTCATTCATCTTATGCTCGCCCGAGATATACGGTGCGTCGCCTGTAGATAGATAGAGACCCACACGATGTCCGCCGCCGCAGCACGCAGGAGAAAGCAATTGGCCAAGAAGGCCTCCCTTTCGGCCGAGGATGGCGGCGATCCGGTATCTGCCCGCCTCCAATCGCTCCTGGACTCCACGGATAAGTCGGAGGAGAACGCCTACGAGGCCCTCCAGCTCGCCCAGAGCCAGGTCCGCCGTGCGGTCAAGACCGGCAAGTACGACGAGGCCACCAAGACGGCGTACGATGTGTCCCTGACGCTGCTGGAGAAGATGGGCCGGGCCAGTGTGGCCAGCCAGCTCCTCGCCCAGCTGATCCAGGTGCTGAACGAAACGCACACCGCCTGCACGGACGAGTGGGTCGCCAAGTTTGGCAAGCTCGACGAGGCCTACCGCAAGGCCGTGAAGGTCGACAAGACCCTGGAGGACGAGGAGCGCGACCGCCTTGGTCGCCTCCACCTGCAGCTCCTGCGTAGCGCCGTCAAGTGGTCCGACACCCTCGGCACGGTCCGCTACGGCCACCAGGATCTGCACGAGCTCCTCGGCCGGCAGTGCTGGAGGATGGCCCAGATCTACCAAGAGGAGGACGAGCAGGACGCCAAGGCCGCCGCCGCGCACAGACCGAACGGCGATGACGACGACCAGGACGAGGATGCCTCCATCCCCTGGCTCCGCTGCGAGGCCGTCACGCACCTGAGCCTGGCCGAAAAGCCCGAGGTCATTGCCGAATATTTGAAGACCCTCCCCGCCCCAACCGCCGCGGAGACCAAGACGGGCCACACCTGCCCGGCGGCCGAGCGCGACGCCCTCCTCACCCGGTCCATCCTGGTCCTTTCGGCCGTGGAGAATCTCCGCGACGGCAACATCCTCCTCCGCGCCTACCTCGCTGACATCGAGGACCGCGACATCCCCACCCTGCAAAAGTCGTACACCAACAAAAAGGACGGCGTGTCCCCCTCCCACGCCATCTTCTGCTCAATGATCCTGCGCATCTGCGAGAAGGAGATGAAGACCGGGCCGCTCTACTCGTGGCTGCTCAAGTCGTTCAATTCCGAGCTCTCCGGCATGTTCAAGCCCGACGTCGTCAAGGCCTACTGCACCAAGATCGGGCGCGTCTACTTCAACATCCAGCCTCCCCCGTCGATGATGAGCACCCTGGAGAGTATGATGGGCGGCATGGGTGGTATGGGCGGCATGGGTGGCAACCCCATGGCTGGCATTGATCCCGCCATGATGCAGCAGATGATGGCCCAGATGCAGGGTGGAATGCGCTAAGGCGGATTGGCAGGGATGAGCTTTTGATGCGGTTGACTCGACTCGCGACTTACTTTGCGTGTATTGATAAAAATACAGATGCCACCATGCTCTTACGATTACAAATTCCTTGTTAAAAGATCTAGTTCACTTGAACTGAATAAACTCAAATCACTCTCTATAAATTAAGACCGATGTACGTAGCTCTAGTTAGAAGGCCGCCCACCAACCTATGCCGGAAGCAGCTGCCTTCTCAGCGGCCTTTTGTCTCTCGATGGCTGCCTTCTCAGCGGCCTTTTGTCTCTCGATGGCTTCTTTTCGGGCTCGCTCTTCCGCCTCCTTCCGGAGCTCTTCATTGTAATCGCTGCAGCTGCCGAATACCTTGCACTCTTGGTGTGCTGGAGTGTCGTACAAATTGTGTGCGCGGTACCAATCCCTCGTGTAGATGTCCGGATCGAAGCCGTATTCATCCTGATCGTCGCGATCGCACTCTCCATCGCCCGTCTTCTTCTTGAATTTGTCCGTCATGTAATTGACGCACGTGCATCGATGGACCATCCGTCCGTTGTAGGGCTGCAACGGTCTGGCAACACTGCCTTCGAAGTGCGTGCTTGTGCGTTTGCAATCTTTATCAACATGATGGAACAAGAGCTTCTTAAGCTGGAATAGTTGCGGAATCGAGATGGTCATTGGAGTATCCATAATTCGCCACTCGACTGTTTAATTGGGCGGAGAATAGAAGTGATACGACCGTGTGTTGCATGTGTTGCCGCGGAGAAATGTGAGTTGAAATGAAAAATGAGGGAAGATATCTTGGCGACGCGAATGCAAAAGCAAATGCACTTACCAAACTCCGAGCAGGGTGGCTCAGTCAAGCTTCCCTCATAGCCATAGAACCATATACTACGCATTATCTCCGGATCCCACGGATCAAAATACGTGTACCCATTCTGGTCGGATTTTTCATCATGGTTCAGCCTCCTGAGATAAGACCTGAACTTATTTTCCACTTCCTGTGGCTCGTCGAGTATCGTCGACTGCTCCTCGGCGGCATACCTGGGCTCGCCGAGAATTGCATCGAGCTTGCGTTCGTTCCTCATCTTTTCCTCGCACTTGGCCATGTCTCTATCCCACTCCATCTGGAATCGATCCAATGCAACTTGGAAAGCCTGGTTTGGCTGGTTGTTTTCATCCAAGTCAACAAGAATGCTAATGGCAGGAGAACCGCGCTTGCCGCCAGTGTCTTTGATGAGATAGATCTGATATTCGGCAGGATATTGTTTCTGTCGAAGAGAAGAGTTTTAAGTTACGTACATGCAGTAAATGGAAGTTAGCAATGCGGACATAAAACACGTGTATCGATCCAACAGCAGAATACATTCATCGGCACATGGCAAAGCAAACTTACCCCTTCAAGATAATGCTCGCTTGGAATCTTGATGTCAACATGAAGAACTGGCATTTGGTACGCCCATCCTTTGGGCACATCGGCCGAGGGACCCTTCACTCGGTCCTTGAGAACTTCCTCCTTCGTACCGTCGATATCATCCGTCTCGATTTTTGTTTCAGCCCACGAGGGAAGGTTACTGAGATCGTCCTCGTCGAGAACAATGTACGGATACTTGATGCGAAGTTTGGTGGGCAAAATCTGCGCATCTACCTTGGGGTCGTGAACGCTGATAACTCCATCGGTATGACGGATCTCGTGATACTCAAAGCACTGCCCATCGACCCTGTCAAGCCGGACATCGATGGGACTTTGACGCCGACTGTTGCTGCCGCACATGTTCTTGTCCAAATCTGGTTCAATGAATTTGGAATACTCTTCGTCCCAGTATTCACCCTCCAGCGTTTGCTCATCCACCTTGTGCCAGCGACTGGGCCCGAAAGGACTGGATGGGTTGTAGTCAAAGTAGCCATTGTCCATGTCATCTTCGTCGGGAAGTGGCTCAGATACCCAGAGATAATCGGAGGGCGTGGAACTGGGAACATCGGACGGTTGATCGGACGGTGAGGCACTCGGTACTTCGCTGGGGGTATCGGAGGGGGCGGAACTTGGCACCTCGGTGAATTTCATCGGGTCTCTTTCGAGAAAAATGGGTGAGGATTTGAGACGGAAGATATCCACAGGCAGCTTGATCTCAGATGGGGCGAGGAGCATGTTCCAATTCCGCTTGGATGAGCCAAATATCGCCGTGTGGACGCCACCCGAGGTCTTGATTCCTTCAGTTGCTGGACGGAGGAGGTTAATGCCGCTGTTGCCAAAAGAAAATGGTTGATTTCCTGTCGCTTCTTGCTCAGTGACACTTGTCACCACCCCCGCGGTAGGAGAAGGCGCGAAGACCGCAATCTCGACCTGAGGCAATCCGTCGTTATCGGCGGTGGGGTCGTAGTCCTTGTCCTTCACGCATTCTTTTTTATCGTCGTCGCCTGAACACTTGGCGCCTGGACAGCACCTCGCCTCGCCATTGCGCGAGCCACACTCGAGGGCCTTGCGGTCAATGCGGGCACATTCCTGAGATTCGACGGCGGTGATCAACAAGGTCGCCACCGCCGCGGCAAGCATGAGGGGCAAGTTGCGTGCAATACCGCTCATTGTTCTTTGCTACGACTCAACTCCGAGGACTCGACTGCAAGATTGGGACGACCTGCTTTGGGTTGGGATGTTGGGACTCTTGCCGCACAGATATATGCCGAATGCGCCCAATCGCTGCAGCAAAAGGATCTGGTTCTGGAAAAGCAGATCGAGGAGAGATATTTGAACGAATTTGGCTCTCAAAGGACAGAGACGCCGGCGCGGAGGTGCACGCGCCCATTTTTGTGAGAGGCGAACAAACAAGACCTGGCTGCAGACTTGACTTGATTGGCGCAATTTTTTGGATCCGTTGTTGTGCCACTTGCACACTCCCAAAAAAAGGCTTGCAGTCTGTCCGTCCGGCCGAGTGACGTTCATTCATTTTCAGGTTTTCAGCCGTACCTTTCGAAAGTAAAGGTAGCCGGCAAGATGGGGTCCTCCACGTTGCACCGCCGCCACCGCAGCAGCAGCAGCAATGAGAGAGCCCATTCAACAAAGATGCGACGCATGTGCCTTTTGATCGCTCTCGTTGTGGCCATTCACACGCCCTCCTCGTGTGTCAAGGCCGCTCCATTTGGCCGTCCAACCTTTCGCAGATCGATACCGGCGGGGCAACAACTGGAGGATGTCAGGCGTCGATACCCGCTGCTTCTGCGGAAGATATTGGGTCAGATCCGAGGAGGATCAGATGATGAGTCGCAAGCAATTGGTGTCGATGAGATCAGTGGGGGTGGGGATGCCAAGAGGAGGCGACGGCGGAGGAGGAGGAGGAAGACAAAGTCGCACGTATCGGAAGAACCGGAGGAAGACGTCATCGTCACTACTGCCACTTCTGCTGCTACTGTTGCCGGCGACGACGAAGGCAGCGCAGCAGAGGCCCAGGACAAAAATGGTGCCAGCAAGAGCTGGTTGGAATCGTACCTGAGTGGAGCTGGGGGTGATGATGAAGAGGCCGGCGACGATGAACGTGCCGATGGTGCTCCTGATAATGACGCTGACACTCCTGCCACAACCGCCAACGACGCCGATGCAGATTCATCCTCAACAGTCGAATCAAAGCAAACCAACACTGATGCAGAAAGTGGAGAGGGGACAGCAACCGAGGCAGAAATTGTCAGCGCTGACGATACTCAGCAGACTGGCCACAAAAGAAGGCGACGTCGACGACGCCAAGGCGCCACCACTGCGACAGTTTCGGCGACCGAAGAGAGCGAAGCCGATCTGCACCAGGCAGATACTTCTGAAGGGGAAGATGAACAAACGATGTATACAGTTGCAGAGGTAAATCCACTTCCAGTTGAAACTTCTGACGAAGTACCTGCAATGGAAGTCGATCCTTCAGCTGAAGGCGAAGGTCGAGTAAAGATGAGGAGAAAGCGTAGACGAAGGACTCGGGCAAAGGCCGGTATTCACCAGCCTGAAATGGTCGGTGAAGAAGAAACAGCCCCTTTGGCTGAAGACAACGGCCAAGACGATGGTAGCGATGCTGATATGAGTGAGTCAACGGCCGATGAAAATAGCGACAGCATACTTGCCGATACCGATGCTCCATCTATTCCCACTCAGGATTTGGCTGCTGGTGTCGATATTTCCCCTGCGGTGAAAATGACGTCTGTCTCTGATGCTGAGGATACAAAGGAAGAATTTGATGTTAGCAGCGCAGAGATTGCCGATGAGGAGGTTGGGGAGGAGGAGGCTACGGTTTCAGATGTCAATGATGATGATGATGATGATGATGATGATGATGATGATGATGATGAATCCAGCGACGAGGAGAGCAACAATTCCCAGCAAGACGTGGGAGACAAAGATGATTCCAGAGACGGCACTTCTGACCAATCAGACGGTGGTGTGGATGATGGTGTCGATGATGGTGAGGATATAGATTCTGGGTCAAGCGAGGCTTCTACAACTAGGAGCGAAGGAAAGGACACAGACTCGGAGAATGCGACGTCAGAAAGTACAAGCGACGAATCTTCTGAAACTTCTGGTGTAGAGTCAAATAATGACGTAAGTGAAGAGGAAGAAACAGAAGATGAGGAAGCTGATAGCGACGCCTCCAAAGAAGATGAGGAGGAGCAAAGGGAGGAAATCGCCGAAAGGGACAAAGAGGACACGTCGGAGGTGGCTGACTCTTCTCCTGCTGAAGAGAGTAGCGACGATGACGATGAATCCTCTGGTGATAACGACGAGGAGGCGTCCAGCGATGCAGAAGCACCAATTGGTAACGACATTCTTGAAGCGGAAGAAATCGAGGAAGAAGAAGTTGAGGAGGATACTAGTTTGGCTACTGATGTTAAAGATCCTGATCTAGAAGTATCCGATGCTGCAAGCACAGAAAAAGCCAGTGACGACAAAAGCCTTGAGATCGAAGACACCATTGGCGACGATGAAGAGGAAGACGACTCGACCAAGATTACAGTGTCAGTTGTAACTTGGAATCTTGCGGAGGCATCTCCTTCGGAAGACGAGGCGGGATTTATTCGTCGATTTCGCAAAGCTCATCCCTCGTTGTCTCCGCAAGAGGATCGAAAAGGAAGTGATATAGTCTTGATTGGTGGACAAGAAACTGAGGATATCAAGCCTCGGAGAGCAGAGGGAAATCGATCTCGTGAACTTAGGAGGCTGATGATCAAAATGCTAGGCAAGGAATATGTACCAATTGCTATCCACAGCCTCGGGGGCGTGCAGTTTGGTCTTTGTGTCCGCCGAGAAATTCTTGAGGAGATTGAAATCTGTCACGTTGCCGATGTAACGTGCGGTATCGGCAACGTCTTCCACAACAAAGGAGCCATTTGCGCTTACGTCCAAATGAAAGCTCGCAACAAGCAAGGAAACGAGGGTGAGGTCAGCGAAAAATCATCGACGAAATGGCAAAAGTCAGTCAAGATGCTATTTGTTGCCGCACATATGGCCGCCCACGTGAAGAATGTGGACGCACGCAACGAAGATTTCTGGCGTATTGCGAGCGAGTTTGAAGCTCAGGCTCCTCCAAGATTCCTTCGTCCTAGGAGCCCAAGGGAGCAAGCATTGGTAGATGCCGAGGATAGCGGAGGATCGCATCTTATGGACTCAATGGATCATGTATTTTTCTGCGGCGATCTCAATTATAGAATTGATCTTCCTCGCGAGATCACTGAATACACGGTGATGAAAATCGAGGAATGCCTACAACGAGGCGAAGAGAGAAAGGCTGATGAGTTGAGGCTTTCTTTATTGAGACATGACCAACTCTCGCGCGTCATGTCCGAAGGAGCGGCATTTCCTGGTTTCGCTGAAGGAAAGATAACATTTCCTCCTACTTTCAAGTTTGACAAGGGAACCAAGTCATACGATATGTCCCACAAGCAGCGTGTGCCGGCCTTTACAGACAGAATTCTATTCAAACCCTTTGGAGTCCGCGTCCTGGAATACCGAAGCGAGGTGGATGCAACGCACAGCGACCACAGACCGGTTACCGGCACGTTCCTTGTCGATATTGAAGGAAAGAAGCTCCCAGAACAAAGTCGGCGGCGGCAAAAGCCAAAGAAACGAAGTCGAAGAAAGAGGCCACGGCCTGAAATCCGACCAATAGAAGCCACCAAAACCTAACTAAGCTAAGATAGAATCGCTATGCTTGTGGGTGCCAGCATGCAATAATTTCCGTAGGAATCCTAATTTTATCTATCTTTTGCGACCGTGCTCGCGAGAACGGGCCGCTAGCGCCCTCAGCCAACAAGTATTTGCCAGCTCTGGGTCATTTATTCTCCTTACGATAAACCTCTATATAACCAAAAAATGAATGAATGCCGCCGTCTTCCGACCCTTATGGTTCGAACTTTAAGAGCACAAAGTCATGGTATTCGTCGTCATCATCCATATCCTTGGCATCACCATCGGCCTTGCCGCTGCCCAATGCCTTATCAAGGGCGTCGGTAAGTGCCTGATCCTTGCCGGGGGCAACCTTATACAGTACTGCGGTGAAGTCAACGGGAAGGCCGTAGCGGAGGACACTCTCGCAGAAAACTCGGATCACCTTGATGTGCATCCAGGCCACAAAGGCCTCTCCGTAGTGCGTCTTGCACCACCTGGTCAGGCCACTGCGCATGCCATCAACCTCAACCTGGAGCTGCTCCAGAGCCATGGCAGCCCGGCCGGACTGAGACGGATCATAGTCAAATTCTCGGATAACGTAGCGTTCCTTACGGCAGGCCTTGGCAAATTCTTCCAAAAAGTCCGTCTTTGTGCCGGGGGTGAACTCCTCGCCCTCAAAGTAACCAGCCTCGTACTGGCCCTTCAAGATGGTCATGGCGTAGAGAGCGCTGTCGGCATCCTCCTTTACAAGCTTCAACGATCCAGGAACAACCGGCGATCCGCGCTTGCTGTGTCTATCAACCTGAGATCCGAACTGCCCCTCTTTGCCAAGGCTGGCGGGGTTCGAGCTCCAGTCGGGGCCTGTAATGAGTAGGGCCAGGAGTTTTGAAGAACACGGTGAGCGGGTGAATTAAAAAGATGAACACTTGAGACTGGAAGTTCCTAAATCGAAACAATAGAGGTGGACTCACCTCCAAATCCGGCAATGTCCTGGCCAAGCTTCTCGGCGTTGGCCTCAAACTGCGGCTTCACGGCCTTGGGGATGGCAATCATGACCGTCTTGAGGTATTCGGTATCGTGAACCTCCACTCTGCTCATGTCCTCGGAAGTGAGGACGTCGTTGAGGTCGGCCACCATGAGGTTGCCGCCCTTCTTCCGCTTGGCCTCCTGGAGGGCGGCCTGCTTGTCGGCGTACGATTGGCCGAGCTGCTTGAGCTCTTCGTCGATGGCCTGGACGCCACCGGCGATGAGCACAACGAGCTCCTTCAAAGGGCGGCGGTTGGGGTATTTGGCATAGTCCCAGGCGAATTGCTGAATGTAGCGGGGGGCCGGGACGCCGCCGACGGTCAGCTCGGCACCCTTCTTCACAGAGAGCTCGGCCGCCGTCTTCTCCACCTTGCGCACAATACTCTCCACGATGGCATCGGTCTTTCCAAGGTCATCGCTAAGAGTCATGAGGCTGTCCAGGGTACCGACCATTAGGGAAGGGACCTCAAATTTGAACATTTCTGCGTGGAAGGGTGGTTGGGGAGGAAGAGTATGGTAGGTAGGTAGGGTTGGTGAGGAACGTGATGAAAAAATGACACAACATGTATTTTCGATTAATCTCTCCTTCTGCAACCTTTCACGTCAGCCAAAGCAACAGTAGCCTCGAATAAGAAGATCAAAATCCGACGGAGTACATGATGGCATTTCATCTTGATCCTTTTTATTTACAGCCATCTCCCGCGCCAAGGTCCGTTCACCGCGGAGGGAACCGATCCGAAACGAAAAGATGCGACAGAAATGTTCAAGATCGATCCCACAATCGCCCATGCCCAGCCCTTTTGGCGTCCGCTGGCGACACCTTCCACTCTGTTCAGGCTAGACTCCCCCCAGCATCACAACCACACCAGGAGCAACATATCCACCCCCAGCTCTTCCACCGATGGCCATTGGCCGCTTCTACGTAACAGTCCTCGCCGAAAAATTTCCTAAAATTATCGCAGAAGCCTGTTGGTCGACGTACCAGCTAGCGGGCGCTCCGGGCAGGCCCCCGCCGACTGCATCTTGCGGTAGGCCTGCTCGGGGGCACCGCCCCCGTTGGAGATGGCAGCTATGCTGTAGCTCATCGCAATTCCTTCGTTGATGTGGGCCGGCGGCTATCGCATGCGTTGTGTTTGCCGCCATGGTTGCGA
>Ga0115006_10002319_pt1 | contig 12463 bp, 21 predicted proteins | sample ArcOceMetagenome_3_FD_88943 | JGI IMG/M metagenome (GOLD analysis project Ga0115006, IMG submission 88943) | Marine eukaryotic phytoplankton communities from Arctic Ocean - Arctic Ocean- Svalbard ARC20M Metagenome | ecosystem: Environmental > Aquatic > Marine > Oceanic | place: Arctic Ocean...
GCAGGAAAAACGTGAAATGCGCCAGCTCACAGACTTGCGTAGTCAGCTGGCTCAGTATAAGGAGGCAGCAAAACGGCTGCAACACGAAAATCATCTGCTCAAACAACAACGCCTTCTGGTCAATCAAAAGGTAGATACCTCTCAAGAGCGAATCCTTCAAAATTGCCCTGTTCTTTATGTCATAACGCGCTTTCATGCACACACGCTCACACCAAGTACTACAGACACAGGTCCAGCAACGGTCACAGCCCAAAAGTAGCAGCCACAAGACTATCCACTACTGTCACATAGTCGAACACTAGTGTCACAGCACGAGCACTCAAAAAATAAACCCTAAACACTAGTGTCACAGCACGAGCACTCAAAAAGGATTCGGCAACCACAAACAACCCAACAGGTCGTGCGCATGATACCATCAGCTGGAGCAAAGGAGCTGAAGGGCAAGACTGTGCATGCTCCTCCATCTGTTCCTGAACAGAATGCGGCATGTGCTTCAGCCTCGGCTGTCGACGCAGGGGCCAACGCTGCAGGGTCCAGCGATGGAGGTGCAGCAGGCGTTTCTCTTGCCACCCAAGCTCAGGGCGACGATGGGAGGGACGGTGCAAACGGAGGAAGAAGAATGCGTGTGGAGCGCGTATCAATACCAGCACACAAGAAAGCTGAGGCTGCGGCAGCAGCCGAAGCAGCGGCATTGGTGGCTGCCATAAGGGCAACTCCCTGCAAGCCTAGACCTCCCAGGCTAATGCCGCAGCCTCATCCTCGCCCACAGCATCCCACCAATACCACTAAGGACACGCTTGCTGATCGTCCGCCTTGGATGGGCCTGAAGCAGAAGAGAGTAGCGAAAAAGACTGTTTCTCGTCTGTCGTCAGGCTCATCACCATCGCCCTTTGGACCTCAATTCCAGAAGTTCGAGTGTGGACAAGGCGGCGCAGCCTTTTTCACTGGTCTTTCTTCCCGACTCTCTTGTCTGCTGCCCAAGACATTGTAAATTGTGCTAGTGTGCTCGCTTTCGGACAGCATTTGACTTTCTCTGTCTGTCCCACCGCTGGCATGCAAGAGCAGATGGCATGCAAGAGCAGATTCTCAGGCCCAGGAGCAGCAAAGAAATGGGAGCCAGTGATGGCAAGGGCGAAGCCTTGGTACTTGCAGCTCCTGTAGCCCCGCCAAAGATGCAGCAAGCCGCGTTGAAGGCGTCGGCGTCGTCTTCCCTTGCGCACCCAGCGACTGTCGGAAATAAAAAAAGCGGTGTTCCTGCTGCTACCAATGCTGCGGGTGGGAAAACGACCAGCAATGAAAGCGGTGCCAAGATTTCGGGCATGGCATGGCTCGATGACGATTCAGACGACTCGCCCGGCAAGAAGGACGTCGATGCGCTCTCGAAGCTGACGCCGCAGGCTCTGAATGTGTCAACGAGCAACTCGGTGCCCAGCAACCTGAAGGCTCTGGATCTGAAGGATCCGAGAGGCGACGCGGTGCATGCACCTGCAACTTCAGAGCAGGCCAGACCCGCGTTTGACTTATCCAACAGTGACGACTCGCTCGATTCCCACAGCGATGATAGACCTGCAAGTCCCGTTTCCCGGCTGTCTATGCCAGCCCCTGATCCACAGAATCAAGCTCTGCATGAGCCGGGTACCGACGAGGATCAAATTTGTGAACAAGAGGAGGCGCATTCTCAGGCCCAGGACGAGGCTGAAGTTCAGGGAGGGGCAGATGAAGCGGGGAGGAACATTGTCGAATACGCAGACACGAGCAACTCACTCTCAGACACAGATTCAGACACAGATTCAGACGCAGGCAGTGACCTCCCCTTGCCTCCGTGAAGCCCGAGGAGAGGGGTGGATACGTCCCAGGTGCGGGGAAAAAGAAAGTGTCACATTTTTCTGAAAACGCACAGGGCCGGCCGTGGTGTGTCATTGCGACTCGTGGCGCCTCATGTCTCACTACTGGGGACAGTACCTCATTCAAGGCCCTCTGGCGCTTCTGCCTTCAGGAGGCATCGCCCTCGCCCGCCGCTCGTGCTTCCCCTGCTGTCACTGTCCTGTCGTGTCGGCACGACAGGAGAAGTTGAGTGTGCTTGTTTCAACAGTCTGCGGCGCGATAGCAGAAGTTGGAGTGATGCGTCCCCAGTAGCAGTGTCTACGCGCCCGCGCACACACCCAATCAAAATCAAGATGGAGTTACAGTCCTCCTAGTTGGAAGTGTCTACTTTACAGTCCTCTTAGTTGGAAGTGTCTACTTTTCGCGCCATTGCACTGAGTCCCTCCTGTTTCGGTGTGATTGGCTTTTTTTACTGTTGACGGTGACGAAGAGAAAGAATCATTTACACTTCACTACACAGCAACCTCAAAATTGTACGCATTCCAGAAGCTTTCGAATTCCTCGAAATCGATATCACCACCCCCATCCTGCCAACCAACACTCCAGATTCAACACAACAGATTCTCCATGCTCCAAGACGTTTTCAAATCAGACGTTTGCTTGAATGCCTGTCGGTACCGCTGCTGCAACTGTTAGTCACGAGATCTTCCCGCATCCACCAACCAACCTCTTCCCCCACTTGTGCACGTGACCTTGTTCCGCTGTAAAAAGAGTGGAGGGCACTAGTGCACAGGTGCCGAGGCGCAAAGCACTCAACGGCACATACCGGTATACTATTCGTCCCTCCACTCGGCGCACACAATCTCCTACGAGCCACAAAAGCAATCACTTTTCAAGAGCACGCGGACAGAACCTTATCCAGAATGTCGAGTAGGCATTGCAGTTCTTTTGGGTGCAGCCAGATTCCAAGACCGAACAGCCCCATAGCAAGCTCCTTGCGATCTGGACTCGGACCATTATTGGGTTAAGCCGCGCAAACATGTATCAGAGGAATTGAAATTTCCTCTTCTGTGTGGGGCGCAGAAACCTTACCTAGAGAGCCTCCACCGTCTTTGTCCATGGCATAGAACATCTTCTTCGGGTCTGTGAACTTCTCGAGCATCTTGCCTTTTATTCGTCGCATCTTGTGTGCCATGCACCACTCCGAATCATGTGGCTGGGGACATGGCTGAGAGGGTGTGAAAGAAGATAATATGGGCGCAAATTATCAGTAAATCCAATCGGTGCAGGGGCGTGTGCAGGATGCACCAAGACTGACTAGGAAATCAGCTCACGCACGCCAAATTGTCCACCGTCAAAATCCATACCTTTGGACCAGCTGCAGGTTTTTTTTCGCAGAAGTCATCAAGCCAAGCGGGTCTAAAATCGCTCCAGCTATCCTCCCCAAAATCGGTGCCGTCTTCACGCACAAACCAGGGAGTCTCTGCAATTTACAAACATGCTATGCTTTAAAGGTCGAGTTGAATCACATGGTAGCACACAATGACAAGCGCACAGGTTGCCAACTTCGTCTGTTGTGTAGAAAGGATTCGAAAAGAGAGGTAGACTTACCACCAGAGCCCCAGCTGCCTGATCTGAAAACTTCCTCAATGACACGCTGCTCGCGACAGTAATAAAAGGAGATGACACCACGACGTGGCACGTCCTTCAACCAGCTAGATGGAACATCAAAGTCGACCCCTGCAGGTCACGGGCATGTTTGAATAAGAAGACACCGCAGTTTTCTCGAGCAGCTCGTTAAGATCATCAAGGACAAGACTTTCGAACCTTCGAGCGTGCACTCTACGACGTTGTTCCCAGGTTCTACTGCAGCGAGATGCAGCAGCTCCTGCATCACCCAGCGATGCGATGATCGTGCCAGATCCAACTCATAATAGTCTACCGCCTGTTTGCAAGGTTCGAAAACGTAGCGCAGATACGTCAGCGCGAGAAAAGTTTCGCAACGAGCAGAACTTGTATATCTTATATCTTTGCATGCCTGTATAATCGAGTAATCCGTTTGACCGGGTATAAACGCCCTTTCCCTTCAAATACGAGAAGCACGTACCATGATGTCATCAAACAGATTGATGTAGCCAATTCGGTGGTCCAGCGACTTAAGTTGAGGAATTGAAAGATTCAATAAAAGATTTTTGTAGCCATGCCAATCCAGTGTGCGGGCATATCCAATCACACAAATTTCGACCCTAAGGCCCGGCGCTTGTATAAGCGTCAAAAGTTTCTGCGCGAGTGTTATCACAGGGATAATTTCTAATCAATGATTGGCAGACGCGGGCGAAATATCGCAGCACGAGCACTGATTTGTCGTGACGCCATAATTCACGATCCCAAGCCAGACTTTGTCTATCCCTCTCTTTGCTGCTTGCTGGCTTAGCGCTTTTTGTCGATCGACGACGCACACAAGTATCGACACACAGAAAAGAAATGACAACTAACCGCCAACTGTCGACAGTAGAAGAAGCCCTTATTGGAGTACTGCCGAACCTCATGCACGCGTGCCGAGTCGTCCTCTGCATCCGAAAGCTTCTTCACAAATTTATTGAAAGTCTCTGCAACAATTCTTTGCACGTCAGAGTTCATTGTTTGCACGCGCTCAGCAAAGAAAGCTTAGACCTGTGTCCATTGCGCTGAGGTCGCCGTCCTTGTGATCATTCGGGTCTGGCTTGGTCACCTCTACAAAGTCCACCTGCATCTCATTGTGTCAATATTTCAGTCATCAAGGTCGTTCCCCACGGATCACAGCATTTGTTACAGCATTCGTGTGAGCAAAATCGAGCAGTTTGATGTACAGGCGACCTCAAGAATTCCGTGCCAAGGCAGCTTCCAATCGTTGGTCCAGCGGAGGACAGCGCCATTGTACTTACTGTTCCGCCAAGCACGTTCGAGTTCCAAGGAGTCGTCCGAAGTCTCCCTTCGCCCGCCAGCTCTGAACAATTTGTGAACGTCCACAGGTCAGCGCATAAGGTACAGACGGCAACATGAGTACCTAAGCATATCATACATCTATGACTGTATCGGCTGACAGGCCTGCAGATAAGTTTGTATGCTGTCAAACCGGCTTCCGGAGCTGTAAAACTTTTTGAGTTGAAGCATGCGCGGTTCGAATTCGTTGCGGATCTCTGTAAGACGCGTAGCAATTTCTCGTTGAGAGTTGTCGCTGAGGTCTAGCTTGTGAAAGCCCGTTGGGTTGTTTGGTGTGAATTTGAACGACACCTCTCCCAATTGCTTTTCCAGCGCCTTCCTTTCGGCTTCGGAGCACCAGGTAAGCAACTCCTTCTGGCGATTGGACTCCACTAGCTTGTGAAAGCACTTGCATAAGAAGTGCTCACGCACTGTCCCCAGCTCCAGGAAACGAAGGTCCTTGGAATCGTTGATGCAGTCAAAAAGTCTGCGCGCCTGGTCAATCGTTACAAACATGTCCGGTCCCATGACTGTGTCTATTAGGTCATGGCAGTGGGCAGCATTCGATGTAGACGCAGAGAGGCCATCGTAAAGGAGTATGTAGCTCTTTATCGGCAGCGCATCGGCCTCACTTGCACGTTTGCGCAGCGAGGCATAGGAAAATTTGACCACCAGAGACAGGGCCTCCACTTTCTTGTTTAGTATTTTCGCCCATACGCCATCCAGAGGCACACGCTGGCCTGTCTCATCTTCATCCTCGCTCACGGGCAATTTGTGGCCACGACTGGTGGCAATGCACCAGTCCGACATCTCTAAGCTGTCGTTGGTCGCGATGTTGCCCTGCATGCCGCCATCCAATATCAACGAATAATTGAGCATTCTTTCACCAATTCTTATTCCACTGAAGTTACCTTTCCCCTGCAGCATGGTGCGAATCAGCTTTATCAGGACTGTACGGCTGTAGCTCTCGCGCAAATCAAGCTCGTACGTGCCAGCAGTCTCGCCAGGGTCAAAGGCATTTTTGTCGACCAGGTTTGCACCGCAATTGTTTGTGCTCACAAGCGTAGTAAATTCTCCGTCGTCGTCATCATCTCTCAGAGATGCGGCTGTCTGAACAGCAGCAAGGATGGCACGGGAACCAATCTGGCCTATCTTGTTGCCGTCGAGACTCAACTGCTCCAAGGGCGTCCCAAGCTCGAGCACGGATGCCAGAATTGAAGCACCTTTAAGTCTGATGCGATTTTCAGAGATGTCAAGAACCTTGATGCCACACGTTAAGAGCGCTCGGGCGAGGCTCTCGATGGTATCCTCGTCACCCAACCCATTCCACGGCATCATCAGTGTTTCCAACGTTTTGTTTTTGCCCAAGCCCAGGCAGGCAGAACGCGCGCCGGCGCCTCGGAGGCTATTGAAGTTCAAGTCTAGTCGCGTAAGAGTGCCATTAGTCGGCAGCATGGCCCCAAGCGCGTGTCCAGCCGCTGTCGATGCACAGTTGTTTGAGAGGTCGATATGCTGCACCGATTCCTGCTCCGTCAGGCCCAAGATGACGGCCGCACAGCCGCTGTCTCCGAAGTTGTTGCCTGCTAGGAACAAGGTCTTGATGCTGCATTGCGGATTGCTCAGCATCCTTTTCAGGTGTTTTGAGCTTGAGGGCCCCAGATTGTTGCGAGACAGGTTGAGGTAGGTGATACAGCCAGACGTGTTAGTCGCTGTTGAAACGGATGGCACTCTCCGCACAGATTGAAGGCGAAAATAGTTAGTGTTGCCAAGCACATCGACGAGTGCGCGTGTCCCGTCTGCACCTATGTCGTTGCTGCTGAGGTCTACTGATTCAAGACTGCAGTCGCCAAACTCATCGCAGATCTGGACGATGTTCACAGCCCGGTCAGCATTGAGGCCAGAACCTGCACCGGCAAGAGCGCAAAAGATGGCCTGTACGTCACGGCTTGTCATGCCGGATGATATTAACTCGAGCTTGCGCTCACTCGGTTTGAAGAGCCAGCAGCGCAGCTGATTGCGCAAATACGGCGATCTCTTCGGCTTGACGCACGAACAGCACGTCACATATTGGTCAATGATTCTTTGCTTCGTGTGCATGTGACTGCTGTGCCAGCTCAACCACGCATGCAGCGCGGACATTTTCACCTTGTTGAGGAACCGCCTCATTATTTTGTGCACAGGATGGGACTTGGGGACATACTTCAGGGGATTCGTGTCGTCTTCCTCCTCCTCCTCCTTTTCTTTTACATTCCCGTGTTTGAAGCGCACAGGACGAAGAGACTTGGAGGCCGTGTGGGTGTCGTCGTCGTCGTCGTCATTGTCCGGAGCATCCGCCGTGTTCGACGGCAGCCGCCTTGCTTCAAAGTGGGCTTCTAGCGCGCGTTCGCTTTCTTTGGACCGGATTCGTAGAGCTTCCTTCTTCTTCCTGATCTCAGCCGCTTTTTTCCACGGTAGCGTTGCTGTGGCGTGTGCTGCTCATCACCGTGGCGTATGTTGCGCTTTCAGTTTTTACCGTCGTCTCTTTTTGAAAGCGTGCAGGATGGGCAATGTGAGTTCGCGCGCACATTCGTGAAGGGAAAAGAAAGAGGGCATGCGTGGTCATTAATCACGCAGTGAATGTGATTTCAGACCTTGCTCATCGAATGCAGATGGCTGCAAAAACCCGTTTCCAATTTCATTTTCGGCATCGACAGCTGTGCTTTTACCCTGCTGCAGAAGATCTTCCAACCCTGCTGCCTGCAACGCAAAAGAAAAGGACAGGTAAGGCGAATCCGCTAAAAACGTCACAAACAAAACCCGGATCGTTTACGCTGCGACTGCGCTTTTTTTAGCGAAGAGTGGCTGTGACTGTAGATGTTTTGGTACGAGCGGCTATCATTTGTGTGTGTGTGTGTGTGTGTGTGTCTTTGTGTGTGTGTGTGAGAGAGAGAGAGAGAGAGAGTGTGTGTGTGTGCGTGCGTGCCCGCACCCGCACCCGCACTTGTGTTTACGTCTCTAGCTGCGTGCAAGCCGTCGCTGCGCACGCGAGAGACCTGGAGAAACCCGACGCTAGTATTCTTTCTACGGGGACTGGAGTTGCTGTGGCCCGGATTCGGTTGCTGAGGAGGCCGAGGCACGTGGCCAGAACCACTTGTTGCTGTTGGCCCAGGAGATCGCACGTTGGAGGCCTGCTCTGTCTTTGCTTTTCTGAGTTCCTCTTCTAAATGCTGTCTGGCTTCCTCCTCATCCATGTGCTTCATGGCCCAGGACGCCGATCGCGGGAGGGCAGAATCGGTCTGAGCGGCACGACGTAAGCGCAGAACTTCCACCGATGTGTCGCGCGCTTCTGGCCCGCTCTTCAACGGGGGTGCCACGATCTGCTCCTCCCTATTTTCCGTCCCGTCTCTGTCCGAGTCATCTCCCTCTGCGCACACCGGTCATCAGCGGGCAAGAACTGCATTGCACTGCGCTCGATGCAAGCAAAGCACAGCTTTCCAGATCGGCACGGGCGCAGCGTATACCAGACGAATCATCGTCATCCACCCCGTTCAGGAGGTACTTTGAAGTTCCGCCAGGCGCTAGCAGCGCGGAGGCCTCGATGCGGCCGCTATCAGTGAATTTATAATCCGTGCCCGTGAGGCTTACAAAGTCTCTGATGGAGCTCGGCAGCGCGACTGTATCCTCGTGCCTGCACACATGCTCTGGACGGTAAGCAGGCAGCATGCCGCTCGCGACCGCGGAGTGATGGGCCCATGGGGAGCTGCCGTGCCTGTATAGGACTTGAAACGAACTTGGTTGCGGCGCTGCGATGGGTGTCGGCTCCCCGCCATCTGGCTCCTCCTCGGGGCTGCACCCCTTCTTATCTGTCTGCATGCTTCTCCATGGCACCGCCGGGTTTGAGAGGCGCTGCCAGCCTTCTGCCGCGTGCGGGACCCGGCCCGCAACTGCGCAAAAACAACTGTGTCCGTCAGCCACCTGCCAAGAGTTCGTGGATGCCCCTCGAGTTCATAGAATTTCTCCGAGCCTGAGCAAGAATTATGTCTAAGTGGTCGCACCGCTGGAGAAAATTTCTGGAATGTACCAGCGGAATTCGAATCCACGGTCAGCTGAAGATCCGCTTTGAATCGCAGAGCCCGCGGGCGACGATTGTCGCAACACACGACTCGGATTTCTTTCGATGGTGTATTTGTTAAACGAGGCCCCGAGGGCCCGTGGGAAAATTGCGTTAGCGCACAGTGAGCGCGTGTTCGCCGGCACATGCGCGTGTCCGTGTCTGTCTGCGCCGCGGTCCAAAACTCTCGCGCGTCTCCTCCCCGTGCGTTTATACGTCTTGTTGCCGGGGGCGCCGCAGCAGGAAGGGAGCGCGGCAGCTGCGCACACTGGTAGCTGCGCATGTCTGCTTCCAGCGTCTCCACAGCGTACACCTGCATCCCCCCTCACCGTGGACCGGCTTGCGTGCCATATGCAAACAACCATATGCAGACAACCACATCTGATCTGCAGACGACCCTGGCCCGCCCCTTGAGAGCAGCCGTAAGCAAGCAGAGGCAGCCGTGTTGCCCCCTGCATGCTCGTTGCACCTCGGCTACCACCTCGCCTCGTCCTCGCCCTATTCCTCCTCCCTTTTTCCTTTGTGCGACCCGCGGGCGTGCCTGCGTCGCGCACACACTCGAGTCAAACACAACATGCCTTATGCGCGCATGCCCCCGCCAAATGGCATGCACCAGAGACAGCGCCAGAGAAAGCCCCAGAGACAGACCGGGCGTGACGGGGCGGGGCGGGGGCAGGGGCGGAGGAGGCAAGCATCTGGTTGAGGCCACGCGCACTCCGGCCAGAGTGGAGCATCCAGGATCGCAAGACTGCGCAGCCGACCAGAACCGCCAGCAGCGGCAGACCCGCGAAAAGGCTGGGCAAGAAAACAAAGTAGAGCATCTTCGGTGCGTGTCCTTCCTGCGCCAAGGAGGGGGGTTTCACTACCCCGCGGGGGTCTACGGCTCGGCGTTGCGCGTCGGCTCGCCCAGAAGGGGGTTGCACAGAGGGTGGGGGGCATGCGGTAGCGTCTGAGCCTAACCCCTTGGCCCTACGGCGCTCATGCTAACGCGCCGCTATGCGCCACGCGTCATTGCAACACTGAGGCGCCAACGCGCTATAACAGCACCCCTTGAACGGCACCTGGCAGCAACAAAGCTCACTGGTGAAAGCAGGCACGCGCAGCAAAGCATGATGTGGACCTGCGCAAAGGCGCACGTGGGCAGGTCCAGCACGTGCTGCATTCTCATGCCCGCAACTCGAATGCGAAACGAGAAGGGCACGGGCTGGGGCGGGGCGGGCGACGGTATCTCGGCAAGCGGGGCGAAGATGGCAACGTAGACCCACAGGTCTGCGCCACAGATGAGCCCACAGGTCGCCTCTTTGCCCGCTTGCCCCTGCTCGCAGCCGTTGCACGACGAGGAGTCGTGCTGAGCGAGCGATGGCGCAGACCCCACCCGCGCCAATGCTATTGCCCTCCGTTGTCCCGCGCCTCCTGTCACAGCCTGTCACCCGTAAGCCTTTCACAGAGCCTTTCACATGTTTGCAGGGTTGAGCGTGTGGGAGAAAGGCAAGTCGGCGACACGGGAAACTGTTGGAGATTGAGGATGGCGCATGCGGGCGCCAGCTACGAGCCACGCGCCCAGTATTTCAGGACACAGGCACATACGCTACTAGCACGACCTGGACAGGCGGAGGCAGCGCCAGCAGCATCGTGCAGCAAGTTGTCAAGTTGCGGAACTCTCAGGTGAAATTCAGCGCCGCTCTCACTGACGTTGTTCAACGATTTCTGTCGATATTTGTGGTAGATCCACTGCCCAGGTTCGATGCTACCCTCCAGCACGGCAGAGAAGGCCTCCGCGTCCGGAACCACGGCAGTTTGACTCTGCACCATCGCCGCCCCCGCAAGAGACTGCCACGCACTGGCATTTGCCGCAACAGGGACAATGACGTCGCCGCCCGGACCGATGTGCGCGCCCTCTCGCACCCAGGATGCCGCCGAGAGCACAATATGCGGCACCTGCGGCAGGTGCTCGTTCTCTGGCGTCAAGGGGAAGGCCGCTTTCAGCGAGGATGCCAGGGCAAAGACGATGCCCACGAGGACCCATGCGGCAAGCAAGACGAGCATGTAGATGCAGCTCTTTTCCCGGTTTTCGTCGATGCGTGCTGAGTGCATGAGGCCAGCATGCTCGCCGGCGCCCTTTCCGCCGGCCTGATCCAACAACATCTCTGATTCACCACCCCACTCGTCCGGGTCGATGCCATCGTTGGCGAGCTGCCTGCTCGACATTATCACCATCTCGACACCCCCGCCCTGCAGCGCTGTTCCCGGCATTGCCGTCGAGCCCCGGCGGTCCGAGGCGACGGGGGCCGAGGCCCTGTGCCCGCGCCTGCGCACCCCCTACTTTGCGGGAGCCTCCCCTCCGTCTGCCTGCTGTGCTGGCTCAGCCGCAGCGGCGCTTTTTTGGGGGGGGCCCTTGCCCCACGCCCCTTTCGCTGGGGCCGGGGCCGCTGCGGGCGCGATCGCACTCCCCGCCGGCGGCGGAAACTCCGGCCGGAACTCGCCTGCGTTCGGGTTCATCGTCTGCCGTCTTCCCTCTCCAGCGCCTCCTTCTCGCTCCCCCTGCTCCAGTCTCCTTCAGAATTAGTCAACTTTCTTCTCCAAAAAACAAAAAAAATCCCTGATGATGTGACAGGCGGCCGAGATGTCGGCCTTCTTCGCTGCGCTCCTGCTGGCCGTGTGCTGGCCGGCGGCGGCGTTCGCGCCATTGCGACACGCACGTGCACCCCTCCGCACTGGAACGCGCGCCGTGCACAGCAGCGCCGGCGCGCCGCGCGTGCCGCGCCGGGCGATCTTGCATCTGGCGCCGGCCGCCGCCGCGTTGCCGGCGGCGTCGTGGGCCAACAGCGACAAGATCGTGAGCAAGTTTGCGACGCAAGCGCCGCCGACCGACAAGGACGCTGAACCCTTTACGTACTTGGAGTCGGGCGTGAGCTACAGGTGTGCGCGCCGCAAGGATATTGTACCACCCCGCACACACACACTCACCACCGCACCTTCGAACCTACACACACTACGCGTTCGCAAAACATGCGCACACGCATGTCTCGGTTCCCAGGCGTTGTGTGACGCATACGTGGTGTGAGGAGTGGAGCAGGGAGTATGCGGCGGGCAAAGGCGAGAAGGAGGTTGAGGAGGGGAGCAGGGTGACGGTGAATTGCGTTGGGCGGCTTTTGAACCTGAACGGGGTGAGTCGCAGATCGAACCTGTCTGCCAGCTCATGTGCGTGCTTGGCGTCCGCCAGGCAATGGGCACGCGACCGCGTGGACGTGCATGTACACAATCAAGAACTGTGTGGCCGGGCAGGTCAAGTTCTTCTCGACCAAGGAAAAGACGGACGAGTTCGGCGAGGGAAAGCCGCTCACATTTACCATCGGCGCCGGCGAGGCCCTCCCGGGCTTGGAGGAAGGGATGCTGGGCATGAAAAAGGGCGCGATCCGCAAAATTATAGTTCCACCCGCACTGGGCTATGCAGCCGGAAACTCGCTGTTGCCGCAGCCGCGTGAGGGGCCGGGACAGGGGCGCGCTGCCCTCGACAGCGTCTTGAAGAATCCACGGCGTGACGCCACCCTGCTGTTTGAGGTCAAGGTCGAGGCTCTCAAGTAACAC
>Ga0115006_10002320_pt1 | contig 12463 bp, 2 predicted proteins | sample ArcOceMetagenome_3_FD_88943 | JGI IMG/M metagenome (GOLD analysis project Ga0115006, IMG submission 88943) | Marine eukaryotic phytoplankton communities from Arctic Ocean - Arctic Ocean- Svalbard ARC20M Metagenome | ecosystem: Environmental > Aquatic > Marine > Oceanic | place: Arctic Ocean...
CCTCCCTCCCGACGCCCTTCCAATAATCGAACGTCTTCCCCAAATCCTCGACCAAGTCCCTCCGATCGACGACCTCAAGAACCTCCTCAACTTCCTTCTTCTCCTCGCTCAATTCACTCACTTCAGCGCCAACGATCCCCGCCCCCACTTTCCCAGTCAATTCCCCCCCCATGCTTTCAACCGTGCTCTCGTCCGCCCCAAGTCCAATCCTCTCCACCTTGCTCGCTTCTTCGTATGCGCTATCTTCGCTCAAATTCCGGAGCTCCTCCAGTTTTTTCGCCTCCAGCTTCATCATTGCCCTCATTGTGGCCCGGTACTTCCTCTCCGCCTTGGCCCTCTTTTTGGCCTCATCCAGCTTGACGTACTTCATGATCTCCTGGTACTCAAACAGGTCAATGTCATTCCCAAGCTTCTTCTCCCCCTTCCTCTCCACATTGACAACCTTACCCCTACTGACCTCCTCCGAAACAACATAATAATCGCCGTCCTCATCTTGGCCCTTTATGATGCCCTCCCCTCCATCAAGATCCACGGCGGACACCTTGATACCGTCAGAGTAAACCCCCACCAAGCCACTGACGGCAACTTCCCTCCTCCTCTTCTCATCCAAGTAGGCCTTGTACTCCTCTTCCTCCACGACCTGATTTCCTCCCTCAAAGCTATACTCGTCCTCCCCCTCCAAGAACATCTGTTTCATGCTCTCGTGGCTTTTGACCTTCCCGGTAGCCCTGAACTCCGCGCGATCGCTTTTGTTCCTCTTCACCTGCTTTTGCGCGAAGCTGCTGATCTCATCGAACTTACCAATAAGCTCCCCTACGCTGCTTTCACTCAGCAAACCCAAGAACTCGACTTTCTCCTCCACCGCCTCCATGCTCTTGCTCTTCCCCAGAATCTCTGTCGATACGGTGACATCAACAACACACCTCCCCCCCTTCTCACTAAATACCCCAACGAACAGGTTCCCCAGCCCATCATTCGTCTCATTCAGCACGGGCCTGCTGTTGGGAAAAAGGACGATCCTCCTAGGAACGTTTGTCGGCTTGAGGTCGTACGTGTAGAACGTGGGGAGCCTATCCTCGCTCAAGTATAGGTCAAAGTTGCTCATCTCAGGGTGCTCGTGAGCCTCGTAGTCGCTAACCTTTATGCTCACAGTGCTGTCCTTCTCCACGACGGGAATCTGCATGTACACGAACTCGCCCTTCCCCACGCCAATCACGATCCTCTTCCTTTCCCCAATCAGAGGGATTATCGGATACCTTGTGTTGCTGTAGTAACTCAGCTCATCCAAGTCCCTTCCGTCGACCTCCCTCTCCTTCATCCTAACGTCCCTCTCGATCTTCCCGCTCTTGTAGTTTGCATTCTTCCTGCTTTCCTTCTCGGCCCTCTTCTCTCCAACGCCAAGCCTTTTTCCTGTCCCCTCCATGTAAACTGGCCAGTCCCACTTGTCCGTGAGCCAGACAGGAGGCCACTCCAGATGGTCAAAGTTGGCTGCCAAGTCGTAAAGGAAGCCGAGGTCGCCAGGCACCCTCATTTGAGCGTCCTTCAGTACCTTGGGGTACTCATCCTCGACATTGACCTCCCTCTCCTCCCCTACCTTAATGTCCACGCCGGTGGAGCCCTCGAGCCTGAACTCAGTCTTGGTCGGATCAAACTCCAAATCCGTCGAAAACCAGTTCTGCTGCCTCAGCATTGCGTTGCCATTGCCCTCCACATCCCTCTCGATCTTGCCCGCCACCCTCTCCAAGTTCTTCTCCACGACCTTGCCCCTGCTCCTGATGACCATCTCCTGCTGCTGGAGCTCGGCGTACGTGAGTGGTCTGTTCATTAGACCCCACCTGTCCTTGCCGAGGTCCCATCCGACCTTGTCAGCGTCGAAGTCGCACTTCCCCATCCTCTTCCTTTCCTTGGCTTCTCTCGACATTTCCGCCTTCTTGAATATCCTCTTCTTCTCCCTAACCCTCACAACCTCCTTCTTCGCCTCCCTCTGCCTGATCTTGCTTTGCAACACAACGGACGCCGTCGTCTCCTCCTTGTGCTGCTTCTCGAACAGCTTGAGGGCGTAAAGCTTCCTAGCCTTCCTCCCTCTCTGCACCTTCTGCATAATCGTCGCCCCCTTCTTCTCATCCGCCTTTTTCTTCTCAATCTTGAGCACAGCCACCTTCTTCCTCGCCTCTTGCCCCCTCCTGACCCTCTGAAAGTTCACAGCCGCCTTGTGCTGCTCCTTCTCCCCCTTCTTTTTCTTCTTCAGCATGAAGATCCTCCACGCAATCTTTTGCCTGTACGAGTTTTGGACCTTGGTCGCGGCCTCCTTCTGTTGCTTCTTCTCAGCAAGAATGGCAGCCTTCCTAGCCTCCTCTTCCGCCCTTCTCTTGGCTGCAGCCTCCTCCCTTGCCCTCCTGAGCGCCTCCTCCTTCTCCCTAGCCTCCATCTCAAGCCTCTCCTTCTCCAACCTTTCCGCCTCCAGCCTCTCTAGCTCTTCCCTCCGGAGTCTCTCAGCCTCTTCACGTTTCCTCTTGTACTCCTCCTCAGCCCTCAGCTTCTCCTCCATGAGCCTTCTCCTCTCCTCCTCCTCCGCCCTTCTCCTCGCCTCCTCCTCCTCCCTAAGCACCCTCAGCCTCTCCTCCTCGAGTAGCCTCAACCTCTCGGCCTCTCGCTCGGCCCTTAGCTTGCGCGCCTCAGCCTCCGCGAGAAGCCTCAGCCTCTGGGCTTCCAGCTCGGCATGGCTCATCCCCTTCAGGGGACTCAAGGGCCTTCCAAAGACGTCATACCTTCCAATTGTACTCTCGTCGACCAGCGCACCGTGGTCAATGTAGTCGTTCAACGTCTTCTTCTTCTCTTTGAAGCCCCTGCTCCCCGCCATACTGATGCTGGTAACGAGAGGTTCGACGCCCGGGAATCTAATGTACACGTTCGTCCCGTCCTTCCTTCCACTCCCGACCGTCGTGGGTCTCATTGACCCCACGTTCCGCTGCAACTTTCTTTTCTTCCCCCTTCCCAGCAACCTCTTTCCTCCAGGGCTGCTCATGGCCCTCACGAGGTTAGTCTGGAATTCCCTCACCGGACTGGTCTGACAGCGGCTGTCGACACTGGCATTCTCGCCAGGTTTTGTCACGCCGAACCCGGATAGCGAAGTGTCAAGCTTCCACCTACTACTTTGATGACCCCCAACCTCCTTGATGACCTTGTTGCTCATCTGAAGCATCCTACTAACACTCGCCGGTCTTGCGTCGGTGTCTGCATGCAGATTTACCCTGACTTCCCAGTTGCTTTCGGCGACATCGCTCTGGTAGAGGGCCGTCTTGGGGCGCTCTGTCAGGGAGTTCATTCTCTTCAAAATTGCCCCCTCGCCAACAGAAATGTCGTCGGGCTCCTTTGGGGTAAAGCCGAAGTCGCTGTGAAGGCTGTCTCCAACTTCCACAGTGTCGCCACCGGGCAAGCTTTGGAAGTCGCTCCCAACCCCGCTCCAGAAGCTTTCAAGACCTCCCTCCATCTCCTCCTTATGCACAATCAGCCCCGTCCCCCCCCTGCTCTTCCTCTCTGCGGTCGCTATGTAGTCACCGTTGCTACCATACCTGACGCCAGCACTTTTGATCGCTCCCCTACTTGGCGGCAAAGTAACCTCAACGCTCAGGATTCCTGGATCGACGGGCGATTCCCTCTTCTCATCGTTCGTCATTCTCCTTGTGCCTTCGAGGACCCCCTCTTCGTTCATCGTGAGTTTCTTTTGCCCAGGTTCCACGACGAAGTCTTCACCACCGGCGACTCTTTCTATGAGCAGAGAAGAGCTTTCTCCCATGGAGATGCCTTCAACGTTGAACATTGCTTGGCCCTGAATCAGCCTAAGGGTGCTCATGAAGTCAACAAGGCCGTTTACCCTCCATCTCTCCAGGCCCCGCGCAGGATTTTCAAACCACTTCAAGAGGCTCTCAAAGCCCCCAAGATCTCCAGATTCCAAAACTCCCGAGTAAAGGAAGAGCGCAAAGTCCATGTAGCACACAGTGCCCTCAATGGGAGAAAAGAACTTCTTTGTCAGGGTTTGAAGAGCGACCTCATCAGGGTGGATGTCTTCGTCGTCATCCGGGTGTCCCTCAATAGGCTTGAGAGGGTTGGTGCCGAGCCTACTTCCAGGGGTTCCTGGAGGAGGTTGGGACTTGAGGGCGTGCGCGTAAAGAGGCGGCACCCCCCAGACATCCCATGCCCCCCCTGCTCCGGACCTACAAACTTCCCCGAAGACGTCTGCCGAGACGCAACCGCTCCTCTGGTCGTCGTACATGGTGAACGCGGTAAGGGCGCTCCTGACCTGCAGCAAATTCGCAAGGACCTTGGAGCGGAAGATTTCGACGACGTTTTCAGGTTCATCTTCTTTTTCAGCTTCCCCCTTGTCTTCCTCTGCATCCATTTCAGTCAACATGAAGCTAGTTCTACTCTCCTTCTCCTTCTTCTCCTCCCCCCCTCCTCTAGTGGTAGCTCTGGAGGAAGTGATATCCCTGCTGACTGCCCTGACGACATTGTGTGGTACAGCAACCTCTCCAAATACCCTCGACGAGAACTCGGTGCTCAGATCGTCGAAGCGCAAGACCTCATTCACGATAAGCTCAAGAACATCCTCAAGGTCAATGAGAGCGTCGTAATCAGAGTAGTTCGAGGTCGATGCATTCACAAAAGACGAAGCGACAGGCTTAAAAATATCATCAAGGCTCACACTGCTGCCCAGCAAGAGGCTGCTCCCAACACCAGAGTTGATGCTGCTATTCAAGTCAAACTCTCCAACGCCTTGGGGCTGCTCAGTGCTGGACGCCCTGTCGAAGAGGACGAGTTCGCCCTGATTGAAGATTATGGACCCCACGCTGGCAATGCATCCGGGGGCAAAGTGCCTCCCGTCCGCCGTTGCAACTTCCCTGAAGCAGAGCTCCATATGCCTCTTGGAGATACACTTGGATTTGACCTCATTCCTCCCCCCACCCCTGAACCCTCCAACGCCGCCGCCTTCTGCTGGAATCAGCAGCCCATCCACCACAAAATCCCTGTCTTGGCAGTACGACAGCATCTCAAGGAACATGTCGGCTAGGTCGAACGGAAGCTTGGCACTGATGTTTTTGTCAGCGTTGAGACCAGGAGGCGAGTCTCCATAGAGATCTAACATCCTTCCAAAAATGCGCAGCATTGACGAAGAGGGTGCGTGTGCAGCGACGGCATCAAACAGCTGGGTCAACCTGTGCTCCGCCACCTTGGCGAAGCCAAAGGTTCTCAGGTAATGGTCGTACATGACCTTCGCGGTTCCGGGCGCTCGAACCTGAAGCCTATTACTCTCCTTATCGGCTTGGATCTTGAAGCCAAGAAGCTGCCTGGTAATCATGATGGTCTTGTTGAGGTCAATGAACTTGGGCTTCCAGACAATCGGCCTCTTCTTTCTTGCAACAGGGGCGACAACAGGCTCATCATTACTAGCATACATAGCTTGCAAGACAGTATGCGATGGCGGAGCAGCCTCTTTTGGGACTGATTCTGGAGAGATGGGTGGTCGCTCCTCCCCATCCGGGCCCGCCAGACAGCCGTCATGGTCCCCTCCCCCCCCTCCCTCCCACTCCCCCCCCTCGACAAGCGCCTCCTTTGGCCTAGGTAAAGTCCGCGTTCTGGTAAGGATGAGCTGACTTTGCCAATACGCATGGAAGGAGCTTGGAACCGAGATGAGGCTTGGAGCCTCAAAGACGACCTTGCTCTGGTAAGGAACATATTCCTTAGGACCCGGCACGACGCTCTTTGCCTGTCGGCTGATCTTGGCCATTTTGTTGAATCGTTTCTGACTATCGGTCGGGTTCCCTCCGGGCTCTTCGACCGCTACCTTGACCCTCCTGGGCTCCCCAACCTCATTGTACACAATTTTGGTCTTGAAAGTGTTCATCTCCTTGTACTTCTTAGCCCGCTTCTTAACCGGACTCATCATATCGCTAGCTTGCTTCAGAGGCGCCTCGTTTTTCTCCTTGACGATCTTAGCCGCGACCTGGGCAAGCTGCGCCAAGGTGATGTTGTTGTCAAAGTTTACTCCCGCGCTCTGCATTCCGAGAGCGATCAAATTGTCGCCACCCTCGTTGTTGAGAACGTCTGGCCACCACCAGCGAAGAACTTGGGGCACCAAGTCCGCCTTGATCCTCCCTGTGTGGTAAGGGTCGTTGCCCTTAAAGGCGTTCTTAAGCTTTTCATCCCTCCTTAATTTCGACCAGTTGGGGAGACGATCCTCCCCCTTCTTTCGACGCGATGTCGACCTCCTACTACTCCCCCTGCTTGCAGATCCCCTCTTCGCGGCGCCTATCTCTTCTTGACTGAAGCTCGAGTGAATGCTTGCCACTGACAAATTCACTTCTCCGCTGCCGTGCGTGTTGGAGCTCATCACGCTGTTGGAATCAAGATAGGTCAAACTTGGGAGAGAAACACCCTGCGAAGTGCCAGGAGAAATACTCATGGAAGGGACCGGGGAAAGGCCGTCACCTTGGCTGCTGATAACCATTCCCTGCTGCACACCCTTGGGGGGCGACGATGGCGGCGAGATTGGCGCCGGAGGGAAGGAAGGAGAGATAGAGGAGGCCTGGGTGCCGTTCACTTTGAGAGCAGTGGTCCCTCCGACAACGAAATCGGTGAGGTTTTCGTCTTCTTGGTCCAGGCTACCGAGGCCTGCCCCAATTCCTCCTTGACTCCAAGGCCGGTCAAATGGCGGAGATTCACTCCTGTCCCTCATGGGCGACCGCGACATATTTCTACGCGACGCTCTATCGGACGTCGCCCTCAATTCCTCAGCCTCCTTGGTCTGCTCCCTAACCCTCATCCTCTGTTCAACCTCTGTGTCCAAAACCCTTGAGACCGATTCTTCAATTAGTCCCCCTTCGTCATTTCCTTCGATGACCCCTCTTTGTCTGATCCTCCCGATAGAGACACCTACAACCCTTCCAAGCCTCTCCCCCCCTCCATAAAGGATGTCCACACCCTTCTCAACGCCGGTCTTGACGATTCTCAGCGAGTAAACTGGGCTCTCAACCCCAAGCCTCCTCACGGGGTAAAGCCCCTGCTTGTCGACCCCGAATAGGTTGATTGCGCAATCGACTCCGCCGGAGACGACCATAATATCCCCAACCAAGGCCTGATTCTCATCCATCATGGTCACTTTTCCCGCATGGAAGCATCCCTTGGTGGACGGGGTCCTATCAACATTGATACCCCCGATCTTATGGGTGTCTTTTACCCTGTAACCTGCAACAGTCCCGGACTCATAGCCGACCCCAACGATGGCGTCTCCGCCACCCAAGCCAACCACGCAGATGCTGCTGACATCACCACCGGCAATAAAGAAGCCAACAATGTCGAGGCTCTTCTCTGTGGCCTTGAAAACTTTGCAGACCCCCCCCTCAGCGCATGTGGTAACGTAAGGCGAGGAGCCAAGCAGGGAAGTCGAGTTCATGTCCACAACTCCACCTGCGTGCGCTTGGTTGGTAGAAACGGTCCTCACAGATCCACTACCGACCAGCTTGTAGTAGCTTACCCAACCGCCGCCGTCAGCGACGACAAACCTCTTCCGGCCAACCTTGCAAATGTTGGTAACCTCCCTTCCCGTGCTCTTCACGGCAACGCTACCCTTATCACCGACACTGCTGACGCCGAAAACCTCAATACTTCCGTCTTCGTATCCAACAACGACGCAGTCGTCAACGAAGTCAATAGCTTTCGCTTGTAGGTTTCCAACGCGGTGTCCCAAGATAGGGTTTGCAAGGTGGAAGACCGAAGCGCCTCCTTCCTCGGACTTCATAAGCGCGATTCCGGGCATGTTTCCGTCGGGGTGACTGAGTTTGATGTCTTTAACCTTCCCTTGCGATATCTTCACGTGGTAGTCGCAAGCCTTGACCTCAAGGATTGAGATCAGTCCGCCAATCGTGGAAAACACTACGCTCCTCTTTCCCCAAGGGCCCTCGACGGTGGCTAATCCAGCCGCGAGACTGCTTATTTCATTCGACCTAATGGCTCTGCCCTCTTCAACAGTCTCCACGTAATGGTTTGGGGGGGCCCTTTGAAGCTTGAAGGTCCCGACCTCCTTGGCGAATATGAGCTCCTCCACGGTGTCCCTCGTGAAACCGCTGGTCGTGCTGCTATCTCCGGCCTCCCAGATTCCAATGGTCTTCTTTCGGCCTTCGAGCGTCCATCTCCGAACGTAGCAGTCCTCTCCGACAGATATGAAGGAGAATTCCCCTTTCCCCACGTTCGCAGACACGGGGGCGTCCCACATGTTTCCACCAAGCTCAGTGTGGACCTCAATGACACCACAGCCGTGGCCCACCGTCCTGTGGGCAGTAAAGGAGCAGACAAGCTCAGCAGAGCGACGAACTTCCAATCCAAGGAACGGTTTGATAACCCAAACCGCGATTGTACCGTCAGATAGGCCTACTATTATGTTGTCGTTGTCTTCCTTGCTTTCACCGCCGACAAATTCGGCTTCTGCAATCTTGACGGAGCTAGGATGCAAATCTTCGATGGCACCGGTGAGCTTGAGGAGCTGGGAGGTATGGGCGTAAAGAAGAACATTGTTCTTCGCCACTGCAACGACAGTCTGCTCTTCGGTGCCACAAACTCCGCACTTAATCCTAGTGACGGTCCCCATTTCATTCTCGACTGTAGCAATGGGAGAAATGTTGAGGACGACGTGGGTGTTCTGAGGCAAGAATTCGTCCTCCGACGCAGACGAGAGGTCCTCATCGGAGTCGTACAAATCCCAAACGCAAATTTTTCCCTCCTTGGCCCCTCCGCAGGTCACGATATGACCTAGCTGCGAATTGTAGCACATATCCTTCCCGCAGTCCCTGCCTTTCGTCCCATGCGGTTTGAAGACGGCAAGAGTAGCGAGGTTGGGGTGAAGAATCTTAATGACTCCCGCATCTGGGTGTTTATGGTCGTGCCTCTTGGAAATCCTTGACGGCCCAAACATGACAATGTAAACATTATGTTTCTTCGACCAGACTATCTTCTCTACAAGCGGGCTCATGGAGGAGAGCGGGTGGGTTGCAATGACCTTTCGAAGACTCCACACAACAAGGCTCGTGGCCGTTGCTGCAGCGATGCACTGGTTAGCCTCGTTCCAGCAAAGGGCTGTGTAGGGCACTACAGAATTTCTCAGATGATGCCGAAAGGAAAGAGTGGGGTGAGAGATACTCCCAGTCGATAAGATCGGAGCAGGGTCCACCATCGACCGAGTCTGAGGCATCTGCAGGGCAAGAGAGAAGCAGGCGAGAGAGGAGGTTAGGCGAGAGGGTTGAAGAAATCAACATTGGGGGATTATGACGAACCTGTTGTAGAAAGGACGAAGAATTGAGCGACATCTTGCGCGTGTCCTTGAGAAGTATGCGATATAATATGTATTGGGCTAATAAGGGGAGGCAGGGTCGAGCAGGGAGTTGTTGCAGGGGAAGGTTGTTTTTGACTGTAAGAGGCTCTATGAGTTCAAGATCGTTCCTGAGAGTTTCTATCAACTAATAAGATATAATTTATGAACAAAATATGAATCCTAGCCGCAACAGGAAAGTGTTGGTTTTACTTCCAGGTCTGGGTTTTGGCCATTTTCAATTCAATCTCTCTTTATTACTGGTTGGATATTCGATTTTACCGTGGTTGAATCTTCGTTACGGCGATGTCGGCCAATATGGAGGGTCGGAGACGAAGGTGGATGGGAAAGTCAGGTTATGTGAAGAAACCAGGCGAGACACTGACAGGAGCCTCGAACAGATCAAGGGTATTACATGCTGTAAGCCACGATAATTATAGTAGTACGGGCGGGAGGGGAGCGGGCAAGGTTTCAGAGAACGAAAACGCCGGGACTTGGCGCCCGAGGGGCCATATTGGTCATAGGGTGGGGGATGATGCTGCCTATGAGGCGGGGGGGGGTGATGTGGAAGAGGAGGAGTTTGTTGGGAGGAGAGGTAAGTGCCCCGCCCACGTGGCCATCAACCCTCACACTCCTACGTACCCGAAGGCCGATGATGCTGTGGCGTCTCCAACATCAGAGCATTTGATATCTGGGGCGGCAAAGGTAGATAGGATCATGCCAATGCTCCCCCCGCCGAGTCCAATGGGACCGGTGCCGTACACAGGCACCAACGCAAAGGCTATGAACGTGGTCCACAATGAGGAGACGCAGCTCAGGGGGGACAACGCGACCCTAAAATGCGTCTACAATTATGAGGACAGGTTCAGGTTCAGTAGGATCCTGAGCCACGATAGCATTATCTTCGACTCACACTTCGAATGCGGGAACCTTAGTATGGCGACAAGAGTCACATATGGGGACACACGGGACAAGAATCCACTGTGGCAGGAGGTGAGGGGGGGGGAGGAGCGAAGACTGGAGCGAAGCGACAGCTAGTGTTATATTCTGACATTGCCATCCTTCCCTTCGCTCACAACCCCTTGCTCGTCACTCCGCTCGTCGCAGTACGACCTGGAGCTCAGCCACGACATCAACAGCAAGGGGTTCAACCAGTGGTTCTACTTCTCCTGCAGCAACGTCAGGAAGGGCGTGAAGGTCAAATTCAACATCACGAACCTTGGTAAACCCTCGTCACTCTTCAACTCGGGCATGCGCCCCCTAATGTACTCCCAGAATTTGGCAACCCTGGGCATCGGGTGGATACGGACGGGAGACAACATAAAGTATTTCAATAACGACAAGAAAGCCCCCAAGGGGAAGGGCCGGGAGGGCGCGAAGAGGTACTACACTCTGACTTGGGAGACTGAGTTCAAGACAGACAGAGACGTCGTCTTTTTCGCCATGTGCTACCCCTACTCGTACTCTTCCCTCCAGCGATACCTCTACAACCTGCAGTCGAACCCTGTAAGGAACAAGACCTTCCGGAGGGAGCTCTTGTGCGAGACTTTGGCAGGCAATAGGTGCGATTTGTTGACAATAACTGAGGCCTCTGACGACCACGACTCCCTGGCTGCTAGGAAGGGTGTCGTGCTTACAGCGAGGGTTCACCCCGGAGAGAGCAACGCCAGCTGGATAATGAAGGGACTGATAGACTACCTGACAAGCGATGGGGATGGTGCGAAGGAATTGAGAAGGAGGTACGTTTTCAAGGTAGTGCCCATGCTCAACCCCGACGGGGTGATCAATGGGAATTATAGGTGCAGTTTGGCCGGCGTTGATCTCAATAGAAGGTGGGACAAGCCCGACCAGTACTTTCACCCGACTGTGACCAGCTGCAAAGCAATGGTGAGGCGCTTTTCCAAAACTCGAAATGTCGTCGTTCAGTGCGATATCCACGGGCACTCCAGGAAGGAGGGCGTCTTCATGTACGGCTGCGTCCCCGATAGGGGATGGAATAGGTGGGTGGAGGATGAGGAAAGGAAGAAATTGGAGTTGGAGTACAGCAAGGCGGGAGGAAGGAGGGCGGCGGAGAAGGAGAGGGAGAAGGGTGTGAAGGGAGGTGCGGGGGACACGGAGAAGAAAGTAGTCGGCTTCGGTGGCACCCTCAAAGAGAAGGACGGGAAGAGGAGCCGGCCTGGGAGCGGAGTCGGGGGCAGAGCTAGGGGTCTGAGTATAGATACCAAGGTCCACAGAGACAGGGACGGGATCAAGGACAAGGTGAGCGACGAGCAAGAGGTTGTTAGTCGTGTAGGTAGACGGTATGTTGCCGTCGCTTCTCTCCGGCCCTCCGTAAACTCAAGACTAACCTGCCTGAAGATTCGAGCTCGCCTGCTTCCGCGCATTCTAGACGGCAAGTGCGAGGCATTCACGCTCTCAGGGTGCTCGTTCAAAATCTCTCCGTCCAAGGCCTCAACGATGAGAGTGGTGATGTACCACGAGATGAATATCACCTGTGCTTACACCTTGGAGGCGAGTTTTGGAGGAAAGGAGGGAGTTCACTACGGTGTGGGCGATTTGGAAGAGGTCGGATGGCAGGTGAGGCGGAGCAAGGAGCGAAGCGACGAGCTCACCGCGACAATATTCGCATCGAAAGGGCCTTAAGCTGCTACTTCCGGTAGAGACGCACTCCCTCACCAACCAACGCTGTAATTCTCAAACGTCGCAGTTCGCCGAGAGTTTGAGGGAATTTTGGAAGTACCTGAAAGACGAGGACGGGGCGGTCACCGGGGTCAAGAGGAGTCTGGGTAGCAAGGAAGAGGGCGAACAGGTCGGCTTCACTTTTGAGTCGGACGAAGAATTGGATGTTGATGATAGCGTTAGGAAGTACGTCGAGGTGGAGTACATTCGGGTGCAGAAGCAGGAGGACGAAGAAGGCGAAAGTGCCGGAAGCGAAAGCGACCCTAGTGGAGACAACATGGACGAGGAGGAGAGAAGGAAGAGGCTACAGAAGAAGAAGAAGAAGACTAAGAAGAAGAAGAAGAGAGCCAGCGGAGGGAGCAAGGGCGGATCCTTAAAGAATATTAGTGGGGGGGGCGGGGGATTAGAGGAAAGGAGAGCCAAATC
>Ga0115006_10002321_pt1 | contig 12461 bp, 21 predicted proteins | sample ArcOceMetagenome_3_FD_88943 | JGI IMG/M metagenome (GOLD analysis project Ga0115006, IMG submission 88943) | Marine eukaryotic phytoplankton communities from Arctic Ocean - Arctic Ocean- Svalbard ARC20M Metagenome | ecosystem: Environmental > Aquatic > Marine > Oceanic | place: Arctic Ocean...
CCCGGAGCAAGCGCCGGGTTTGGTAAGAGCGACTATGTCAGCGCCCAGCTCGACTCCTGGATCGTTCGTTAGTAGATGCACTTGATGGCCCCTACGAGCGCACGGCCCGCGGCCGTGACGTTGGTGCCGCGCAGCCCGAGCTTGTCGAGCACCGGCAGGCGAACGAGCGCTAGCACACCAACATCCGTGATGTTCGGACAGTAGTGAAGGTTGAGGTGCGTGAGGGACGACATGTCACTGAGCACTGCGCGTGGCGGCAATTTCAACGCGCCCCAGACCGAAACGGCATCAGATGGAACTGTAGGAACGCGTCCCTGAGGCTGAGGGGTCAGAGAGCGATCGTCTTAGCGACGCACTCCTACAGCAGATGGAGGTGTGGATGTATGCGGCGAAATCACAACACACATCACGTTTGAGTTGAGGGACACAGAGGGAGGCGGGCACTTGCCGTTCAGACCCGCGTCACTCACGCGGATGCACTCGCGCAGCGTGAGCGTCGTCAGCGGGAGGCCCTGCAGCGTCTTCAGGCCGTCGTCACACACGCCATAGCAGCCCCAGAGGTCCAAGTAAGTCAGGTTCGTCAGGCAGCCCAGCTCGCTGTGTACCAGCGTGACGCCGGCGCATTCGCGCAGGTCGAGATGTATCAGCGATGCCATGCTAGGGATCCGCGCCGCTACCAGCCCGGCGTCCGTCACGCCCAGCTTGGAGTACGGCGGCGCGTCCAGCGACAGTCGCGTGAGCGCGGTGAGGGGTGCGAGCCCTGCAAGTCCTGCGTCCGCGACGAGCTCGCTGCAACCGCCGAGGCACAGGCGCGTGAGTGTGGTCAGCCGGCCGATCTCGTGCATGGACGCCAGGTCGATTTGCACGTCGTCGCCCACTGGATTCAAAACACGCCACAGACCACGGGGTCAGGGTTCGGGTGAATGAAGGACCACACGGAAGAGGCTGCGGGTAAAGGACAAGGCTGAAGGCTTCAGGAGGCAGTGCTTCTCTCAACACAGCAGGCTCAACTCTCGCTCTGACCAACAGTCCCAACACTTCAGCGGCAGGTTTCAGAGAGCTCGTGACGTTGGGCCAAGTACTCACTCTCAAGGTTGGTGAGCGCAGTGAGTGAGCGCAGCTGTTGGACTGTGGCCACTTGCAGTCCGTGCGGACGCGTGCGTCTATAGTACCAGTCGGAGCTGGGAATTCTCGCGCCTCTATGAGCCCAAGCGCCCCAGCGGTCGGCGGCGAGGGAGGTGGTGCTCTTCCCTACACGCACGCCGTCACTAGAGCCGTCAGTAGGGCAATGCGACTGAGGCAAAAGGTGTAGGGCGCAGGGTTGGTGCCTCTGGCGCTGTTCACGTACCGAGCTCCAGCGCCTGCACCTTGGGGAAGCGCAGCGTCCAGCCGTCCGGCAGCTCTGTCCACGCGCGAATGGTCAGCCGTGGCAGCAGCGCGTCGTGCACCTGCGTCCACGCCTTGGTCACCAGGCGCAGGCTCTTGGACTCTGCGGGCCTCCACGCCAGCGGCGAGGAGGAAAGCACCACGCATAGCAGCTCTGGAGGCAGGTTGGCCCATGGAGGTTGGCCCATCTCCTGCGGCTCCTCCTGCGGCTCCTCCTCCTCCACAGTTGTAGTGGTCGGGCTCAAGGGCGCGTTGCACCACCGTCCTCTCGAGTCCACCCACGCGTCTTCCGCTGGCTCGTTCGGGGGTGAGGGACTGAAGGGAGCGTGACTGCCCATGGATCTGCCGTGCGTGCCTCAGGCGACCAAGGTCCAGAGTGGAGACGACCGCCGTGGGGTCATGCAACGTCAGGGCGAACGCGTTCTGCAAAATCATCACAAGAAATGCCGCCCCCACGCGTCGTGATCTGCCTGGATGCGCTCGACACGGCTGCGGAGCATGCGTCCAAGGCGGTACGTGCCTCATGCGACGCGCATGCATGTGTTCGTACGCGACCAAGGTACCTGACCTCCCCAAAACCCAAAAACCCGCAGGCGCTGCTGGAGGTGATCCAGCTGTTCCTCTTCCAGCGTGACGAGGGTGGCCAACCGCGTTTCAACGACGTTCAGCTCGCGCTCTCACGCGCCCCCTCCGGGACGGTCGACCTCGAACCCCAAGACGCCGAGCGCTTCCTCCGCGCGTTGCATCAGCCTGCCGACGAAGCCATGCGCAAGGAGGGGGAGGCGGTGCATGCCACGGTGGCTCAAGAGCTAGCCGCGTTCACCGCCGCCGCCGCTGCCCCCCCCATCGGCTCCGCTGCCGTCGCCCCCACCACCAACTACACCCCCGCCGCTGGCTCCACCGTGGTGGTGGTGATTTCGTCCTCCGTCGAGGAGACATTCCCTGTGCCTGTTGAGGTGAAGGACTCCATCCTGCACAAGGTTCGCGCATCCCCAACCCTAACCTTGGCCCTAACCCAACCCCAACCCTGTATCGGCCCGATGGCATGACGGCGGTCCGGGTCCGCCCGCGCCTTGTCTCACGCAGGTGGGGGCCGCACCGCGCGGCTTGAACGGCGCCGCCTTCCGCATCCTCTTCGTGAACGTCTTCGAACACCCGTGCAGCGAGCCCGCGCTGCTGTACGGTCGCCGCTGCTGCACGGAGCTCAGCTCGCACGCGAAGGCGTGCGGGGCGTCGTCCGTCGTCACCGTGGCCGCCGCGGGCCCCACGGAGGGCGCCGACGCGATGGCGGACCAGCTCCGCGAGCTGCTGCTGAGCGCCGTGTACGACGCCGCGGCGCCGGTCCCGCCGCGCACGCTGCACCTGCAGTTCGCAATGCCGCTGCACGGCACGACGTCTCGCGTCGCGTGCGACGTGCGCTCCTTGACCCACCTCCCACCCTCCCGTTACGTCCCTCAACTTTCGAACGCCGGGAAAAACACGTCCCGTATGTTCGAGTGCGCTGCTCTGTGGATCAGTGGACGAGGCCGCAGGAGAAAGATATCGCTTCTGCACCCGTCTGCATCCCTCCAGAAGGGCAACGAGGCCATGCCCAAACTCAAAACTACGACGCGCGGGGATAATCGAATCGCATGCAGGTGGTGACTCCAGTGGTGGAGCTGTCGCTGGATCTGACGGAGAGCGAGCCCGCGCGACTCGCCATGGGCACTGGCAAATATACGCACCCGCTGGAGCCGGCCTTCGCTGCGGTCACCCTGGACGACGGCAGCGGCGCGACGAACGCGGTGGCGGGGCAGGTCCCATGCAACGCACCGTGCGGGCCCGCGTCACAGCAGCCCAGCAGCGGCGATGGAGCTGATGCAGCAGCCACCGAGGAGGAGGAGCGCGCTGCCCCCACCTTCTTCGTGGAGGAGCTCGTGCTGCTGGACGACGTGAACGACGCGGTTCTCTTCGGCAAGCCGCATCTGCTGCTGGCCACCTCCTCGGACGACACGGAGAGCACCAACACCAACGCGCAGGTTCGCCTCCACCACCTTCGCTACTGCGCGCCGCACTGCGTGAACTCATATGAGGCTTCAGCAGTATTTGGTCAGCCGCGTCCAACTTCCCTCAACCCCAAATCGTGATTCAAACCGCCCACTGCGAGTGTATGCAGGTATTCGGAGCGCTCTGTACGACCCTGGCCACTTCGGCCCTCCTTTTGCGCTCCAACACCAACCTGGACAGCGGGCGGCGCGAGCTCAACTGCTGGTACTGCTGCTACGGTGAGATCCCCCCCTGAAGGCAATGGGTTGAGGGGTTCGACCCAGGGCTACGGGTGAAGGCAGGAGCAGGGAACGGATCTGACGGCGGACGTGGTCCACCGCCCACCCGCAGCGGAGTGCGACGAGAGCGAACAGTCTGAGGCTGCCAGCTGCACGCTGCTCCTGCGCCGCATCGCCGCGCGTGAGGAGATGCTGCCTCTGCGGCTCGCACCCACGCTCGACGCGCATCGCCCCTCGGCGGAGACGGTGGCCGCCGTGCGCAATAGCCTGCACGAGTGGCAGCGGCAGTCGTGCGGACCCGGGGTGGAAGCCTCGTCGTCGCATGACTTTCGTGTTGTGCGCGCGCTGCGTCGCAACCATCAAGATCAGCTGCAGGCGCTCGTCGAGGCGTCCGTCAAGGCGAAGGCGAAGGCGAAGGCTCCCCTGGAGGTGGAGGCGGACGCGGGAGTCGTCAAGCCTCAGCCGGCGGTGGCGGAGCAGCCGCGTGCTCCCGCCAAGCACGCTCCGCTGAAGCTCGCCGTCACGCCGCGCAGGCCGCCGAGCCCGCCCGCCGCGCTGAAGCGCCCTGGGAAGATCGTCATCGCGCCCGCGCACAAGGAGAAGGAGAACTGCCTGACCTCGTGAGAGTGAGTGAGAGCTCTACACACCCGCCGCCGCCCGCCGCCGCCCCACCGCCGCCTCCGACAACCGCACCGTCATCACCACCTCATCGCCCTCGCAGGCTCCCAGCACGTCAAGTAAGGACCGGAGGCTTGAAGCGGCGGCGTAAGGAGTGTGTTGAATCCCAAAAATCCCTAATACGCGTACGTCCTTGTGTTGTCCCCCGGCGGCTCCAGCTTTTGCGAGAGCTTGTCGTACGCCTCTTGAATCTGCAAAAACTTGCTGTGGTTGCCGCCGGGCTTATCCGGGCTTTCGCACACAACCCAACCCACTCAAATCAAAGGGGGCTATATCACCGAATACAGCCCAGTCGTCGAACACCAGGCAAAACGCAAAGCAGACCCAGCAACACACAGCGCCAAGCGAACAGAGGGTGTTCAAAAACACGTACTGATGGTCCTTGCTCATGCGATGATAGCCTCGCCGCACGCTCTCCATCGGCGCCCCCTCTTTCACACCGAGCAGACGGTAGTACCTGCCCACGTCCTCCTGCTCACGGCCTCGATTCATGCGGTGCTCCTGCGATCCGTCCTCAAACGTCCGGCCTTGACCCTGGTGCATGATCCGTCCCCGAGTGTCGTGAGCAGAACGACGCCTTGCTCCAACAGCGCACACCGAAGCGGGTCTTTCGTTTTCCTATTTTTGAGCGTGAATCCAGAGCTCGAGTGATCAGACAACGTGGGAAGACAGTAGTACACCCTCCACCCTGTCGGCATTTCAAAGATGGAGTGCCAGAGTTGTACGTGTCCAGTGAAGGCTTGCCGTGGCAAGCTTTGAGTGTACACGGTGTCAGTCCCGTGTGCCCGGATTGCTTGGTATGTGCTCTTCCAGTGCTCGGGTGTGTGCGTGTGCCCTCTGAGATCTGGAGCTGTGCGCTTGAGTGACGCGCCGAGTCAGTCGTTGCTTCTTACCCGACCATGCGGCTTCTGCTGCTTCTGCTTCTCCTGCTCGCGCCGCTGCTGCTGCGCCTGCTCGAACGACCTGGTGTCGGGTCGGTACTGTTTGTGCTGATGGAAGTGGTGGTGCTCGTGGTGGTGGTGACCCTTCGGGTGCTTGAGGAACGTCGGCCGAGACCACCAGTTGAGTCCTCGAGCGGAGGCGAGCTGTCGCCCGGCGCGGACAACGCCTCAGCACACTGTTCCATAGGCTTGAGAGCAACGGCCTTGAGATGGAAATCCATCCGTACAGGTGGGTGAGGGAGACGCGTTTGTTCGACAGGTGGAAGAGGGAGAGTCACCTGGGTCCTCAGTAGGTAGATCCCTCCAACTACAACAAGCAGAATGACTACCGCCTCCACCGCGCTTGACGTCAAAAGGATGCGCGTGAGATACAGCGGTGTCAACAGCGCATGCTTCGCTACTCTGCACAGGGCCTTGGCGGTAGCCTTGGCTGCGCGCCAGCTCATGTCCAGAGCCACCTGCGTTCGCATGTCGTGCCCGGATGTTTATGCAAAGCAGAGCTATCCGATTTCGCCGTAGCTGGCGTCGCGAGGTTGCACAGGAACCTACAGTGAGGGCAGTGGGCAGGGCACTCACTATGACTACTGGTCGCAGCAGCAAACCAACCACCAGCACCAGCAACACTAGCAACGCTGTGGAGAAAGCCAACGCCGAGTCAGCGCCGGTGTAAACCCTAGTTACGCGACTTTCAGCGACTGCGACGCCAATGGCAATCACTCTCACCTCCTTGTGCGTCAGTCATCCCATTGGTAGCCATCGCTCGCCGCCACCATCCATACCCAGCTCTGGGATGCAGCCCAGCCCACACGTCATGTGCCATGTGTTCCATTGCCCTCGCACTCGACTTGACTGTCAGCCCAGCAAACAGACCTGCAAACAACAGACCGCCCATCTGAAAACTATCAGTGGCAGGTGGACGGGAAGCCCACTGAACGGGACGGGAACCGAAAACCTGAGAGTCATCTGTCCCTGCAAGGGCCAGCGCCCTGGGTAGCTATGCTGCGGAAGACGGAATGTGCACACGCGGTCATACCCATATGCTTCCCAATCCTGGCTTGTGGACCGTTCGAGCCAAGCACGCGAGATTCAGATGCTGGGTGGAGGAGGGACGCACGCGGAGGCAGCACAAGCTGAGCGACCGTCGCCCAGATCGCCACACAGTACGGCAGCGGGAACTGCTCGTGCAGCATCATGAAGACGCGTCGCTTGAGTGTCGACTCTCAGGGTTATGGTTTGAGTGGAGCACCAGCGGTGGAGTTGGGCGAGAAATGGACCGACATGAATCCGTACGTCGCAGCGGACGAACAGCTTTCAGCCACCCACGCTCCAAACTCCCGCGGATCAGGGCTGGCGCATCGCCTTCGACGTACGCTATCTCTCTAGCCTCACTTTCCAGCGCCGACACTACCCAGTGCCTATAGGCGGCGTGGGATCGACGACGCGCCGTGCAACCTCTGTGGCGTCGAACAGCGCCTCGATGTAATCATTATCACCGCCAGAGGGCTCATCATCGGCCATACCGCTGACTAATACGCGCGTGCTGCCTGAAGCTTCGGGCCAGTACACTTGGGCTGCTCCGCGCCAGAGGACCCTGCGCACCGCAACGCCGACATCGAGAGCGTCAACCCGAGCGTCCACCAACACAGCAGACTAACGGCGCAGACTTCGCCGCGGGCGCACAGAGGGGGCTGGCGGCTCGAGAGAGTGCGTCAGCGTGCGACGGGGCTGATGAGGGACTATGGGAATGCAGTCAATGTGAGCGACAACGAGGGCCTGTGCGGTGCTCTCGTCAGCGTGGGCTCCGACGGCTCGGCGTACGATGCCGGCGAGAGCAACGGACAGGCAACGCACCGCGTGTAGAATCTCGCAGAGGTGTGTGAGCCACGGCGGGAACCCAGCCAGCGTCAGTGTGTCGCCAAACACCAATACCAGCTCCAGCCAGTTGGCCTCGCAACGGCTGCCCAGCGCGTGCTCGACAGGCCGAAGGCCGTCTCTGAGGCCGTCGTCGTCCGCTTCGCGGTCCACCGTCACCGTCTCTGTTCTCGGCGGTAGCGCCAGCTCGCGCGACAGCGCATCCGCCACGTGCGCCGCCGAGAGCACGTCCACCACCGTGACGCCGCTGAAGGCCTGCGTGCCCTTGCGCAGCTCCACCCCGGGCGGGTTGACGCCCAGCAGAAAGCGCATGGTTCGCGGGGTCCTGCCCCTGCTACGCGGGGTGCTGCAGGCGCTGCTGGGCGAGGCGGCGCTCCCGGCTGCTGTCGCCGCGGCTGCGGCGCTCGTCGAACTACTAATACCCTGAGCCTGCCGGTCCGCCGCCGCCTTGCGCAGCTGCGCGAAGGTCTCACGCTCACACAGGACACCAGAGGGCTCGTACAGCAGTATCCTCTGCACCCCACGCTCCGCACACCTGCGCATACACCGCCGCCCACCGCTCCCACCCACTGAAATTCACGCAGACAGAGGAGAGTGGTGCGGGAAGGGAGCCCTGATTGTGAAGCACGTGATTCGCACACAAGGGGGACCGGCTCCTGCGCCCACCTGCGCTGAAAAACCCTAACCACGACAGAGGTGGCCAGAGACAAAAGCAGGGAGAGAGGGCACCCACCAGACGAGGTTCTCCGCGAGTTGGGAGAGTCCAGCCGTGGCGTCCGCCCCGTGCGTCACCACCAGTGCCAGCACCCGCGGCGCGGGGCACGAGGAGGAAGCGCCGCCCCACAACAAGCCCATGAGCCGCCGCCACAACAGCTGCAACAGGGTATATGCCAGTCGCAGCATTCGTTCGAGCAGCAGCCCCGTGGCACGCGCCGTGGACTGTGGCGGCGAGTCGTCCATCATCTCTCTCCAGCCGTTTTGTCGCAGTATCTCGCCGCCTGTGAGCTCAGGGGGAGGCTCAACCACACGCGTGGTAGACGCATACATCGGACAGGCTGCTCGAACGGGCCGACGCCGCGCCTCATCCAACGAGTTCGTGAGTCGGGTTGGATGATGGAGCCGCGCTCCTTTACCGTGCCACCGAGCGCCATTTTGGGCCGCTCGCGACCCGTGAAAGAGCGTCAGCTGCGCCTGGCGGCATGGCGCGAGCGTATGGCGCGGCTGTGGCAAGGGGTCCGCCGCATGGGGCGCTTGGGCAAGCTGCTGTGTCTGGCTGCGGTTGTGGCGGCGGTCATCTACCTGCTGCTGCTGCGTGCGATCGACTACAACCCAGCGGAGATCCTGGTGCGCTGCTGTGTCCCACCCCCTCTCTCCCGCTTCTACACAGACGCCTAAACCCTAAGATGTACTGCACCGCCTCCACGCCACTGTACTGCAGCAGTACTGCTGTCGAGCGCCTTCGCAGTGTTGCAGCCGTCCGCATATTCGATAGGCTGATAGGCGATGGATTCGATAGACACGGAGTGCGGGAGGGGCCCACTTGGGCGCTGAGGCCAAAGACGAGACTCCGAGAGGGACACTGTCGGTATAACAACACCACCGCCGCGAAACCGCTTGTGCACGGCTACTGTTCAGTGCAGGAGGGGTCTCAGCTCGATTCGTTTACTCACAGGCTAGGCCCCCACCTGGGTTTGGGCTAGCTGGAGCACGGTCGACAAGCCACGAGTCCGCTTACAGCCATCATAACCGGAATCGGTGCAGGGCGAGCACGTGCCGGAGCGCAGGGCTTCGCGAGACTCGGGCCACGACAGGTCCGCGGTGGTGGTGCACCTGCACGCGCCGATGACGGCGGGCACGACGGTGAAGAGGCTGCTGCAGCGCTGGGCGCTGGACACGCGGCGGCGGCTGGTGGACGCGTGGGAGGAGGACTTTTTGGCGTGGGATGGGAAGAGACAGAGCGAGGTCGATGTGCTCACGTCGCACTTTGGCTACGGGGTGCACCTGCAGCCGACGTATCGGATCTCCAAGAGGCGCCCGGTGAAATACTTCGCGTTTTTGCGCGACCCGGTGGAGCGCTCCATGGCGCAGTGGCGCTACATGATGCGCGACGAGGGGCTGGAGGGCTACAGTGGGATGTTGCGGCATCAGAAGTTCATGAAGTGGTGGAGCAAACAGATCGACATGAGCACGGCGTTCAAGCTCGGCACCGGCGGCTTCTCGGTGCGTTTCCTTCCCTCGCCATCCCGAGGAGAGAGCTCGGTGGGATTCGCGGAGATCCGCGTGCGCGCAAGAATAACTTCGTCGCCTCCTCGAAGTTTGAGGGAGACTCCTTTCGACCCAGTGAACGGCCTAGCCAGGCGATCTCTCGCAGTCGTCACCCTCCTAGTAAAAGCCCTAACTCACGTCGCAGCGCCCATGTCGGTGCGTGTGTCGTGTCGGCTGAGAGAATCCACCTGGGCCGTCTCACTGGCCCCAGCGGGTGGGAGGCCAGCGGCCCACACGAGCAGCGTGCAAGTAGCAACAGAGAGTGTAAGCGGAGCAGCTGATGATGACGAATCACCCGGCTGACGAGCAGGGCGCTTGTCTTACCATACCCAAGTCCTAACGGCGACGGGGCCCGGGAGCGGTGGGGCACAGAGGCGGCAGGAGCGGGAGCGGATGGAGTGTAAGGGCGCCGGGGTGGACCGGCATCTGGCCACGCAGTGCTCGCCCGCATGGATGGCCGCCGCCAACCCCATGACCCAACAGCTGTGCTGCTGGAGCTCCAACCACGTACGACGCGGTGGCGCGCACGAGCGCTGCCCGCAAAACGCCGCCACGCTGGACTGCGCCAAGGCCAACCTCAAGAGCTTCGCGTTCGTCGGGCTGGTGGAGCGCATGAACCAGTCCGTGGCGCTCATGAAGCACACGCTGGCCATGCGACTCGGAGGTACGCAGAAGGGGTCTCTGAGACTCAACTCAGGGCAGTGGGAGGGCTGTCGGTCACTTTACAGCGGGTTTGCCTGCGGCTCCGCTTCGCTCTACCCCCCTATTGAATTTGTGTCGTGCGCCTGGACGTGGGTTTTACGACTTTTGTCTCCTCAGGCTAAATGACTCGCCTAGACGTGCTCGAAGTGACTCGATGCGCGACGGGGTGGGGAGCTGTGCTGTCAGATCGAAGAAAGGGCCAAAGGGTGCCGTGGGAGAACCCTACTACCATCGCGCCGCTCCTACAGGTGCGAGCTTGGCGGTGATACGCGGACTCTCTGGATCTTCCCTATCGTTCGAATGGCCAGAGGCACAGGCGCCTGTTCAGCCCATCGGTCTGTTGGCTGACTGCTTGACATGTACCTACGCACCAAACGAGCTGGCTGGTGTTTCGATGAATCCGCCCGGCTGACAAACCACACGACGTGTGCGTGTGTGCGTGTGCAGGCGACCGCACTAGAAACTCGGCTCATCATGAGAGCCAACCCTCTGGATCAGCAGCTGTACGCCTTCGCCATCGAGCTGTTCGAGGAGCAGTGGAGAGCTGCGCAGCGGCAGGGCGTCAGGGTGCAGCCTGGCGACCAGAGCATCCCACCGGCTAGCAGAGGCGGTCCTCCTAGTCGTCGGAGGCATTGAATGCGATGTGGACTCTACATCATAGAGCTGCACCACTGTCTCCGGTGTCGGCAAACGCCTCAAGTCTTCCTGTGTGCTCAAGGGCCGTCAATTGCAATGAATAGCGGCTGTGGTCACTAACCCCAGTGACATTGAACATGTACACCATTCACCAAGTTTAGGAGGAGCATGCTGCAAAGCCGCCGCTCCCTCCAAGCTCAAACGCCCAGCCGGAATATCAAAACGTCGGGCGTCGCCTTGAGGCGGGAGCACTGTTGTGCGGGGGCCATCAAGTTCGCACACAGGTACCACGCGAGCCTGCCCTCCGCCGCCATTCCCCCATCGCACGCCCGCGGGCAGCACTAACGCTCGCCGGATCAGAGAACATCGCCGGCGGCCAACGGGCTGGTGTGCAAGGCAGGCTTGGGGGTAAACGAGCGTCGGCGTGTCCTCGAATTGCGCGTGGGGTGGTTGGAGGCTCCTTCCCCGATCGCGCAGTCCACCAAACCCGATTCTGACATCCATCGACCGAGCTCGCGGTGATACAGTTGAATGCGCTGCTCTCGACGTCCACCCGACACATACGTGAACGCGTGGAACGGTGCTCCGATCACCTGCGGAGCACCATTGGCTGGGCTCTGGGGCACGCATGCAATCCAGTCGGAGTGGAGAGCACTCTGCCTGAAGGGGTGCTGGGATGCGAAGACCATCACGCACGAGAGGGGCTCGAGAAGGCCCAGAAGTCTCCACCAACCAGCCCCACCTTCAAAACTCAAATACCCCATCCATCCTCTTCGGTGCGAACGGAGCCGCTGACTTGGCCGGACGGGCGTGGGCTCGCAGGCAGTGCAGAGGGTCCATCAGCCATGTTCGGCGGGTGGGGCCTCGAGTCGAGCGGCGACAGACCAAGCCCCTCCCGGCCCAAGCCCGCGCCAGTGTCGGTGCCAGAGGAGGGTCAGGAGGACTCCTTTCGATTCCAAGACGACGCAGGTCACAAACCCATCCCACCCTGTATACGCAGGGAATACACAACGCACCCTGCGCAGAAGAGAAGACCCGAAGACGCAAAGGAGACCCACTCAGGGTTTGGGCGGCGCACGCCTCCGCTGGCAGCTCCGCTGACGTGTTTGCGCGGGGTGGGACGCATGTGTATCCACAGGCTCGGAGAGTAGCCCGTACATGGAGATGGTGTTCCGTCACCCCAGCGTGGGTGGCTCAGAGGACGCCGGCTCGCAACAAGCGCCGCACTCGGGCAACACCAACACCTCGCGTCGACCGTCGCCGCTGTCCCCGCGGCGACAGACGTGGTCGCAGCAGCAGCAGCAGTCCACTGGGCAGGGCCCGCCCACGCCCACGGAGGGCTCAGCTGAGCGCGTCGAGTGGAGCACGGCGCTCAGCAGCCAGGAGCCGTCGCCGCGCTCGCCGCGCTCGGGCTTTGAGAGGGCGAATGCCAAGCCGCCTCGGCCGCTGGCACTGACGGACCTGTCTGCGGAGGCGCGCGAGGAGACTCCAGCGTCGTCGCCGGAGGAGGGGCTCACGCCAGGGCTCACGCCGCGCTTCTTCGGCGAGCTGTCGGCCAAGGAGACGAGCCGCAGCTCGCAGCGCAACTTTCTGTTCGACGGGAGTGCGGAGGAGCGGGCGCTGGAGCGCCGCGTCGGCGCCAGCCCGCGGAAGGCGAAGGTTTCCGCGGAGAACGCAGCGGCAGGTGCGGCGGCGGTCACATTCACTGCAGAACGAA
>Ga0115006_10002323_pt1 | contig 12458 bp, 16 predicted proteins | sample ArcOceMetagenome_3_FD_88943 | JGI IMG/M metagenome (GOLD analysis project Ga0115006, IMG submission 88943) | Marine eukaryotic phytoplankton communities from Arctic Ocean - Arctic Ocean- Svalbard ARC20M Metagenome | ecosystem: Environmental > Aquatic > Marine > Oceanic | place: Arctic Ocean...
CAAGGATGGCATGTGGGCGCACGTGGAGAGCATGGGCTTCGGGCCGGAGGAGGCAGGGACACGAGCATGGACTGTGTACTCGTACAACAGCGGGTCGTGGGAGGAGCAGACGGGGGTGGAGGTGGGCGCGGGCTCGCGTCCCAGCAGCAGAGGAGACTCGGCCGTGGGCAAGCAGAGCCGGCCAGTCTCAGGCATCATCAAGGTCGACGGCGATGGGGGCTTCGACTCTCGGCCGCCCAGCAGGGGTGAGTTGCGCACGCTCAGTCGTCCTGTGTCCGGCATCATCAAAGTGGAAGGGGACGGAGGGTTCGATTCGCGACCTCCGAGCAGAGGGGACGCACGAATGCCGGGAGCTGGCAGGCCGCTGTCAGGCATCATCAAGATCGAGGGCGACGGCGGCTTCGACTCCCGCCCGCCCAGCAGAGGGGATGTGAGGCCCGGCAGCAGCCGCCCCCTGTCAGGGATAATCAAGATGGACAACTTCAACAGTTCAACGCTGGATAGAGCCGGAGACCTTTTGCCGCCGCTGGTGGACAAAAAGAAGCGTCTCAAGTCAGCAAGCAGGGTAAATTTTACCGAGACACACGTGCAGACATTCTCCGAGCAGGACGCCTCTTCGACCCTGCACGGAGACTTGTCGCTCGGGCAGCTTGAAACGCCCGCAAAGTCGCACGCAGGCACTGCTGGTGGGGTCCGGCTGCCCGCGGTGGAGAGAGACGCGCTGCACCGAGAACATGACGACCCTGCTTCAGGGCCATCAAGGCGGTTGGGGGCGCTCTTTTTGGGGAAGCATGCGTTCAAGGTATCGGATTACATTCGCGCCAGCGACGCAAAGGAGGGAGTTGACAGCATGTACCAGCCCATCAGACCTGACAGCCGCTCGGGCAGTTACCGGAGCACACCAGCCAGTAGTCTAGCTGGAAGCAGATCGGGCACGCCAGCATCTAGTCGCCCGACGAGCGGCCTCGGAAGCCGCGCCGGCAGCAGCCCAGGAGGCAGCAGTAGGGCCAGCTCTGCTGGGCGTAGGCAGAGACGAGGAGGCGGGCAGCGAGATGAAAAGTACCTCAAGGCAAAACTGCAGCAGCAGGAGAAGCTGGCGCGGGAAGCGGCGCTCCGTGAGGAGCAACAAAAGGTGTTGTACGAGACGAAACTGAAATTGAAAACAGACTCGAGCAAGTGCATTCAAGCGTGGTGTCGCTCCTGTTTGTGGCGCCTGTGTATAACGGAAGATTTTTCGGACGACCCGGAACTCTACAAGTTCTTGAACCGCCGATTCTCCATGCTCATTGCGTTGCGCATCCACTGCTACTTTGTGCGCAAGAAATACGAATATGACCCCTATCAAAGCCCGATGTTCCTGCGCTATTTTTCAGGCTGCCCCCGCGCAACACTGGTACGACTGTACAAGCACGCATGCGTGCGTCATACACGCATGCACACGCACAGGCGCAGACCAGAAGAGCAACGCATTGATGTGTTCAGTTTCTGGTTTCAGGTGTAGAGCATTCAGAATCCAGTTTATGTGGCTTGACGTCTCAGGAGTCGAGTTGCAGGTGGCCAACTGGGAATGCAATGTTGCGGCGGTCAGAATTGACCAGCGCCGATTTTGGGACGCACACCAGTGCTTGAAGCGCGCCCTCGAAGACCTGCATCGCAACGGAATGATGAGAGACATGGATATACTAGACCTGCCAACCTTTCACTTTTCTGGTCCGTATCTGTATGTCAGCTTGCATCAACTAGGATGGTCGTGTTGATCTATGTCTGATTTACATGTGTTTTTCGACATCCTGTTCTGACTTACGGGGCATTATCAGTGCATTCAAGGCCCACGCGCTCGCGCGCACACTGAGTGCTTGTTCGTCCTCTCCAGAAAATGATGACCCTTTCGGAAATGATAAGACCGGCCGCAGGGAGAATCCGTTCTGCGCTGTACCTGGGTGCTCTCGCCGTCCGGTCAAAGTGTGCGAATGGGATGGAATTAGCAAAATCTGCGACGAACATCAGGTCTGAAAGTGCGGACGAAAGATGCATACACACAAGAGAGATGGGTGCTGGTCTTTCCGACCTCACTTGTCCCTCCTTCCCTTTCACACGGAGGGGGGAGGGAGGAGGAAATATTGGGAGAATGGGATGGTATCGCAACAACAACGAAGAGCAGAAATACCTATAAGATATGCGCCTGTCCATTTCTCAGAGCGCATGCGTGAATGCATGCGCATGTACGTGTGGACGTGAGTATGATAGCGAGCTTACGCGTGTGCTTGACAGTTTCCGTCATATTGGGACCGTGACACGAAGTCAGTCACCTTTTTCGACAAACACCCCATGAATATTGCTTATCCCAATCGGCGCGAGTTCATGTGGATGAATTTCTTGAAAGGCACAGACAAGCGATTGGGTGGGGGTTACGAAGATGAGAAATCTGGGAAATTTCTTCAATGCCATATAGGGGATCTGGTTCTGCCAAAGTCGGGTGTGCACGGCGCAGACAAATACGGCGGCAATCCTCTTCATTTCATAGAGGATATCTTGAGACAGGCATGGACCATTACCTTACCGGACGATTGCCGCACCTTGCAGGAGGCACTCGACATGGCAAAGGATGACTCCGAAATTCGATTTAGGAGTGGTTACTACGCTTGGAAGACGCCGGTCGAGGTTCGAAAGCGCGTACGCGTGACAGGGGAGCCTGGTGTTGTGCTTCACGGCCCCTGGACACTCGATGAATGTGCGGGCGGCGGAAGGTTTGAGAACGTGACGTGCATCACAGCTTGCGGGCAGGGACTGCACATTCGCGGCGGGAGGTGGCATTTTTTGCGATGTACGCTTAGGGGATACGGAGAGGGTGTATGTGTGTTGTCCTGCGGAGGAGAGACTGAACTCGTTTTGGAAAAGTCGCGTGTCTGCGGTCTGAATGTCGATACAGGCCTGTGGAAGCCGTACACTTGCTTGCTGGCAGCCGGCAGCAGCACAGTAAAGGTGCTCGGTAGTACGTTGCAGGATGCCTCTGGATACGGGATGCACGTGACGAACAAGGCGGTGTGCAAGATCGAAAAGAGCGAAATTCTGAGGCACTACAAGGCCGGACTGAAGTTGGACCAAGACGCTGACGTTCTGATGACCAATTCGCTGATGCGCGACAACACTGCTTGCTTCGAGGCAAAGGGACAAAATGTGCCTGTTCCGTTGGCGAAATACGATCCGGATCCGGAGGTCATGTATCAAGAGGACCAGGACTGCCTCCAAATCTTCTCGAACAGGATCCATGGCAAGCTATGGGCAACGCGCCAGAAGCCAAAACTACTACTTGGCAAATGCCAATTCAAGAATTCAGCGAACAAGGGTGATATCATCAAAGATAATGCAGTGGATCACAACGATAGCGTCGCGCCCGAGAAACCAACGTCAGGAACGGGTCACGAAGCGTTCAAGATCGCTTGGCCCGACAACAGTGCGCTGCGAGTTACAGACGGAAGCGCTCTCATTGAAAATTACATGTTTCTCAGGCAGATGTCTGGGCAGAACAACCCTGATGCCCGAAACCCGTATGTGCTGGAAGAGTCTGGTAGCTGGGCAGAATCTCCGGATCGCATGGACTATGAGCATCGCCCTGGCACCGGCATGTCTCGCACATCTTCGGTCAGGCTCCAGCAGATCAGTGGATAGATTATTTCTTGTTTGTCCTCATCCCTTTGACGCAACGCTGGCTCAACGCTGACTCTACGTGAATATGTGTTTGTGTGTGTGTGTGCGCGCGCGTTCGGGCGTGTGTATTTGCGTGCGCGTTTTTGGAGAGAGCAGGGCGGAATTCTGAGTCGGCCCGGGACCTCAATGAGTCGCAAAAAGCCGCAAAACCAGGTCCTTTTTGTCGACGACTGATTGTCGAAGGGACAAGCAGAAGAGAAAAATACCATGGCTTTCCAAAGTCGTTCGCGAACACGTTGCGCCGCGCACACCACCTCGCCATCGCTTGCGCAAAGAGAAGGGGAAGGGGGAGGAAGAGGAGGGAGGACCCAAAGTCGCAGTAGTGCTCCGCGCAAGTCGCCTACTGTGAATGGTATGTACAGGATGACCACCTTCGTCTTCTGAAATATGTGTGATTTACGTGGATCTATTGTCACAAGAGAAATCCTTTCGTATATTTGTCCAAAAGAGGATGAGCTCGGTGCAATGAGCGCACGAATCAAGCATTCAATCCGTCTGGAATCAACCACTCACACACTTACAATTCAACCACTCACACAACCACTTTTTGGTGCAATGGGTGCACGAATCAACCACTCATAGCCTCACTCCTTCCACTCACACATACACTCCTTTTGGATAACCACCCATCATTTCCCTGCTCCATACGTCCTCTCCGTCAGCATGTGAGCAACCAGAGCGCGCCATGATCTTGCGCCTGCGCCCAACTGTCAGCGAGTTATTGTAGCTGCAGAACGATCCTCTGAAATTTGGAAAAACGTTGGTGTCGGGAATGGACACACGCCCTCAGAGCCTAAACTTGGCACTTGAATCGGCTTGTGCTCATCAGTGTTGTTTTTCGCGCTGGGGCTGTGTCAATGCCTGTTCTCTTCTCCTCCTAAGTCCAATTATTTGCCCGTTGTATGGCACGACGCGTTGCCACATCTTTGTGTCTGTATCCTCGCATTGTCACATCACTTTGTCTAGGTCCTCGCACCTACACCAAAACCGTTCAGAGTTAGCGAATGGGCAGATGACTTACTGGCCCTGGTCTAGGTCTTTGTTTAGGTCCTTGTCCCTACACCAAAGCCATACGGAGTTGGCGAATGGGCAGAAAACTTACGGTCTCTTGTTGTACCTCCAGTGCCCCCACCCGGGGTGACAGCGTCCATGGCCTTGAGATCCTCGGGCTTGGGTGGGTTATCGGCTACAGCTTGCTTGAACTCTGCAGGCGCCTTGCCTGTGCCCCATGCGTTATGTTGACAAGTCAGTCGACAATTTTCGCATGACACACACAAAATGATCATTGTCGATAATTTTCCGTGACGCAATGCGAGAAGTATTTGGTTCCACTCGCCTGTGCCGTACTCTTCGTCCATGCAGTAGCACTGGAAAATGGTGTCGATCACCATGTCCCACACGTCCAGGAAAGCGCACGCAATGTTGAATGCCAAAATTAGGACAATGGCAACGGGAAACACGGGCGCCGAAGACACATTCGCCCAACCATCGGAGAGGCTGCCGCCGCTGTCGAGCGCCACCTGTTTTCGAATTTCTCAGTCAGAGACACCCGCAGCTAGTACGGTGCGGTTGGTCCACAGCAAATCTCTGCCACGATACGGCCGAGATAAACGGCGGCTAGATCTGCGCTCTCCCAACAGCGCACTGCCCCGTCTCTTTATGCCATGCTTCACTAGAAATTCATAAAAAACCTACCATCCACATAGCGCTGATGATGGCGACTATGAGAGCGACGAAATACTTGCCAAGGAAAATGAAGGCACTGGCAGTGATCTGCAGCGTGCCTACCCGCAGACAGTTTCTGATCAATAGCATGCTCGCGTCCCGCGCCGCCTTGCAGAACGGAGTTCCATGGATGGCAGTCTGGTAGCCAGGAGCGAAAGGGAGAAAAGGAAGACGTCAGTCGCTTTTGTTGCTTTGTGGTGTGTGTGTGTCTGCAGGGAGGCTTCGTTGTGGAATCCATGCCGTATCGCAAAACAACGGTGGCAGGGGTAGCCGTCACCTGGATGTACGCATTCTTGTTGATGAAATTTAAGAAGCGCTCGAGACAAGAGAGGCAGCATCTGAACATTTATGTGCAGGTTGGTCAGAACGATTGCCACGTGTAAATAGCGGTTGAATGCAAGTTCATCACACTTGTACGCATGCTGGAAAAGTTCAGAAGCACTTACTCGCCAATACACGCCAGTATCGTTACAAGATGCTTGAAGGGGCCATCCTTATTCATCTTCTTCAGTTGGTACATGTAGTACCGGAAGACCCATCGGATCATCTAACAGCAGCCGAGGTCGGGGGAGGAGGGACAGTGAAAGGAAAGGGCATGACCACGTGTTATGTTATCACACTGGCATGAGCACACAAGAAGTCACGTGCACACGCACCCTCTTACATCAAGCATGAAACTGTCACCTGAACAACGGCAATAATGAAACTACCAAAGGCAGCAGTGCCCGTGTGGTAGCGGAATGCGCGGTGCGCTGAGGAGAATGCGGGCAATCCCAAATTTCTTTTGTCATCCGCCAGGAACCATTCTGAGGCGAACAAACCACCAGTACGTCACATCACGCGAAAACGCATGGACGGACATAGGCGAGGTTTGGAGTCGAGATACAAGGGCAAATCAGGTAGGGTATAGTTGGAGAGTTGTTTGTTCACCTGCAGCGGCTCCGGCTATTACAAGATTTCCCATTGCAAGGATGAAACTTTGCCCCCAGAGGAGACCAAAAAAATGGACCAGCATCATACGTTGCAAATTTTCGTCCCAAACGTATCTGCGCATGTCACACATACCATGATGAGTGCTCGCTCGTGAGAGCAGACACCAGCATTATTGCACCAGGCACAGAAGAAGATTGGATATCAAGACCATTCTTGCACTGAAAACGTTCAGACTTGAGGGGGCAAAAAGTGTGACGCGGCGAGCGACAGCATACACGCGTCTCACTCCATGAGACAGAATGTTGAAAGTTCATGGCAAGACCTCACCTGCGCGCATCAGGGTCCCAACTGCCTGCAGACGCCAAGTACCATAGGACAATGCAGAAGTACACGAACAACATGCCAGCGGCGAAAAACTGTGCCAAGACAGTGGCATACGGCACACTGTGTCATTTCGTGCTTCTATTGCCGTTTCCAAATGCAGATTCAAGAGAAGTCACGTGTGCTCCGGCTCTCTTACCTGGATCACAGGAATCAACAACGCCGTGGGCATTGAGGCTAGACACATAGATGCGAGGTCGATGATTTTGCACGCCAAACGGAGTCTTGGAATCTGCATTTTCCATGTGTTTGTTTTACATGTGTGTGGCATATCAAGCGTGCACACATGCATGCATTCATGCATGCACGGCATTTCATTAATGCAGATGCATTCGTTTGTAGATCAAACGAAGAGAAAAGATCTTAGGGACATATTTGCAGCCTCATGCATTCGCAGGTAATCTATCTTCTCAACAAATTTAACAACACACCCCGCGCTGGAATACAAAAGACTTACCATGACGCACAAGACGAGAGAATAAAAAACAAAACAGACGCCAACGAGCACACACGCTGCCACGACCAACTGCTGGTTGGTCTCCGCTGGGCCAAACGTAACGCCCTGCGCACGGCAAGCACACACACGCACACACACGCACACACAGGACAAGTGTCACTGGATCCTGAAGCTCCTGGCATATTACCGTGCTTTTGGGCATGAAAACAAAAGCATGTACGTGTTCAAATAAGATGTTTACCTCTGGCATCTTCGTGGCAGCGTAGTCGGAACCCGGAATGGATGCTGCATCTATGTATCCAGCCTTCGAGCCAAGCATGGCGAGGGACACCCCCAGCATGACCCACACGGCAGCCATAATCGTGAGCATCACAGGAAATGCAGCAATTTTCAGCAGAAACGTGTACAGGATCGAAATTACAAGGGCAATTCCTGTATTGTATGTGCACGTGTGTGTGTGTGTGTGTGTGCGTCATCTGACAAGAATACAGCAGGATCGACATACACACATGGCGCCTGAGCATTTGTCCCTCCATCCAAGCTAGCTCCCCTTTTCTGTGCCAAGAAGCCCACCGATACACACCTCCGCTGCCTGCGATGACCCACTTGTACTTTCGCACTTGTTCAACCAACATTTTGGCAGTTTCACCAGGTCCTGCACTCATACAGGAATTTTCAAACTTTTTACACTACCAGCTAGCGATGATGATGCTCACAAAGTGCGAATCGTTTGGCAATACGCAAGCAGTTGTGAACACGCGAGAACGGATTTCTGGTACACACCTGACATTGATTTCACAACCGATGCCATTGCCGTGTCCATCGATTCGTCCTTTTCCTCCCGAGTACCACTGGCATTCGTTGTCGAATTGCTCCCGATTAGGTTCAGGGAATCGGAATAGTCGCTCGAGCCGCTGGTCAAAGCCGGCATACATCGAGTCCACGAACCCGTGCCCGTCGAACCATCGCTTGACCCCTGTGCGTAACAGAGCGAACGGATTAGCATTATCACCCAGAGGTGAGCACCAGGCGGCGGATGGGCAGAAGGATGTGAGCCGCAAAAACACACACAGAAGAGCGCGAGCTTGAGTATTTTTAGGGCGGCACGGACAAATATCGTACCGGCACAAACGACGGGTAGGGAATATAGCAAAACCCGTATTGATATCCCATGAGGATGTTAAACTGCTTCTTTGCGCGAGTCCCATTCAGCTTCTCTACCTGTGGATGAATCATTGTTAGCGCACCTCAGTTGAACGTACCCCATCCGTCACGTAGATGACATCCATGCCCCGCCAGCGTGACACATTGAGCGTGGAATTCGTTAGGCACGAACCTGAGGAACGCCCTTCTCGTCGAACGCCTGAGCCCCGACATTGCCCTCTTTTGCATCAGGCTCGCAGCACGTTGACGCGGGGGGGTCGGCAGATCCCTTGCACTTGCAACGTGGATTATAAGCGAGACAGTATTTTGAGTATCCGATGAAGCCTCTGGCCCCAAACGTTCCCATGTCCGTCGAACCATCTTCTGATGCCGTCTTGCCGTCTGCCTGCACATCGGCAAATTTACAGTTATGCGCGACTGCCATGTCTGCAAATGGGAGTCTCAGCACCCGAAATCCACTTGAAGATCAATCATTTATCAATCATTTGATTGATAAGATCATTGCACCTGGGCGCCGCACGTGACACTCGCATTCATGGCCAAAGCACCGGATCTGTCTCCTTCCTCTGTGGGCACCTTGAACATTTGCATGCAGCTGTTGTATATATAGCAGTGAGCATTTGCATTACGCGTGATTAAAAGCCGGATTGTCTTCTGACTAGGTGCTTCCTCTCGCCGTGGGTGCGCCCACCACAATACGATGCGGGAGTCTAACGCCACCAAGCGTTGGATAGCATCGTTCTTCGAAATCACAACCTCATCGCGATTGTCAGTGCTGCGCTGCCGCGTGACATGTCACGCTTTTAGCGTGACATGTCACACAAAAAGTGTGACACGCGTGAGTGTAGTTGTTCGGAGGACAACTACACTCACGCGGCGTGTTTTGGAGGATTCGCGGCAGCGGAGCCGGCGCCGCCGCCGGGGGGGCCGCCGCCGTTGGGCTAGGTACTCGTGACAGCGCGGCGCTGACAATCCGCATGATTGCATGTTTTGGAGGATTCGTGTGCAGGCGCAATCTAGAACGAGTGGAACCTGTTTGGAAGCGCCGGAGGCTTTTGATTGGGGCAGCGTTTCACACATGTTGCCCATGAGAAATCAGCCCCGTCAAGAGAGTTGGCATCGTCGGGAAACGGAAAGGGATAAAAGACAAAGGGCCTGTCCTTCATGGCGGCGGTACCACACACCCTGCCATTGAAATCGTAGCCGTAATGCAGTTTGTCCGGATCTCCATTCATGATGCCTGTGATGGCTACGAACAGCATGCCTAGGCTGAGGAAAAAGAAACATAGGGGTCAGATTCCAGGGAATGCTGCCACACATATCAAGCACGTGCATGCTGTTGCTACAGAGATTTGGGCAGATTTGGGCAAACGACCAGAAGCATGTCCATATGCCGAAAAACACACAGTCAGTGCATGTGCGCTCCTTCTTCAACTCGAAGGCTTCGCCCTATCAGATTTTTTTTTGGAGCGAAGTATCGTCACGAGGCTTCCCAGCGCGTCACAAAAGAACTACTCGACAGGACAATTTATGGTAACAGTACTGCAGCTGGTGAGATGTGCACACAGCACAAGTAGAACAGACGCGAGCACACACGCACGGCGGTGGGCTGCAGCTTTCTGGCCTTTCAGAGCGCCACGGCATGTATGCTCACCCCTTCGAGTTTGAGCGGCTGCCCCCCGGTCTCCGTGGCCTTCTGCTGCAGGTTGCTGGTTGCCTCGGCGGCGTCTTCCGGACTCTGGCCACAATATGCTCAATCGGTCAAATAGGAGAAACGCCGTGCAGGCATCGTGTTCTGCTGGCAGGCGCCTACTTTACACCGTTCTGCAGCCAGACTGCATCCGTCTTCCTTGCACAGGCTTTGGTCAATAATTGCTACCCTGGTCAACCCGCACCGCATCTCTGCGATTCCGTGGTAAGCCGGTTGCACTTGGGCACGTCTACGATACAGTGGAGTGCAGGACCTCTTTGCTGCCGGAACCGCCCATGTTGCCGGCCACGCCCCTGGACCGCGCCCTGTGCTCGCCCGTGCGCGCCCTCGCCGAAGCGACCTCTCGCCGAGGAGCAAATTCCCAGGCCAGCAGGTGTACACGTGTGGCCCCGAGGTGTACACACGTGTTCCTAATAGGCTGATCATCATTCCCCGGGGACTACGCCGGGCCCGGGGCACGCCGGCGCCGCCCGGCGGCCGCCGCGCCGCGGCCGGGGCCGCCGGCGGCGGCGGCCGCGGCACGGTGACCGGTGACACCAGGCTGCCGCGGCTTTCAAGTTTCAAGTTTCAAGTTCAAGGTCCTGGATCCTCGGGCGGGCGAATATTTCAAGTTCCTCGGAAGAGTAACGGGAATCTTTTTCACGTCTCTTCAGTCGTGGAGCAGCCCTCACTCTCGTGAGGCTTGAGTGAATCAGATGAGTTTCAGCTTCACCGCGGGCGCCCTGCGCTGGGTCCCTCTGCAGTATCCCCCAAGAACAAAACGAGTTTCGTTTTGTGCTGGGCAACTCTACAACTCCTCCTCCTCCAGAGTCGGACCTACCGTACCACGGAGACAGGGGAGCAGCCCTCACTCTCGTCAGGCTCGTGCCGAGCTGTGCTGTGATGCGCTCATCACCACGTCCTGCAGGTTCATTAGTTGCTAGGAAAAGAATCCTGTCCGGGCCAAGCGCGCAAGGGAGCTATGGGGCGAGGGCAACAGTAGCGTGCGTCAAGGTGCTAGTTGACGCGAGCGGGCGGGGGACTCTGAGAGCGCTGCTGTCCAGGAGCCTCGGCATGTGCTCTGCTGTCTCGCGCGACGACGCCTGCAGCGATGAACTTGAACGTTCCGAGCGCGTGCTCCCGTACAGGTTCGAGGAATACACCTTCCCGTCGGCGATTTTGAATGTCTCTATTTCACTCCGTGACGATGCGGACCTCCTTTCTTCTCTCCGCGCGTGAATGTCCTCTGCCAGGCATCAAGCGCAGCGAAATTGTGCGTGAGGTCTGAGGGGGGCAGCAGCAGCAGGGCACGAAGGGACGCAGCAGGCGAACGAAAGGCGCGACGGGGTCCACACCACACAGAGTGACACACAGGCACACGATGGATGACCTGGTTGCTCCTGCGACGCGTGCGCTGGCCTCGCCGGGTGCTGAGATGCTGGCGAGCGCTGGCTGGGGCCTGTCGTCTGGTCCGCGTCCAGCACATTCTGCCACTTGGCCCGCAGCAGACGCCGGTTGACGCCGCACGCCTCGTCGCACCGGCCGAGCAGCCGCAGGGCGCAAATGGCCGACACCTGGACAAAGGCCTCAGGGTCGCGCTTCAGCTTGCACAGGCCCTCGACCAGCCCCGGGGATTTCGAAAAAGCCAGACTGACGTCCTTGCCGCCCGCCGCGACGCAGCGGGTGATGGCCAAGCACACTTGGGCCTGGTGCCTGCGGTCAATGTCTGGGCTGCGCGAGACATTCAGGATGTTTGACATCGACTGCGTGAGCTCGGCGGAGGTCGCAATGCGCAGGGCATTGTCCGCGTGGGAGGCCACGTCTGCGAGCGCCTTGCACGCGGACAGCCTGTCGTCGTACGCAATGTCCGGCTGCGCAAGCAGGCGCGACAGCCTCTCGTGCCCGAAGCTCATCGCGTGGGCAGCGGCCGCCCGGCGTGGCCGGGCTGGCCCCGGTGCGACCTCTGCAACGCGCAGGCCGCGGCAGCAGCGGCAGCGCAGCGCCGCCGGCGGCTCCCGCCGCCCAGGCTGGGGCCCGGGTCCGCGGTGGGGAAGGTCCCGGGCCCCGTGCGCGCCCTCCCTCAGACACGCGGCGGCGCTGCGCCGGCGCCGAGCCGCGCGCGGCGGCGGCAGCAGCGGCCTCTCCCTCCCCCCTCTGGCGCAGCGCGCTCTCCTGCAGCCGCGCGCACCCGCGGCCCCACCCCGGCCGCCCGCCGAAGGGGGGGCAGTTTTGGTTTTGGAGAAACTACTTTCGCCCCCAGCTGCAGGGAGCTCTTTCGTGACGAGGTTCGTGGAGAGGAAACCGTGTGCAGAAGCCCACACGCCGTGCGAAGAAAAGCACGCCCCCTGCTGCTGTGAAAGTTGAGTAAATTATGTACCAACTCTGTCCTCTGCTCCGTAG